>ENA-UOJR01000499-UOJR01000499.1-human-gut-metagenome-genome-assembly--contig:-C115P-NODE-499-length-51916-cov-41.647172_pt1 | contig 51916 bp, 45 predicted proteins | sample MGYA00242354_ERZ723901 | MGnify/ENA metagenome assembly ERZ723901
TATCCCGAGGGCGTCTGCTATTCCATCCTGATCATGAACTGCACCACCTGGCTGCTGGATAAGTACATCCGGCCCACCATCTACGGTGCTCCCAAGAAAGAAAAGAAGGAGGCGGCTGCAAAATGAAGATCTCCGGTAAGTTTATTCTGAAGGTCGCCGGCACCCTGACTGTTATCTCCCTGGTGGTGGCCCTCCTGCTGGGCCTGGTCAACGGCGTCACCAAGGACAAGATCGCCGCCATCGAAGCGGAAAAGACCCGGGTGGCCATGAGCGCCGTTGTCCCCGAGGGCAGCGAGTTCACCGACAAGCTGGAAATTCCCCAGGCTGCTATTGACGCCGCCAAGGCACAGGGCGGCACCGTCAGCGAGCTGTACGGCGTCACCAACGGCGGCGCTGAGGCCGGTTATGTGGCCAAGGTTGCCGCTTCCGGCTCCCAGGGCACCATCACCATGATGGTGGGCATCGACGCCAACGGCGCCATCACCGGCATCTCCGTGGTCAGCCACTCCGAGACCTCCGGCATCGGCACCAAGGTGGTCGAGAACAAGCCCAATGCCGCCGGTACCCCCGTGCTGGATCAGTTCGTCGGTATGTCCGGCGCCGGCACCCTGGCGGTGGGCAGCAACATCACTGCCATCTCCGGCGCCACCGTTTCCACCAAGGGCATCACCATGGGCGCTAACGCCGCCCTGGCTGCCGTGGAAGCTCTGGGCTAAGAAAGGAGGAGCTGCAATATGAACTTTGGCAAGCAATTCAAGGAGGGCCTGATCACCCAGAACCCCGTGCTGGTGCAGCTGCTGGGTATGTGCTCCACCATGGCCATCACCACGTCGTTCTTCAACGGCCTGGGCATGGGCATTTCCGTTCTGATCATTCTGACCCTTTCCAACATTTTCATCGCGCTGCTGCGCAAGATCATCCCCAATGAGGTCCGTATCGCCTGCTTCATCGTGGTCATCGCCGGCTTCGTCACCTGCGTGGACCTGCTGCTGAAGGCCTTCGTCCCCGCCCTGTCCAACTCCCTGGGCGTGTTCATCCCCCTGATCGTGGTGAACTGCATCATCCTGGGCCGTGCCGAGGGCTTCGCCTCCAAGAACGGCATCGGCGCTTCCGCTGTGGACGGCGTCTGCCAGGGCATCGGCTATACCATCGTGCTGATCATCATGTGCGTGTTCCGTGAGCTGCTGGGCTCCGGCAAGTTCGGCGGCGGCCTGCTGGGCGGCGGCGGACTGGGCAGCGCCCCCGGCATCACCATCTTCCCCGAGGAATTCGGCATCAAGCTGCTGACCCTGCCGGTGGGCGGCTTCCTGACCCTGGGCGCTCTCATCGCTGCGATGCAGTGGGCCCTGGCCAAGAGCGAAAAGAAAAAGGAGGTCAAGTAAGCTATGTCTGTTACGACTCTGCTCGCCATCTCCCTTGGCGCTATTCTGACCAATAACTTTATTTTCTCCCAGTTCCTGGGCATCTGCCCCTTCCTGGGCGTGTCCAAGAAGATCGACACCGCAGTGGGCATGGGCGCCGCCGTGACTTTCGTTATGGGTCTGGCCTCCGCTTTCTGCTATCTGGTGAACCTGATTCTGGTGCCGCTGCACCTGGAGTTCATGCAGACCGTGGCCTTCATCCTGGTCATTGCCGGTCTGGTGCAGTTTGTGGAGATGTTCCTGAAGAAGAACATCCCCACCCTGTACACCGCCCTGGGCGTGTACCTGCCCCTGATCACCACCAACTGCGCCGTGCTGGGCGTGGCCCTGCTGAACGTGCAGAACGACTACAATTTCATCAGCTCCGTGGTTTACGGCATCACCGGCGGTCTGGGCTTCCTGCTGGCCATCTTCCTGTTTGCCGCCGTCCGCGAGCAGCTGGAGGTCTCCAGTGACATCCCCAAGTCCTTTGAGGGCTTCCCCATCGCGCTGGTCACCGCCGGCCTGATGGCTCTGGCCTTCATGGGCTTCAGCGGCCTGAAGGTCTGGTAAGGAGGAAAAATTATGGATTTTACTACTGTCATTTGGGCCGTTGTGGTCCTTGGCGCCCTTGCCATTGTGTTCGGCCTGATCCTGGCGGTGGCCGCCAAGGTCTTTGAGGTGGAGGTGGATCCCCGCCTGCCCGAGATCCAGGCCTGTCTGGCCGGCGCCAACTGCGGCGGCTGCGGCTATCCCGGCTGCGGCGGCTGCGCTGAGGCCATCCTGGCCGGTAAGGCTCCCATCAACGCCTGCGCCCCTGCCGGGGCCGAGGGTGCTGCCAAGATCGCTGCCATCATGGGCATGGAGGCTCCCACCGGCGAAAAGATGGTGGCCCACGTGCTGTGCAACGGCGGCACCAACGCCGTGAAGAACTTCGAGTATCGCGGTGTCAATGACTGTCTGGCCGCCACTAAGGTCCTGGCCGGCGACGCTCTGGCCTGCAAGTACGGCTGCCTGGGCTTCGGCTCCTGCGTGGCCGCCTGTAAGTTCGACGCCATCCATGTGGGCGAGAACGGCGCGGCTGTGGTGGACAAGGAAAAGTGCACCAACTGCGGCGCCTGCCGCGAGGCCTGCCCCCGGAAGCTGATCGTGGAGGTCCCCTACTCCAAGAAGGTGTTCGTCAACTGCTCCAACAAGGACAAGGGCCCCGCCGTCACCAAGGTCTGCGCCAACTCCTGCATCGGCTGCGGCCTGTGCCAGCGCACCTGCAAGTTCGACGCCATCCACGTGGTCAACAACGTGGCCGTCATCGACTATGCCAAGTGCAAGGGCTGCACCATGTGCGCCAAGGCCTGCCCCCGCAACGCCATTGAGCCTATCCCCACTCCCGAGGAGAAGGAGAAGTTCAAGGCCGCTCAGAAGGCTGCCGCCGAGAAGAAGGCCGCTGCCGTCAAGGCTGCTGCCGAGAAAGCTGCCGCCGAGAAGGCTGAGTAATTATCCCCGTAGCTGTCACAAGCGCCCCATGCGGCTTTGCCGCATGGGGCGCTTCAGCTTGTTCCAAAAGGGTATTTGCCGCCCGCTGGCGGCAAGCTCTACGGGGCTTTGGGGGGGACAAGAAAACCGCCCCGCAGAAGTAGTCTGCGGGGCGGGGGAGAGGCGGTGATTCAGTTGTCGATGACAAAGCAGCTGACGCTCTGGTCGCCTACGGTAGCCTTCAGGATGGTCTTGCCCTTGGCAACGGCTGTGACCAGCCCGTTGGCGTCCATGGTGGCGATCTTGGTGTCCTCAATGGTCCAGGTGACGGTCTGCTCCGTGCCGTCCACGCGCATCTGGACGGTGGAGCCGACCTTGGCGGAGAACTCGTTGATGGTCTCGCCCTTGTTCTGATAGATGGAGCGCAGGCCCAGCTCCTCCTTAGGCGGCTCCGGCAGGGGAGTGGCCACGTTGACGGTGCAGGCGGCGGACTGGGAGCCGTCGGCGGTAGTGACGGTGATGGTGGCGGTGCCGGGGATTCCGGCGGTGACCAGGCCGGTGTCGTCCACGGTGGCCACGTTGGTGTCGCTGCTGGTCCAGAGGACGTCCTCTGCGCCGGTGACGGTGAGGGTGGCGGTTTCCGCCTGGTTCAGGTTCAGGGTGGTCTGGTCCAGGGTCAGGGGCGTTGCGGGGGCGGGATCCGGCTCCACCACGGCGGGATCATCGGGCTTTTCGGCATTGCCCTTGCCGCCGAACAGCAGCACGCCCACCAGCACCGCAGCCAGCACCACCACCAGCACCATGGCCGGGCCCAGGATGCTGGGGGCACGGCGGCGGCGGGTGACCTTGCGGCGGGGCGCGGCGCTCCGGCCCTTCAGGGCCTCGTCCTCCTGGCAGAAGGGGCAGGTTCTATAGCTGTCGGAGTACATTTCTCCGCATTTGGGGCACTTGATGAGCTTCATGATCTATATCCTCCATTGGAAAACACCGAAAGTGGGCGAAAATTATACCCTACTATCATACTCATTTTCCCGGGCCGCGTCAACTGAAATCCTTGGAAGTTCATGCTTTTTTTACAAGTTCCCTTGCAATATGCCGGGAAGTTTTTTATAATGTATGCAGAATATACGCTTATGCGGGAGGCAGAGATATGAATACCATCTTCATCGGCATCGCCGGGGGCACCGGCAGCGGCAAAACCACCCTCACGGAGCACCTGGTGTCCCGGTTCGGCGACGATATCGCCGTGGTGCACCACGACAACTACTATAAGCGGCAGGACTGCTCCTTCGAGGAGCGCTGCAAGCAGAATTACGACCACCCGGACGCCTTCGACACGGACCTGATGATCCAGGACCTGAAAAAGCTGAAGGCGGGCCAGACCATCTACTGCCCCGTGTATGACTACGCGCTGCACAACCGCACCGACCAGACCGTGGAGATCAGGCCCGCCAAGGTGATCATCGTGGAGGGCATCCTGATCTTCCAGAACAAGGAGCTGCGGGACCTGCTGGATATCAAGATCTTCGTGGAGACCGACGCCGATGTGCGCATCCTCCGCCGGGCCCTGCGGGACGTGGAGGAGCGGGGGCGCTCCATGCAGTCGGTGGTGACCCAGTATCTGACCACGGTGAAGCCCATGCACGAGCAGTTCGTGGAGCCCACCCGGAAGTATGCCGACATCGTGGTGCTGGAGGGGGGCCACAACCTGGTGGCCCTGGACCTGATCATGCAGCGCATCGCCAACCACATCGCGGAGAACTGACATGAAGGCGATCCGTTACGCCGGGGCGGCTGTGTGCCTGGCTCTGGCGGCGTATTTCATGGCCCCGCTGGTCATGGGCATCCTGCACATCGGCATGGTGTATCCGGCGGCGCTGCTGGCCCTGGCGGCGGCTATGCTCCTGCGGCCCCGGTGGTTCCGGCGACTTCCCCGGTGGCTGCGGCGCACCGGCGGGGCCTTGCTGGGGGCGGGACTGGCCCTGCTGGCGGCGGTGCTGGTGATGATGGCCGTCCAGGCCGGGAACCGGCCCGGGCCGGAGGACTGCACCGTGGTGGTGCTGGGGTGCCAGGTGTCCGCCAACGGCGAGCCCACGGTGATGCTCCGGGACCGCATCAACGCGGCGTATGACTATCTGACCGCCCATCCGGAAAGCCGGTGCGTGGCCTCCGGCGGGCAGAACGACAACGAGCCCATCTCCGAGGCGGCCTGCATCCGCAACACCCTGGCGGCCCGTGGCATTGACCCGGACCGCATCCTGCTGGAGGACCGGTCCCGGTCCACGGAGGAGAATCTGCGCTTCACGGCGGAGATCATCCGGCAGCAGGGGCTTAACTCCCGGGTGGCCATCGCATCGGATAATTTTCACCAGCTGCGGGCCTCGGTATGGGCCAGGCGCTGCGGCCTGGAGGCAGAGTCCCTGGGCTGCGCCAGCTGGTGGCCCCTGGGTCCGGGCTATTGGGCCCGGGAGGCCGTGGCCGTGGTGGTGCTGGAGGTTGGGAGTCTGCTGCAGGGAGGATAAGATTCAGGCGGGGAACGGCGGAAACGCCGTTCCCCCGTTGACCCTTGGCTCCCCCTTTGGGGGAGCTGTCGGCGCAGCCGACTCAGAGGAAAAATCGGAAGCCCTTGCAGGCCCTCTCAGTCACCTTCGGTGACAGCTCTCCCAGAGGGAGAGCCAAGTAGGGCGCGTTGACCGGCGGCGGGCCGCGTTCACACTGGTTTCATCGGGCGGACGACATGTCCGCCCGTTTTTTGGCATTTTTACGGCAACAAGGCATCTGTCATGACATAAAATCGAAAACTGCCAGCCATAAGCCGAACGAAATACCGAAAACGTTACCAATGATTATCGTTATCGAAACAGCGTTTTTTCGACTTGATTTTTTCGGGTTTTTATGCTATATTAGCACGTAAGAAAGTAAGGGCGGAGAAGAACGGATTCCGCCTTTGGGAGGGGGCGCCGGCGTGGGCTTGTACATCGGAAAAATGGACCGCAAATGGCTGTCGCGGGTGCTTATCATCATGCTGGCGGATATTCTGGGGATTCTGGGGTCGTATCTGCTGGCCCTGTGGGCCCGGTTCGACCTCCACTTCATGGATATTCCGCCGGAGTTTCTGCAGGGATATCTGAGCACCATCTGGTGGTGGGTACTGATCTGCCTGGCGGTGTTCTGGTTATGCAACCTCTATAACAGCATCTGGCGGTTTGTCAGCGTGGACGCGCTGATGCGGATCATACTGGCCTATGTCATCCTGGGCGGGCTGAGCTTCGGGTGCGTGAAGCTGTTCCACATTGTGATGCCCCGGTCGTACTATGTGTGGGGCCTGCTGTGCAGCTTCTTTATCACCGCCGGTATCCGATTTTTCTATCGGGGCGTGCGGTATCTGCGCAACCGGGTGCCCGGCAGCCAGAAGGGCACCGAAAACGTGATGATCATCGGCGCGGGCCAGGCCGGGCGGCAGCTGATCCGGGAATACGCCGTCAGCAGTCATCTCAACAGCCGGGTGGCCTGTCTCATCGACGACAACCCCGCCAAGCGCGGCCGGATTCTGGAGGGCGTGCGCATTGTGGGCGGCCGCCGGGACATTCCCCAGGCTGTGAAACGGTACGACATCCGCAAGATCATCTTCGCCATCCCGTCCCTGCAGGGGGCCGGGCGGCAGGAAATTCTGAACATATGCAGCAAAACCGGGTGCCAGATCCAGGTGGTGCCGGGCATCTATCAGTTGGTCAAGGGCGAGGTCACCATCAGCAAGCTCCGCCGGGTGGAGCTGCAGGACCTGCTGGGCCGGAACCCCATCCGGGTGAACCTGGGGGAGATCTGCGGCTATATCAACGACAAAACGGTGCTGATCACCGGCGGCGGCGGGTCCATCGGCAGCGAGCTGTGCCGCCAGATCGCCCGGCACAAGCCCCGGCGGCTGGTGATCTTCGACATCTACGAAAACAACGCCTACGACATCCAGATGGAACTGCGCCGGGAGCACCCGGAGCTGACGCTGGACGTGTGCATCGGTTCCGTCCGGGACCGGGGACGGGTGGACGATCTGCTGGACACCTATCAGCCGGACCTGATCTTCCACGCGGCGGCCCACAAGCATGTGCCGCTGATGGAGGACAGCCCCAACGAGGCCATCAAGAACAAGGTATTCGGTACATACAACATGGCCCAGTCCGCCGCGGCCCACGGGGTGAAGCGCTTCGTGCTGATCTCCACGGACAAGGCCGTGAACCCCACCAACATCATGGGGGCCTCCAAGCGCCTGTGCGAGATGGTGGTGCAGATGATGGACCGGCGCAGCGACACGGAGTTCGTGGCGGTGCGGTTCGGCAACGTCCTGGGCAGCAACGGCAGCGTGGTGCCGCTGTTCGAGCGGCAGATCGCCTGCGGCGGGCCGGTGACCGTGACCCATCCGGAGATCACCCGCTTCTTCATGACCATCCCCGAGGCGGTGTCCCTGGTGCTGCAGGCGGGATACTATGCCAGGGGCGGGGAGATTTTCGTGCTGGATATGGGCCAGCCGGTGAAGATCGACGACATGGCCCGGCAGCTGATCCGCTTGTCCGGCTTCGAGCCGGACGTGGACATCCCCATTATCTACACCGGTCTGCGGCCGGGGGAGAAGCTGTATGAGGAGCTGCTGATGGACGAGGAGGGCCTGCAGGATACCGCCAACCGGCTCATCCATGTGGGGCGGCCCATCGACATGGACGACGAGGCCTTCTGCCGCCAGCTGGAGGTCCTGGAGCGGGCCTGCCGGCACAACAGCCCGGACATCCGCCGCTGCGTGGCGGACATGGTGCCCACCTATCACCCCAAGAAAGACTGACAGGCTATAGAAGCCTCGCAGAGTTTGCCGCCCGCAGGCGGCAAATCAAGTGGGATCATTTTCGCCCGGGGCGTGTACCTGGGCGAAAATTCTTCTCAGTCTGCAAGTGTGGAATTTGTTCGCCCCTGGCGAACAAATTATGCGCGCGGCAGACTGCAAGCCTTTTATCAAAAAAGGGCTATGCCCTTTTTTAATAAACTCAGGGACCCCGCCATTTGGCGGGGTCCCTGAGTTTTTCACTGGTGCGTTTATTCCTCAAAATCGAAAATGGCCTTCTTTTCCAGCAGGGGGCCGAAGCGGTCCTTCCACCGGTGGTGCATGGGGGACACATCATAGGCCGCCAGGGCCGCCGGGTCCATGTCCAGCCGGATCAGCACATGGTACCGGTTCTCCCGGTCCACGCAGTTATGGAATACCTCCGCGCCCCGGACGCCGGGAATGTCCCCGGCTGCGGAGAAAATCTCCCGGATCTCCGGCAGATATGCCCGCCAGTCCCCGGCGTCAGCCCGGAACCGGGCCAGAATGCAGTGCTTCATGCCGCAGCCCCCTTACAGGCCGACATACGGCAGGATCAGGCCCAGGATCATGACAATGGCCATCAAAAGGGCCACGCCCATGGCCACATACCGGGTCCAGTTTTGCTTTTTCATGGGGGTTCCTCCTTTGGAATCACACGCTTGATGCTTTTTTCCACCTTGCGCCGGGGGGCCAGCACCTCGTGGCCGCAGCCGGTGCACCGCAGGCGGATGTCCATCCCCACCCGCAGCACCTCCCACCGGCGGCTGCCGCAGGGGTGGTCCTTTTTCAGTTCAACGATATCATGGAGCTTCAGGTCCATTGGCTGCCCGCCCTTCCGGTCAATTTTTCTTGATATCCTCCCAGTACCGCCGGGCGGCCTGTTCGGTCTTGTTGTCGCCGTATTGGTAATAGGTCACGTCCCCCAGGGCCTCCGGCAGATACCGCTGGGCCACATAGTGGTGGGGGTAGTCGTGGGGGTATTTGTAGGCCGGGGCCTTGCCGCTGCCGGTGCTGTCGGCGTGGACGTTCTGCAGGTGCCGGGGCACCTGACCCACCCTGCCCCGGCGGATGTCGTCCATGGCGGCGATGATGGCGTTGTGGGCGGAGTTGGACTTGGGAGCCGTGGCCAGCAGAATGGCCGCCTCCGCCAGAGGCAGTCTGGCCTCCGGCAGGCCCAGCTCCCGGGCGGCGTCCACGCAGGCCTTGGTAACGGCCATGGCCTGGGGATAGGCCAGCCCCACGTCCTCGGCGGCGATGACCAGCAGCCGCCGGCAGGGGGACAGCAGGTCCCCGGCCTCCAGCAGCCGCCCCAGGTAATACACCGCCGCGTCCGGGTCGGAGCCCCGGATGGACTTCTGCAGGGCGGACAGCAGGTCGTAATGCTCGTCCCCCTCCCGGTCATAGCGCATGGCGCTGCGCTGGGAGGCCTGGGCGGCGTCCGCCGCCGTGATGCGCAGACCTCCGTCCACCGGCCGGGCGGCCCGGTCCAGCAGCTCCACGGCGTTGACGGCCTTGCGCACGTCGCCGCCGCACCCAGCGGCGATAAGCCCCGGCACCTCCTCCTCCCAGGTCAGGGGCAGGGGACTGCGGCTGCGGACAATGTCCAGGGCCCGCAGCACGGCGGGCAGCGTCTCCTCCGCCGTCAGGGCCTTGAACTCAAACACCGTGCTGCGGGACAGCAGGGCGTTGTACACATAGAAATAGGGATTCTCCGTGGTGGAGGCGATGAGGGTGATCTTGCCGTTTTCCATGAACTCCAGCAGGCTCTGCTGCTGCTTCTTGTTGAAATACTGGATCTCGTCCAGGTACAGCAGCACCCCGTTGGGGGCCAGCATGGTGTCCACGTCCGCGATGATGGCCTTCACGTCCTGCAGGGACGCCGTGGTGGCGTTCAGGTGATACAGGGCCTTCTCCGTGCGCTTGGCGATGATGGAGGCGATGGTGGTCTTGCCGGTGCCGGAGGGGCCGTAGAAGATCATGTTGGCGGAGGTCCCGCCCTCGATGAGCCGCCGCAGCAGGGCACCGGGACCCAACAGGTGCTTCTGCCCCGCCACCTGATCCAGGGTCTGGGGCCGTATTTCGTCTGCCAATGGCCGCATGGCGGCAGCCTCCTTTCGTGTGGCCCGGGGCGCAAGGCCCCTGCCGGGGAAATCCTCAGGTATTATACCACACTTCGGCGGCTTTTGCACCCCCGATTTGCATTTTTCCCGGGGGTCTGGTACAATAGGGGCGAGGTGATCTGTTATGAAATCTCCCCAGGAGGTGGCCGCCATCATCCGGCGGCTGAAGGAGCTGTATCCCGACGCGGCGTGTTCCCTGGACTATGGAAAGGACTATGAGCTGCTGTTTTCCGTGCGCCTGGCGGCCCAGTGCACCGACGCTCGGGTGAACCAGGTGACCCCGGCGCTGTTTGCCCGGTTTCCTACCCTGGAGGCCTTTGCCGCCGCCAGCCCGGAGGAGGTGGGGGAATACGTCCGCTCCTGCGGCTTCTGGCGGGCCAAGGCCCGGGATATCGTGGCCTCGGCGCAGATGCTGCTGTCGGATTTCGGCGGCCGGGTGCCGGACAATATGGAGGACCTGCTGCGGCTGCCCGGCGTGGGCCGCAAAACCGCCAACCTGATCCTGGGGGACGTGTACGGCCAGGCGGGCTACGTCTGCGACACCCACTGCATCCGGATCACCGGCCTGCTGGGGCTGACGGACGGGTCCAAGGACCCCCTGAAGGTGGAGCAGCAGCTGCGGGCCTGCATCCCGCCGGAGGAGTCCAGCAATTTCTGCCACCGGGTGGTGCTCCATGGCCGGGCGGTGTGCGTGGCCCGGCGGCCCGACTGCGCCGGCTGTACCCTGCGGGACCTGTGCGACTATGGGAAAACCGTCCGGGAGCCGTAAGCGGAAGTAAGAGCGTTTATAACGCAATTTTGCTATGCAAAAGCATAGCAAAAAATAGAATGTGCCATTCCCTCGCCCCTTCGGGGCAACCGGGAATGATGCACAAAACTTCATGCACAGAAGAGTTTGCCTGTTTTCGCGGTGCGCCGCACAGTGCATGAAGTTTTATGCCCCGGCGATTGACAGCCGCAGGGGAAAGGGGTATAGTATCGCCGGGAGCCGTCTTCCCCGGAAAATGGCGGCTGTTCGCTTATCTCGGGAGGTGTGTTTGTTGAAGGAGTTGCTTTCTCTGTTTCTGACCTTCGCCAAGGTGGGGGTCATGACCTTCGGCGGCGGCTATGCCATGCTGCCGATCCTGCAGCGGGAGGTGGTGGAGAACAAGGGCTGGGCCACCGATGAGGAGCTGACCGATTACTTTGCCATCGGCCAGTGTACCCCCGGCGTCATCGCCGTGAACACCGCCACGTTTATCGGCCAGAAGCGCCGGGGCATCATCGGCGGCATCGTGGCCACCCTGGGCGTGGTGTTCCCGTCTCTTATCATCATTGCGGCCCTGGCCGGGGTCATCGACGCGTTTTCCCATCTGGCCTGGGTGCAGCACGCCTTTGCCGGGATCCGGGTGTGCGTGTGCGTGCTGATTTTCAACGCCGTGCTGAAGCTGTGGAAGGGCGCGGTGAAGGACGTGTGGGGCCTGGTGATCTTCCTGGTGATCCTGGCACTGTCGGTGTTCACCAAGCTCTCGCCCATTATCTATGTGTTGGCGGCAGCCGTGGCGGGGCTGCTGATCAAGAATCTGGGGGCGAAGCGGTCATGATCTATCTGCAGCTGTTTTACGAATTTTTCAAAACCGGCCTGTTCGCCGTAGGCGGCGGCCTGGCCACTCTGCCGTTTCTGTACGATATGGCGGACCGCACCGGCTGGTTCACCCGGCCCCAGCTGGCGGATATGCTGGCGGTCAGCGAGTCCACCCCTGGCCCCATCGGCGTGAACATGGCCACCTATGTGGGCTTTGTCACCCGGGGCATTCCCGGGGCCATTATTTCCACCCTGGGCCTGGTGACGCCGTCCGTCATCGTGATTCTGATCATCGCGGCCTTTCTGAAGGCCTTCCGCCACAACCGCTATGTGGAGGCGGCGTTTTACGGTCTGCGCCCGGCGTCCACGGCTATGGTGGCGGCGGCGGGCCTGTCGGTGGTGGCCATCACCTTGCTGAACACCGGGGCAGCGGGCCTGGCCATCGTCAACTGGAAGGCCCTGGCCCTGGCGGCGGTGATCCTGGTGCTGACCCGGTGGGTCAAGCCCACCAAGGGCCTGCACCCCATCGTGTTCATCCTGGCCTCCGCCGTGGTGGGCGTGGTGTTCAACTTCTGAAGCCTGACCCTTGCGGGCAGGGAGCGCTGTGCGCTTCCTGCCCGCTTTTTGTATGCTTATGCGCTTTTGGCGGGACCGCGCCTCTGGGCGCGGCGTGACTGTCGAAATGAGGACATAAACGAAATTTGGTTTATATTTCAGGCCGGAGAAGGGAGCCGCTCCTCGCAAAAATGGGATTTTTACCGCTAAGAACGCGTTAAGAAACTTTGAAAAATTAACACATTTTTTATATAGTTCTTATAAAAAACGGCGCTTTTGGCATAAAGAAAGTGAGAAGCACTGGAATATTTGACGGAACGAACAAATTGCAAGTTCATAATTTGTTCAAATTCCCATTCAGAATCCCGTTGCTGAAATCTTGACAATCCGGCCCAAAAACGGTAACATAAAAGAACCAAATCTGAGGAGGTAAATCACTCTAATGGAAAAGAAAGGTACCAAAATAGCGTATTTTATTGCGCTGGCGATCGTTGTGATCGCTCTGGTCATCGCGAAGGTCACCAACGATGGCAGCGGCTTCATCGCTACCGGATGGGCCCTGTTCCCCCCGGTCGTGGCCATTGCCCTGGCCCTGATCAGTAAGGAAGTGTATTCTTCCCTGTTCCTGGGCTGCCTGGCCGGCGCTCTGCTGCTGGCGAATTTCCAGCCCTGGCAGATGGTGGTGAATTTTGTCGGCGCCGGTGAGGGCGTGGGCATGATCAATGCCATCGACATCTCCATCCTGATCTTCCTGGTGATGTTGGGCATCATGGTGGACCTGATGAACAAGGCCGGCGGTTCCGCCGCCTTCGGCCGCTGGGCCACCAAGGCCGTGAAGACCCGCTGCGGCGCGCAGCTGATGACCATGCTGCTGGGCGTGCTGATCTTCATCGACGACTATTTCAACTGCCTGACCGTGGGCGCCGTCATGCGTCCCGTCACCGAGAGCCACAAGATCTCCCGGGCGAAGCTGGCCTACGTCATCGACGCCACCGCCGCCCCCGTTTGCATGCTGGCCCCCGTGTCCTCCTGGGCCGCCGCCGTTGCCTCCTATGTGCCCGACGGCTTCCCCGGCTCCCGCATCAGCATGTTCCTGAGCCAGATTCCCTGGAACTATTACTGCATCCTGACCCTGATCATGGTCATTGTCATTTCCGTCCTGAACATTGACTACGGCCCCATGCTGACCCATGAGTACAACGCCCAGGTGAAGAACGACCTGTTCACCACCCCCGAGCGTCCCTTTGAAGGCGCCGACGACTACGAGGAAGGCGCCAAGCATTCCTCCGTGCTGGACCTGCTGCTGCCCGTGATCGTGCTGATCGGTATGTGCATCGTGGGCCTGATCTGGACCGGCGGTGTGTTCGATCCCGAAAGCGAGAACTATCAGAACTTCGTCATGGCCTTCTCCGACGCTTCTGCCGGCCCCGGCCTGTGCCTGGGCTCCATCGTGGCCCTGGTGTTCACCTTTGTGTACTACTGGCTGCGGGGCCTGATCAAGTTTGAGAAGTCCATGGAGTCCATCCCCAACGGCTTCATCCAGATGATCTCCCCCATCCTGATCCTCTGCTTTGCCTGGACTCTGTGCGGCCTGTGCCGTGACGATGGTCTGCAGGTCGGCGAGTTCGTTCGCGGCGTCATGGCCAACACCGGCTCCCTGGCCAAGTTCCTGCCCGCCGTCATCTTCATCGTGGCCTGCTTCATTGGCTTCGCCACCGGTACCTCCTGGGGCACCATCGGCATCATGGTCCCCCTGGTCTGCGCCGTGTTCGACTGGACTGATCAGTCCACCCTGCTGTCCATCGGTCTGGCCGCTTCCTGCGCCGGCGGCGTGTGCGGCGACCACCTGTCCCCCATCTCCGACACCACCATCATGGCTTCCGCCGGTGCCCACTGCTTCCACCTGAACCACGTGGCCACCCAGATCCCCTACGGTGTCACCGTGGCTGCCGTGTCCTTCGTCAGCTTCATCATCGCCGGTCTGGTGCAGAACGTTGTGGTCTGCATGATCATCGCCGTGGCTCTGATGATCGGCACCCTGCTGGTGATCCGCGCCATCGTGGCCAAGAAGCACACCGGTATCTTCCAGGAAATGGCCAACGCCGGCAAGGCTATGGCCAAGTAAGCAAGTCCCTGCTTATTCAAAAACAGGTCCGCTGCGGCGGACCTGTTTTTTTCTTTGCCGCAAGCCCTTGCGGCTGCGCCGTGCCGGGGATGCATTCGCAGGCGGTCATACCGGGTCGCATTAGAAAAAATCATGTGAATTTTGTCAAAAATTCCTTGCTTTTTTGGTGAAAAAGGTATAAAATATTCGGGAAGATTTTCTGGGAGGACTGGATCAATATATGAGCAACCCCTATAAGACCCGCGAGGGCGGGGCCACCGTCACGGTGTTCGTGCCCTACGACTGCAACAACCACTGCCCCTTCTGCATCAACAAGAAGGAATACGCCGACTGCACCGGCTTCAGCCTGGACGCCATTCTGGACAGCATCCGCACCATGGACGCCATCACCCCCCGGTGCGACTTTGTGTTCACCGGCGGCGAGCCTCTGGCCAATCTGGAGGCCCTGCAGAAGATGCTGGACGCCATCCCCACCACCCACAAGGTGTATATCAACACCACCTTCCCGGTGCAGACCGGCTTCTATACGGCGGAGGAGATGCTGGACTTTACCCGCCGCAACCGGGACAAGATCACCTGCATGAACGTCTCCCGCCACCTGGTGAAATATGTGGAGGAGAGCCCCGACCAGGTGCTGGGGCAGATCGCCTGTCCCACCCGCATCAACTGCGTGCTGTACAAGAAGTACCCGGCGGAGAAGCTCCCCCAGTATGTGGAGCGGTTCCTGCCCTACGGCATCCCCATCCAGTTCCGGTACGACTATACCGAGACCACGCCGGAGAACCTGTATGACCAGGACCATGACCCCATTCTGCGGGACCTGAAGCGGCTGTTCACCTATCGGGGGCTGGACGGCTGCCGCATGCGCAACGGCTTCCACTTCGAGTATAAGGGCCTGCACATGACCTATCACAAGACCCTGCCCTATTCCACCATTGTGGAAACCGGGGACGACGGCGTGACCTATGACATTCTGTACGACATCCTCATCAAGCAGAACGGCGAGATCCACTCCGACTGGACCGGCGTGAAGATGGACGTGGAGAAATACCGCCGCGTCACCTTTGAGCCCTATGACCTGCTGGTGCTGGAGGGCACCGTGGACTTCTGAGAAAAAACGTCCGGCTGAGCCGGACGTTTTTTGAGACTGTCCAAAAAGGGCGGAGCCCTTTTTGAACAAAAGGCTTGCAGTCTGCCGCGCGCATAATTTGTTTGCCGGCAGCAAACAAATTCCACACTTGCAGACTGAGAAGTATTTTTTGCCAGGTACACGCCCCGGCAAAAAATGGATTGCACTTGATTTGCCGCCTGCGGGCGGCAAACTCTGCGAGACTTTCTTGACAAGCTGTAAAAAACGTCCGGCTGAGCCGGACGTTTTTTATGCTCAGGGCCGTTCTCTGAAAAACGCCTGAATTTCGTCCGCGGTGCAGGCGGCGCTGCCCTGGGCGAAGCCGTCCCGGCCACCGCCCCGGCTATGGAGGGCCTGGTTCATGTCCCGGATCAGGGGACGCAGGTCCTGCCCCGGGTGGATCACGGCCCAGCGATAGCTGCCGTCGCTGCCGGAGAAAACGGCACACCGGCCGCCGCAGGTGCCGCTGACGGCGTCGCACAGCCGCCGGACGCTGTCCGGCTCCAGGTCCGGCTGCACCAGCAGCACGTTCCCAGCGTTCTGATAGCGCTCCGCCAGCTGCCGGAACGACTGCTCCTCCAGGGCGGCGCAGCGCTCCCGGCTTTCCCGCAGCCGGTCCTCCAGCCGCTGCACCGCCGGGAGGGCTGCCAGCGGCTTCACCGACAGGGCCTGGCCGATCAGGCGGCTCTGGTCCCAGGCCCGGGACAGGTAGTCCATGGCCCGGCCGCCGCACAGCAGCTCCAGCCGCACGCCCTCCCGGAGCTTCTGGCAGGACAGGAACTTCACCAGTCCCACCTGGCCGCTGGCGGCTACATGGGTGCCGCAGCAGGCGCAGCAGTCGGCCCCGGGGAACTCCGTGATCCGCACCGGCCCCTCCAGGGCCTTTTTGCTGCGGTAGGGGATGGCGGCCAGCTCCTCCGGGGCGGGATAATAGGCCCGGAAGGGGTGATTTTCCCAGATGTAGCGGTTGGCCCGGGCCTCCACCTCCAGCACCTGCTCCCAGGTCATGGGGGCGTTATAGTCGATGGTGACCACGTCCGCTCCCATGTGGAAGCCCACGTTGTCGCAGGAAAAGGCAGCGCACAGCATACCGCTGACGATGTGCTCGCCGGAGTGCTGCTGCATATGGTCAAAGCGGCGGGGCCAGTCGATGGCGCCGTGGACGGAGGCCCCCACGGTCAGGGGCCGGTCGCAGGTGTGGAGCACCAGGCCGTCCCGCTCCTGGACGTCCAGCACCGCCGCGCCGCCCAGGTCGCCGTGGTCCGCCGACTGGCCGCCGCCCTCCGGGTAAAAGGCCGTGCGGTCCAGGGTCACAAGATATGTGTCCCCCTTGCCGGGCCGGCAGTCGGTGACGACGGCGTCGAACTCCTTCAAAAATGCGTCCCGGTCATACAGCTTCTCGGTGTCCATGGGGCATCCTCCTCTGATGGTTTTCTCCTATCATGCCACATCCCGCCGGGATTTGCAAGGTTTCCCTTGCCGGTGGGTGGGAAATGTGGTATAATACCCCCGGTTATGCGCCCGTGGCGAAATTGGTATACGCGATGGATTTCGGTGATGTCACCTCAGTGAGGGGTTTTTGTTGTGTGTTGACGCGGGATTTGTGTACCGCCGTTGACAAGCACTTGGAGGGAGGCTCTTATGGCGCAAGCGGCATCAAAAGGAAACTGCTATCTTTGCGGGGGAACGATTTCCAAAACAGCGTTTAAGAAGCATCTGCTGGAAAAGCACAATGATGCTGCCGACGATGCGCAGACGTGCAAGCTGCTGAAGGTGGAGGGCACAGACGAAAAGGCGTATTGGCTGTATCTGGATATGCCGATGAGCGCCACGCTAAAAACGCTCGATTGGTTCCTGCGGGATATCTGGCTGGAATGCTGTGGGCACGAAAGCGCGTTTTTTGTGGGGAACTATGAGCAACTCTCGAAAAACACCATGGTCGGGATGCTGCGCGATGGGAGCAAGCTCCATTATGAGTATGATTTCGGCTCTACAACGGAGCTGACGATCACGGTAGTGGGAACACTGCTGCGCCCGAAGCAGCGCAAATCTGTTCGTCTGCTCGGGAGAAACGAGCCGATCCGCTTCCTGTGCGGAAAATGCGGAAAGGAAGCCGATTGGATCTGCTGTGAATGCGAATGGGAGGATCAGTATCCGTATTTCTGCGAAGACTGCATGGAAAGCCATCCGCACGATTCTGCGCTTCCAATCGTAAATTCTCCGCGTATGGGCGTGTGCGGCTATTGCGGAGAGGACGACGTCTATACCTTTGACCCGGCTCCGTTTTTGAAGTAAAAAATCAGGCGGCCGGCGGACGCTTGCGCCGCCGCTCGTCTGTATATGCGCCCGTGGCGAAATTGGTATACGCGATGGATTTAGGTGATGTCACCTCAGTGAAGATTTTTCTGGCATATAATCACATAACATGATACACTAAAAACAGCTGATGTGGAAATGCAGCTCATATGCGGGCATGATGGAATTGGTAGACATGCGAGATTTAGGTGATGTCACCTCAGTGAAGGTTTTTCGTCCCATCATTCGCCGTGCTCATTCTTTGGTAAAAACAGGTTCATCCTGTTTTATAGATGCGAGTCAAGCGCAACGCTCCGTCTCGGCTCCTCGCCGTGTAAAAACAGAGGGCAATAAAATAGCGGCAGGAAGCCCTGCCGCTCATATATGCGGGTATGGCGGAATTGGCAGACGCGCAGGATTTAGGTTCCTGTGAAGTGATTCGTGTGGGTTCGACCCCCACTACCCGTACCATAATTGGACCAAACATTGATACAATGTGTTGATGTTTGGTCCGTTTCTTTTTGCCTGGAAAGCCGCTTACAGCAAGGCTTTCTGCTGTGATTGGGTGCATTTGTACAGGCGTCCGTCATAATCAAGCTCCTTTCAGAAGGTATTTTCCCGAAACAAGCACGCTGGCCGGAAAAGCAAACGTTTCAAACGGCCATAATCGTTTCAATAAGGAAAGCCCGTGATGAGAATCAATCGGTCCCCATCTCGGTCTCCAATGCGGCACTCTCTGCATCGAGGGACTCCGTGTTCAGGTATTCATCCAGCAACATCTGGCAGGTTTCCATCAGGACTTCCCGTTGCATTGCCAGATCACGCGGCGGTACTTGTCAGTGCTGTGCCATACCTTGGGACCATAGTGTTCCCCGCAATCACCGCAGACGATCTTTGCCGAGAATGGACTCAGGCTGTTATGGTGCCGCCCTTTGGATTTACGGACTGCCCTGCTCCGTCAGGTGCTTTGCGATCAGGTTGATCTTCCCGGCCACGGGAAAGAGGAAAACTTAACCACTTTCCCAAAAAGGATTAGAAAACGTAAAAACTGCCTCCGCAAAAGCTGCGGAAGCAGTAGATTATCCAGCTGGATCGTGATATAATATTATGTCAAAATATAAGTGTGATTTGTTTTTCGTTGTGCTGGGAGGCGACCAACATGACCCCTGAAGAAAGAGCCAGACAACTGATCGATGCCCGTCTTGCGCAATCCGGCTGGGTCGTTCAGGATCTGAAAAAAGTGAATCCCATGGCTTCTCTCGGTGTTGCTGTTCGGGAGTATCCCACCAGTACCGGGCCAGTTGACTATGCTCTTTTTGTTGATGGGAAGCCCGTTGGCGTGATTGAAGCGAAAAAGGACGAGCTGGGCGAGAACATCACTGTGGTCGAGGGCCAGTCCGGGCGCTATGCCAACAGCACCTTCAAATATATAACCACCGAGTATAAAATCCGCTTTGCCTATGAGGCCACCGGGCAGCTTACCCGTTTCACGGATTATGCTGATGTCAAGTATCGCTCCCGGCGTGTATTTTCCTTCCATAGGCCGGAAACGCTGCTGGCCCTGCTTGCAAAGGACGATACGATCCGCAACAACATGAAGCGTTTCCCGGCTTTCGACACCACCGGATTCCGCAAATGCCAGATCACAGCGATCCGGAATCTGGATGCTTCCTTTGCGGATAATCGCCCCAAGGCGCTGGTGCAGATGGCAACCGGCGCAGGCAAGACTTTCACAGCAATCACGGCAGCATACCGTCTGCTGAAGTTTGGCAAGATGAAGCGCATCCTGTTTCTTGTGGACACCAAGTCACTGGGCGAGCAGGCGGAGCGGGAATTCCTTGCCTATACGCCGAATGACGACAACCGCTCCTTTGCCCAACTTTACGGTGTTCGCCGCCTGAACAGCTCCTATATCCCCAATGACATCCAGATCTGCGTCAGCACCATTCAGCGGATGTACTCCATCCTGAAGGGTGAGGAAATGGATGAATCCGCAGAGGAAGAATCCTTCTTCGAGCAGGCCGGAGCCGACACACAGGCCGCAAAAGAGGTCGTCTATAACGAAAAGTATCCCCCGGAGTTTTTCGACTGCATCATCGTCGATGAATGCCATCGGTCGATCTACAACGTGTGGAATCAGGTGCTGGAGTATTTCGACGCCTTCATCATCGGCCTGACCGCCACGCCGGACAAACGCACCTTTGCCTTTTTCAACCAGAACGTGGTCAGCGAGTATTCCCGTGAGCAGGCCATCATCGACGGCGTGAATGTGGGCGAGGACATTTTCCTCATTGAAACCGACGTGACGAAAAACGGCGCGATGATCCTGAAGCAGCAGATCGAGTACCGGGACCGCCTGACTCGCGCCAAGCGCTGGAAACAGATGGACGAGGACCTGATCTATACCACGGCAAAGCTGGATCGGGACGTTGTGAATCCCAGCCAGATCCGCACTGTGATCCGAGCGTTCCGGGACAACCTGTTCACGCAGCTTTTCCCGCATCGCCGCGAAGTACCCAAGACGCTGATTTTTGCCAAGACCGACAGCCATGCGGATGATATCATTCAGATCGTCCGGGAGGAGTTTGGCGAGGGCAATGAATTCTGCCAGAAGATCACCTGTCAGGCGGATCGTCCGGAGACTGTTCTCAGCGCCTTCCGCAACGATTATAATCCCCGTATTGCCGTTACCGTTGACATGATCGCCACCGGGACGGACGTGAAGCCCATCGAGTGTCTAATCTTCATGCGCGATGTTCGCAGCAAGAATTATTTTGAGCAGATGAAGGGTCGAGGCACCCGCACCCTCGGCAAGGACGACCTGCAGAAGGTCACACCGTCCGCCACGGAGAACAAGGATCATTTTGTGATCGTGGACGCCGTAGGCGTCACGAAATCCAAAAAGACCGAGACACGCACGCTGGAGCGCAAGCCCACCGTCAGCATGAAGGAACTGATGCTGACGGTGGCCATGGGCGCAAAGGATGAAGACACCCTCACATCCCTTGCAAACCGTGTGATCCGGCTCAACAGCCAGATGACCGACCGGGAGCGCACCGAATTCAGCAGCACCGTCGGCAGCAGCGCAGGGAACATCGCCCAGCGGCTGTTGGATGCTTTTGACCCAGATGTCGTATCCGCGAAAGCCGGTGTCGATTTATCCGACGATCATGAGCCGACTGAGGACGAGCAGCACCGCATGGATGAGACAAAGAAGGCGCTGATCCAACAGGCCGTGCAGCCCTTCTATAATCCGGATATTCGCGATTACATCGAGAATGTGCGCCGCAGCCATGAGCAGGTCATCGATTCCGTGAATATCGACACGGTGCTCTTTGCCGGGTATGATACCGACAAGCAGGCGAATGCAGACCGCATCCTCAAGACCTTCCATGCGTTTATCGAGGAGAACAAGGATGAGATCCTTGCCCTGCGGATCATTTACGATCAACGGTATAAGGACCGTCCCATGGCGATTACAAAGCTCAAAGCCCTGTATGAAAAACTGAAGGCGCAGAACATCACCATCGAGCGCCTGTGGGAATGCTATGCCATCAGGAAGCCGGAAAAGGTCAAGCGGGGCACCGTGGCGCAGCTTACGGACCTGATCTCCATCATCCGTTTTGAGATGGGCTATGCTGATCACCTCGCGCCGTTCGCGGACAAGGTGAATTATAACTTCATGCAGTGGACGCTGCGCCGGAACGCAGGCCATATCCATTTTACGGATGAGCAGATGGAATGGCTGCGCCTCATCAAGGATCACATCGCTGTTTCCCTCAGTATTGAGCCGGAGGACCTTGATCTCAGTCCTTTTGACCGTAAGGGCGGCCTGGGCAGGTTTTACGATGTGTTCGGAGACAGCTATGAGGCGATTTTGCAGGAAATGAACGTGGAACTGGTGGCATAAGGAGGGCATCTCATTATGGAGTATAAAGAATATGAGCTTGGTGAATTGCTCTATTATGAACAGCCCACCCCATATATCGTTGAATCGACCGATTATAACGATGCTTATGAAACCCCTGTGTTGACTGCTGGGAAATCTTTTATTCTCGGATATACTGACGAAAAAGAAGGAATATACGATCAACTTCCTGTCATCATATTTGATGATTTTACTACGGCAAGCCAGTATGTTAATTTTAAATTCAAAGTCAAATCGTCTGCGATGAAGATATTGACCCCTGTAACCGAGCTGGTTTTGCCAAAGTATATCTATTATCGCATACAGATCATTCAGTTTGATCATAGCACCCATAAGCGGTATTGGATTCAGCAGTATTCAAAAATCCGTGTCAGTATCCCACCCATCCCGGAGCAGGAGTGCATTGTTGCCCGGATTGAGGAGCTGTTCTCCCAACTCGACGCCGGAGTGGAAACGCTGAAGAAAACAAAAGCACAGCTTGCGGTGTATCGGCAGGCTGTGTTGAAAGAGGCGTTTGAGGGAGATTATCCGAGAAAACAACTAAAAGAATTCTCAAAAGCTATTAGTGGGTTCGCTTTCAAAAGCAGCAGGTATTCACCGGACGGAAATTATGTCGTTGTTAAAATTGGAAATGTCAAAGAACGTCATTTCGATTTCTCTCGGGATCTGACAAAAACGTTAGAAGCGGATGATTCGATTCTTGAAAAATACTTATTGCGGCGTGGGGATTGTCTTATCACCTTAACGGGATCTCGAGGGAAACGTGACTACGGATTTGTAGCGATGGTTGGGAATCAAAACAACTATCTTCTCAATCAGCGTGTTGCGGCGTTGCGATTCGATCAGTCTGTTGCCTTGCCTGAGTTTTTCCAGTATTATCTCGCTTCTCCCTCGTACCGAGACATGTTCTTCGGCTATGAGACCGGAAATGTCGGTCAGGGAAATGTTGGAATTAAAGCTCTCTTGGATCCCTATGTTATATTGCCAGATATTGACACGCAGAAGAGAATTATCGAAGACGTTGAGGACAGACTATCTGTCTGCGACAGCATCGAACAGACCGTTGACACCGCTCTGCAACAAGCCGAGGCCATGCGGCAGAGCATTTTGAAAGACGCCTTTGAGGGGAGGCTGTGATAAGTGAAAGACAAAATAAAATACTATCTTTTACTGCTGGCTTTTCTTTTCATAATGGCCCTAATTCTTTGGTTCTTTCATGACTGGATAGAACAATACAGCAATTCCCTTATGGTGTTGATTACCTTCATTTATGTGGTCGCAACTATCGAAATTTGCCGGGCAAATATCAAATCTGCTGAAGCAACTAAAGAACAGCTCGAAGAATCGAAACATCAGTTTGCAGAAAATGAACGGCTCCAAATGATGCCGTATTTTGAAATCATAGTACATGATGATATACGGGATTTTGTTGAGTGCATAGAGCTTACTATTTCGAACAGCAACGCAGAGAACAGTACCGTTATCGATCGAAGGATTTCAATAAAAAATATTGGTCTTGGTGTTGCAAAAGACTTTACATACACATGGTGCAATTTGGACGGATGTTATCCGCGGAACGACCTTGGTTTTACAGCATTTGCTCCAGGAGAAGAAAAAAGCATCTACTTTGATTTTTATGCCGAATGTAACGCAGACTTTAGTGAATATGAGGCTCCTGTATCCATAATTTTTTCATATAGTGATCTGCTTGAAAACAGATATAGCGTTGAATTAAAATTAACTTTTTGGATATCTGACGGTAAAGAAGACAAAGTGCATTGGAATGTCGGCATACCTGACATTATAAAGGGGAATAACCATGCCTGAACAAACATCATCTATCATCTCCAAAGTCTGGGGTATGTGCAACCCGCTCCGTGATGATGGATTATCCTATGGAGATTATCTGGAGCAGCTTACCTATCTCATTTTCCTCAAGATGTCGGACGAGTATGCCAAGCCGCCGTATAAGAAAGAGTCCGGTATTCCTGCCGGCTATACATGGCAGGATATGAACACCCTCACGGGCTCTGAATTGGAAGAACAGTATAAAAAGACGCTGGAAAAGCTGGGGGAGCAGGGCGGAATCCTCGGTCAGATCTTCCAGGGCGCGATCAACAAAGTCAGCAATGCGGCAATCCTTTACCGGATTGTGCAGATGATCGACCGGGAGAAATGGGTCTCCATGTCTTCGGACGTGAAGGGCGAGATCTATGAAGGTTTGCTGCAGAAAAACGCAGAAGACGTAAAATCCGGCGCAGGCCAGTATTTCACACCGCGCGCGCTGATCCAGGCGATGGTCGCCTGCATCCGCCCAGAGCCGATGAAAACGATTGCGGACCCCTGCTGCGGCAGCGGGGGATTTTTCCTCGCGGCGCAGGCATTTCTTGCCGACCCGGAGAACTATACGCTCGATCGGGAGCAGAAGGAATTCCTGAAAAACGGGACTTTCTACGGAAATGAGCTGGTGGCGTCCACCTTCAAGCTGTGCCTGATGAATCTTTACCTGCACAACATCGGGGATATTTATGGCAGTGTTCCTGTCGCCCACGGCGATTCGCTGCTCACCGATCCCGGCTACCGTGTGGACTACGTTCTCACCAACCCGCCCTTCGGCAAAAAATCCTCCCTCACCTTCACCAATGAGGAAGGCGAACAGGAGGAAGAAGACCTCGTATATAACCGTCAGGATTTCTGGACCACCAGCAGCAACAAGCAGCTCAATTTCGTCCAGCACATCAATACCATCCTGAAAGCCACGGGCAAGGCTGCGGTGGTCGTGCCGGACAACGTCCTCTTTGAGGGCGGCGCTGGCGAGATCGTGCGCAAGAAGTTGCTTGCTACCTGTGATCTGCATACAATCCTGCGTCTGCCCACGGGCATCTTCTATAAGCCGGGTGTCAAAGCGAACGTCATTTTCTTCGATAAGCGTCCGGCCAGCGCCGAAACCCAGACGAAGGCCGTCTGGATCTATGATTTCCGCACCAACGTTCACTTTACGCTGAAACAGCATCCGATGCAGTATTCCGATCTGCTGGACTTCATCGCCTGTTATCATCCGGAGAAACGGTACGAACGCACCGAAACATGGAGCGAAGATGACCCGGATGGCCGCTGGCGCAAATTCGATATTGCCGACATCCTTGCGCGGGACAAGACCAGCCTCGATATCTTCTGGATCAAGGACAAGTCCCTTGCCGATCTGGACAACCTGCCCTCGCCCGACGTGCTGGCCGATGATATCATCGAAAACCTCCAGAGCGCACTGGAGAGCTTTCAGGAACTGAAGGCGCAGTTGAAATAAGGAATGGACTTTATGAGCGAAATCCGTATAGCAATTCCTGACTTGGATTTGAACAATGCATTGCGATTAGATGGCAATCTGCGCAACTATGAGATTGGGCCATTTGATGATGTCGTTTTGGATTTTCCAGAATGACAAATTTTGACCCACTTCCCATGTTGATGGCAGGGGCGATTATCAAACGTTTTCGGTATCAATACCATGATAACACTTTCTCTATTTCTGGCATCAACGGGAAAAGTTATGCCGGGACGATGGGCTTCTTCAAATATATATCCGAATCCATAAGCGTTGGAAAAAGCCCCGGTGAAGCCACTGGTAGTTCAAATTATATTCCGATTACACCTATTTCGATACGCTCTTTGCAGGAACGCGCATTTCGTGATGGTGGGTCAATAGAAATCGGTGATATGATAGAAAGAGCGTCTGCTCGACTTTCTCATGTCATTGATAGGGGAAATAAGGAATTACATAAGCTGCTTACATATTTAGTCCGCGAAATACTGAGAAATACCCCTGAACACGCTCAAGCAGACGAGATGTGGATATGTGGGCAGTACTGGCCCACTTACCAATTGGCTGAAATTGCAATCATTGACGAAGGAATCGGGGTATTCCAAAGTATAACGCGTAACGCTGCACATGCAAAATATATTCATGATAACCGTTCTGCTTTAAAATGGGCTATTCGTGCAGGTATTTCAGAATCATTCCGACCCGCCTATGAGTTTAAGCCGCATGATTACGATGTATGGAAAAACAGCGGATTTGGGCTTTATATGGTTAGTCAGATATGTCAAAAGCTGAACGGCAGTTTTTGCATAATCAGTTATGGTGACGCGTTGCTCATTGATAACCACGGTGTTGCAGAAAAACGCACCTCATTTCACGGAACTGCAATTCGCATAAGAGTACCGACGAACAACATCTCAGCTGCGCAAGCCATAATTGATGAAATAGCCGCACAGGGTGAGGTTGAAGCAAAAATGCCTTTAAAACCGCCTCTATGCCTTCAAAAGGCTTGATGACGCAGCTAAACATATAATTTGTAAATTATGAGGAATCTCAGTATGAATATTATTCGGTGGTGCAATGAGAATAATGGTTTTCTTACGGCTATCCTGTCTTTGATTGGACTTGTTCTGAGTGTTACAGCCATTGTGGTTTCTATTCGTACAGCAAGATTGCCTTATAAAAAGAAACTGATGTTAGGGTCATATATGTCTGTTGGTGCAAGTATGATTCCGGGAGTTGGTGCGGAAACACAGATTCTGGGTATGTCTGCTTCGGCAACGAACGTCGGAAATCGGACAATAAATATTACATATTTGGGATATGCGATCAAAAAAGATGGTCGGTATAATATGATATATCCTGTCAATCGAGACTTTGATGGAAAGGCATCCCTTAACCCTTCAGAAATGGCAGAAACCCAGTTTTATAAGGATGAGTTATTGAAGTGCTTTTCGAAGGAAAACCGTAAAACAAAGCTGTTTGTTTACGCTAAAGATAACGAAGGTGCAGAGCACAAAAGGAAAGCTGGTACAGTCGGCAAGTTGATTGACAACCTGTCGAAATAAAAATGCACCCAGTAAAACCGGGCGTATTCTATCAAAATGGTGGTACTTTTCCAACGTAAGTTGACGGGCTGCCAGAAACGGCGGCTCGTCGTTTTTGTTAATCATTCAACTAATAATTAGGGTTGAGCAAAACGCAAGTTTTGCAAAGCCGAGCCACAATATATAGGATTTGAGCAAGTCGGAGGGTACTATTTATTGTATGGCCTCATGAGAAAATCGGAGTTTTGCTCATCCCTTTACTAATAATAAGTTTGGAGGTGTTAAAATGTTAGATACGATAGGTGCTTTCGGGAGTGGTATTGGAACCAACCTTTTATCTGATTCTTTGAGCAAGAAACTTGAGGCTTTCAAAGGCAAAAAAGCAATTGCCTCTTTCACCCAAAGTCTGCGAGATTGGGAAATTGAATTTGAAAAACAGAATGACGGCACTATCATCACAAACGGCGCATTTTATTCACATGTGAAGTATCATAATGTAATTGAAAATATTGTGGCTTATGTCCTTGAGCCGAGTATGAATGCCGTGACTGAGGATGAATTTCTAAATTGTCTCCATGAAAAAATGGTAAACAGGATCGAAGAAACGACCGAAAAGAAATTATCTTGGAACGACTCAAGACTTATTCGGAATTTCCTTACACACTTACTTACAACAACAAGAGCCTTTCTTTTTCAAAAAATATCTTTGGAAGATCGCGGCCTATTCTATTTGGTTTGCCAAAATAATGCCAAACTTGAGCACTTAGAACGGATTGTAAAAGAGAAATTCCAAATGCAGGATCAGAATGTCCAGCAAATTGTAGAACAACTTTCGATGGCTATTCAGAAGTCCGAAACTGAGGAACGCATCAAAGCAAAAATGGCTTCATGGAATTCCAGACAAATAAAGAACCTTGGTAACCGGTATACGCCAGATTTGAACATCCCTGTTGAAATAATGGACTCTCTCCACGGAGCATCTGTCGATCAACAATTTCAGAATATATTCTATGACAAAGTAGATAAATTTTTGATTGCGATGAGACACACAGAGCTTAGTGAAATCAACGCATTGTGTGATGCCATAGAGAAATATGCAATAGAATTGAATTTCTTCAATATTACATCAAGCGACATCGATGTAATAATTTCTACAGTTAACGCTATCAAAGATTTTCTAACCAGCAAAATAGAAGAATATTACGAAAACCCCGAAGGGAAGAAAAACTTTGACAGTAAGGCATACCAGTTATACGAGAAACTGGGCATTGCCAACGAATTTAACGACTATCTAACTAATACAACTGTTAGGGTAGCCGTTTCCCCGTACATTATTTTGGCCGGAGATGGTGGTGTTGGAAAATCACATCTTATTGCCGATTACATTGATAACTGTGATTCTTTGGGGCAGACATCTTTACTTCTGTTAGGCCAGCAGTTTTCTGCGGGAATGGATGTTTTGGCTATTCTCCCAACTCTACTCGGTTGTGATATTACTTATCACGAACTTTTTGATATATTCGAAGCGATTGCCTGTACTCAGAAAAGTCGTGTCCTGATCTGTATTGATGCTCTTAATGAAGGTGCTGGGGTAACTTTTTGGAACAGTGTTCTTGGTGGACTCGTTGATTTCCTGAAAGAGTTTCCTCACATTGGCCTCCTCGTGTCTGTGCGTACACAATATGAGGATTCTCTTTTCGACGGACAAGATACGCTTAGAGCACAAATGCAACGAATTGAACACTTCGGTTTCACTACAGTTGAACACGATGCCATGCATCAGTACTTCTCTTTCTATGGAATAACCATTGACCCTGTAGTATTCCCAATTTCAGAATTCAGAAATCCGCTGTTTTTGCGGCTGTTTTGCACCGCAAATAGAAATATGCACATTAGTCTGGGCGATATTTCATTGCCGTTTGTTTATTCGCAGTACATTAGTGTGATGGAGCAGAAAGTCGCTAAAAGATGTAACTATAACAAATCTTATAAATTAATTTCAAAAATTATTGACGAAATGGTTTCCAAACGTATCAATGAACATAGTGGAACCGTTTCACTTTCGCTTGATGATACCCTTGCACTAATAGTTGATATCTGTAAGAAATGGAATGTTAACACCGATGTGTATAGTGCACTTCTTGCGGAAGGAGTTCTTACACAAGGCATTACATATAACGGTGATGAGTATGTTTATATTACCTACGAACGACTGGAAGACTACTTTTTAGCACAGAAAATAGTTTCAGCGTATGCACAGTTAAGTGAGGAGCAGTTTTTTGAGAAGTATTCTTGGATGTTAAACAAGCCGGATCTCCTTCAATTCTTTGGTATTGTCCTTGCTGAAGACTGGGAATATGAACTGAGTGATGTATTTTCCTCTGAAAACGCGAAGAATACATATCGTGTTCGCAATGCATTTCTTTATGGCTTATTATGGCGAAAAACAACCAGTATTACGGAACATACTATAGATTACATTAACTCGGAAATCCTGCAATATGAGTATAGTTTCAACCAGTTTGTAGATGTTCTCTTCGCATTATCAGCACGCCCAAACCATCCTTTGAATGCCAAAAATGCATTTAACTTTTTTTATGGGGTAAAAATGTCAGACAGAGATGCTACATTTATTCCTATATTTGACGAATTATATAGTAATCACGATTCAGCGCTTTATCGACTCGTTGAGTGGGGACTTGTTCACGCCTCAAAGCAAGCTATTACCGACGACATTGCGGAAAGTTGTGCAATCATCCTTTCTTGGCTCCTAATTTCGCCTAACAACGAACTTCGGGACAAGGCAACAAAAGCTATCATTTACATCCTGAACTCACACATGCCGGCATTGTTATTCTTGATGCGGATATTTGAAGAAATTGACGACCCATACATTTCTGAAAGAATATATGCTGTCGCATTTGGCTGTGTGGTAAATGAAGATTCACCGCAACAGGTCAGGGCACTGGCAGAGCATGTTTACAAAAACATATTTGATAAGGATGTTGTATATCCAAATATACTGTTGAGAACCTACGCCAAAAACATTATCGATTATGCACGCCACATAGGCTGTGTTGAGGACGGGTATTTCGACGCAGAAAAAATCACACCTCCATATAACAGCAGATTCCCAGAAATTCCTTCGGATGAAGAGATTAAAACATATAAGTTGGACTATAACAGCGAATCATTTAGAGATTATCATTGGTCACAATTAGCCATTTTGAATTCAATGAAGGTTGAATACAGTCGAAGTGGTCAACCTGGTGGCTATGGTGATTTTGGAAGGTATACCTTTCAATCGTATTTTTACGCTTGGAAACAACTACATCCTATAGATTTAAAAAACATAGCCATTAAGCGTATCTTTGAACTGGGTTATGATGTCGAAAAGCACGGAAAATATGATCGAAATTGTACTGATCGTGTTGGTTTAAGGTTTCAGCTTGGAAGGAAGGAGCGTATTGGGAAAAAGTATCAATGGATAGCACTTTATGAATTGGCGGCTCAAGTCTGTGACAATTATCAGATGACAGTATACGACAATGACATAGGGGAACCACATCAGGAATACTGCAAGGGTTCTTTTGAGCCGGATATTCGGAACATCGATCCAACGGTACTTGTTACTCCTGGTTTTGATAATTTGCATATCGATATCGCAGCATTTTCATATGACATCCCAAACAATTCCTATGAGGAATGGCTTGCTGATTTTTCTAACACACCAGCTTTTGAGCAATGCGTAAAGCTACAGTCCGGAGCACATCAATATCTCTTACTTACGGGTGAATATGATTGGAAAGAAGCTAAGCGTTTAGGTTTCCGTTCATATGACCTTCCTCGCAAAGATATGTGGCATCAAATCAGAGGATATGTTGTAAAGAATGAATATGCTGAATCACTCATTTGCGCTCTTTCTGGTGTTGACTTTATGGGGCGTTGGATGCCTGAAGCTCAAAGTAACTCAGCAATGTACAACAAAGAATATTACTGGTCTGATGCGCATACTTTCTTTAATAACCCATATTATTGTGGTTTGGAATGGGTAAATATCGATTCTGACCACCTTAATTGTGTCTTCCCTGAAAAAGTATTAATTCCTGTTAAACAGTATTATAGCGAACGAAAAGGCGAACTGAATAGTTTGAATTCAGAAATAGCTTCTATCTACTGGCACAAACCATGCGAGGAAATGTATACAAAATTGCAATTAAAGTATTTAAAAGGCAGTAATAGCGCGTTTGTTGATGGTGCTGGGGAATTAGTATGTTTTGAGAGTTCAGAGCTAATAGGTAATGATACAGGTTTCTATATCCGGTACGACAAGCTTCTTGAGTTTTTGAAAAGTAGCAGTTACACATTAGTGTGGACATCTTTGTGCGAGAAGCGCATATTGACTCCCTCGTTCGGAAAGTGGGATTTACCACCCAAGGCAATACACATGTCTTCTGTTTATTATTTGAAAGACGGTAAAATAGCAAAAGCCAGTGAAACACTATTCGAAGACAGACTATATTATTAACAAGGTCTTGGATTGGAAACGCCTCCTTTCAATTTCTCCATCACAATCTCATCTATTTCCTGTTCCAGCTCCTGTACTTTCTCCTGTAACGACAAAATGTGGGCGTCGAGGATCGGTTTCCTCAACGCCCACATTTTTTGCAGATGTGCCAGCTTCTTCAGTTCCGCGGCACACTGCTCTCGCACAGTTTCGGTATACTCCTGCACCGCAGCATCCAGTACCTCCTCATGAATACGGTGGGAGGCGCAATAGGTTTTAGTCTGTCCAAGCTGGAGCATAACAGCCCGGAGGACTATGCCGCAGCACTCTACGGCTTCTACAATGATGAAGGCATTGCAGAAAAACTCATCGTTAATCCCATCCGCAACAACGGCGACTGCTATACGACCCACGATGCCTACGAGCTTTCCTATGTGCCGCGGCCGCTGCCGGACGGCACTGTCGCCATCTGTCAGGAGCACGTGACCGACAGCTTGCAGGCACTGATGAAAGCGGATTATATGCTGGCGCTGAACAGTGGGCACAACATCCGCCGCTGCATCATCTGCGGACGGTATTTTCTGCTCAAGAGCGGTGTCCATGCTTTGTACTGCGAAGGGGCGTGCCCCCATGCGCCCGGCTACACCTGCCGGCAGTTCGGCACGGTGGAGTTGCAGAAGGAACTGGCGAAGGACATTCCCAAGGTCAAAGTCAAGGTGACCGCCTTTGCCCGCATCACAAAGGATATGCAGCGGGGTGCGATCTCACAGGAGGACGCAAGAAAAGCCAAGGACTATGTGCGGGATCTGCTCTATGACGCTCTGCGTGACGCGAATATCTCCGTAGAGGCTTTCGAGCAGCGTATTTCCTCTGAGCGCGTTTACCAGCACTGCGGGATCACCAGAACGGCCAATCCGAGGGGCCGTCCGCCGAAGGAAAAGGCGGGTGAGCAATCATGACCAACGAGCAACTAATTCGCCAATATTATGACGGCGATGAAGCCGCGCTGGAAAAGCTGTACTATAAAAATATCGGTCTGATCCGCGGCATCGCCAAGGAAGCTGCGGCGGAGTTCAACTGCCTGATAATGGAGCAGCATCATCCGAATCAGTGTTCCGCGTATACGAAAACGATTCTGGACGATCTCTGCGGCGAGGGCGCCGTGGAGCTTCTGACACGGATTCAGAGCAGAGAATATGACGAAAGCCGCGCCGCGCTCACCACCTATCTCTACCCGCATTTGAAGGGGCGCATGACCCGCTGGCTGGAGCAGAATCTTGGCTGTATGGCGTTGAGCAAGGACGAGATGACCGCTGTCCGGCAGGTGCAGAGGCTGTATCATGTTGCATGGAAGGATACCAGTGAAATCGCGGAAGAGCTGGGTATCCCCGAGGCTCGTGTCAGCCGATACGTTCGCTATAATACCCATTTTCTCGGTGTGCACGACCTTATCCGAGAGGACTATGACAGCGATCCCTATGAGCGGCTGATACCGGGTGCGCTCTCCGTTTCGGTGGAGCAGGCCGTGTACCGCAAGGTCTGCATCGAACTCCTCCGGGAGCTGTTCGACGCCCTGCCGAAGAAGGAACGGGATATTCTTGGCAAAGCCTGCGGCGTGTTCGGATACCCGGAGATGACCTTGAAAGAGATCGGGATGTATCACATGATGAAGGAGTCCGCCGTGGAGAAGGCGAAGAGCCGTGCCGTCGAGAAGCTGAGAGAATCCTATCCCGGCAGCATCCTTCAAGTGTGGAGGGCTGTTCATCGTATGTTGCGGAGACCGGTTCCGCCGCCGGGGGAGGACAGTGAGCTGCGGCGCGACTTCCCGCAGTATGTCCGCGCCTTGGCAGAGGTCTATGGCGTGCTGAGCGAAGCCGCCTCAGATTTAAATAACATCTCTGTATAGTCAGAACAGCAATACAGACTTTTGTACACCCTCTTATGGTAGCATCTATGCAAGCGTCACAACTGATGCTATACTTTGAGAGGAGATGTCTTTATGCATTATTCCAAAACAAACAAGGTCTGTGCCACTTGCGCCTATTGGACCGGAAGCCGAAATCTGGTGAATTCCGGAAACTCTTCGGAGCCGACCACCAATAGCGCCAAGTGCCAAATTCCAAACGGTTCCAATCGGGGCAGTACAAAGTTTTGCAGTTCTTCCTGCTCTAATTGGGCTAAGTGGCCGGTACTGAAGTAAAACGACACGGAGGGACTGCATTACGCTGACGGAAAAAGCCAATGCCATCTGCCTTTTGGAGGTTCTAAAGGAGTATTCCGATGCGGAACATATTCTGCCCATGCGGGAGATCATTGCAAAGATGCAGTCCCTCTACGGTATCAAAATCGACCGCCGCACCGTATACGGGGCTGTTGCGCTTTTGATCGAGCTCGGTTACGATGTCTCCCTTTACGAGAACAACGGTGTCGGCTATTACCTCCGCAGTCGGGAATTGGAGCAGTCGGAGGTGCTGCTGCTGACCGATGCGGTATATTCTTTCCCGTTCATCCCGGCAAGGCAGACCGAGCAGCTTGTCCAGAAGCTGCAAAAGCAGCTCAGTATCTATCAGCGCAAGAAATACCGCCATCTGACCGTCGCCCGGCAGGGACATAAGACCGGCAACCGGCAGATATTTTGGAATATTGAGCAGTTGGATGAGGCCATTACACGCAAGAAAAAAGTGACCTTGGATTACCTGCACTACGGATATGACAAACGGCAGCATCCTACGGTGACCTACACTCTCAGCCCCTATGAGATGGTGTACACCAACGAACACTATTACCTTATCTGCGTCCCCGACCACGATCCGCACACGCGGTTGTACCGCATAGACCGCATGGCGGATATTCGGATACTGGACGAGCCCCGCAGCGAAACGCCGGCGCAGAAGCAAGAGGCACAAGATGCCGTTTACGCCTTTGTAGGTGCTCCGGAGCGGGTGGTGCTGCACTGCGACCGCGCCGTGCTGGACGATGTGCTGGACCGCTTTGGTACGGACATACAAATTTTTGAGCGGGACGAGCAGACCTTTACCGCCGTATTGACTACCCCGCCGCGCGGTGTGCGCTTTTGGGCACTGCAATACCTCTCCTTTGTGGAGGTGGCAGAGCCCGCTTGGCTGCGGCAGGAGATCATAGAAGTGCTAAAGGTCAATCACTATTTGACATGAGGTGATACTATATGCCACGGAATGAATTAGACTATTTCTTGAATCGGGTGCATCAAGCATATGTCGATGCACGAAAGCCATTGTGCGCTGACGAGCTCTGCGAATTGACCATCGAACGTGGACGAAGCAGGACGATTTCAGGCATTGCAGAGGACTATTTTGCCGAGTTGCTCTATAAAGAAATAGGTAAAGGCTACCTTCATTTCTTTGTGGATCAACCCTTGGTTGGGGGGACACATAAAGTTTATCCTGATGTAATCGTCGCACGGCCTTGTGAGGCAAAGAACGAATACTTTGAAATCCTCTATATGCTGGATCTTAAAATGGATGTCGGTTATCATCGTGATATCGCCGTAGGAAGGACACCAACACAAACTTATGTCGCAAAGGCCGAAAGTTTGTTAGAGGACCTTGCCATGTTGAAGGATTCCCCAGAGCTTAGTACAAAAAGCGGCAACAAGAAAAAATCAAAGACGGACCGTTTTGCCCCCCGATACTTTTTTTCTATGCATCCACAGTCCAGTTATGATGAGGTCATCATAACTTCCAAAAACGCTGGAAATAAAACGAAAGAGCAGGAACTGATTGAACGCGCAAAAGATCCGGACTGCAATATCTGGGTTCTTAGCACAGGTGACCACCCAAACGAATACGGAGATGATGTTAAAATGTGCCCCTTGGACGAGAGTTGGGAAATTCTTTTGAAAAAAATTGGAAACATATTAGAATGATATTTAGACACAACACGGCATCCTATACGGACATTTGTACAGGGTACTGTGCTATTCTATCAGCAGAACAGAAATCGTACGAATGGTGCCGGGACGCGGCGCAAAGAAAGGATGAGCAACTATGAAATACACTTCTGCACAGGCAAATAAGCTGCTGAAAAAGCTGAATGACGAATATTCCGCCCTACTGCATAAAGAACAGCGCAGCCGGGATTTCCGCGCGGCGATGGGCGAGGACATTGAATCTGTGCGTCCCGCCTATGATTACGCAAAAACACAGGCGCGTCTTGAGGAACTGGAGGGAACGATCCGCAGACTTAAACACGCCATCAACTGCTTCAACACGACGCAGGTCGTGGATGGCTTCGGGATTACGATCGACGAGATGCTGGTCTATATTCCGCAGCTGACCAAGCGGAAGAGCAAGCTGCTTGAAATGAAAAGCAGGCTGCCCAAAGAGCGCGTTGAAGAGCAGTACGGCCAGCAGTCGAACATTATCGACTACACCTACACGAACTACGATCTGGCGGCTGTGGAGGCGGACTACGAAAAGACCGCTGATGAACTGTCTCGTGCGCAGCTTGCGCTGGATACTGTAAATCAGCGGGATTCCTTTGAATTTTGTGAATGAACTCTTTCCGTCGCATCGAGCGGCCTGCCAGAAAGACCGACAGTTCCGTTTCCCACCTGCGTTTAAGGTCATAGACAGGAAACCGTTATTCTTTTTGTTATCTGTTATGCCCACTTGAGTTTAAGGATGGGCCACCAACATTGATCTGGCACGGTTCTCGACGTGAAAAAACTTTTCGGGGAACTGAAGTACGGTTATAGGTTCCCACACAGAATATGTTCTGCACAAAGTTACGAGTTACTTTCTAAAATCGCAGAGCACCTTGACAGTTTCTACTTTATGGACTTATCATATTAATAAAATCAGCCCTTTGCAGTAGCGTACAACCTAAAGCCAATTTCTTTAGGAGGGACAGCGAGTCGCTGTTCTGGATTTCAAGGTTATCCGCATCGCACAGCGATGCCCCGGTCAGATACGTTCCGGCGAATTGGAAATCACTGCGTGATTCAGGATTCGCCTCCACTTTATCCGACCATTTTGTACTGCAAAGGGCTGATTTTTGGGAGGACGCTACACATGAAAATAGAAGGAAGCTGTGTGACCTTCGAGCCGTGCGATGCGGCTTTTGTGAAAAAGTTCGGACCGTTAGAAGCAGCAAATATGGTTTTGGATTACCATTCTGTCCACCCCAATATGCCATTTCTTTATGATGCCGAGCAGCTGGCCGGTTTCTTTGGCATAAGCTGTGGTGAATTAAACCATATTGTCAATCACATTCAAAAAGAGTATACAAAGGCATTTCTCCCCAAAAAAGATGGTACTTATCGCAGCCTATACATACCAAGTATCAGACTTCAATTTTGTTTGGGCCCAATCAAGGATAGAATTCTTTCACAGCTCCCTGTTTCAAAATTTGCAACTGCTTATCAAAAAGGAAGCTCTACTCGCAAAAATGCAGAGCCACACATTGGGAAAAAGAACCTTCTAAAACTGGATATTACCGATTTTTTCGGAAGCATCTCTTTTGAACAAGTCCTCTGCGCAGCTTTCAACACTCGCTATGTATCAAAGCAGGTCGGCTTTCTGCTGACTTCCCTGTGTTGTAAAAATGATGCTCTTCCACAAGGCTCACCAACATCTCCCGTGCTCTCCAATATCGTCATGCGTCGTTTTGATGACCAGATCGGTCGCTGGTGTAACCAACGCCAAATCACCTATACTCGCTATTGCGATGATATGACCTTTTCGGCAGACCGTCCGCTCTATGGCGTCTACAAAAAGGTGAAAACTATGCTTCGTGAGATGGGATTCGAATTGAACGAGTCGAAAACACATTTCATCAGCAATGCTGACCGGCAGACAGTAACAGGCTTGGTCGTCAATGAAAAGCTCTCCATCCCCAGCAGCTATAAACGAAGCCTGCGGCAGGAAATTTACTATACTTTGAAGTTTGGCATAGAGGACAGCATCGTACACGGTAATCGGTTGAATTTTCTCGAAGACGGTCAACCAATTCGCTGCCCTACATATATGACACACCTAATAGGAAGTGTGCAGTATGTCTTGCAAATCGAACCGGAAAATCGTTGGTTTCTAAATGCCAAGCAAAAGCTGCTGGACTATGCTCGTGCATATTTTAGAGCCGAAGGATTAGGGGAAGAATACTATTTGCATCGCAGTCGCTTACGCGAAAAAGATGAATGAAATGCAGGGCAGCGACCTCGGACTTTAGGATCACATTCAGATTTATAATGCATCATACTCACATTACCAACCGTGTCATGCAGCAGCAGAAATTTCCTCCCGTAAAGCTATAATCATGCTATACTTTTCCGACAGAGTGTGCTATGATATAGCAGATGTTCGGCCGGCCACGACCGAACATCTTTTGAAGCGTTGGAAAGATGCCCTTCCCTTACGATATGGAGGGCTCTGAAAATCTTTCACTAAGGTGACATACCCCTTAGGTTCCATTCCGCAAGGGTAGGGGTTCGAGTCCCCTCGGGCGTACCATGCTGAGAACTCCAAGAAAAATCTTGGAGTTCTCTTTTTATCTCTGAAAGCCCTTGTGCCACAACGGCTCTGCGGATTTACGCCCACAAATCCGATTTCTAATTTTTACAAAAATCCTATACTTCTGGAAAAGAGGATGTCAGAAAATAGAGAAAAATATGACATAAATTCTGACGCCGCCAACTGCCTCCGGGCCTTCTGGGGACAGTCCCGGTAATTTCCCCCAAAGCAAAAAAAATCCGAGGGCGGTCCGCCTTCGGATTTTTTGCATTTTTTGCGGGCCTGCGTATAAATCCGCCGCCGCCCGGCCATACTGAGGGCAGAAACGTTCCCCAGGATTTCGGCCCGCCGCAGGCCGGTATATGCGGCTCCGGCCCCAGGCCGGACGGGAAAGGCACCTATGAGCAGATTCGACGGAAAAAAGGTCAAGGCCGTGTTCGGCGGCAAGGGCTTCTACATAGCCCTTGCCCTCTGCCTGCTGGCAGCCGGTATTGTCGGCTATTACACCCTGCTGCGGCCCCAGGCCCCGGCAGAGCCCGCATCCAACCCCGCCTCCAACGTCCCCGATGACCGGGACAACGCCTGGGTGGCCCCGGCGGTGCAGCCGGAGGAGAATGTCCCCGCCGCCCCTCCGGCGGAGGAGACGCCCATCTCCGCCCCCCAGGACCTGCTGCCCCAGGTCATGTCCCCGCTGGACGGCACCACGGTAACGGTGTTCAGCGTCACGGAGCTGATGTATGACGAGACCATGGCCGACTGGCGCACCCACAACGGCATCGACATCCAGGCCTCGGAGGGGGACTCCGTCCGCACCGCCGCCAGCGGCACGGTGCTGTCGGTGAAGGACGACGAGCTGATGGGCACCACCGTGGTGATCCAGCACGGCGGCGGCTACACCACCCAGTACAGCTGCCTGCAGAAGGACCCGCCGGTGCAGGAGGGGGATCAGGTGGCCGCCGGCGACGTCATCGGCCTGGTGGGGAGCACCGCCTCCGCCGAGGGCAGCATGGGCCCGCACCTGCACTTCTCCGTGTCCAAGGACGGCCAGGTCATCGACCCGGCGGACTATGTGAATTGACCCAAGCGGCCCGGCAGGGAGTTTTCTCCCCGCCGGGCCGCCTTTCATATCCCGGCTTGAAAAATTCCGCCGGAGCCGCTATACTATAGAAAATACCTTAAAGGCAGGTGCCCCTTTATGTACGATCCCGCGCATCCCTTCGGACGCAAGCGCTGCAGCCGCGCCGTTATCGACCCCGTTAACTGCACCGGCTGCGGCTACTGCACCATGTTCTGCGTCATGGACTGCATCGTGCTGCGGCCTGACGGCCTGTATACCGTGGACCTGGAGCGGTGCATCGGCTGCCGGTCCTGCAAGGTCAACTGTCCGTTTGACGCGGTGACCATCCTGCCGCCCAAGGAGAACTGATATGAAAAAGCCTGTGATCGACCGCAACCGCCCCCTGGGCCTGTATCTGCACATTCCCTTCTGCAAGGCCAAGTGCGCCTATTGCGATTTTTACTCCCTGCCCCACAGCGAGGAGAAGATGGACGCCTATGCCGCGGCCCTGGCCCGGCACATCACCGAGGTGGCCCCCCAGATGCAGAATCACCGGGTGGACACCGTCTATTTCGGCGGCGGCACCCCCAGCTATCTGGGCCACAAGCGGCTTATTGCCCTGCTGAAAACCGTAAAAAAGCAGTGCCGGGTCTGGGACCGGGCGGAGATCACCCTGGAGGCCAACCCCGACAGCGCCGGGGACTGGCGGGCTCTGCGGGCCCTGCGCCGGGCGGGCTTCAACCGCATCTCCCTGGGGGTGCAGTCCTCGGACGATGAGGAGTTGCGCCGCCTGGGCCGGGTCCACACTTGGCAGCAGGTGAAGGACGCCGTGGCCGCCTGCCGCAAGGCCGGGCTGGACAACATCAGCCTGGACCTGATCTACGGTCTGCCGGACCAGACTATGGAGCAGTGGGAAAACACCCTGGCCGACGCCCTGGTGCTGGCCCCCCGGCACATCTCCTGCTACGGGCTGAAGCTGGAGGAGGGGACGCCCCTGTATGACCGGCGGGAGAGCCTGAACCTGCCGGACGGGGACCTGCAGGCGGACATGTACCTCTACGCCGTGGAGCTGCTGGGCCAGAACGGCTATCAGCAGTACGAGATTTCCAACTTCGCCCAGCCGGGCTATGAGTCCCGGCACAACCTGAAATACTGGATGCTGGAGGAGTACGCGGGCTTCGGCCCCGGGGCTTACTCCGACTTCGGAGGCGTGCGGTATGGGTACACCCGGGACCTGGACGGGTACATAGCCGGCCGGCTGGACCTGGCGGAAAGCGAGCGCATTTCCCCCCAGGAGCGGGAGATGGAGTATATCATGCTGCGGCTGCGGACCGCCCGGGGCATCGACATCCGGGAGTTCGAAAACCGGTTCCGTCAGCGCTTTGCCCCTCTGGCGGCCATTCTGGAGAGCTGCGCCGCCCACGGCCTGGCCCGGCAGACGGAAACCGGCTGGTGCCTGACGCCCAGGGGCTTCCTGGTGTCCAACCGGATCATCGGGGACCTGCAGGAGGAGCTGAACCGGGAGAAGGCCCAGCGCCTGGCCCGTGCCGCCCAGGGGGATTACCGGGTAGTGGAATAAAGAAAACTGCTCAAAAAGGGCGAAGCCCTTTTTGGACAAGCTGCAAGGCCCCGGGGCTTCCCCCGGGGCCTTGGTGCGTTATCAGTCTATGTTGATCTCACCGATATCCTCCGCCGGGATGCCCAGGTCCAGCAGGGCCTGGGTCAGCTCCTTGTAAGAGGACTTGGTGCTGCTGATGGTGCGGCTGTCGCCGTCGCGGAACAGGGTGATCTCGACGCCCAGCCAGGCGTAGTCGCCATCCACCGGAAGAACGTTCTTCGCCCGGACATCCCGCCAGGCGGCGTCATACAGGGCCTGGGCCTCCTCCGCCGTCAGCTCCCGGCTTTCGCCGGCGGCGTTCAGCCACAGCCTGCCGCCGGTGGGCTGCCAGCCGGACGGGGGAACGTTGCCGTTGAACATAACATCGGTCTGGACCTCCTCCAGCCGGGCCACCTGCTCCAGAGCCGCCTTGACCGGCTCGGTCATCGCCAGCCGGTAGCACCGGGCCATAGAGGTGCCGTCCTTCAGAACATAGTGCACCTCAAAGGTCCTCCGGTAGTTCACATCTGCGGCGCGATTCTCCGCCAGCTCCGCCTGGGCCTTTACCAGGGTCTCCAGGGACTGGGGATCCTCCAGGGTGAAGCTGGTGTCCAGGCAATATACCCGGGCCCGGACCACATCCTCCGCCTGGGGCGTCCGGACGGCGTAGCCGAACACGTCCGCCCGCAGGGCCACGCACAGCAGCACCAGCACCAGCGCCGTCACCGCCGCGCCGGGCAGGCGCTTGGGCAGCACCCGCAGGGTCTTGCCCACCAGCATGGCCGCCGCCAGATAGCACACGATGCCCATCACGGCCATGCATACGCACAGCCGGGCGGGGCTGAAGTCGCCGCTGCGGCCCACGGACACCAGGATATACAGCAGCATGCCCAGGGGCAGACCGCCTACCAGCCCCACGCCCAGCCGGAACACCGGCCGCATCCAGGAAAAGGCCGCCGCGTCGCCGGACAGCTCGCTTTTCCGCCGGCCGTACAGCAGCCGGGACAGCACCGTCAGCACCAGGGCCACGGCGGTGAAGATCAGCAGGGTCCGCCAGCCCTGGAGGGTCAGGCCGCTGGCGCAGTCGGCGTTCTGTATGTAGTTCTCGGGCAGCTTGCCGGTGAGAAACGGTGAATAGCTGGGGCCGGTCTGGCCCAGGTCGCAGATCAGCTGATACACCGGCGTCAGCCACCGGGTAACGACGGGCTGGGCGTCCGGCATGGTGAAGCCGTCCAGCAGAAGCTCCGCCAGCTGCTGGCCCAGCCAGGTCAGCGCCACCGCCAGGCAGTTGACAGCGGCGTACAGCACCGGCACCGCCAGCAGCCACCCGGTGACCATGGCGCACAGGGTCCCCAGGGCCAGGAAGATCAGGTCCAGCAGGGTGGCCACCACGAACCACGTCAGCAGGGCCGGCGTCAGAGCCAGGCCGCCCAGCAGGGCCGTAAGGGCCGTCACCGCCAGCACCAGCAGGTTCCCCGCCGCCAGCATGGCCCAGCCGGTGAGAAAGTGGGTCCAGAACAGGGTCCCCCGCCGCTGGGGCAGGGCGTGCATGGCCCCCACGGACCGGGTCTGCATCAGATAGGAGAACACCGCCGTGGCCATGATGCCGCCGAAGATCAGCGCCAGCACCACGGCGGTGGCGTAGGTATCGGCGCACAGCTCGGTCAGGTTCACCAGGGCGGGATTCCGCTCCGCGGCCCGGTTCCACACCGGGATGGGCAGGAAGATCAGCCACAGCCCCACATACAGGAACAGCACCGGCCAGTAGCGCCGCAGGTCGCTGCGGGCGATGGCCCCGTTAAAGAATGATTTCGCGGACCGCATAGTCAGCACCTCCCAGCTCATAGATGAAAACTTTCCTCCAGGGTCAGGGGAATGGCCTCCAGCAGCAGGGGCGACAGGGCCTGCATCCGGTGCAGGATGTCCTCCCGCTTGCCCCGGATGATGTAGGTATACACCCTTCCCACGGCGGACCGGTGCAGCACCTCCAGTTCCGGGGGCAGGGCCGGTTCCTCCGCCGCGGCATAGGCTGCCTGGATTTTCACGGTGTTGTCCTGCAAGTCGGACAGACTCCGCTCCAGCAGCACCTTTCCCTTGTTCAGAATCCCCACATGGTCGCACACGTCCTCCAGCTCCCGGAGGTTGTGGCTGGACACCAGCACCGTGGTGCCCCGGTCGGCCACGTCCCCCAGCAGCAGGGACCACACCTGCCGCCGCATCACCGGGTCCAGACCGTCCACCGGCTCATCCAGCACCAGCACCTCCGGCATGCAGCTCATGGTCAGCCAGAAGGCCGCCTGCTTCTGCATGCCCTTGCTCATCCGCCGCAGGGGCTGCTTTTCCGACAGGGGGAACACCTCCCGCAGCTTGTGATACCGGTCCCAGCTGAAGAAGGGGTGGGTCCCGGCATACAGCCGGGCCATCTCCCGGATGCTCGCCTGGGGGAAGAAGTACCAGTCGTCGGGGATCGCCGCCATGCGGCCCTTCACCGCGGGATTTTCGTATACCGGCTGCCCGTCCAGGGTGATTTCGCCGCTGTCGGGCCGGTATATGCCGGTGAAGTGCCGGATGATGGTGGATTTTCCCGCGCCGTTGGGGCCCACCAGGCCGTATACCGCCCCCTGGGGCACCGTCATGCTGACGCCGTCCAGAGCCCGGAAGCCGTCAAAGGTTTTCACCACGTTTTTTGCCTCAAGCATCGCTGTCCCCTCCTTTCCAAAGGTCCGTCCATTCCTCCCGGGTCATGCCCAGGTCCCGCAGCCCCTCCATCAGGGGCTGCACCCGGGCGGTGACCTCCGCCCGCCGCTGCCGGTTCTGCTCCCGGACCTCGCAGACGAAGGTGCCCCGGCCCGACACGGTGTATACATACCCCTCCGTCTCCAGCTGGGAATAGGCCCGCTGGATGGTATTGGGGTTGATGGCCAGCTCCGTGGCCAGGCTCCGCACTGACGGCAGTTTTTCCCCCGCCGCCAGGACTCCTGTCACCATCAGACTGCGCAGGCCGTCCCGCACCTGCTCATAAATGGGCCGGGCGTCCCGGTAATCCAAGCGTATCACCTGCTATGCCTCCTTTCGTGTGTATTAGCTGTATTCATACGCTTATTATAGCGGGATGTCCCGCCTGTGTCAAGCAAAATCCCGCCTGTGTCCCGCAAAAATTGCAGTAGATATTTTGGCCGGACCGGTGTACAATATGGGCAGGAACCTGAACCGGCGGCCGAATCCTGACGAAAACTTTCCAGAAATTTTCAAATTGTTCATATACTTTTCTGCCGCCGTGCTACAATAGGTTGCAGTTTGTAACCGAATCTTAAACTTTGCCGGGAGGGTGCTGCAATGAAGCACATCTTTATCATCAACCCCACCGCGGGGAAATATGACAGCCGCCAGCGGATCTATGAAATGGCCGATCACCTGCGGACGGCTCACGGTCTGGACGTGCAGTGCATCCTCACCAAAAAACAGGGCCACGCCACCGAGATCGCCCGGAAGCTCTGTCAGACCGGGGAGCCCCTGCGGTTTTACGCCTGCGGCGGCGACGGCACCGTCAACGAGGTGGCAAACGGCATCATCGGCTATGACAACGCCGCCATGAGCGTGATTCCCGTGGGCACCGGCAACGACTTCCTGAAAAACTTCGGCGGCGATATGGACAAGTTCCGGGACGCCGAGAACCTGTGGGACGGCCCCCAGTTCCCCATGGACGCCATCGACGTCAATGGCCGGGTGGCCCTGACCATCGCCTGCTCCGGCATCGACGCCCGGGTGGCCCGGGACGTACATAAATACAGCGAAAGCCCCATTCTGGACGGCAAAAGCAGCTATATCGCCTCTCTGCTGGTGAACTTCCTGTTCAAGGGCATCGGCTCCCACTGGACCGTGGAGCTGGACGGCGAAACCATCGAGGACGACTTCTCCCTGGTGTCCGTGTGCAACGGGCGGTATTACGGCGGTGGGTTCATGCCGGTGGCCGAGGCCCGGATGGACGACGGGGTGCTGAACACCCTGGTGGTGAAAAAGGTCAGCCGGGGCGCCTTCATCAAGTTCGTGGGCCCCTATTCCAAGGGGCAGTACTATAAATTCCCCCATGTGGCCCGGTGTGTTGCCCCCAAGGTTGTCCGCATCCGGTCTGAAAAGCCGGATATCGTCACCTGCCTCGACGGCGAGTGCATCACCTCCGACGATGTGACCATCCGCCTCAGTGACAAGCGGCTGAACTTCTTCGGCCCCACCGGCTGCGACTGCAACCGCACGGCCCGGGACATCTGATCCCTTTCCGCAAAAAAATCAATTTGGAGCCGTATCCGCCGTTTTGGAGTGGATACGGCTCCTGCTTCTGCATATAATAAGACCATACAAGGCGTCCAGGCGACGCTGTTTTTACAATACGACGGTTAAAGAACCTTAACCATAGAAAGGAGACCGCTATGAGCGTTGTGATATTGGGAGGAAACGAGTGCATGGAGCGCCGGTACAAGGAGCTCTGTCAGACGTACCGGTGCCAGGCCAAGGTGTTCACCAAGCCTGCCGGGGGTCTGCGGAACAAGCTGGGCAATCCCGACCTGATGATTTTTTTCACCGGCACCATGTCCCACAAAATGGTGCAGGGGGCCCTGAGCCAGCTGAAGGGCCAGGACACCATCATCGAGCGCTGCCACACCAGCTCCCTGTCCGCTCTGCGGGGGATCCTGGAAAAGCACGCCGGATGAGGCCTGCGGAGGAGACGGTGGTGCGCCAGTGCGCGCCCACCCTGGCCGGGATCAAAACCGGCAGTCTGTTTCCCTGCCCGTACCAGTCCCGCCAGCAGCTGCTGGCGGACATCCGGCGGATGAACCGGGTGCTGGTGCCCCGGGGGCTGTGTCTGCTGCCCATGCGGATGGACGACGGCCGGGCGCTGCTGTATCTGTACCGGCCCCAGGCCCTGTGCCGGGACCTGGGGGACGATCTGGCCTGCCGTCTGCTGCGGCAGGCGGGGTATCCCTGCGGCAGCTGCGGCCGGTGCGTGGCGCGGCTGGTGCAGCGCCTGCGGACGGAGGAGGAGTTCCCCCACGAGGTGGGGCTGTTCCTCAGCTACCCGCCGGAGGACGTGCAGGGGTTCATCGACCACCGGGCCATGGACTTCAAGTGCGCGGGCCTGTGGAAGGTGTACGGCGACCAGCAGCGGGCCCAGGCCCTGTTTGACCGGTTCCGCCGCTGCACCCAGCGCTACTGCGCCCTGTGGCAGACCGGCCTGCGGCTGGAGCAGCTGGCAGTGGCGGTCTGACGAAATATTCTGTTGTTATATCAAGAAAGGAAGTACAACTATGAAAAAGACTCTCGTGATCTATTGGAGCGGCACCGGCAACACCGAGGCCATGGCGGGCGCGGTGCTGGAGGGCATGAAGGCCGCCGGAGCCGACGCCGCCCTGCTGACCCCGGACCAGGTGACTCCCGCCAGCCTTTCCGGCGTGTCCTCCGTGGCCATGGGCTGCCCCGCCATGGGCAGTGAGGTGCTGGAGGAGATGGAGTTCCAGCCCATGTTCGACAGCATCAAGAACCAGATGGGCGGCAAGGCCGTGGGCCTGTTCGGCTCCTTCGGCTGGGGCGACGGCGAGTGGATGCGCAGCTGGGAGAAGGACTGCGACGACGCGGGCATCAACCGGGTGTGCGACAGCATCACCTGCTGCGAGGCCCCGGACGACGATGTGCTGGCGGCCTGCCAGGCCATGGGCCGCAAGCTGGCGGAGTAAAAGCCCCATGAAGCTCCGGCGGATGCTGCGCAGGAAGCTCCTGTTCTGGGCCGCCGTGGCCGCCCTGACCTTCCTGGCCGCCGTTTATCAGGAATATATTTGACTGCAAACAGCCCCCGGCGAAAGCCGGGGGCTGTTCTGCTTGCCGAAAGCGCGGTTGATGCTTTTCCCTCTCAGTCGGCTGCGCCGACAGCTCTCCCGAAGGGAGAGCCAGGACTGACGAAGAATGCAGAAATCCCCCGCCCCGGCCCGCTGAGGGCAGCGGACCCTACGAAATGTCTGCCGATGATGGCAGCACCGTCGTGCCTGTTCGGCTGGCGGCTTTTCTGAAAAGCAAAAAAACTCCCCTCCGGTGTGAGCCGGAGGGGAGCATTTTGCTTACAGATGGTTCACATAGCTGTCGTTGACGGAGACGGTGCGGCCGATCTCGGAGGACTTGATGCTGCCGAAGATGGCCCGCATGGTGGACAGAGCCTCCTTGCCGGAGACCTCCGGCTCCCGGTCATGCTCCAGGGCGTCCACAAACTCGTCGATGACGCCGGAATTGGTCTCCGGCGGGATGTTGTAGGTGGTGCTGGTGCCGTCCAGATTCCGGACCTCAATGGGGGCGGCGGGATTGTTGTTGTTATAGATCAGCATGATGCCCTTGGTGCCGTACAGGCAGGTGGACTGGCACTCGTGGCCGTACACCGTCCAGCTGGCGGCCAGGGTGCCCACTGCGCCGCCGCTCATGCGCAGGATGCACAGGGCGTTGTCATCCACGGTGATGGGCGCGCCGGTGGCGGTGTGCTTGTTCAGGGTCATGACCTTGGCGGTGGTTTCGATGACCTTCTGGCCGGTGAGGTACTGCAGCAGGTCCACCTTGTGGATGCCCAGGTCGGACAGAGCGCCCATGGCGGCCTTCTGCTTGTCGAAGAACCAGGTGCTCCCGGCCTCCATGGACCAGTTCTCCGGGCCGGCGTTGCCCATGGTGGCCCGGAAGGTGATGATGTCGCCGATGATGCCGCCGTCCAGCAGCTCCTTGGCCTTCCGGTGGACGGGGTCGAAGCGCATGTTGTGGCCGATCATCAGGTGCTTGCCGTTGCGCTCGGCGGCGGCCACCATGGACTCGCACTCCGCCAGGGTCACGGCCATGGGCTTTTCGCACAGGACGTGCTTCCCGGCGTACAGGGCGTAGGTGGTGATCTCCGCATGGCTGCGGTTCTCCACGCAGATGGACACGGCGTCGATGCTGGGGTCGTTGAGCAGGTCAAAATAGGAATCGTAGACCTTGCCGCCGTATTGGGCGGCCATCTCCTGGGCCCGCTGGGTGTTCAAATCGTAGTAGCCCGCCAGCTCCACATGGGGGTTGGCGGCATATTCCGGCAGATGGCGCACCTGCGCGATCTTGCCGCAGCCGATGATACCGATTCTGATCATAATGATTCCTCCTATTCCGTCATAAGCCGGCTTTCCCTCACCGGCGGGTGTTCAAGGACATTATAGCAAATTTTTTCACAATATGGAACACTTTTTTTATCCCGCCGCAGTGATTTTTTCCGAAATTCCCGGGCGGCGGCAAACGGGTTGCAATCGGCGGCAAAAGGCGGTAAACTGTTAGGTGCTCCGAAAGAAGGGAGGAGACAGATATGGTATCTATTGTTGAGGTGACCACCAAGGCGCAGCTGCGCCGGTTTGTGGAATATCCCATGGAATTATACAAGGACGTGCCCCAGTACATCCCGGGCACCTATGACGACGACCTGGAGGACTGGGACAAGAAAAAGAACCCCGCCTTCGAATATTGCCAGGCCCGGTGCTGGCTGGCCATGCGGGACGGAGAGATCGTGGGCCGCATCGGCGCCATCCTCAGCCGCAAGGCCAACGAGAAGTGGCACACCAACCGCCTGCGCTTTACTCAGGTGGACTTCATCGACGACTACCAGGTGTCCCGGGCGCTGTTTGCCACGGTGGAGGACTGGGCCCGGCAGCTGGGCTGCACCCAGATCCATGGGCCCCTGGGCTTCACGGACCTGGACCGGGAGGGCCTGCTGGTGGAGGGCTTCGACCGCCGCAGCTGTTTCTTTACTTACTATAACCACCCCTATTACAAGGACCATCTGGAGGCCCTGGGCTATGCCAAGGACGTGGACTGGATCGAGGAGCTGATCACCGCTCCCACCGACGAGGCGGTGCTACAGCGGTGGGAAAAGCTCAGCAATTATGTGCTCAAGCGGCAGAAGCTCCATGTGAAGAAGGCCCGGACCCGGCTGGACTATCCCGGCCTGGTGCGGCAGGTGTTCCAGCTGGTGAACACGGCCTATTCCCCGCTGTATGGCACGGTGGAGCTGTCCGAGGCACAGATCAAGCGCTATGCCGGGAAGTTCGCCCCACTGATCAACCCACAGCTTACCTGCTTCGTTATGAACGAGGAAAACGAGATGGTGGCCTTCGGCGTGGCGGCTCCCAGCATCGCCGAGGCCCTGCGCAAGCACAAGGGCAGGCTCTTCCCCACCGGATGGGTGGACCTGCTGAAGGCCTTCCGGAAGAACGACACCGTGGACCTGCTGCTGATCGCCGTGCGGCCGGACCTGCAGAGCAAGGGCGTTAACGCCGTGGTCATCAGCCAGGTGATGCGGGGTGCCTTTGACATGGGCATCCGCTGGGCCGAGACCGGCCCCATGCTGGAGATGAACCAGAAGGTCCAGACCCAGTGGCAGGGCTTCCCCCTGGAGCAGCACAAGCGCCGCCGGTGCTTCATCAAGGACCTGGTCCCGGCGGCCCAGACGGCCGCCCCCAAGGAAATGGCCGGGGTATAACACATCACCTGGGATGGGAGGAACATCATATGATTCGCATTGGAATTGATCTGGGCGGCACCAACATCGCCGTGGGCGCGGTGGACGACGGCCACGCCATCGTCTCCCGGGTCAGCGTGCCCACCCTGGCCCGCCGTCCGGCGGCGGAGGTGGTGGGGGATATGGGCGACGCCGTGGAGGCGGCTTTGGCTCAGGCCGGGCTGTCCATCGGCGACTGCCGCAGCATCGGCATCGGCTCGCCGGGTACCTGCAACTCCGCCGCAGGGGTGGTGGAGCGGGCCTATAACCTGGGCTGGGACCACGTTCCCGTGTGCCGGATGCTGGAGGAGCGGTTCCATGTGCCCTGCCGCCTCAGCAACGACGCCAACTGCGCTGCTCTTGCCGAGCAGGTGGCCGGGGCGGCGGTGGGCCACGACAACGTGGTGCTCATCACCCTGGGCACCGGCGTAGGCGGCGGCATCATCATCGGCGGGAAAATTTATGACGGTATGCGGGGGGCCGGGGCCGAGCTGGGCCACACCCTGCTGGTGCTGGACGGCGAGCCCTGCACCTGCGGCCGCCGGGGCTGCTGGGAGGCGTATTCCTCCGCCACGGCCCTGATCCGTCAGGCCCGGCAGGCGGCGGCGGAGCATCCGGAGTCCCTGCTGGCGGGGGCGGAGGAGATCACCGGAAAGACCGTGTTTGACGCGGCGGACCGGGGAGACGAGACCGCCAACGCCGTGGTGGACCGCTTCTGCGACTATCTGGGGGCGGGAGTGACCAACATCGTCAACGCCCTGGCTCCGGAGGTGATCCTCATCGGCGGCGGCATCAGCCGACAGGGGGAGCGCCTGCTGGCCCCGGTGCGCCGGTATGTGGAGAAAAACTGCTTCGGCGGTAAGGATGGGGCCATCCCCATCATCGCCGCAGCCCGGCTGGGCAACGATGCCGGTATCATCGGCGCTGCCGCCCTGTAAAGTATGAAAAAAGACAGACAGCGAGGCTGTGAGGCCCGCTGCCTGTCTTTTTTATCGGATTTTTTCCAGGCGCTGCTGGCGGTCCATGTCCCGCAGGACCCCCAGCACCAGGGGCACCGTCAGGGCGAAGGCGCACACGTCCGACACCGGCTGGGCCAGCTGCACCCCCAGCTCCCCCCAGATATGGGGCAGGGCCAGCACCGCCGGGATGAAGAACAGCCCCTGCCGGGCTACCGCCAGCACCGAGGCCTGCCAAACCTTGTTGATGGTCTGGGTCAGCATGCTGGAGATGACGATGACGCCGCACAGCGGGAAGGCCAGGCACTGCAGGCGCAGGGCCCGGGCTCCGAAGGCGATGACCTCCGGGTCGTTGCGGAACACGGCGATGATCTGGGGAGCCAGGACCAGGCCCAGAACCGAAACCGCCGTCAGGAACACCGTGGACCACTTGACGCAGAAGCGGAAGCCCTCCTTCACCCGGTGATACAGCCCCGCGCCATAGTTGAAGCCGCACACCGGCTGGAATCCCTGGCCGAAGCCGATCAGGGCGGACTGGGCCAGCATCATGGCCCGGCTTACCACGCTCATGGCGGCAATGGCCGCGTCGCCGTACAGTCCGGCGCTGCGGTTGAGGCAGATGGTGGCGATGCTGGCCAGCCCCTGGCGGCACAGGGAGGGCAGACCGCCCTTGCCGATCTCCAGGAACAGGTCCCGGCGGAAGCACACGTTTTTCAGCCGGATCCGCAGGTTGCCGCCCCGGGCGCAGCCCAGAAGCAGCATGCAGAAGGAGGCCAGCTGGCTGAGGATGGTGGCCAGAGCCGCTCCGGCCACCCCCATGTTCAGCCCGAAGATCAAGAGCGGGTCCAGCCCCACGTTCAGCACCGCCCCGGCGGCGATGCCCACCATGCCGTAGGCGGCGCTGCCCTGAAAGCGCAGCTGGTTGTTCAGCACGAAGGACGCCGTCATATACGGGGCCCCCAGCAGGATGATCCGCAGATAGCTGCGGGCGTAGGGGAGGATGGTGTCCGTGGAGCCCAGCAGCCGGGCCAGAGGCGTCAGGAAGATCTGGCCCAGCACCAGGATGACGCACCCGGCCAGAAAGGCCAGGGTCACGCCGGTGGCGGCCATTTTTTCGGCGTCGGCGGTTTCATGGCGGCCCAGCTGGCGGGAGATATAGTTGCCGGAGCCGTGGCCGAAGAAGAAGCCCACCGCCTGGATCACCGCCATCAGGGAGAACACCACGCCCACCGCGCCGGTGGCGCTGTTGCTGTGGAGCTGGCCCACGAAATAGGTGTCCACCATGTTATAGCAGGCGGTGACCATCATGCTGATGATGGTGGGGACCGCCATTTTGCACACCAGATGGCCCACCGGCCGGCCGGTAAGCTCCTGGAATTTTGCTTCCTGTTTGTCGTTCACGTTTTACCTCCGCAGGCGGATGCCGCATCCGCCCGAAAATTTCAGTCGGGGCGGGGCACAGCGGCCCCGCCCCGTTGGTCAGATCAAATGGGCGATTATTCCACCACGGGCAGCGCCTTCACCACGGCGGCGCACCGGGGGCACAGGGTGTCGTGCCCGGCCACGGTGCCCACGCTGGTGAGCACCTTCCAGCAGCGGGCGCACTTGACGCCCTGGGCGGGGGCCACGGTGACGGACAGGGCGTCGCCCACAGTGACCCGTACCTGGGACACGATCAGCAGATCCGCCAGGGTATCCGCGTCCATGTCCGCCAGGAAAGCGTCCTCGGCGGGAACGGTGACATCCACCTCCGCCTCCAGGCTCTTGCCGATGGTCTTGTCGGCCCGGGCCTGCTCCAGCGCACCGTTGACGGCGGTGCGGACGGCGGCGATCCTTGCCCAGCGGTCCATGGCGTCCTGGGGCAGGGCGTAGTCCTCGTAGGGCTGCACCATGCAGTTAAACAGCACGCTGCGGCTGTCGTCGGCACTGCGGTGGGGCATAGCCAGCCAGATCTCCTCGCAGGTGAAGGCCAGGATGGGGGCGAACATCCGGGTCATGGCGTCCAGGATCAGGAACAGGGCGGTCTGGGCGCTGCGGCGGCTGGCGCTGTGCTCACCGTCGCAGTACAGGCGGTCCTTGATGATGTCGAAATAGAAGGAGCTCAGGTCCACCACGCAGAAGTCGTTGATGGCGTGGGACACGGCGTGGAACTCGTAGGCGTCGTAGCTGTCGAACACCCGGCGGATCAGGCTGTTGAGCCGGGTGACGGCCCAGCGGTCCAGCTCCTGCATATCGGCGGCGGCCACCAGCTGCTCCGGATCGAAGCCCGTCAGGTTGTCCAGGCAGAACTTGGCGGTGTTGCGGAACTTCAGATAATTCTGGCTCAGCTGCTTGAAGATGTCGTCGGAGCAGCGGACGTCCACATGATAGTCGGAGGAGCCGGCCCACAGGCGCAGCAGGTCCGCGCCGTACTTGTTGAAGATCTCGGCGGGGTCCATGCCGTTGCCCAGGGACTTGTGCATGGC
>ENA-UOJR01000507-UOJR01000507.1-human-gut-metagenome-genome-assembly--contig:-C115P-NODE-507-length-51172-cov-43.909736_pt1 | contig 51172 bp, 45 predicted proteins | sample MGYA00242354_ERZ723901 | MGnify/ENA metagenome assembly ERZ723901
ACAATCCCATATCCGCAACTTTTCCATTATCGCCCATATTGACCATGGCAAGTCCCATTCCCAGTTTGCCTGACGGCAAACCGGGAGCCCTTTTCATTTAATGTCCTTCGGCGGAAATGAATTCCGCCTGCGGCAAGGTTTTGCTGCGCAAAACGCTTGTTACGCGCCACTTGGCGCGTCAGCGTGGACTTACCTACAGGAGGAACGCAAATGTTTGAACAATCCCATATCCGCAACTTTTCCATTATCGCCCATATTGACCATGGCAAGTCCACGCTGGCGGACCGGCTGCTGGAGCTGTGCGACGCCGTGCCGGAGCGGGAGATGGAGAACCAGATTCTGGACAACATGGACCTGGAGCGGGAGCGGGGCATCACCATCAAGTCCCGGGCCGTGCACCTGTTCTACAAGGCCAAGGACGGCGAGATCTACGCCCTGAACCTCATCGACACCCCGGGCCATGTGGACTTCAACTATGAGGTGTCCCGGTCCCTGGCCGCCTGCGAGGGGGCGGTGCTGGTGGTGGACGCCACCCAAGGGGTGGAGGCCCAGACCCTGGCCAACACCTATCTTGCCATGGAGCACGACCTGGAGATTCTGCCGGTATTCAACAAGATCGACCTGCCCGCCGCCGACCCCATGAAGGCCAAGCAGGAGGTGGAGGACATCATCGGCCTGCCCGCCATGGACGCGCCGGAAATCTCCGCCAAGCTGGGCCTGAACGTGGAGTCGGTGCTGGAGGACGTGGTGCACAATGTCCCCGCCCCCACCGGCGACCCCAACGCCCCCCTGCAGGCCCTGATCTTCGACAGCCAGTACGACCCCTATGTGGGGGTGGTGGTGCTGTTCCGCATCAAGCAGGGCACCATCCGCCGGGGGCAGACGGTGCGCATGATGGCCACCGGAGCCCAGTATACCATTCTGGAGTGCGGATATCTCAAGCCCCTGGGCAACGAGCCCACGGACGCCCTCCAGGCCGGTGAGGTGGGCTATTTCACCGCCTCCATCAAAAACGTCAAGGACACCCAGGTGGGCGACACCATCACCGACGCCGAAAACCCCGCCGCCGAGCCTCTGCCCGGCTACCGGCCCGCCCAGTCCATGGTCTACTGCGGCATTTACACCGAGGACGGCAGCAAGTATCCCGACCTGCGGGACGCCCTGGAGAAGCTCCAGCTCAACGACGCCTCCCTGACCTTCGAGCCGGAAAGCTCCGTGGCCCTGGGCTTCGGCTTCCGCTGCGGCTTTCTGGGGATGCTGCATATGGAGATTATCCAGGAGCGGCTGGAGCGGGAATTCAATCTGGACCTGGTGACCACCCTGCCCAGCGTCATCTATCACGTGTACAAGTCCGACGGCACCATGGTGAAGGTGGACAATCCCCACAACTACCCGGACCCCACGGTCATCGAGCACGCCGAGGAGCCCTATGTAAAGGTGTCCATCATCAGCCCCAACGAGTATGTGGGCAACATCATGCCCATGTGCCAGGACCGCCGGGGCGAGTTCAAGGACATGCAGTATCTGGACACCCACCTGGTGGAGCTGCACTATCAGATGCCCCTCAACGAGATCATCTACGACTTTTTTGACACCCTGAAGGCCAACACCAAGGGCTATGCCTCCCTGGACTATGAGCTGTCCGGCTACCGGCCCAGCGAGCTGGTGAAGGTGGATCTGCTGCTCAACGGCGACGGCGTGGACGCCCTGAGCTTCATCGCCCACAAGGACAAGGCCTATCCCCGGGCCCGGCGGCTGTGCGAAAAGCTGAAGGAGAACATCCCCCGCCAGCTGTTTGAGGTGCCCATCCAGGCGGCCATCGGCGGGCGGATCATCGCCCGGGAGACGGTAAAGGCCATGCGCAAGGACGTGCTGGCCAAGTGCTACGGCGGCGATATCACCCGGAAGAAGAAGCTGCTGGAAAAGCAGAAAGAAGGCAAGAAGAAGATGCGGAATCTGGGTACGGTTCAAGTGCCTACGGAAGCCTTCATGGCGGTGCTTAAGCTGGACAGCGATTGATAACAGGAGGAACGCACATGGAACAGGCCACGTTTGACGATTTTATGAAGCTGGATATCCGGGTGGGCACCATTGTGGAGGCCCGGCCCTTTGAAAAGGCCCGCAGGCCCGCCTATCAGCTGCTGGTGGACCTTGGCCCGGAGCTGGGCCGGAAGCGCTCCAGCGCGCAGATCACCCAGCAGTATGCCCCGGAGGAGCTGGTGGGCAAGCAGGTGCTGGCGGTGGTGAATTTCCCGCCCCGCCAGATCGCCAATTTCTTCTCCCAGGTGCTGGTGCTGGGCACCTACTCCCAGGGCGGCGTGGTGCTCATTACCCCGGACAAGCCTGTGGAAAACGGCGACCGGCTGGGGTAAAATAGGAGGTATCGCATATGGCCGGATTCGGCGTTCTGATTGTTTCGGGTATATTATCGGCGATTTTTCTGTTCTTCATCGCCGTGTTTGCCGCCGCGGCGGCGTATATCATGGCCAGCTATGTGCTGGAGGGCTTTTCCATCGCCTGCATGCGCAAAAAAGCGGGCGACGCACATACATTCCCTGCCTGGATTCCCTTTTACAGCAAGTATCTGCTGGGAAAGCTGGCAGACCGGCGGGTCATGGGCGCCGTGTCAGCCCTTCTGACGCTTCTGTCCGTCTGCCTTTGCGTCTATTTCTACGTCTGCCGGGAGCTGAATACCCTTTGGTTCATCCTCCTGCTGATGGCCCTGTTGGCGGTCTTTATCCTGGACACCCTGATCGCCCACCGGATCTATAAAAGCCGCGCCGGTAAATATGGGGACGTCCTGACCGTGTTCACCGTTTTATCCCTGGGCCTGCTCCGCCCGGTGTTCCTGTTTGCTGTCCGCAATCGGGCAGCGGAGAGCGTGCCGGCCCCGGAGTGTGGAAATTGAGTAAAAATCCCGGAAGGAGATGTGATAGCATGGCCGAGGAAAAGCTGTTTATTGAGGCATCCGAAGAGGATGTGCCGTCCATTATCGCCCTGCGGCAAAGAATCTGGGGCACCACATACCGAGGCGTCTACCCCGACAGCATGATAGATAACTTTGACTGGGACTGGCACAGGGAAATGGAGCTGCTGAGGGTCCATCATCCGGCGTATTCTGTGTACTTGGTCCGAAAGGATCGGCAGGACATTGGCTACCTGACGATAAACGAAGCCGATGTAATCACCCTGCAATCCCTGTATATTTCCGCCGAATACCAAAGACAGGGGATCGGCCGGCAAGCGTTCGATTTCGTGAAGGCGTATTGCAGAGCGCACCAGGCCGCCTCCTTTGTCTGCCACTGTGTCCCGGAGAATCTTAACGCCCGCAGCTTCTATGAGCGCATGGGCGGCAAGGTGATCGGGCAGGACCTGGCAAACGAGGAACGGTGGCAGAACTCTGTCACTTATCAGTTTACCCTGACACAATAAAATTGCTCAAAAGAAAGTTGAGGATCACCTATGAACAACATCACAAAAACTGCTATGATCACCATCTGCGGGCGGCCCAACGTGGGCAAGTCCAGCCTCACCAACGCCCTGGTGGGGGAGAAGATCGCCATCGTCTCCGACAAACCCCAGACCACCCGCAATCGGATCTACGGCGTGGTGAACCGGGGGGACACCCAGTATGTGCTGCTGGACACCCCGGGCCTGCACAAGCCCCGTTCCCGGCTGGGGGACTATATGGTGAAGGTGGTGCGGGAGAGCCTGGAGCAGGTGGAGGCCGCCCTGCTGCTGGTGGAGCCCATCGCCCATGTGGGGGAGCCGGAGAAGATCCTGCTCCAGCGCATCCGGGAGGAGCACCTGCCCTGCGTGCTGTGCATCAACAAGATCGACACCGTGGAGAAGAAGGACGACCTGCTGGAGGTTATTGCCGCCTACAGTGCCGTGTATCCCGGGTTTGACGCCATTATCCCCATCTCCGCCCGAACCGGCGACGGCCTGGAGGACCTGATGGCCCAGCTGCAGACCTATGCCGCAGAAGGCCCCCAGCTGTTCCCCGACGGCATGACCACCGACCAGCCCGACGCCCAGGTCTGCGCCGAGATTGTCCGGGAAAAAATGCTGCTGTGCCTGGACAAGGAAATTCCCCACGGCACGGCGGTGGAGGTGACCCGCTTCACCGAGCGGGAGGACACTGGCATCATCGACCTGGACGTGACCATCTACTGCGAAAAAGCCAGCCACAAGGGCATCATCATCGGCAAGCACGGGGATATGCTCAAGCGCATCAGCTCCCTGGCCCGCCGGGATATCGAGAAGTTCATGGGCGCCAAGGTGTACATGGAAACCTGGGTCAAGGTCAAAGAAAACTGGCGGGATAATGTGAATTTCATCCGTGCCCGGGGATATGACGAGCAGTAATCCCCCCCTCCAAAAGCTTCCACTCATGACGCCGCCGGAAAAGCGGCAAGCTATGGGCGGAGGTGAAAACCATGGAGGAGCGCTGGGCCCTGTTCTGGGCCACCGGAGCGCCGGAGGCGTACTTGCTGTATAAGGAGGCGGCTGAATGCAGCCGGAACGATTCGTAACGTGCGGCCTGGTGCTGCGGGAAACGGTGACCCGGGACGCGGACAAAATCCTCACCGTGCTGACCCCGGACCGGGGCAGGCTCTCCGTGATCGCCCGGGGGGCCCGGCGCAAGGGCAGCCGCGTGGCTGCGGCCTGCCAGCTGCTGGCCTATTCGGAGATGACCCTCTATGAAAAGGGCCGGTGGACCATGCTGGACGCGGCGGACACCATCGAGCTGTTCGACGGCCTGCGGCAGGACCTGACGGCCCTGAGCCTGGCGGCCTACTTCGCCGAGCTGACGGAAGCGGTGTCCGACGGCAGCGGCGACGTGCTGCCCCTGCTGCTCAACGCCCTGTATGCCCTCAGCGCCCTGAAAAAGCCGCCTCAGCTGGTGAAGCCCGCGTTTCAGTTCCGGCTGATGGCCCTGGCAGGCTATGAGCCCATGGCCGATGGCTGCGCCCTGTGCGGCGCACCCCAGCCGGAAAATCCCATGCTGGACGTGGTCCACGGGGTGGTCCACTGCGGCAAATGCCGGGAAAAAGGGGGCCTGTCCCTGCCGCTGACGGCGTCGGGCCTGGCGGCCCTGCGATACGTGCTCTACGGCGACCCCCGGCGGCTGTACAGCTTTTCCCTGCCGCCGGAGGGACTGCGTGCCCTGAACCACGCGGCGGACGCCTACGTTTCCGCCCAGCTGGAGCGCAGCTTCCGTACCCTGGATTATTACAAGACCATTCTTCCGCAAGAGGAAACGAAATATGAGTGAATTATTTGAAAAATCCATCCGCACCCTGGAGCTTCCGGCGGTGCTGGAAAAGCTGGCGGCCAAGGCCGTCAGCCAGGCGGCCAAGGACCGGTGCCTGAAGCTGACCCCCTCCACGGACGTGGAGGAGGTGCTGCGGCTGCTGGACGAGACCGATGCCGCCAAGGAGCGGCTGGGACTCCACGGCAGTCCGTCCTTCTCCGGCGTGAAGGACGTATCCGCCGCCCTGACCCGGGCGGACCACGGCGGTATGCTGAACACCCGGGAGCTGCTGGACATCGCCGGCGTCCTCACCGCCAGCCGCCGGGTGTCGGATTACGACGCCCAGCGCCAGGGGGAGGAGACGGTGCTGGACCGCCTGTTCACCTCCCTGCACACCAATAAATACTTAGAGGAGCAGATCCGCTCCGCCATTCTGGACGAGGAGACCATCGCCGACACCGCCAGCAGCGAGCTGGCGGACATCCGCCGGAAAATGCGGCTGGCCGCCTCCAAGGGCCGCCAGATTCTCCAGCGCATCATCTCCTCGCCGTCCTATGCCAAGGTGCTGCAGGAGGCCCTGATCACCCAGCGGGACGGCCGGTTCGTGGTGCCGGTGAAGGCCGAGTGCAAGGGCAGTATGCCCGGCCTGGTCCACGACATCTCCTCCTCCGGGGCCACGTTGTTTGTGGAGCCCATGGGTGTGGTGCAGGCCAACAATGAGCTGAAGGAGCTGGAGGCCCGGGAGCAGAAGGAGATCGACCGCATCCTGCGCCAGCTGTCCGCCGCCTGCGCCGCCCAGATGGAGAACATCCTCTGGGACTATGACATTCTGGTGCACCTGGACGTGATCTTCGCCCGGGCACAGCTGAGCTATCAGCTCAACGCCAGCCGTCCGGAGGTCCGCCGCCGGGGCGGCGTGACACTGCGCCGTGCCCGGCACCCCCTGCTGGACCAGGCCAGGGCCGTGCCCATCACCGTGGAGCTGGGCCAGCAGTTCGACACCCTGGTGATCACCGGCCCCAACACCGGCGGCAAGACCGTGACCCTGAAAACCATCGGCCTGCTGTGCCTGATGGCCCAGTGCGGCCTGCACATCCCCGCCGACAGCGGCAGCGCCGTGCGGGTGTTCCACCGGGTGCTGGCGGATGTGGGCGACGAGCAAAGCATTGAGCAGAGCCTGTCCACCTTCTCCGCCCATATGTCCAACATTGTGCAGATCCTGCGGGAGGTGGACGACAAGAGCCTGCTGCTGTTCGATGAGCTGGGCGCCGGTACGGACCCGGTGGAGGGCGCAGCCCTGGCCATTGCCATCATTGAAAGTGCCCGCAGCCAGGGAGCCCTGATTGCCGCCACCACCCACTATGCCGAGCTGAAAACCTTCGCCATGACCACGGCGGGGGTGGAAAACGCCAGCTGTGAGTTCGACGTGCAGACCCTGCGCCCCACCTACCGACTGCTGATCGGCATCCCCGGCAAGTCCAACGCCTTCGCCATCTCCCGGCGGCTGGGGCTGGACGAGTCCGTGATCCAGGCCGCCCAGCAGCAGATGGACAGCGACTCCGTCCGTTTCGAGGACGTGCTGACCCAATTGGAGGAGAAGCGCCAGCGGCTGGAGAAGGCCCAGGCCGAGGCGGACCGCCTGTGGCGTCAGCGGGAGGAGGACGCCCGAAAGGCCCGGACCTTCCGGGAGCAGATGGAGAAGGCCAAGGAAAACGCCCGCACCAAGGGCGAGGCCGAGGCCAAGCGCATCGTGCGCCAGGCCCAGGCCCAGGCCGACGAAATTTTCGCCCAGCTGGACCAGCTGCGCCGCCAGCAGCAAAAGCAGATCAACTTCCAGGAGCTCAACGACGCCAAGGCCGCCGTGCGGCACAGTCTGAACCAGGCCCAGGAGGCCCTGCACCTGCGCAGCGAGCCCCAGGAGCCTGCCTATGCCCCCAGCCGCCCCATCGAGGTAGGGGACCTGGTGGAGCTTCCCGGGGTGAAAATGGCCGCCTCGGTGCTGGCCGTCAACAACGACGGCACATTGCTCCTGCAGGCGGGGAAGATGAAGATGACCGTCAAGGCCCAGCAGGTGCGCCTGCCGGAGGGCCAGCCCAAAAAGAAGCCCGCCGCTCCGGTGGGCGGCAGTCCCAAGCTGAATCTCCAGTCCCGGGCTTCGTCGGAGCTGGATATCCGGGGCTATGAGACCCTGGAGGCCGAAAGCGTGGTGGAGAATTACATCGACAGCGCCGTGATGGCAAAGCTGGGCACCGTGACCATCATCCACGGCAAGGGCACCGGCGCCCTGCGCAAGGCGGTCCACGAGATGCTCAAGCGGAACAAGGCCGTCAAGAGCTTCCGCCTGGGCCGCTATGGCGAGGGAGAGGCCGGCGTAACGGTGGTGGAGCTGAAATAACAGACGGAGTTTGTGGATTCTGCCAAAAGGGCCAAACTTTTTTTCAGGCCCCGCTTCAAGAATTTGTAGCTTTGGATATTGCTTTCTTTCCCCGTTTCGGTATAATATTATAGTGTGAGAGAAGTATGTCCCCGCATTTTGCGAAAATGCTTCATAAAAGGAGTGCAATGGAATGTTTACACAGGAAGTTACCGTGAACAATGAGGTGGGCCTGCACGCCCGGCCTGCTACCTATTTTATCCAGAAGGCCAACGAGTTCAAAAGCGGCATCTGGGTGGAGAAGGAGGAGCGCCGGGTCAACGCCAAGAGCCTGCTGGGCGTTCTATCCCTGGGCATCGTGAAGGGCACCACCATCACCCTGATCGCCGACGGCCCCGACGCCAAGGAGGCCGTGGAGGCCCTGGCGCAGCTGGTGGACAATCAGCTGGGCGAGTAAAAACGAAATAACCGGAAAACACCGGAGGGACGGCTGTCCCTCCGGTGTTTGTTTTCATACCTCAGTTCAGCATATCGGCGTTGGTGTCGAACAGCTGGCGGATGCGCCGGTGCAGGGGCCGGTGGGCCGGGTCCGTCAGCTCCGGGTCACGCTCCATCAGCTGCCGGGCCGCCGTCTGGGCCTCGTCCAGCAGCCGCATGTCGCAGCTGAGGTCGGCGATCTTCATGGCCGGCAGGCCGTGCTGCCGCTGGCCGAAGAAATCTCCCGGCCCCCGCAGTCGCAGGTCCTCCTGGGAGATGCGGAAGCCGTCGTTGGTCTGGGTCATCACCTTCAGCCGGGCCCGGGTCTCCTCATTCTGGCTGTCTGACAGCAGGATGCAGTAGCTTTTGGCCTTGCCCCGGCCCACCCGGCCCCGCAGCTGGTGCAGCTGGGACAGGCCGAACCGGTCGGCGTTTTCCACCACCATGCAGGTGGCGTTGGGCACGTCCACCCCCACCTCCACCACGGTGGTGGACACCAGGATATCGCTTTCTCCGGCGGCAAAGGCCGCCATGACCTTCTCCTTCTCCCTGGGCTTCATCTTCCCGTGGAGCACCGCCACCCGCAGGTCCGGAAACACCTGCTCCTGCAGCTGCCTGGCGTAGGCCGTCACGGCCTTGCGCTCGTCGGGGATCTGGTCCGCCTCCCCCACCAGGGGGCACACGATGAAGATCTGCTGTCCCACCGCCGCCAGCTTCCGGATAAAGGCCTGCACCCGGGGGCGATAGCTCTCCCCCAGGGCGAAGGTGTCCACCTTCTGCCGCCCGGGAGGCAGCTCGTCGATCACCGACACGTCCAGGTCGCCGTAGATCACCAGGGCCAGGGTCCGGGGGATGGGCGTGGCGGACAGCACCAGCATATGGGGGTCCTCCGCCTTCTGGGACAGGGCCGCCCGCTGGTTCACGCCGAACCGGTGCTGCTCGTCCGTCACCACCAGGCCCAGCTTCTGATACTGCACGTCCTCCGTCAGCAGGGCGTGAGTGCCGATGCACAGATCAATGGTCCCATCCGCCAGCCCTGCCAGGATCTCCCGCCGTTCCCTGGACCGGGTGGACCCGGTCAGCAGGGCGCACCGGATGGAAAACCGGGCCAGCAGCGGCGCCAGCCCCTGATAGTGCTGCCGGGCCAGAATTTCCGTGGGGGCCATCAGGGCCGTCTGCCACCCGTTTTCCACGGCGAACCAGATGCACGCCGCCGCCACCATGGTCTTGCCGCTGCCCACGTCCCCCTGGCACAGGCGGTTCATGGGCTTGCTGGACACCATGTCCTCCACGGCGTCGGCAATGGCCCGGCGCTGGGCCCCGGTCAGGGCAAAGGGCAGCCGCCGGTAAAAGGGCTCCATGCTCATCCGCCGGCAGGCCGGGCCTGCCACGTCCCGCCGCCGCTGCCGCAGCAGCTGCAAGCCGCAGATCAGCAGGAACAGCTCCTCGAACACCAGCCGCCGCCGGGCCACCTCCAGAGCCTCCGGCGAGGCGGGAAAGTGGATGTTCTCATATGCATAGTTTACATAACACAGCTTGTGGGCCTGCCGCACCTCATCCGGCAGCACGTCCGGCAGCAGCTCCCGGCAGGCGTCCAGCCCCTGGCGGGCGGCCCGGGCCATCAGCCCCTGGGTGACTCCGGCGGTCAGGGGATAGATGGGCATGATGCGCCCGGTGACCTGCTGCCGCCCCTCCGGCTCAAACAGGGGGTTGATCATCTGCTTACGCCGCAGATTGTCCTCCACCTTGCCGAAAAAGACGCACACATCCCCCTGGTGCAGGGCGTCCCGCCGGTGCTCCATGTTGAAAAACACCAGGTCCAGAGACCCGCTGTCGTCCACCACCCGGGTCTTGGCAATGGTGCGGCCTCCGGAAATGCGATAGGCCGTCAGGTCCGCCGCCACCATGCCCCGGACGCATACGCTCTCCCCGGCGGTCAGCTCCCGGATGGGCCGGACCTGGGTCCGGTCCTCATACCCCCGGGGGAAATAGGCGATCAGGTCCCCCAGGGTGGTAATGCCCAGCTTTTCCAGGGCGGCGGCCCGGGCCTCGCCGATGCCCTTGATATATCGCACATTGGTACCCAGGTCTGCCATAAGACCGCCTCCTTCGTTCTTATTTCCGGCGGTAGGTCACATATTGGAATGACACCCCGCCGGAGGTATACATTTCGCTCCGTTCCGCTTCTGTCCACCCGCTGTCCCGGGACAGATCGGGGAAAAACGCGTCGGCCTGGGGCGACGCAAAGATTTTCGTCACATACACCGTGCCGCACCTTGGCAGCAGCTGCCGGTACACGCTCTCACCGCCGATGACCACCGCGTCCTCCGGCACGTCCTCCAGGCGCCGGAGCACCTCCGCCCCCGGAGCAGAAAGCCCCGGGTCCCGGGTCAGCACCAGGTTCCGCCGGTCCGGCAGCCCCCGGCCACCGGGCAGACTCTCCAGGGTTTTCCGGCCCATGACCACGGTTTTGCCCAGGGTCAGCTGCCGGAACCGCCGCAGGTCCTCCCGGATGTGGAACAGCAGTGTGCCGTCCTTGCCGATGCCGCCGTTTTCGCACACGGCCACAACGGCGGTCATTGGTCCGCCTCCCCGTCCTCATGGGGCCGCCAGCACCACACCACCGGGTCCGGCGCGGGAGTCAGCCCCAGCTTTTTCTGCAGGGCGTGGGAGGCCGGATTGTCCTCATACACATGGCAGAAGGGCGTCCAGCCCCGCTCTAAGTGCCAGCGGATCAGCCAGCCCTCCAGGGCCATGGCCAGGCCCCGGCGGCGATACTCCGGCAGGACCTCTAAAATGCCCATGCTGCCCTCGTGATGCACACCGATGAAAGCCGCCAGCTGCCCATCTTCAAACAGGCCCCACAGCTGCCCCGCCTCCATCCGGCTGCGCAGATATGCCGCCTCGTCGTCCTCCGGGTGATAGTGGGCGGCGCACAGGGGGAGGTATTCCTCCGTTATAGGCCGCACCTCCGCGGCGGGGACCCGGGGCGGCTGGCTTTCGCCATAGACCCACTGGGTGCAGGGGACGCCCTTTTTCAGGCTAAAGGCCCGGGCCACCTCGTCACTGGCCCCCTGGGGGACGCAGAAAAGCCCCCCGTTTTCCAGCCCCAGGCGGCGCAGAAGCGCCGCCAGAGCCGGTCCGTCGGCGATATCGCTCATGACCAGGTGGTCATTCCGGACCACCCGGCCCTCCGGACCGCTGTACAGCACGCAGCCGTCTCCTTTCCGCAGCACCAGCTGGTCCACATTGGCGCTGTTCCATTGGTTATACATACGGATTCTCCCTCTTTCCTTAGTGGTGTCTTTTCCCCCCTATTATACCTTCTGGCGGGGAAAATGTAAACTTCCTTTCCGGTGGGAAACGTGCTATACTGGGGAAAACCCTGAAAGGAGGGTCGCCATGACCAAGGATGAGCTGCGGCAGAAGGCCAACGATCTGCCTCTGGCCCCGGGGGTCTATCTGATGATGGACAAAACCGGCAAGGTGATCTATGTGGGCAAGGCCAAAAAGCTGAAAAACCGCGTCAGCCAATATTTCCAGGACACTGCCTCCCACAACGAAAAGACCCGGGCCATGGTGTCCCAGGTGGACCATTTCGACACCATTTTTGTCTCCACGGAGTTCGAGGCCCTGATCCTGGAAAACTCTCTCATCAAGCGCCATATGCCCCGGTACAACATCCTGCTGAAGGACGACAAGGGCTATCCCTTTGTGCGGCTGGATGTGGGCGCGGCCTACCCCCGCTTCTCCCTGGTGGGAAAAACGGCGGACGACGGCGCAAAATATTTCGGTCCCTTCGGCGGCCGGCGGGAGACCCGGCTGGCCATCGAGGCGGTGTGCGGCGCCCTGCACCTACCCACCTGTGCCCGCCAGTTTCCCCGGGACATCGGCAGGGAGCGGCCCTGCCTGAACCACCACATCGGCCGCTGCGATGGCTTCTGCCGCCCGGACGGCCCCGGTCAGGCGGAGTATCAGGCCCGGATCCGCCAGGCGGTGCGGATCTTCAGCGGACATTACCGCCAGCTGACGGCGGAGCTGCAGCAGGAGATGGAGCAGGCGGCGGAGGAGCTGAACTTTGAAAAGGCCGCCGCCCTGCGGGACCGCATCCGGGCCATCGCCGTGCTGGGCAAGACCCAGCAGGTCATCGCCGGAGTCTGCGCCGACACGGACGTGTGGGGCGTGTACCCGGGCCAGGTCCGCTGCGGCAGCGCCGTGCTGCACATTGAGGACGGCAATCTGCTGGGCCGGGAGGTGGAGGTGTTCTCCGCCGCCGCCGACCAGGAGGAGACGGACATTCTCTCCGCCGTGCTGAGCCAGTATTATCTGGGCCGTCAGGCCCTGCCCCGGGAGATCCTGGTGCCCTGTGAGCCGGAGGATATGGACACCTTCGCCGCCCTGCTGACGGGCCGCTGCGGCCACCGGGTGACCCTGCGGGTGCCCCAGCGGGGGGAGCGGGCGGAGCTGCTGCGCATGGCCCGCCGCAACGCCCGGGAGGAGGTGGAGCGCATCACCTCCGACGCCGAGCGCACCGGCAAGACCTTAGAGCAGCTGGGGACCCTGGCCGGGCTGGCGGAGGCCCCCCAGCGGCTGGAATCCTACGACATTTCCCACACCGCCGGGCAGGACATGGTGGCCTCCATGGTGGTGTTCGCAGACGGACGGCCCCTGAAGCGGGACTATCGCCGGTTCCAGGTAAAGACCCTGGACCACGCCGACGACCTGCGGGCCATGGAGGAGGTGCTGGAGCGCCGGTTCCGGCGGTATCTGGAGGGGGACGAGCACTTTGCCCCCCTGCCGGACCTGCTGCTGATGGACGGCGGCCAGCTGCAGGCGGAGGCCGCCTGCCATGTACTGGAAAGGCTGGGCCTCACCGTGCCGGTGCTGGGCATGGTAAAAGATGACCGCCACCGGACCCGGGCCCTGGTAACGCCCCAGGGGCAGGAGCTGGGCATCCAGCAAAGCCCCCCGCTGTTCGCCTTAGTGGGCCGGGTGCAGGAGGAGGTCCACCGCTTCGCCATCACCTATCACCACGAAAAGCACACGAAATCCGCCCTGACCTCCCGGCTGGACGGCATCCCCGGGGTGGGAGACGTCCGGAAAAAGGCCCTGCTGAAGCACTTCAAAAGCGTCCGGGCCATTGAGCAGGCGGAGCTTCTGCAGCTGGAGGCGGTGCTGCCCAAGGCTGCCGCCCGGGCGGTATACGACCACTTTCACAAGGAGGAGACGCCGTGAAAACCTACGCCACCCTTGGCCCCGCCTGCTGCCGGGCGGACCTGCTGACGGAACTGCTGGACATGGGGCTGACGGGCTTCCGCCTGAACCTGTCCCACACCACCCTGGCGGCCTGCCGCCCCTGGACGGAGGCGGTGCAGCAGGCCCGGGCGGCCTCCGGCCGTCCGGCGGAGCTGATCGTCGATATGCGGGGGCCGGAGCTGCGGATGGGGCCCCTGTCCCGTCCCGTGACCCTGACGGCGGGGGAGACCGTGACCCTGGGCCCCGGGGGCCTGCCGGTGGAGCCGGATATCCTGGCCGCCGTGGCCCCGGGGCAGGAGATTTTGCTGGATGACGGACTCATGGCCCTGCGGGCGGAGTCCTGCGGCCGGGCCGTCACCTGCACCGTCACCCGGGGCGGGGTGCTGGAAAGCCGGAAAAGCATCACCCTGCCCGGGGTGGAGCTTCTCCGCCCGGCCCTGACGGCCCAGGACCTGCTGGACCTGGACGCGGCGGCAGGGCAGGGGGTCACGGCGGTGATGCAGCCCTTTGTCCGCAGCCGCCATGAGCTGGAGCAGGTCCGGACGGCCCTGGCCCGCCGGGGTCTGGAGCACCTCACGATATTCGCCAAGATCGAGGACCGGCGGGGCTGGCAGAGCCTGCCCCAATGGATGGACGCCTGCGACGTGGTCACCGTGGCCCGGGGGGACCTGGGCAGCAATCTGGGGCTTCTGCACCTGCCCGCCGCCCAGAAGGACATCGCCGCCCGGTGCCGCCGGGCCGGGAAGTCCTTCCTGGTGGTGACCCAGCTGCTGCACACCATGACGGAGCACCCCATCCCCACCCGGGCGGAGGTGCTGGACGTGTACAACGCTGTGCTGGACGGGGCGTCGGCCCTGATGCTCACCGGGGAAACGGCCCGGGGCCGGTATCCGGTGCAGGCGGTCCGCTGGCTGCTGGACATCGCCCGCCAGGCGGAGTGACGCGGCGGCTTTCTTCAAATTTCACAAAAAGCCCTTTTCAAGTCTGTCCGCTGGTGGTATAATGTTTCCATTATTTTGTACTACAGGGGGAATCACAGCCATGAAAAAGACCGTTTTACGCAAATATGCCCAGCTCATCGCCCAGACCGGCGTCAACGTGCAGCCCGGCCAGGAGGTGTTCATCGCCGCCGACCTGGATCAGCCGGAGTTTGTGAAGATGCTGGTGGAGGAGTGCTACAAGCGCAAGGCCAAGAAGGTGGTGGTGGACTGGAGCTATCAGCCCCTGCAGAAGCTGCACTACCGCTATCGCACCCTGACCACCCTGTCCAAGCTGGACAACTATGAGGAGGCCCGCTGGCAGCACTATGTGGACACCATCCCCTGCCGCATCTATCTGCTGTCGGAGGACCCCGACGGCCTCAACGGCATCAACCAGGAGAAGATGGCCAAGTCCCAGCAGCGGCTCTATCCCACCATCCGCAAATACCGGGACCAGATCGAGAACAAGTATCAGTGGTGCATCGCCGCCGTGCCCGGCGCGGCCTGGGCCAAGAAGCTGTTCCCGGGCCTGCGCACCAGCCAGGCTATGGAGAAGCTGTGGGAGGCCATTCTGTCCACCAGCCGGGTGGATGAGGACCCCTTGGCCGCCTGGGACGCCCACAACCAGGACCTTCACGACCGGTGCCAGTATCTCAACAGCCTGCACCTGCGGCAGCTGAAGTATAAGAGCGCCAACGGCACGGACCTGACCGTGGGGCTGATCCCGGAGGGGCAGTTCTGCGGCGGCGGCGAAACCAGCCTGCAGGGGATCTTCTTCAACCCCAACATCCCCACCGAGGAGTGCTTCACCTCCCCCATGAAGGGCCAGGCCGAGGGCATCGTCTATTCCACCAAGCCCCTGAGCTATCAGGGTCAGCTCATCGACGAGTTCTGGATCCGCTTCCACGAGGGCAAGGCCGTGGAGTGGAACGCCCAGGTCAACAACGACCTGCTGACCAAGCTCATCACCATGGACCAGGGCAGCTGTTATCTGGGCGAGTGCGCCCTGGTGCCCTTCGACTCCCCCATCAACCACTCCGGCCTGCTGTTCTACAACACGCTGTTTGACGAGAATGCCTGCTGCCACCTGGCCCTGGGCATGGGCTTTGCTGACACCATCCGGGACTTCCAGAGCAAGACCCTGGAGGAGTGCCGCAGCCTGGGCGTCAACGACTCCATGGTCCACGAGGACTTCATGATCGGCTCGGCGGACCTATCCATCGACGGCGTATGCCAGGATGGGAAAACCGTCCCCTTGTTCCGGAACGGCACCTGGGCTTTCTGATACGCAAACGAGCAAAAAATACCGCCGGAAAATCCGGCGGTATTTTTCTATGGATACCGTACAGGAGAGGGTCGGTCCCCGCACAGGTGATCCCGCAGATAGAGCGCTTTTCGCCCCCTATACTCATGAAACACCAAAGCGGCGAAACTGCAACCGGTTTTTTCAAAAAATTTTAAAAAAAAATTCCCGGAGCAGTGCTCCGGGAATTGCAGACTTATTTGGTGCGGATGAACAGCACGCCCAGGGTGCCGGGGCCGCAGTGGGAGGTCACGGTGGAACCGGCGGTGGTTTCGATGATCTCCTCAAAGTCCGGGGCCAGCTCCAAGAGCTTCTGCCGCACGGCCTCCACCGCCTCCGGGGCGCAGCGGGTGTGGGTGATGAACACCCGGTGCTTGTTGATGTCGTCCCGACCACGCAGCCGGTCGTCGGCATATTGCAGCATCACCTTGTCGATGGGGCCGCGATACTTCTTGCCGGGGGTCATTTTGCCGTCCTTCACTTCGATGCAGGGCTTCAGCTTCAGCAGGTTTCCGCCGAAGGCGCTGAGGGCCGAACAGCGACCGCCCTTGTACAGATAGTCCAGCCGGTCGATGACGAAGCTGGCCTCCACCTGGGGAGCCAGGTCCGTGCAGGCCTTCTGGATCTCCTCCGCCGTCTGTCCGGCGGCGGCCAGCTCCGCCCCATGGAGCACCAGCAGGCCCTGGCCGGTGGAGAGGTTCCGGGAATCCACCACATACACCTGGCCGATGTCCGCCGCCGCGATGCAGGCGTTCTGGTAGGAGCTGGAAAAGTCGCTGCTGATGCAGAAGTGCACGATGCTGTACCCCTGCTGGCGCCAGTGGCGGAACTCCCGGACGTAGTCAAACACGTTGACGGCGCTGGTCCGGGGCAGCTGCCCGCTGGCGTCCACATAGTCATAGATGATTTCCGGCGTGATCTCCACGCCGTCGCGGCCCACCTTGTCGCCGCAGTGCACCGACAGGGGGGTGATGGCAATGTCGTACTTTTCGATCAGCTCCGGCGATAAGTCGCAGGTGCTGTCCGAGGTGATCTTTACCTTCATTTGCTGCTTTTCTCCTTACGTTAAGGCCCCGGGCCGGGCCCGGCGGCGATTTGAGCAAGAGTTTTCCCCAATTCTTCCTTTTGCGGCGCTTCCAAAACTGCCGCACATGATATTATATCGGAAAAGCCCCCGGGATGCAAGGAAAACCTGCCGTTTCCCCGGGAAAAAGTGCGGCAGTTCTCGTGAACTGCCGCACTTTTGTGATTTTATTCCTCAAAGAGACTGGCCTGGTAGGGCAGGCCCGCCTGGCCGATATTCCGGCGCTGGGCGGCGTTTTCCTCCGTCAGCGCGTCGGTAATGGCCATTTTGCGGATGATATTCCGCACGGTGGCGTCCAGGGCCGTCCCCTCCCGATAGTCGGCAGGGAAGATGAAGTCCACCCGCCCCTTGGCCAGCAGGTCCTCCACCCCCTGGCGGTTCTCCTGCTGATACACGGCGATGGCCTGGCCGCCATAGGCCCGCATCATCTTCATGCACGGCACGTCGGACAATCCGTCCCCGATGTAGATCATGTTGGTAAAGGGCACCCGCTTGCTGTCGTCGGGCATGGAGTCGTTCAGGCTCTTGTCGTCGGACACGTCCAGAACGCCCTTGTTGATGCGATAAACGAACTGGGTCTTGTTGGTGAAGTTTACGTCCAGCTTGGGCCAGGAGGCCAGCCCGTCCCGGTCATAGAAGAACTCACAGGCGTAGATCTCCCGGAACTCCCGGGCGATGCCGCTGCCCTCGATGATCTCCCGCAGGCCGGAGGAGATGACATAGTGCTCCACCTGCACCCCCTGGCTGCGGCCGAAGGCGTTGATGCGGCCGAACCAATCCGCCACCCCGGGGAACAGCTCCAGGCTATGCCCGCACCGCACCAGAAACTCCCGGTCCAGCCGGATGTTCTGGGTCCGGCACTCGGCGATCATGGTGTACATATACGCCAGAAGGCCGTCCATGCGGTTCTCCCGGCCAAAATCGTTGGCCTTTTTCCAAAACTCCGCCGGGGTATAGCCCAGAGCCGGGATAAAGGCGTAGTCCTCCATATCCGTGGTGCACAGGGTCTTGTCAAAGTCATACAGCAGGGCCACGATGGGCGTCATACTGCCACCTCCTTGCAGATAAGGCAAAAGCGGCCGCCGGGCCGCTTTTGACAGAATGATTCACCGCCGGTCGCCGCCGTTGTAGTTGCGGCCAAACTGCAGGTCCTCCAGATTCAGCTTGAAATCCAGGGGGAAGGGAGACTCCTCCTCTTTCTTCTCCTGAAACTCCGGCTGCGGCTCCGGTTCGGCGGCAGACTCCGGCTGGGGGGCCTCCTCCTGGGGAACAGGCTCCGCGTCCGCCACGGGCACGGCATTCTCCTCCGGGGCGGGCAGGGTCACCGCCTCGTTCTCCGGCTCCTGGTCCTCCTGCTCCGGGGCATTGCGCTCCGGCAGGGAATCCAGAAACGCCAGCTGCCGGGCGCACAGGTCCCGGCTGCGCCGGATGAAGTCCGCCGTCTCGCTCTGGGCCGTTGCCAGCTTCTCCCAGGAATCCCGGATCTCCTGCTGGAGCTGCCGGGCCTGGATATCCGCCTCGCCCCGGGCGTCGGCAAGGATCTGTTCCGCCTGGGCCTGGGCATCGGCGATGGTCTTTTCCTTCTCGGCCTGGGCGTCGGCCACCATCTGGGCCGCCATCTTTTGAGCCGCCAGCAGGGTGGAGCGCATGGCGTCCTCGGTGGCGCGGTATTCCTCCACCTTCTCGGCCAGTATCTTCAGCTTGGCCTTCAGGGTGGTGTTGTCCTTATACAGGGCTGTATAATCCTCTGTCAGACCGTCCAGAAACTCGTCCACAGCCGTCATGTTATAGCCGCTGGTCAGGCCGGTGGACTTGGGAAAGGTTTTTTCGGAAACTTCCTGGGGTGTGTACATGCTCTATCCCTCCGTATTCTCTCTCGGTCCGTCACATATACAGGCCGCTGTTTTCCAGTCCGTCGATCAGGTCCCCCATCAGGTCCACCGAATAGGGGGTGACGATATAGGTCTTGGCCGCCACGCGCTTGACGTTGCCGCTGGTGGCGTAGGCCACGCCGGACACGAAGTCCAGCAGACGCCGGGCGATATCCGGGTCGGTGTTCTCCATATTCATCACCACCGTGCGCTTTTCCATCAGATGGTCAGCGATGGTGTTGGCATCCTCGTCAAACTTCACCGGCTTCATCAGCACCACCTTCAGCTGCCCGGCGGAGTTGATGTTCACCACCTTGCTGCGGCGGTCGTCGCTGCGGCGCTCCTCGTCCCGGCGGGGACGCTCCGGGCGCTCCTCCTCCTGATACTCCTCCGGTTCATCCTCCTCGTCATAGGGGTGGATAAACTTTCTGAACTCATCCTTCAGGCTCATATGCGTCCCTCCTGTTCTTTATTTCGTATAGTCCCGCGCGCCGAAGATCGCCGTGCCCACCCGGATCATGTTGCTTCCGCACCGGATGGCGTCGGCGAAGTCGCCGCTCATGCCCATTGAGAGATATTCCATCTTATTATCGTATATTTTTGCATTGATGTCAACATATAACCAACGCATTTTCTCGAAATATGCCAAATTTCCGTGGGGCTCCGCCGCCACCGGGGGGATGGTCATCAGTCCCCGAACCTGCACATGGGGCAGGGCCCGGGCCATCTCCGCCGCAGCGTGGATCTGATCCGGGGAAAAGCCGCTTTTGGCGGCCTCGCCGCCGATGTTCACCTCCAGCAGGATATCCTGGCAGCGCTCCAGTCTTCCGGCGGCCTTTTCGATCTCCTGCAAAAGCTCCGTGCTGCCCACAGACTGGATCAGATCGGCCTTGCCCACCACCTGGCGGACCTTGTTGCGCTGCAAATGGCCGATAAAGTGCAGGGGACGGCCCTCATAGGCGTTTTCCGCCAGCTTGGCGGTCATCTCCTGGACCCGGTTTTCCCCCAGGGCGTCAATACCGGCGGCAATGGCCTCCTGGCAGGCGGCGGCGTCGTTCATTTTGCTGGCGCCCACCAGGATGATGTCGGCGCCGGTGCGCCCCATTTCCCGGGCCGCCTGGTCCATCTGCTGCCGGACGGCGGCAATGTTCTCCGCAATAGACATAGTGAAAGCCTTCCTTTCCCGTATTAATCTCCTGTCAATATCTGTGAGCCGTCCAGGGTGACGCCGGTCATGAGCACCTCGTCCCCGGGACGCAGGGTGTCCAGTCCGTCGGTGTTCTGGGGCACCGACACCAGCACATAGTCATCCCCCTGGTACACCATGTCCACCGGCTTGAACCGGGAGAAGCTGCCCTGGGCGCAGTAAACCCCCAGGGTCCCGCTCTCCTGCTGCCGCAGGCACACGGAGGGCAGGCGCAGCCCGGTGTAGCTGTGGAGCACGATCTGGGCCGTCTGGTGCCGCAGCTGGGTGGTCTCCGCCAGATACTCCCGGCAGGCCAGCACCACCACGCACCGGCCATCCTCCGCCGCACTGACGGAGTGGACCGTGGCGGCGATGTCGTCGGTGATGCCTTTGGTCAGCCGCAGGGACACGCTGCCGCAGCCGGCGATGCGCTGGGCCTCCTCCTGGGTGACGGCGGCGGCATAGTACCAGGTGTTGCTGTAGATGAGCTTGCCCACGTTGGCAGTGTTCTCCCCGGCGGCCAGCTTGTCCAGGGCGCTGGGGGTCAGGTCATCCAGCCCCGCCGGGGTCAGCACGGACTCGTATCCGTCGCACACGGCGGAGTAGGTCCCCGCCCGGGGGGCGGTGATGTTGGCCGCGCCGGTGAGTCCCGCCTGCAAAGAGTCGATCTCGTCCTGCACGGCGGCGATCTCGGCCTTGATCTCCTGGCTGGAGGTGTAGGCCCGGCTGCGCTTGACGATGGCGGCCTTCAGCTGGGACAGGTCGCCGGAGGCGGCGGTATAGTCCCCGCCGGTGAGGTTCTTCCGCAGGGCTATGATGTCGTCGGAGATGGAGCCGTCCAGCTTCAGGGCGGCGTCGGGGTTCAGGTAGGAGGACAGGGCGTATTCCAGCTGCTCCAGCTGGAGCCGCTTGGCCTGGATCTGGGCCACGGCCTCCAGGGCCCCGGGGCTGTCATAGGTGGCGGCGATGACCTGGCCCTGGCCCACCTTCTCCCCCTCCTCCCGGGTGGGACTCAGGGTCCCGGCGTCGGTGCGGAAGGTCTCCTCCTCCCGCACCAGCCAGCCGGAGGCCTCCACGGCGTCCTCCGTGGTGCTGGTATACACCCGGGTGGTGGCGTAGGGGTTCGTCAGATACCGCACCCCCTGGACCAGGAAATAGAACACCACCGCCGCCGCCAGGGCAATGGACAGAATTTTGAATACGCGGGTGGACTTCATGGCGTAACCTCCTTTGGTGGCCGGGTGATGGTGTTGGGGCGCTGCCGCGCGCCGGGGCATGTCTCAAAAATTCTCCGTGCCCAAGGTTTTGCCCGGGGCAAAACGCTTGACGGCCTTCCGGCCGGGGCGCTATTGCGCCTCCGACGGCAGGCATGGGTCATACAGGGCCACCGGGTGCAGCGGGACAATCGTAGATATAGCGTGCTTGTAGATCACCTGCTGCCTGCCGTCGGTGTCCAGCACCACGGTGAAGCTGTCGAAGCCGGTGACGCTGCCCCGCATCTGGAAACCGTTCATCAGAAACACGGTCACAGGCAGGCTCTGCTTGCGGACTTTGGTCAAAAAGATGTCCTGAAGGTTGTTTTTCTGCATAACGAATGCTCCTTTTCTCTTTGTGCGGACGGCTGTCCGCCTGCCCTTATCCTAAGCCATGGGCTGTGAGAAAATCTGTCGCATTCTGGAGAGCCGCCGGGAAATCCGGCTCCTTGTCCCAGTAGATCCAGTGGATCGCCGGGTTCCGCCGCAGCCAGGTCAGCTGCCGCTTGGCATATTGGCGGGAGCGGAGCTTGACCTCCTCCACCGCCTGGTCCGCCGTGGCCGTGCCGTCGGCCACCGCCAGGAACTGCTTGTATCCGATGGCCTGCAGGGCCGTGGCGTCCCGGGGAAGGCCCCCGTCCAGAAGCGCCTGCACCTCCTGCAAAAGCCCCCGGCGGACCATCTCGTCCACCCGGCGGTCGATGCGCTCCCGCAGGTCCTCCCGGTCCCGGAAGCTCAGCCCGATATACACCGCCTCGTACCGGTCCGGACGCTGCCGGCCCCGCCTGTCCCGCCGGGACATGGGCTCCCCGGTCTCCTCATATACCTCCAGGGCCCGGAGAATGCGCTTTTCGTCCCGCAGGTGCAGCCGCGCCGCCGTCTCCGGGTCCACGGCCTCCAGCCGCCGCAGCATCTCCTGAGGCCCCAGCTCCCGCAGCTCCTGCTGAAGCCGCAGACGGGTCTGCCCCCCCTGGCAGCCGGGGGCGAAGTCGTCTCCCCGGATCAGGGCGTCCAGGTACAGGCCCGTGCCACCGGCCAGCACCGGGAGCTTTCCCCGGCTGAGGATATCCTGAATGCAGGCGTCCGCCGCCTGGCAGAACCGGGCCGCAGACCACTGCTCCGCCGGGTCCGCCACGGCGATCATGTGATGGGGGACCCCCTCCATCTCCTCCGCCGTGGGGGCGGCGGTGCCGATGGTCATGCCCCGGTAGATCTGCATGGAGTCCACGGACACCACCTCGCCGTTCAGCCGCCGGGCCAGGGCCACGGCCATTTTCGTTTTTCCGCTGGCGGTGGGTCCTACCACGCACAGAACGGTCATAGGCGGCTCCTTTCCCGGGCTGTCACGCCCGCTTGAACATCTTCTCCACCTGGTATTTGCTGAGCTTCACCGCCACCGGGCGGCCATGGGGGCAATACTGGATCTCCCCGGACTGGACCCGGTCCACCAGACGCCGCAGCTCGGCGGGGTCGGTGTGCATCCCGGCCTTGATGGCGGATTTGCAGGCCATGGTGGACAGCAGGCTGTCCCGGGCCGCGTCCGGGTCCGCCCGGTTCAGCCGCAAGTCCTCCGCCAGCTCCTCCAGGGCCCCGGCGGGGTCGTCGATATCGCCGGGTACCTCCCGCACCAGCACCGCGCCGCCGAAATCCTCGCACCGGAAGCCGTATCGCTCCAGCAGGGGCAGCTGCTCCAGCACCGCCGCGCAGTCCTCCGGCGGCAGCTCCACCGCCAACGGCTCCAGCAGGGTCTGGGTCATCACCGGCTCCGCGGCGGCCTTCAGCGCGTCAAACCGCACCCGCTCATGGGCGGCGTGCTTGTCGATAAGCCACACGTTCTCCTCCTCGTCCTCGCAGATGATATAGGTCCGCAGCACCTCCCCGGCGATGCGCCAGGGGGCCTCATGCGGCGGCTCCAGGGCCACCTGCTCCGGCAGGGATACCGTCTCCTGCACAGGCGGTTCTTCCCGCACAGGCGCCGGTTCCTGCGGCTCTGCCGCAGGGGCCGGGGACGGCGGGGTGATGTGATAGCTGACGCCGGGCCGGGCCGTGGGGGCCGTGAAGGCCTTCCCCGGCTCCGGGGCCACGTCCCGCACCGCCAGGGTCGGCTGTTCCGCCGGGCGCACCGGCCGGGCCGGGGCGGCGGGCCGGGCAGTATAGCTGCCCAGCGGCGGCTTCTCCGGCTGGGGCTTCTGCTGCTGCCGGAACTCCTGGGCGGTCATGGTCCGGTAAAAGGGCTTTTCCTCCTGCCGGGCGGGCTGTTCCGCCCGGTTCAGGGCGTCCATGACGGTATAGTACACCGCGTCAAAGGCGGTTTTGTCGGATACGAATTTCACCACGGTCTTGGCCGGATGCACGTTCACATCCACCCGGTCCTCCGGCAGGGTCAGATGCAGCACGCAGCCGGGGAACTTCCCCTTCAGCAGGCGGTTGCGGTACGCCTCCTCCAGGGCCGCCGACAGCAGCTGGCTTTTCACGAACCGGCCGTTGACGAAGAACAGCTGGCGGCCCCGGGTGCCGTGGCCGTTCAGGGGCCGGGTCACATAGCCCGACACCTGCACGTCGCCGCCGCAGCCCCGGACCTCCTGCAGGCCCATGGCGAAGTCCCGGCCCATGGCCGCGTATACGGCGGACAGCAGCTGCCCGTCGCCGGGGGTGTGGAGCACCTCGGCCCCGTCCCGCAGCAGCTTGAAGGATACCTCCGGATGGCTCAGGGCCAGGTGCTGGACGATGCCCGCCACGGCGGCTCCCTCGGCGCTGTCCTTTTTCATGAATTTCATCCGGGCGGGGGTGTTGTAAAACAGGTCCCGGACGCAGATGGTGGTGCCCTCCGGGCACCCGATCTCCTCCACCTGGCCGGGCACGCCCCCCTCCAGATGCAGGGAGGCCCCGGTCTGGGCTCCGGTCTGGCGGGTCAGGATATCCACCCGGGACACGGCGGAAATAGCGGCCAGGGCCTCCCCCCGGAAGCCCAGGGTGCCGATGGCGGCCAGGTCCCCGGCGGTGCGCAGCTTGCTGGTGGCATGGCGCAGAAACGCCGTGGGCAGCTGCTGGGGCGCGATGCCGCAGCCGTTGTCCGTCATCCGCAGATAGGTCAGGCCCCCGTGCTGGACCTCTGCCACGATGGCGGTAGCCCCGGCGTCCAGGGCGTTTTCCAGCAGCTCCTTGGCCACGCTGGCGGGCCGCTCCACCACCTCGCCGGCGGCGATCAGGTCCGCCACGTGCCGGGGCAGGCATTGAATATCAGGCATAGCGTTGTCCTTTCGTGTTACGTCAGCTTCTTTTTCAGCTCATACAGCAGCTGCAGGGCCTCCAGGGGCGTCAGGGAGTCCACCTGAGCCCGGCGCAGCCGGTCGATGACCTCTCCCTCGGCCACGGCGGCAAAGGACACCTGGTCCTCCCGGGGAGCGGGGGCTGCCGCCGGGTGGCCGGACTCCTCCTCCAGCTGCCGGAGGATCTTTCTGGCCCGGGACACCACCGCCTCCGGCAGGCCCGCCAGCTTGGCCACCTCGATGCCGTAGCTGCGGTCCGCGCCGCCGGGGACGATCTTCCGCAGGAACACGATCTCCTCCCCCCGGGTGCGGACGGCGATGTTATAGTTCTTCACGCCGGGAAGGGTCCCCTCCATGGCGGTCAGCTCGTGATAGTGGGTGGCAAACAGGGTCTTGGCCCCCAGGCGCTTGGGGTCGGCGCAGTATTCCAGCACCGCCCGGGCGATGCTCATGCCGTCGAAGGTGGAGGTGCCCCGGCCGATCTCGTCCAGGATCAGCAGGCTGTCGGCGGTGGCGGTGCGCAGAATGTCGCTGACCTCCGTCATCTCCACCATAAAGGTGGACTGTCCCGCCGACAGGTCGTCGGAGGCCCCGATGCGGGTGAAGATCCGGTCCACGATGCCAAGCCTTGCGGCCTTGGCCGGGACAAAGGACCCGATCTGGGCCATGAGCACCATCAGCGCCACCTGGCGCATATAGGTGGACTTGCCCGCCATGTTGGGGCCGGTGATGATGGACACCCGGTCCTCGCTGCGGCCCATATAGGTGTCGTTGGGCACAAACAGGGCGTCAGGCCGCATGGCCTCCACCACCGGGTGGCGTCCCTGGTGGATCTCGATGACCCCGGACTCGTCCACCGCCGGGCAGCAGTAGTTGTTCTTCACCGCCACCGCCGCCAGGGAGCACAGGCAGTCCGCCTCCGCCACGGCGGCGGCCGTGGCCTGGATCCGGGCCACATGGCCGCTCAGCTCCTGCCGCAGGCGGGTGAACAGCTCATATTCCAGGGCCGATACCCGGTCTGAGGCGGACAGGATGTCGTGCTCCAGGTCCTTCAGCTCTTGGGTGATGTATCGCTCGCCGTTGACCAGGGTCTGCTTGCGGATATAGGTATCCGGCACCTGGTCCTTGAAGGAGTTGGACACCTCGATGTAGTATCCGAATACCTTGTTGTATCCGATCTTCAGGGTGCGGATGCCGGTTTTCTCCTTTTCGGCGGCCTCCATGGAGGCGATGACGCCCTTGCCGCCATGGAGGATGCTCCGCAGACGGTCCACCTCCGGGTCGAAGCCCTCCCGGATGAACTCCCCCTCCCGGACGGAGAAGGGGGGATCGTCGCACAGGGTGCGGCCGATGAGGTCCGTCAGGTCCTCCAGGGGGTCCAGCTGGGCCAGCTCCCCCAGGCGGCCCCGGTCAAAGGCCGACAGCAGCTCCTTCACATGGGGAAGCCGCGCCATGGCGTTTTTCAGGGATACCACGTCCCGGCCCCCGGCGGTGCCGTATACGATGCGGCCCACCAGGCGCTCCATGTCGCCGATGCCCGTCAGGGCCAGGGCCAGCTCCTCCCGGGTCATGGTGTGGTCCACCAGCTGGCCCACGGCGCCGCTGCGGCGGGTGATGGCCGTTACGGACAGCAGGGGCCGCTCCAGCCAGCTGCGGAGCATCCGCCCGCCCATGGGGGTCTTGGTCTTGTCCAGCACCCAGAGGAGGCTCCCCTTCTTCTCCTTGCTGCGCAGGGTCTCCGTCAGCTCCAGGTTCCGCCGGGCCGTCAGGTCCAGCTCCATGAACTGCCCCTGCTGATAATAGTCCAGGTCGTCCACATGGCGCAGGTCGGTTTTCTGCGTCTCGTGGAGATAGTCCAGCAGGGCTCCCAGCGACAGCGCCGCGGCGGGGTTCCCCTTGGGCAGGCGTCCGGCGGCCTCGTCGCCGAACTGGGTGCGGACGGTCCTTTCCGCCTCCTGCAATTGAAAGCGCCCGGCAGGCAGCCGCTCCACATGGCAGTGGAGCTTATCCTGCATCAGACTCAGCAGCGGCCCGCAGTCGTAGGCCGCCTGGTTCACCACCGCCTCCGCCGGGGAAAACCGCCCCAGCTCGTTGAGCAGGTGCTCCGCCCGGTCCGGACCCTGGAAGGCGGTGACGTGGGTCTTGCCAGTGGAGATGTCGCACACGCTGAAGCCCGCGCAGGTGTCGTCCAGATACAGCCCCGCGCAGAAGTTGGAGCGTCCCTCCTCCAGGCAGGCCGCGTCAATGACCGTGCCGGGGGTCACCACCCGGATGATGTCCCGGTCCACCAGCCCCTTGGCCGTGGCAGGGTCCTCGGTCTGCTCGCAGATGGCTACCTTGTAGCCCTTGGCGATGAGCCGGGCGATATACGCGTCCGAGGCGTGATAGGGGATCCCGCACATGGGGATCTTCTCCTCGAAGCTCTTGTTCTTGTCCTTATCCCGGGTGGTCAGGGTCAGGTCCAGCTCCTTGGACGCCTTCCGGGCGTCGTCGCCGAACATCTCGTAAAAATCTCCCAGCCGGAAAAACAGGATGGCGTCCTGATTCTGTTCCTTAATCTGCAGATACTGCTTCATCATGGGGGTCAGCTCTGCCATGGTTTCACCCGCGCTTTCTGCCGCATAGGCGGCTGATCTGTCGAATGGTGGTGGAAAACATTGTTGAAAAGTGCAAAACTTATTGTTCTATGGGGCATATGCCCGCTTCGCGGCGTTGGCCGTGGTATCTTATGCATCAAAAGAACAACGTTCTTTTGATGCAGGAAGCATCTCCCCGAACAGGGCCCAGGTGTTGCTGTCGGTGATCTTCACGTCCCGATACTGGCCCAGGGCGGACTTGTCCCCCACCAGGTGCACCAGCCGTCCCCCCGCCGTCCGGGCGGACAGGGGCCACCGGGTGTCGTCGGTTTCGCCGTCCACCAGCACCCGCAGGGTCCGGCCCACATACCCGGCGTGGAGCCGGGCAGAAATCTCGTTCTGGGTGCTGCACAGCATATCGAACCATTTCTGCTTCTCCGCCCGGGGCACCGGATCGTCCATTTTGGCCGCCGGGGTACCGGGCCGGGGGGAGAAGATGAAGGTGAACAGGGCGTCGAACTCCACCTGCCGCACCAGGTCCACCGTCTCCATGGCCTCGGCCTCCGTCTCGCCAGGGAAGCCGATGATCACGTCCGACGTCAGCACCAGGTCCGGCATGACCTTCCGGGCATAGCCGATCAGGTCCAGGTATTTCGCCCGGTCATAGGGGCGGTTCATGGCCCGCAGCACCCGGTCGCTGCCGGACTGCACCGGCAGGTGCAGCTGGTGGGCCACATGGCGGCTCTGGGCCATGGTGTCAAACAGCTTATAGCTGGCGTCCTTGGGCTGGGACGACATGAAGCGGATCAGGTAGTCGCCGTCGATCTTGTCCAGCTCCCGCAGCAGGTCCGCAAAGTCCCAGGGCTCCGGCAGGTCCTTTCCGTAGGAGTTCACGTTCTGGCCCAGCAGGGTGATCTCCTTGAAGCCCTCCGCCGCCAGCTGGCGGACCTCCTCCACGATCTTCTCCGGGGCGCGGCTGCGCTCCCGGCCCCGGACATAGGGGACGATGCAGTACGAGCAGAAGTTGTTGCACCCATACATGATGGACACCCACGCCCGGACCCGGCCCTCCCGGACCACGGGCATCCCCTCGGCAATGGAGCCGTGCTCGTTCTCCACGGAGAACACCCGGCCCCGGCGGGTATACACCTGATACAGAAGCTCCGGGAACTTCCACAGGGCCTGGGGCCCGAACACTAGGTCCACATGGCGATAGCTGGTCCGGACCTTCTCCGCCACCTCCGGCCGCTGGGCCATGCAGCCGCACAGGCAGATGATCTGCTCCGGGTTCTGCTTCTTGGTGTGGGTCAGGGCGCCCAGGGTGCCGTATACCCGCTTTTCCGCATGGTCCCGGATGGCGCAGGTGTTCATCACCACGATGTCCGCCCGGGCGGCATCGTCGGTGAACTCGCACCCCATGTCCCGCAGCATCCCCAGGATGTGCTGGCTGTCGGCCACGTTCTGCTGGCACCCGAAGGTGTCCACCAGGGCCAGAGGCGTCCGGCCCCGGGCCTGGTGCATGGCGTGGATTTTTTCGGTAAATTCCCGCTGGCGGGCCATCTGCCCGTCATCGAGAAGCACTTGCTTTCTGTCCAATGGAAACCTCCCAGCCGCCCCGTGTCGTGAAAAAGGCGGCACTTCCCTAATTTAATAATTCATCATACCACATTTTCCGGCCTGATACAAGAAAGCCCGCCGGGAAAAATGGCGAAAAATTTGTGTCCCGGGCGCTTTATCTTGTCCATGGAATATGGTATACTGGATAAAATATCGAAAAAACGAGGACATCGCACCATGAGAGACAACGAAACCAGATGGCCCGCCCCCCAGGCGGAGGCCGACGGCCTCATCGAGGGCCGCAACGCTGTGATCGAGGCCCTGCGGGCCGGAACGGCCATTGACAAGATCTATCTGGCCAAGGGCGAGACGGACAAGACCCTGGGCCATATCGCCTCCCGGGCCCGGGAGGCCGGTGTGGTGGTGGTGGAGGCGGACCGGCGGAAGCTGGACGCCATGAGCCGCACCCACTCCCACCAGGGGGTCATCGCCCTGGCCGCCGTCCGGGAATACGTCAGCGTCCAGAGCATCCTGGATGCCGCCGCCGCCAAGGGGGAGCCGCCTCTGCTGGTGGTGTGCGACGAGATATCCGACCCCCACAACCTGGGGGCCATCCTCCGCACCGCCGAGTGCGCCGGGGCCCACGGGCTCATCATCCCCAAGCGCCGCTCCGCCGGGCTCACCGCCATCGTGGGGAAAACCTCCGCCGGGGCCGTCAGCTATCTGCCGGTGGCCCGGGTGGCCAACCTGACCTCCGTCCTGAAGGACCTGAAAAAGCAGGGGGTCTGGATCTTCGGCACCGCCGCCGGAGCCTCCACCGACCTGTACAGCGCCGATCTCAAGGGCCCGGCGGCCATTGTCATCGGCTCCGAAGGGGACGGCATGAGCCGCCTGGTGGCGGAAAACTGCGATTTCCTGGTCAGCATCCCCATGAAGGGGCATATTTCCTCCCTGAACGCGTCGGCAGCCGCCGCCATCCTGCTGTATGAGGCCGTGCGCCAGCGCCGGGGATAACAACGAGGGATCACCATGCGTAACGAAGACATGCGGCCCACGCCGCCGGAGATGGACTTCACCATAGACGACATTCTGGACGAATTCGGCTCGGGTGGGTCCCGAAGGGACCCGGAGCCGGAGCCTGCCCCGGAACCGGAGCCCATCCCCGAACCGGTCTCCGAACCGGAGCCTGAGCCGGAACCGGCCCCCGAACCGAAACAAGAGCCGGAACAAGAACCACAACCAGAACCCGAACCGGAACCGGAGCCTGTTCCGGAGCCGGAGTATCGCCCGGACGACGAACCGCCCCGGGAGAACCCCCTGGACCGGCTGCGCCGCCGCTTCCGGCAGCAGCAGGAGGACCCGGACGAGCCCCGGGCCGTTCCGGAGGAGGACGACGAGGACGGCGTCCTGCCGGAGCGGGTGCCTTTGAGGGAGCGCCTGTCCGCCGCTGCCCAGTGGCTCCGGGACCGCATCCCCGCCCGGGACCTGGAAAACCCGGACGACGCCCCGGAGGAGCCGCCGGAGCCGGAGCCCACCATGGACGACGCCGCCCGGGAGCAGAAGTGGCAGTGCGCCCGGCTGCACCGGCAGCGTCTGCTGCTGACGGCGCCCACCCTGCTGGCCATAGCCGTGGCCGTCATCGACGGGCTGGACCTGCTGTCCCAGGGGTGGTATGACCACGTCTGGCTGCGCTGCGGCATACCGGCGGGGCTGCTGGCCCTGTGCCTGCTGCTGAGCACCCGACTGTGGCACGAGGCAGGGGAGAGCCTGGGCCATGGGCGCGTCACCGCCCCGGCGGCGGCGCTGGTGTGCGGCCTGGCAGCCCTGGCGGACAGCGCCCAGTGCCTGTTTCTGGGGCAATGCCCGAATCTGCCCTTTGCCGCCCCGGCGGCGGCGTTGCTGTATCTGTGCGCCTGCGGCCAATATCGCGCCGCCCGGGCCCGGTATGACAGCTTCCGCCTGGCCCAGCTGGGTGGCACGCCGCCGTATGTGGCCTCCGTCACCGCCGCCGGAGCCTGCAAGCAGCAGGGGCGTCTGGAGGGCTTTTACCGCATGTGGCAGTCCCCGGACCCCGCCGCCCGGTGGCAGCCCATTCTGACGCCGCTGTACCTGGCCCTGGCCACGGTGCTGGCCCTGGTGGCAGCCCTCAGCGGGCACCAGATGAACCGCTTCCTCTGGCTGTGGTCGGCGCTGCTGTCGGCCACGGTACCCCTGTCCCTGCCCCTGTCCGGGACGCTGCCCCTGTCCCTGCTGTGCCGCCGCCTGCACAAAAGCGGCTGCGCCGTGGCGGGCTGGAGGGGGGCCCGGGCCATTACCGCCGCCCGCCGGGTGGTGGTCACGGACGAGGACCTGTTCCCGGCCGGGGTCCTGTCCCTGCACGGCAAGGAGAAGAACGAGCCCTCCGCCGCCCTGGGTACGGTGGAGCTTAACGGCCTGAAGGTATACGATCAGGAGATCGGCGAGGCCCTGGCCTATGCCGAGGCCCTGTGCCGGGCCGCCGGAAGCCAGCTGACGCCCCTGCTGCTGCAGCTGATGGACGGCCAGGTCAGCTTCCGATACGACGCCCACGACCTGCACTATTACGAGGACGGCGGCATCGACTGCACCATCCGGGGGGCCACGGTGGCCATGGGCAGCGCCTATTTCATGAAAAAGCGCCGCATCGCCCTGCCCCGGGACCTGAAAATGGAAACCGGTGTTTTCATGACGGTGGACGGCCGCCTGGCGGCCATCTTCGCGGTGAAGTACCTGCCCTCCCGGAACGTGGAGTGGGCCCTGCGGGCCCTGCGCCGGAACCGGGTGACCCCGGTGCTGGCCACCCGGGGCGTCAACATCACCCCCAATCTGCTGAAGCGGAAATTCCGCCTGAACGCCCGGCCCATTTACCCGGGGGTGGCCACCCGGCTGGCCCTGGCGGACCTGACCGCCCAGCCCGGGGAGACCCCCAACGCCTTGATCTATCGGGACGGCCTGCTGCCTATGGCGGAAACCGTCATCGGCAGCCAGCGGATGTGTCAGGCGGTGCGCTGGTCCACCGTCCTCAGCTGGATCGGCGGCCTGTGCGGCCTGGTGCTGTCGTACTATCTGACCACCGCCGGCGATTTCGCCGCCCTGTCGCCGCTGTACATGCTGGCCTTCCTGGTTCTGCTGCTGCTCCCCACCCTGCTGCTGTCGGGGCTGGTGAAGTATTACTAATACTTGTCCAAAATGCGCGAAACCTGCGGGCGGCAAACTCTGCGAGACCTTTTTAATAAGCAAAAAACTTCCCCTGCCTATGGCAGGGGAAGTTTTTGCGTTGTCTGGCAGGGGACCGGATCCCCTTGCTTTTGCGGGGTTACTGGAGCAGCAGCAGGCTGAACACCAGGGTGAACAGTGCCACCGTTTCGATAATACCGATGACAATGAAGTAGTTTGCCGTGCCCTTTCCGGTCTCGCCCAGTGCATCGGCGGAGGCGGCGGCAACCTTGCCCTGGAAGAAGGCGGACAGGCCGATGGCCAGGCCCGCGAAGATGCCGGTGAACATGGCCAGAGCCGCGTCACAGCCGCCCTCCACGGCGCTGCGGATGAAGTTCATCAGCAGGAAGCCATAGATGGTCTGGGTCAGAGGTGCGCCGGAGAAGGCCACCATGATGAAGGGAGCGGGCTTGCCGTTGGCGTAGCACTTTTTCCACGCGCCCACGGAGGCCTGAGCAGCAAAACCGGAACCGAACGCAGAGCCCATGGCGGACAGGCCCAGAGCGCACGCCATACCAATAAATTCGATATTCATAGTTGATCTCCTATCCGTTTATTTTTTGATTTTATCGTGCTTTTTAAAGGGATCGTAAGCAATACCGGCCCACTCCATACCCAGCTGACCGGAAAACTCCAGCAGGTTCAGGCGGACGCCGTGGACCACCACAGACAGCAGGCCCATGACGATGTTCAGCCCGTGACCGATCAGCAGGATCAGGACGGCGGCGATGACCAAGGGGCCCTTGAAGCCCAGGGCCATGTTGTTGAAGCTCTGAGCGATGGCCAGGGAGGCCATGCCCACGGCAAACAGGCGAATGTAGCTCATGATGTTGCCGAAGGCGCTGATGGTGTTCAGGAACACCGTGAACGCGTCGCCCAGGCCCGCCTTCAGACCCTGGCCGAAGCTCTTGTCCGGGGACATGCCGCCGAACAGCACCACCAGCAGGAAGCCCGCGATGACCACGCAGGCCACAGGCATCAGGTTCACCTGCTGGCCGATGACCAGGTACAGCACCACGAAATACAGGGCGTCGATGGCGGCCAGCCAGCCCAGGTCCGCCAGCCAGCTCAGGTCCTTCTCCCGGAGCTTGCGCCGGATGTTCATGACGCAGGCCAGCGACAGCTGCACCGTGCCCAGGATGAAGCAGAACTTCATGATGGCGTTCTGCTGGGTGGTGGATTCCACACCGAAGTGGGCGGGATAGTTGGCGAAGGTGGGGATCACCAGGCTCCGCAGCAAGGGCACGTCCATGGCCTGCTCCAGGCCGAACCAGGTGCCTGTCAGCGCGCCCCACACAATGGTGGCGATGGACAGCAGCCACAGCAGCTGCACCGCGGTGGACGCCTTCTTGCTTTTCAGGGTCATGACCAGGGCCGCCAGCAGGAACAGGCAGCCGTATCCCGCGTCGCCGATGATCATGGCAAAGAACAGGGTGAAAAAGCCCAGAAACCAGAAGGAAATGTCATACTCCCGGTAGCCGGGAACCACGCCCAGGATGTCGAACACCGGGATCATCAGCCGGGTGACCTTGTTGTACTTGACCTTGGTGGGGACCTTGTCGTCATCGGCGGCGGGGTCCTCCATGGCCCAGGCCCAGTGCGCCTGGGCGGCGGCCTTTTTGAAGCCCTCCACCTCCGCTGCCGGGATATAGCCCGTCAGCCACACCAGGCCATCCTGGCTCTGGGACGTGTTGCTGACGGCGGAATACTCTGCGGCGTTCTGGGTCTTGAGCATCTGGTCGTGGATGCTGGGCAGGTGCCGGGCGGCGTCGTGCAGCTCCGCCTCACAGACCCGGATGCCCCGGTCGCAGTCCTCCCACTCCTGGTTCAGCTCCTCCAGGCCCTTTTCGGGGATGGGGAACTCGGTGACGGGATACGGGGCGGGCAGGGGCCCGATGGAGGCCAGGGTGGGCATCTTTCCCACCGGGGCCAGCCGGATCACACGCACGTCCGGGTCCGCCGCCAGGGCGGCCGCAGTCTTTTTGTCCGTGCGGTAAATGTGGATATCCAGGCCCTGGTCCCCCAGCGACCGCAGCTCCGCCGGGGAGAAGGCTCCCCATTCGGACAGCCGCTCCGCAGCCGCATGGACGGCGGTCTTTTGCTCCTGCAGGGCCTTGTGCCGGTCTATGCAGGCGGCCAGGTCCTTGTAAAAGACCTCAAATTCCTTGTCGGACAGCAGCTTTTTTTCCGGCTCCTGTCCCGTGTATTCCTGGAGAAGCATCTCCATCCTGGACAGCTCCGCGAAGCGCTCCAGATGCCGCTGGTCGGCGCTGGCCTTTTCGGCGAAGTGGACGATGCCCAGGGTCCGCAGCCGGTCCAGCAGGGCGGTTTTTTCCGATGCGGCCGCCACAATGTGGACGACCTTCATTTTTTCGATCATCCGCTCACCTCCTGCAGCTTCTTCTTGGCGATCTTGCCCCGCACCACGGCGGAGGTCTGCTGGTCGCCCAGGTAGATGCCGATGACCCGGATGTTCTCCTTGGCCTCGGGGATCTTGACCTTTTCAAACAGGTTCACCCGCTGGGCCGTGGAGCGCAGCTCCTGCTCCAGAAGCTCCACCTGGCGGCGGAGGGTCTTTTCCAGAGCGTCCAGCCGGGCGATCTCCCGCAGGCGCACGGCGGCGGTGTCCACCCACAGGGGATAGTCCGCCACGTCGTATTGGATCTCCTCAAAGCTCAGCTCCTGGAACACCGGAACGGTGACACCGGCGATGTTCTCCTGGCCGCACACCACATGGTGGGGGCGGATCAGGGTCTCCAGGCGCTTGTCCGCCGGGAAGCTGTCGTTTTCCGCGAAAACGGCCACCCAGTCGTCCAGTCCCGCCACGGCGGCCCGGCGCTGCTGCTCCACCTGCTCCAGCTGGGCCGTTACCTGCATCACCACGGACTGCAGCTGCTGCTTTTTCAGCTGCAGGGTGGGCAGATAGCGCTGAAACTGCTTCAGGCGGTCCTTCTGCACCTTCAATTCATTTTTGGTAAGTTTGACAGCCATAGGCGCACCCTCATTCCACGGCGGACCGCTTGGGCCATCTCTCCTGGATGAGGCTGGTTTTCAGGCCGGTTTCGTTGGGCTCGAAGCACTCGGCCAGGATCTCCCAGCCCAGGTCCAGCGCCTCCTCCAGCGGGATATTCACGCTCAGGTCCATCAGCTTCGTTTCAAACAGGTGCCCGTATTTCAGCAGCTTTTCGTCCCACTCGGACATCATGAAGCCCATGGACTTCTTTTCCAGACTCTCCTTATAGGCGCTGTACAGCCGGATCATGCCGTCCATCAGGGCCCGGTGGTCGCTTCTGGTCTTGTCGTTGACGTTCTGCTTCAGGCGGGACAGGGAGCCGAAGGGCTCAATGTGGCCGTTTTTCAGGTAATACTGGCCCTCGGTGATATAGCCGGTGTTGTCGGGCACCGGGTGGGTCACGTCGTCGCCGGGCATGGTGGTAACGCCCAGGATGGTGATGGAGCCCGCGCCCTCAAAGTCCACGGCCTTTTCATAGCGGGCGGCCAGGCAGCTGTACAGGTCGCCCGGATAGCCCCGGTTGGAGGGCACCTGTTCCATGGTGATGGCCATTTCCTTCTGGGCGTCGGCGTAGTTGGTCATATCCGTCAGCAGCACCAGCACGCGCTTTCCGGCCAGGGCGAACTGCTCCGCCACGGCCAGGGCCATATCGGGCACCAGGGTGCACTCCACGGTGGGGTCGGAGGCGGTGTGGATGAACATCACCGTGCGGCCCATGGCGCCGCTCTTTTCCAGGGTGTCCCGGAAGTACAGATAGTCGTCGTACTTCAGGCCCATGCCGCCCAGGACGATCACGTCCACCTGGGCCTGCATGGCGATGCGGGAGAGCAGCTGGTTATACGGCTCGCCGGACACGGAGAAGATGGGCAGCTTCTGGCTTTCCACCAGGGTGTTGAACACGTCGATCATGGGGATACCGGTGCGGATCAGCTTGTTGGGCACGATACGCCGGGACGGGTTCACGGAGGGGCCGCCGATGGGGATCATATTCTCCGTCAGAGCGGGGCCGTTGTCCCGGGGGACACCGGCGCCGTCGAAGATGCGGCCCAGCAGGTGGTCGGAGAAGGACACCATCATGGGGCGGCCCAGGAAACGGACCGGGTCCGTGGTGCTGACGCCCTGGGTGCCGCTGAACACCTGCAGCGTCACCAGGTCCTTGTCCAGCTTGATGACGTTGGCATAGCTGTCGCCCACCAGGGCCAGGTCGCCATTGCGGACGCCGGAGGCCCGGACCGTGACAACGTTGCCCACGATGGACTCAATTTTCGTGTAAACTTTCTGCATATTGACTCCCCTCTCAACCCGCTGCCTTGCTCAGGTAAAAGTCCTTGAGCCGCTTTTCCTGGGCCTCAAATTCCGGGGTGCGGAACACGGTGTTGTGCCAGTCCAGGAACTCCTGCCGGACCTGGTTGAAGAAGGCGCGGATCTCTTTTTTGTCGCTGAGTGCGAAGTCCCGGGTCAGCACGTCATACAGCACGTTGAACTCGTGGATCTGACGGTCGGGATCGCAGGCGGCGTCGATGGGATCGAAGGAGTTCTGCTGCAGATACACCGCATCCAGCAGCTCGCCCTTCTGGTATACGATATAGTCCTCGGCGGAGGTACCCTCCTCGCCGATGACCTTCATCATCTGGTTGATCTCGTTGCTGCGCTTGAGGATGCTGCGGGCCTGCTCCACCCGCTCCATATCCACCACGCCCCGGTACTTGGACCAGGAGTCGATGGGGTGGATGGCGGGGTATTTGCGGGCGTCGGACCGCTCGCGGGACAGACCGTGGAACGCGCCCACCACCTTCAGGGTGGCCTGGGTCACGGGCTCCTCGAAGTTGCCGCCGGCGGGGGACACGGTGCCGCCGATGGTGACGGAGGCGATCTTGCCGTTCTTCAGCCGGACCTTACCGGCCCGCTCATAGAAGGAGGCGATAACGGACTCCAGATAGGCGGGGAAGGCCTCCTCGCCGGGGATCTCCTCCAGACGGCCGCTCATCTCACGCATGGCCTGGGCCCAGCGGCTGGTGGAATCCGCCAGCAGCAGCACGTCCAGACCCATCTGGCGGTAATACTCCGCCATGGTGACGGCGGTGTACACCGACGCCTCACGGGCGGCCACGGGCATGGAGGAGGTGTTGCAGATGATGATGGTGCGCTCCATCAGGGAGCGTCCGGTGCGGGGGTCCACCAGCTCGGGGAACTCCTTCAGCACCTCCACCACCTCGCCGGCCCGCTCGCCGCAGGCGGCCACGATGACCACGTCCACGTCGGCGTTCTTGGCCTCCATGTGCTGCAGAACGGTCTTGCCCGCGCCGAAGGGGCCGGGTACGCAGAAGGTGCCGCCCTTGGCCACCGGCAGGAAGGTGTCGATGGAGCGGAGCTTGGTCACCAGGGTCTCGTCCGGGCGCAGACGCTCCTCATAGCAGCGGATGGGCTGCTTCACGGGCCAGGAGAACACCATGGTCAGCTCCTTCTCCTCGCCGTTGTCGTTTTCCAGCACCGCCACGGTGTCCCGGACGTTGTACACGCCCTTTTCCCGGACGGATTTCACCCGCCACCCTTCGTCCTTCAGGCCGAAGGGCACCATGATCAGGTGGGTGAACAGCCCCTCGGGCACGCTGCCCACGGCGTCGCCTGCGGTGACGTGGTCACCGGGCTTCACCAGGGGGGTAAACTCCCAGTCCTTGTTGGGGATGGGATCCAGATACACGCCCCGCTGCAGGAAGAAGCCGCACTGCTGCGCCAGCTCCGGCAGGGGGTTCTGCAGACCGTCGAACACCTGGGTCAGCAGGCCCGGGCCCAGCTCCACGCTCATCAGCTCGCCGGAAAGCTCCACCTTGTCGCCCACCTGGATGCCGTTGGTCATTTCATAGATCTGCATGCTGGCCGTGTCGCCGTTGACGCGGATGACCTCGCCCTTGAGCCGGTCATCGCCCACCAGGACATAGCCCACTTCATTCTTTCGGACGGAGCCGGAAAAGGTGGCTGCCACCAGATTCCCGTTCACTCCGGTCACATATCCTGTCACTTTGTCCATTTTGATTCTCCTGTTTCGTTATAGGCTGGAAACCTGCTGGCGGATGTTCTGCATTAGGCCGTCGAAGGCCCGCTTGCCGGACTCATACCGGAAGGTCCGCTGCCGCTCCAGCAGCTGCAGCTTCATGGCGTAGCCGTACAGGGCGTGGTCATCGAAGTTGTGCAGGCCGATCATGCCGTCCAGGCGGCGGAATTCCAGGTCCAGCAGCAGCCGCTCCCCCTCCAGGGGATTTTCGGCGTTCACCGCCGCCGTCACCGTCTGGACAATGCCGGCGTCCCGGTCGGAGGGCACGGCGCAGGGCCGACCCAGCTTCACATTCCGCTGATAGGTCAGCTCCCGGCACAGGGCCTTGTAAAACCCGGCCCACTCCGACAGCAGCGGCCCCTTGTCCGAGTCCACCGTCAGCTCCTCCAGCGTCCGGTATACCCCGGCGCTGACCGCCGAGCGGCACATGGCCAGAAACGCGGCGTAGTCCATGGGAGGCTCGCCCTGGGTCCGGAGCATGGGCAGGCTGGAGATGAGATAGTAATAGGAAGCCATAGGCCGCCCCCTTACAGGTGCATATCCCGGAAGAAGGGCATGAGCATCTCCGCGATCTCCTGGTCGGAGCAGTCAAAATAGCCGGAGCCGTCCTTGGCGGCCAGCCGGAAGCCTGCGCCCACCTTCTTGGAGGGGCGGAGCTCCAGGCCGTTTTTCAGCTCCTGGGCCAGCTGCTGGCGGATGCCGTCCGTCACCTGACCCACCTCCACGGCGTAGCCGGAAACGTCCTCTCCCTGGAGGGCTGCCTGGATGAGCTTGGCCAGCGTCTGCTGGTCCAGAGCCTTGCCCACGTCGGCGGCCAGGATTTTCTCAAACTCCTGCTGCACCTCCTGCCGGAAGGCCAGGACTGCGTCCCGCTTGGCCTGCTGGGCGCTGAGCTGGGCGCTGTTTTTGAACACCTCGATCTCGGCCTTGGCGTCGTCCCGCAGCTTATCCGCCTGACTCTTTGCGTCGGCGATGATGGCGTCCGCCTGCTTCCGGGCGTCGGCCAGGATCGCGGCGGCCTGCTGATTTGCGCTGTCGATGCCGTCCTTTTTGATGGAAGAAACAAGATCCTGAATCTGAAGTTCCATAATTGATCACCTTCTTGTCTGTATTTGCCTGATAGAACTGCGGGTATGTCCATATTATAATACACGCCCCAAAAAATGCAACACATTTCGGCGAATGCGTCATACAATTTCCTTATACAACGTCCCTGACATATCTACTTTTTTCACTGTTTATGTTTCCCCAGAGTGAACAGTATCATGCAGGGATTTCCTGAATCTGGGAAAATTCTGGCACTCCCTCACTCCTCAAGGCGCAGCAGCCCCCGCTGCACCGAGTCGGACAGGACGAATTTCTTGTCCCCCTTGGCAGGAAAGCGTATCTCCACGATGGGGTCCCGGAAGGACAACACGGTTCCCGGTCCGAAAACCCTGTGGACGGCTCTCTGCCCGGGACGAACCCCGGACGGCTGCAGCGCCGCCTGCTCCCGGGGCAATGCCGCCGGAGCCGGCCGGTCCGGGGCCCTCCAGGCCACGGCCCGCCGGCCCACCATCTGGCCCAGGGTCAGGAACTCCGTCTCGCCGGAGGCATAGGCCACCATGCACTGCCCCCGGCAGCAGGCCCGGATCACGCCGCCGCCCTTTTCGGCGTGTCGATAGTGCTTTCCGCACGGCTCCGTATTCAGGGAGGCGAACACGTCCTCCGGCCCGATGTATTCCCGGGGCAGCTCCCGGCGCAGCTCGTCGGCAAAGGCGGACTCCCGATTCCGGCAGGCGAACAGATACAGCCGGTTCCGGGCCCGGGTCACGGCCACATAGAACAGCCGCCGCTCCTCCTGATACTGGTCCTGCTGCCCGGCGTCCTTCGGCTCCGTCACCGCCGGAAGGATGCCGTCCAGCACGTCCAGCAGATACACCGTGTCGTACTCCAGGCCCTTGCTGGAGTGGACGGTGGACAGGATCAGTCCCCCGCCGCAGGGCAGGGAGGGGGCCGACACCAGGGCCTGCAGCTCGTCCAGGCGGCGGCACAGCCCCTCCAGCCCGGTCTCCTGCCGGGCCAGCAGGCAGAGAATTTCATATTTGCCGCCGTCCAGCTTCTGGCGCTCCGCATAGCCCCGGTAGCGCAGGCCGTCCCAGATGCGGCTCAGGCCCTGGGCGGCGTTGTCCTGCAAAAGCATGGGCAGCATGGTCAGCAGGGCAGCGGCGCTGTCCCTGCCGTATTGGGACAACTGCGGAAAGCCCAGCAGCTCCCGAAGGATGGAGCCTCCGGTGGCCCGGCTTTTCTGGCAGGCATACTCCGCCGCCTTTTTGGAAATTCCGCCGCCGACCTTGTAGTAAATTCGCAGGAAGGTCTCCGCGTCCGTCTGGTCATGGGCCAGGGCGATAACGTCCCGGATGTCCGCCACGATCCGGTGGGTGAAAAAGGCGTCGTCCATCCGGCGGCAGCGATAGGGTATCCCGCCCCGGTCCAGCAGGTCGATCAGCGGCAGGGCGCTGTCGTTGTTGCGGTAAAGCACCGCCGTCTCCTCCCGGACGCTGGCCGCCATATTCACCAGCCAGGGGTACTGGTCGGCCCGGTCCATGGCGTAGATCACCCGGACGGCAGCGCCGGAGGCCCGGGTGGGGTGGATGGTCTTGGGGCGGCGGTGGTGATTTTTCCGGATGAAGGCGTCCGCCGCCCGGAGAATTTCCGGCGTGGAGCGGTAGTTTTCCTCCATCAGCAGCACCCGGGCCCCGGGATAGGTCTGTTCAAACTGCATCAGGGCATCCGGATAGGCGGCCCGGAAGCCATAGATGCTCTGGTCCTCGTCGCCTACCATGAAGATGTTGCCGCTTTTCCCGGCCAGCAGGCGGATGATGACGTGCTGGATCCGGGAGGTGTCCTGGGATTCGTCCACGCAGATATAGGGGAAGCGGTTCTGAAAATGGGTCCGCACATCCTCGTGGAGCTCCAGGATTTTCTTGGCGTACACCATCTGGTCGTCATAGTCCATCCATTTATTGTCCCGCAGGGCCTTGCCGTATTCCCGGTACAGCTCCGGGAATTTCTCGAAGCCGGTGTCCAGCTCCCCCAGCCGCTCCTCCGGCAGCATCATATTTTTGGCATAGGCGATGCTCTTGCGCAGCTCCTTCACCACGCTCTGGGTGGGGTACTCGCCGCACAGGTCCCGGTACAGGTCCGAAACCAGCTTCGCCAGGGCGCTTTCGTCCTCCGCCAGGATGAAGGGCGGCCTTTTGCCGCAATTTTGGGCATAGTAGGCGATGATCTTGGAGGATACGCCGTTGATGGTGCGGATCTCCGGGGGATGGGGGCAGTCCTGGCCGAACAGGGCGGCAAAGCGCTGCTTCATCTCCCCGGCGGCGGCCCGGGTATAGGTCATGGTGAGGATCTGGTCCGGCGCAATGCCGCAGCAGCACAGCATATAACCCAGGCGGGTCACCAGCACGGTGGTTTTCCCGCTGCCGGGCACCGCCAGCAGCAGCACAGGGCCCTCCACGGCGTGCACCGCCTCCTGCTGCTGGCGGTTCAGCCGGGCGGCATATTTCCGGTCAAAGGCTTCCCGGTCCATGGCGCGCCTCCTTTGTCTTTTATGGTCCGGCATGCATTTTATCACAAATCAGAAGACTTTACAATCGGCTCCCGCCCCGCCGCCGGAACCGGATTTTTGCCCGCCGGGGAAGAAAATGCTTGCAATCCGCCGGGAAATGTGTATAATAGATGAGCAGGGTGTGCTGCCCTGTTCATATGGGCTTGTAGCTCAGCTGGGAGAGCGTTCGGTTCGCATCCGAGAGGTCGAGGGTTCGAATCCCTTCAGGTCCACCAACACAATATAATCCGAACCCTTTGCCGATTGGCCGTGGGTTCGGATTTATTGTTTTGTCCGCCGTCCCGGCATAATTTTCCCCGCCGCCGCATAATAGACAGGGGAGGGGAACGCTATGAAGCCTGCTGTTTATCTGTACGGTGTGCCGGGTCAATACGAAAACTATCTGGCGGCACTGGAGAGCGCCGGGGCCCGGGTGGTCCTGTGCCGGGACCTGTACCGCAGTCTGGACTGCGGGGGACTGCTGCTGCCCGGCGGCGGGGACATCCGGGGCCCCCTTCCGGGAACGGAGTCCTTTCTGATCGACTCCTTTGCCCGGTCCCGGCGGCCCATTCTGGGGATCTGCCGGGGACTCCAGGCCCTGAACGTCCACTGGGGCGGGACCCTGCGGGATATCCCCGGCCACCAGCTGCCCCGGGGCGATCTGGTGCACCCCACCCGGGCGGAGGGGCTGATGGCCCGTCTGCTGGGGGAAGCTCCCGCCGTCACCAGCTGCCACCACCAGGCGGTGGACCGCCTGGCCCCGCCCTTACAGGCGGTGCAGTGGTCCCCGGACGGCGTGGTGGAGGCGGCGGTCCACCGGCAGCTGCCGGTGCTGGGGGTCCAGTGGCACCCGGAGCGCCAGAGCTATGGCCTGCGCCGGGCGGACGCCCCCGGGGCAGAGGCCCTGTTTGCCTATTTCGCTGCACTGATAGGAGGAGAACCATGGACAGACCCGTGCGGGAGCTGAATCTGGAGCTGGGGCGGCCCGACGCCGCGGAAGCCCTCCGCCGCCTGGCGGCGGAGGTGGAGGCCGCCCGGAAAATGGGGACTCCGGCCATGAAGCTGATCCATGGCTACGGCTCCTCCGGCAAAGGCGGGCGGCTGCGCACTGCCTGCCGCACCTGGCTGCGGCAGCAGGAGCTGTGCTTTCTGCCCGGGGAGGAGTTCAGCATCTTCAACCAGGAGGCCCGCCGGTGGCTGGCCCTGTGTCCCCGGCTGCGGCAGGACCGGGATCTGGACGCCGAAAACCGGGGCGTCACCTATGTTCTGCTGAAAAAATAACAAAAACCGCCGTGAAGCGCTTCTTTTTTTCAAGCGCTTCACGGCGGTTTTTCATTCCAGGGATGCCTTGTATCCCTCGCCCCAGGCCCACATGGAGTCCAGAATGGGCTTCAGGCTCCGGCCCAGCGGGGTCAGGGAATACTCCACCCGGGGCGGCACCTCGGCATAGACCTCCCGGTGGACCAGGCCGCTTTTCTCTATGTCCCGCAGCTGGGCGGTGAGCACCTTCTGGGACACATCGCCCACGGATTTTCTCAGCTCGCCGAAGCGCTTGGTGCCCGGCATCAGGTCCCGGAGGATCAGCACCTTCCACTTGTCGCCGATCAAGGTCAGCGTGGTCTCCACCGGGCAGGCGGGCAGCTGGTCCTTTTTCTTTGCCTCACTCCTGTCCATAAAACCTTCCCAAAAGCTGTCCCGGTTTCCGGCGGGACGTCCCGCAAAAGCCGGGCTTTGTCCCGGTTTTTATCCGGGACAGGCCGGGACGGAAAGCCCTGTCCCGGCGTTTTTGCGTCTTTTTATTTTCCCACGCAGAAGCGGGAGAAAATGGTCTGGATCAGGTCGTCCCGGATGTGTTTTCCGTTCAGCTCCCCCAGAGCCTCCAGGGCGGCCTCGGCGTCGGTGAGCACCACGTCCGGGGTCATGCCGATATCCAGGGCGCTGCGGGCGCTGCGGACGGAGGCCAGAGCCCGGGACACGGCGTCGGCCTGGCGGGCATTGGTCAGCAGCTCCCCGGGGCGGCCCTCCCCGGCGGGGTACAGGGCTCCGATGGCGTCGCACAGGACGGACACCCCCTCGCCGCTGCGGGCGGACAGGGACACCACGTTGTCGAACTCGTCGGCCAGTCGGCCGATGTCCACCGCCCGGGGCAGGTCGGATTTGTTCACCGCCACCAGCAGATTGGGTGCCTGCCGGGCCAGGGTCATGGCCTCCCGGTCGGCCTCCGTCAGGGGCCGGGAGCCGTCCAGCACCAGCAGGGCCAGGGAAGCCTGGCGGGCCGCGGCCCGGGCCCGCTCCACGCCGATCTTCTCCACGGCGTCCTCCGTCTGGTGGATGCCCGCCGTGTCGCACAGGCGCAGCAGCACATGGCCCACCCGGACCTTTTCCTCCACCGTGTCCCGGGTGGTGCCGGCCACGTCGGTGACGATGGCCCGGTCATAGCCCAGCAGGGCGTTGAGCAGGGAGGACTTGCCCACGTTGGGGCGGCCCAGGATCACCGTGGGGACCCCTAATTTCAGGAGCTTTCCCCGGGAGAAGGTGGCCAGCAGCTCCTCCAGCCGGTTTTCGGCGCGGCGGAGGGTATCCAGCATGTCCTCCCGCTGGAGGTCGCCGATGTCCTCGTCGGGATAGTCCACCACGGCGTAAAACCGGGAGACAATGGCCATGAGGCCGTCATAAATTTCCGTGACGGTGCGGCTGAGGGCACCCTCCAGCTGGCCCACGGCGTTGTGGGCCGCCTGGGCGGTCTCGGCGTCGATCAGGTCCGCCACGGCCTCCGCCTGCAAAAGGTCCATGCGGCCGTTGAGAAAGGCCCGGCGGGTGAACTCGCCGCCCTTGGCCTGGCGGGCTCCGGCGGCAAGCATGGCGGCCAGGGCCGCGTCCAGCACCACCGGGCTTCCGTGGCACTGCAGCTCGCCGCAGTCCTGGCCGGTGTAGCTGCCGGGGCCGGGGAACAGCACCGCCAGGGCGCTGTCGATGACCTGGCCGTCCCGGTCCAGCACGTCCCCCAGCACCAGGCGGCGGGGCTCCTGCCGGGACATGGGGCGGCCGTTTTTCGGGCGGAACACCCGGTCCAGCACGGCGCAGGTGTCCGGCCCGGACAGGCGCACCACGCCAATGGCCGACGGCCCCGGAGCCGTGGCAATGGCGGCGATGGTATCAGACATGGAAACGCACTCCTTTTATACATACATGCTGTCAGTATAGCATGATTTGTTGCCCCGGGCAAGGCAGCAGGCGATAATTCCCCGGGAAACGGGGCAGACTATGGGCAGATCAACGGAAAGGAGGGGCGGAATATGCAGGCTATGGTCCATGCGAAAACGTGCATCCAGTGCGGGCTGTGTCCGGCGGTGTGCCCGGACGTGTTCACCCTGGATCCCGGGGAACCCGCCCGGGCCATCAGCGGCCCGGTGCCGGAGGAGTGCCGGCTGGCGGCCCAGGAGGCGGCGGACAGCTGCCCGGTAGGGGCCATCGAGATCCGGTGAACAAAAGGCGGAGGGACGCGGGCCCTCTCAGTCGGCTGCGCCGACAGCTCTCCCAGAGGGAGAGCCAAGTCCGTAGGGCCCGCTGCCCTCGGCGGCCCGGGGGAGGGGGCGGATTGCCGCCGAAAATGGTACAATTGGGAGGACACCCCCAGGAGGGCACGGTGCAGCCGTGCCCTCTTGTTATTTTTCCCCCGATGGAGTATCCTATGGACAACAAGCTACACCGGGAGGTGCAATATGCACAAATACATTCTCATCCCCGATTCCTTCAAGGGCACCCTGTCCGCCCGGGACTTCTGCGCCGTGGCCCGGGAGGCCATCGGGCGGGCGGACCCCGGGGCACAGGTGCTCTCCGTCCCCCTGGCCGACGGCGGCGAGGGTACGGTGGAGGCGTTTCTGGCGGCCTGCGGCGGCCAGCGGATCGAATGCCCCTGCACGGGCCCCTATGGCGGCACGGCGCCGGGGTTTTACGGCCTGCTGCCTGACGGCACCGCCGTTGTGGAGCTGGCGGCCGCCGCGGGACTGCCTCTGGCCGGAACGGACCTGCATCCGGCGGAGGCCACCACCTACGGCGTGGGCCAGCTGCTGCTGCACGCCGCCCGCCATGGGGCCAGGCGTCTGCTGCTGGGCCTGGGCGGCAGCGCCACCAACGACGGCGGCTGCGGAGCCGCCGCTGCCCTGGGCGTGGAATTTTACGACCGCCGGGGCCGGACCTTTGTCCCCACCGGCGGCACACTGGGGGATATCCACCGCATCTGCGCCGAAAACCTGGAGCCTCTGCCGCCGGTGACGGTGCTGTGCGACGTGGACAACCCACTGTGCGGCCCCCGGGGTGCTGCCGCCGTGTTCGGCCCCCAGAAGGGGGCGGACCCGGACATGGTGCAGCTGCTGGACGCGGGCCTGGCCCATCTGGCGGCGGTGCTGCGCCGGGACACGGGCCGGGACGTGCTGGACATGCCCGGCGGCGGCGCGGCAGGCGGCTTCGGCGCAGGGGCGGCGGCCCTGCTGAACGCCCGGCTGCGGCCGGGGGTGGAGATGCTGCTGGATGCGGCGGATTTCCCCCGTCTGGCGGCGGACGCGGACCTGATCATAACCGGCGAGGGCAGGCTGGACAGCCAGAGCCTGGGCGGCAAGGCCGTCATCGGCGTGGCCCGGCGGGCCCGGGAGCTGGGAGTTCCCTGCGCGGCCCTGGCCGGGGCGGTGGACGTCTCCGCCCTGCCCCGGGCCTATGAGCTGGGCCTCACCGCCGCTTTCCCCGTCAATCCTCTGCCCCTGCCCTTTGAACAGGTGCGGGTTTCCTGCCGGGAAAATCTGTCCGCCGCAGTGGAGAATCTCATCCGTTTTTATTGCTCTGTCGCTCGGTGACTCCAACCAAAAACTTAACGCGAAAACTCCATTACTTTATTGATTCTTTATGCTTTTCTGCGATATTTTAGCGTGATATATGAAAAATCCGAGAAATCTGTAACACTTCACAAAATGTTCGTTAAAAATTCAGCGATTTGGCAATTGTAAACATTCTGTGACTGTTATAGAATTAACATAGACGGGTCCGCTGCGTATAGGGCGGCGGACCGGAAAACGAAACAGCGCGGTGCGCCGCGCCCCCAAATTAAGGAGAGTGAGTCTGTGTTCAAGAAATTCACCAACGGCTGCGTTCGCGTGGTCAATCGCTGGCTGCCGGATGCCTTCCTGTTCGCCATCATCCTGAGCATCATCGTTTTCATCGGCGCCATGTTTGCCACGGGAATGGGTCCGCTGAAGGTGCTCAACGCCTGGGGCGACGCAAAGGGCTTCTGGGGCCTGCTGGCGTTCTCCATGCAGATGGCCCTGGTTCTGGTATTCGGTTCCGCCATGGCTTCCGCCAAGCCCTGCCGCAAGGCCCTGCGGGCTGTGGCGGGTCTGTGCCACAACAACATGCAGGCCATCGTGATCACCACCATGGTCTCCACCATCTGCTGCTGGCTGAACTGGGGCTTCGGCCTGGTGGTGGGCGCTCTGCTGGCCAAGGAAGTGGTCCGCCGCGTTCCCACCGTGGACTATCCTCTGCTGATCGCCTCCGCCTACTCCGGCTTCGTGATCTGGCACGCGGGTCTGTCCGGCTCCATCCCCCTGGACCTGGTGGCCGGCAAGGCCTTCGGTGAGGTGACCTATCAGGCCCCCATCACCGCCACCGTGTTCCACCCCGTGAACATCATCATGTGCGTCGTGATCCTGATCGCCATGCCCTTCATCAACTACGCCATGCATCCCGACAAAGCCCACACCGTCTGCATCGACCCCACCCTGCTGCAGGATGAGAAGGACAAGACCTACGAGATCAAGACCCCCGCTGACCGCATCGAGCACTCCAAGATCCTGTGGGTGATCCTGGTGGTGGCCGGGTTTGCCTACATCGTTTACTACTTCGTCCAGAACGGCTTCACCCTGGGCCTGAACATCGTGAACATGATCTTCCTGTTCCTGGGCATCCTGCTCCACGGTGACCTGCGCCGCTACGTGGACGCCATCGGCGAGGCTGCCGCCGGCGCCGCCGGTATCCTGCTGCAGTTCCCCTTCTATGCCGGTATTATGGGCATGATGGTGGCTGCCAACGAGCAGGGCGTGTCTCTGGCCAGCGTTATCTCCCAGTTCTTCGTCAACATCTCCAACAGCATCACCTTCCCCATGCTGTCCTTCCTGGCGGCCGGTATCGTGAACTTCTTCGTTCCCTCCGGCGGCGGCCAGTGGGCCGTTCAGGGTCCCATCATGATGCCCGCCGGCGCCAACCTGGGCATCGACGCCGGACGCACCGCCATGGCCATTGCCTGGGGCGACCAGTGGACCAACATGATCCAGCCCTTCTGGGCCCTGCCTGCTCTGGGCATTGCCAAGCTGTCTGCCCGGGATATCATGGGCTATCTGGTCATCGTTCTGCTGTTCACCGGCGTGGTGGCCTGCCTGGGCTTCCTGGCCTGGGGCCTGTGGTTCTGATTTACCCGACCCACCAATTGAAAAGAGGCGCTGCCGCGGCAGCGCCTCTTTTTTGTCCGTATTCGCGTTACTCCCGATAGATGGCGGCGTCAAAGTCCCGCACCAGCTCCTGGCGCTTGGTGTCCATGACCTTCACCAGGTTGAACTCCTCAAAGGCCAGCCGCATGGCGAAGTCCTTGGCCTCCTGGATGTCGTCGGTCTCGAAAAAGGGGAAGAAATTGGTCCCCGGAACGTTTTCCTTTTTCAGCAAAACCTGAAAGCGCATGGTGTGCATCCTCCTGCATATGTGGTGTACCTTTTAGTATACCCCCGCCGGGGGCAAAACGCAACGGCGCGTTTCGCCCAAAATCCCGCCCCGAAAACCGGCAAATTTGCCGGAGGGGAAAATGCAAAAAGGCCTTTTCTCTCCGGGCACGGTCGTGTATAATAGTTAGGTTAAAGCAATTACCGGAAAGAGGGAGCACATATGAAAATCGGTTTTGATAACGACAAATACCTGGCCCTCCAGGCCCAGCACATCCGGGCCCGGCGGGAGCAATTCGGCGACAAGCTGTATATCGAGTTCGGCGGCAAGCTGTTCGACGATTACCACGCCTCCCGGGTGCTGCCGGGGTTCCAGCCGGACAGCAAGATCCGGATGCTGGCCTCCATCCGGGACGAGGTGGAGATCGTGGTGGCCATCTGCGCCGGAGACATCGAAAAGAAGAAGATCCGCGGCGACCTGGGTATCGGCTATGACGAGGACGTGCTGCGGCTGATGGACGTGTTCCGGGGCCTGGGGTTCTATGTGGGCTCCGTGGTCATCACCCAGTACGCCGGGCAGCCGGCGGCGGACGCCTTCATCAAGCGGCTGACGGCCCTGGGCGTCCGGAGCTATCGCCATTATCCCATTGCCGGATACCCCTCGGACGTGGCCCACATCGTGTCCGACGACGGCCTGGGCAAAAACGACTATATCGAAACCACTCGCCCCATCGTGGTGGTGACGGCTCCCGGCCCCGGCAGCGGCAAAATGGCCACCTGCCTGAGCCAGCTGTACCATGAGAACAAGCGGGGCGTCCGGGCTGGCTACGCCAAGTATGAGACCTTCCCCATCTGGAACCTGCCTTTGAAGCACCCGGTGAACCTGGCCTATGAGGCGGCCACGGCGGACCTGAACGACGTGAACATGATCGACCCCTTCCACCTGGAGGCCTACGGCAAGACCACCGTGAACTACAACCGGGATGTGGAGATTTTCCCGGTGCTCAACGCCATGTTCCAGCGGATCCAGGGCGCGTCCCCCTATCAGTCCCCCACGGACATGGGCGTGAACATGGCGGGCTTCGCCATTGTGGACGATGCGGTGTGCCAGGAGGCCTCCCGGATGGAGATCCTCCGCCGGTACTATGCCGGTATGGTGGACCGGGTCCGGGGCAAGTGCGACGACGATGTGGTGCGCAAGCTGGAGATCATCATGCAGCAGGCCGGTGTCACGCCGGATATTTGTCCCGCCGTGGCGGCCTGCCTGAAAAAGGCGGAGGAGACCGCCGCCCCCGCCGGGGCCATGGTCCTGCCGGACGGCCGGGTGGTCACCGGAAAGAACAGCTCCCTGCTGGGACCCTCGGCGGCGCTGCTGCTGAACGCCATCAAGGCCCTGGCGGGCATCGACAAGGAACTGGACCTGCTGCCGTCGTCCATCATCGCCCCCATCAGCGACATGAAGATTTCCCACCTGGGCCACCGGAACCCCCGGCTGCACTCCGACGAGGTGCTCATCGCCCTGTCCATCTCCGCCGTCACCAACCCCCTGGCGGAGCGGGTGCTGAAGAAGCTGGACGACCTCCGGGGCTGCGACGCCCACTTCTCCGTCATCATCTCCGAGGAGGACGAGAAGCTCTATAAGCGCCTGGGCATCCACGTCAGCTGCCAGCCCCGGTACGAGGTTAAGAAGCTGTATCACAAGTAAAAGCCTGCCGGGACGGAGGATATCCGTCCCGGTTTTCCCCCAAGAAAGGAGTATCACGCATGCAGACCATTGCCGAAATTCTGGCCCGGGAGCTGGACAAGCCCCTGGCCCATGTGCAGAACGTCATCGACCTGCTGGACCAGGGCAATACCATCCCCTTCATCGCCCGCTACCGCAAGGAGCTGCACGGCAGCATGGACGACACCGCCCTGCGGACCCTGGAGGACCGGCTGAGCTATCTGCGGAAGCTGGACCAGCGCCGCCAGGAGGTGAAAAACGCCATCGACGGCCAGGGGAAGCTCACCGACGAGCTGTCCGCCGCCATCGACACCGCCGCCACCCTGGCGGAGGTGGAGGACCTGTACCGCCCCTATAAACAGAAGCGCCGCACCCGGGCCACCGTGGCCCGGGAGAAGGGCCTGGAGCCCCTGGCCCTTCTGCTGCTGGACCAGGGCCGGGACTGCCCGGCTCCGGAGGAGGCCGCCCGGGACTATGTGGACCCGGAGAAGGGGGTGGAGACTCTGGCCGACGCCCTCCAGGGGGCCAACGACATCGTAGCAGAGCTGCTGTCGGACGATGCCGCCATCCGCAAGACCCTGCGGGAGCTGCTGCGCCGGCAGGGACATCTGCGGAGTCTGGCCGCCACGGAGGAGGACACCGTTTACCGGCTGTATTACGACTTTGACCAGCCCATCGCCAAGCTGGCCGGGCACCAGGTCCTGGCCATCAACCGGGGCGAAAAGGAGGGCGTCCTCTCCGTCACCGTGCTGCTGGACCGGGAGCTGGGTCTGATGACTCTGCGCCGGGCGGTGGTGAAGCCCGGCTCCCGGGCCATGGAGTTTGTCAAGGCCGCCTGCGAGGACGCCTATGACCGGCTGATCTACCCCTCCCTGGAGCGGGAGGCCCGGTCTGACCTGACCGACGCCGCCTGCGAGGGGGCCATTGCCAACTTCGGCCTGAACCTGAAGCCCCTGCTGATGCAGCCCCCGGTAAAGGGCCACGTCACCATGGGCCTGGACCCCGGCTATGCCCACGGCTGCAAGGTGGCGGTCATCGACGGCACCGGCCGGGTGCTGGACACCGCTGTGGTGTACCCCACCTACGGCCCCCGCCAGAAGCAGGAGGCCATCGACCGGCTGTCCCGTCTGGTCCGCCGCCACGGCGTCACCCACATCGCCATCGGCAACGGCACCGCCAGCCGGGAGACCGAGCAGATGGCGGTGGAGATGATCCGGGCCCTGGGCGGCGGCGTCAGCTATATGATGGTCAACGAGGCCGGGGCCTCCGTATACTCCGCCAGCAAGCTGGCGGCGGAGGAGTTTCCGGAGTATGACGTGAACCTCCGCAGCGCCGTGTCCATTGCCCGGCGGATGCAGGACCCCCTGGCCGAGCTGGTGAAGATCGACCCCAAGGCCATCGGCGTGGGCCAGTA
>ENA-UOJR01000526-UOJR01000526.1-human-gut-metagenome-genome-assembly--contig:-C115P-NODE-526-length-49320-cov-10.184248_pt1 | contig 49320 bp, 60 predicted proteins | sample MGYA00242354_ERZ723901 | MGnify/ENA metagenome assembly ERZ723901
AGCGTTAGACTCCGACTCTAAAGGCCGCTGGTTCGAATCCAGTCGGGCGTACCAAAGAAAACCCTGTAGCCGTTGCGGCTACAGGGTGACTTTTTTGCTCAGGTACACACAAAAGTACACACTTTTCATTTTGCCTTGATGATTTCAGAAAATGCCTCTTCAGTAAAGGCGGCTGCCTTCGCCAAATCTCCGGCCATCTGATGCCCGTAGGTCCCCTCAGTATCCATATCCTGACTGTGTCCGATTGTCATTTTCTTCAGTCCCTCCGGCATCTCTTTGTTGACGCTGACATAGGTGTGCCGGAGTTCGTAGAGCGATACCACAGGGATATTATTGGACGTGCAGTAACGCCGCCAACAACGATAGAAGTGGTCATGCTTCATGGGGCCACCGTCCGGAGCAGGGAACAGATAGGGGGTTACGATTCCACATCGCCGCAACATGGCCCTCTGGCCATCAACCTCAGCTGTAGCCAGATTTGACATCTGGAAGGTCCGCCGGGCGTTATTGTTTTTCCCCTGTGTGGCTTCATCGTGAACATTGATAGCGCCCCGGACAGTGACCCTCGTGCCTTGAATATCGTTTTTGTCCTCCAGTGCACGCAGCTCCCCCGGCCGGAGCCCGGTCAGGACCGCAAAGCGATAAGCGTGGATATAGAAGTCCTCTGTAGGTTTCCCGCGCCACAGCGTTGTGCTGCAGGAGAAGAGCGTTTTCAGGCCGTCCGGCGACACAATTCTTTTCTCGGACTTTTTGGCGCCGGCGGGGATAGTGAGATCTTCCGGGTGCAGACTGGTCTTGCCCCGCTTCCGGCACCATTTCAGCCAATTCAAGAGACAGCCCCGGACATCCCGTAGCGTCTTATCGGCGAGGTTGTTCTTGGAATATGCCAGGTCAATCACGGCCTGCAGGTCGCCTTCAGTAAGCTTGTTCATGCGGAACACGCCGATGACGGGCTGGATGTAGAGGCGGATAAAACCACTGTACTGTGAAGCGTGGCTCTTGCTCTTGGTTTCCTTCAGGTAGTCGGTATACTGATCCAGGAACACATCCACCCGGGTTTTTTCGGAGGTTGTATGATCCTTCAACCACTTCTCTGCCTTCCGTTCGGCGTCGGCTTTGCCGCGCCGGCCAGCGAGGGCGCTGGTGAAGGTCTTGCGGACGCCGTTATCCTGCACGTTGATCTGCCAGCGGCTCCGGCTCTCAATCCATGCAGCCTCATTTTTTCTTTCTGACATAATAACTCCTTTCATCTTGCCACCAGCGCCCTTTCGTGGTAAGATAAAAGGGCGCAGTGGTGCCTTAGTGTGCCTTTCATTTTTCATTACTGTGGTAGGTATGGGAAATTTGCGCGATACCGTCCTCGGTGCTGGTAACACCGGGGGCGGTTTTTATTATTTCCGGAAATCGACCTCAATCACCCGATCTGAGAGCCACCGTGCAGGAGCTCGTCCAAATCTTCCATATAAGGATCCAATGCGGTATCCACGATGTTGCGGATCGGCTGCTCCGCCTTCAAGTAAGCGTGCAGGAGAAGCATGACCTTTTCGGCCTGATGCTTGTCGAGATCATCAACAGTTCCAAGAATATTGGATAAAGATAGAACAACGTAACGATCCAGCGTCTTATAGTACAGTATGGTTGCTTTCTTTTTGTCCGCGCAGGCATAAACGTTATGGATGCTGCGATCTGTGCCGAATAGTCGACGAATCTCATCCACGGCCGCTGTGCGACCGCTTTCGTTCTCCTCAATAATGGATAAGATGAGTGCATCTGTTTCTTCGCTATATCCCAATAGGTATGCCGGGGTGACATTAAACACCTTTGCAAATTCGGCAATTTTTGATCTGGGTAGGTCAACCTTTCCAGCCTCAATTTTGGCAATGGAAGATCTGTCACCATAACCAACGAGTTCAGCTAAATGTTGCTGTGACCAGCCGCGCTCCTTGCGGAGAGATCGGATATTCTCGTGAAGTTCCATGTGAATTCTCCTTCCGATTGTTCAATAAGAATATAACATGAGCGTGAACGAGTGTCAACATTATTTTAGATTTCTAAAAAAATATGTTGACAAATATTCACGCATGATGGTAATATATACTCGTGAACCAAATTCACACATGGAAGGAGGATATTATTTTGAACTCTGCAGAACTCAAAGCTACCATCGCTAGAGCAGGAAAAACTTATCGCAGTCTTGCGAAGTCACTAAAAATTTCTGAGCAAGCGCTTTACAACAAACTCAATGGCGAAAGTGACTTTAAAGCCAGTGAAATTAGGATTCTTCGCGAAGAACTCAGCCTGACATCTGAAGAAATTGATTTTATTTTTTTCAATGTAGTGTGAATGTAATTCACTGTTGGCTTTAGGACGAAGCAAGGAGAGCACCTAAAGCATTAGGCATACGATCCTAGCCAGAAAGGAGGATACCAATGGACAACGAAGTGAGAGATCTCTGGACTGAGGTCGGAAACAAGTGCCTCCAGCGGGCCAGTGAACTGCTGGATGACAAAACCGCCTCAGCTGCGGCAACGGCTGAGACGGTCAAGTGTCTGGTCGAGACGGCAATCTCGATGGATATGCTCAATCTTCGGTGGGCTGAGAAAACCCGATACGGCGCGGCGGTTTTTCGGGGTCGGCCTTCTTCACCGCCAAAAGCAGGAAATTAAGTTGATTCAAGTTCTGAACAAGAGTGGCCTTCTGGGTGCCTACATACCCATAGAAAACCAGAGTAGTCGGATTAGAGTATCCGATGTCTGTCACGGCGAGAGTAATGCTCTGGCCAAAAGAGGCCAGTTTCAGAGCAATCTCGTGTTCATCGTCGAGTTCATCCTCGAACTCCTTGATGCGATCCATAATGACTTCATATGCGTAGTCGGCCATACGGTAGTCCCTGATAGGCGATGGATCGAATTCAGGCTCTTGAATTTCAAGGGACGCCATTTGTAGTTTGCGATTTACCTCATCCATCTTATTCAGAAAATCTGCATCACCAAAAGAAGAATTTGGCATTTCATTCACCTCCTTTCCACGCCAGTCTACCACCATGGCGAAAAAAGGACAATCCCCATACCTACCACAGATTATTGAAAGGAGATCGCCAATGAAGATACCACGCTACGGAAAACTGTCTGCCCGTCTCCGGGAGTTAGGGCTATCGCAGACTGATCTGGCCTATGCGCTGCGCCTCTCCCCTGGCGCGATTAGCCAGAGAATGCAGGGTAATACCGCATGGAATATCGAGGAAATGTACCGAACCATGGAACTCTGCCGAATCAGCCCAGAGGAGATGCACATCTATTTCCCTGACCCCGCCACGCAGCGAGGGAGGCGATCCGCATGAGCCCCAAGACGGATGCGGCCCACCGGCAGATCGAGCAGACTGTTCACATCGAGCAGACCGGGCAGATCGTCCGGTGCAAGCCGGTCAAAAAGCCGATTAAAGAGCCAATCAAAAAGCCAAGCCGGCGGAGCGAATGGGACAAGCGTGCGGGGCCGCAAGACATCTTCCGCCGGAATATGATCGAAAGTAAGTATCATGCCAGAGGATATCGCTCGGCAACAGAGCTCTGTAAGGATCTCGGAGTCAAAGACAAATGGCTGAGTCGGCATCTATTAGGGGACACGCCCTTTCGCCTGGACGAACTGGAGCTGTTGGACAGTATCCTGAATTTTACAGACATCGAACTGGCGCAGATAGTGAGGGGACGAGATGAGTCAAAGAACTGAGAAGATCCGTCGGCAGGTTGACCAGCTCCGGGCCGACGTGGACGCGCTGCAGGCCGTATGGCTGGCGCAGGAGCACCATGCCGCCGCGGAGCTGGAAGCCTCTGCAGAACGTGCCCGGCAGGCGCACCGGAGGGCCCGAGAGGCAAAAGCAATCGCTCAGACATGGCGGCGCAACGCAATTCTGGCGCTGATCCTTGCGGGCCTGACCGGCTGCGTGGCTCTGGCGATCTCCGCCAAGGCCACCGAGGAGCCTACCACTCCCATGGCGGACGATCCTGCTGTTTTCGACACTGGGCGGCTGCCCGGGGATGATACCCCGGCGCAGGAGCCGGAAGAACCGGAGAATGAACTGATCGAGGCGGCGCTGCTCGCGTCGGCCCACCGTCTGGATAACGTGACCGTGACCCATTACTGCATCTGCCAGCGGTGCTGCGGCAAGTCCTCCGATCACCCGGCCTATGGCATCACCGCCAGCGGCCGCAGAGCCACGCCCTATGTCTCCGTGGCGGTAGATCCATCCGTAATTCCGCTGGGGGCCGATGTGCTGGTGGATTACGGTGACGGCGAGATCCATTACTACCGCGCCGACGATACCGGCTCCGGTGTTACCGGCCGCCACATCGATCTGTGCGCCGGCAGTCATGAAGAGGCCCTGCAGATGGGCCGCCGTACCGCCACCGTCTACTGGGTGGATTCTGAGGGGGGGTGAAGTGATATGAAAAAAACTGTAAACGCACATCTGGAAATCATCAATACACCCCAAAACGGGAACGTTCGGATCGAAGGCAATCGTATCGATGTCATTTTCTCATGGATGCAGTTGACTGCTTCCATTGCGGAATCACTCCATGTGCCCCTTCAAGACCTGCTTGCTCAATGCATGATTTTAGGCCCTGAGTTTGAAAGACTCAATCGAGCCGCAGAGGATTGTAGGATTGACCTTTCAAGGCCAGGCAAGTGACCATTCAGATCATCCAGCCTTCTGCCGGGCGTTCCCGGCGCCCGCAACTCTCTTTTTGCCGGGCTGCCCCGAGCAGGTTAGCCGCGGGGCGTCCGGCAGAGGGCTGGAGCCCTTATCAAGGAAGAAAGGAGGAGAACCCCCATGAATGAATACGCGAAGAAATCCATTTTGGAGATGGCCCGTGGCGGTTTTCTGGAGGTCACAGATCTCGAGATGACCAAGGCGATTGCGAACATTATGGATCCCAACACCTCTGCAACGGCCAAGCGCAAGATTACCGTTACTATCGAACTGAAAGCGGATGACAGCCGACAGAATATCGGCGTCAGCTATACGGTCAAATCCGCTCTGGCGCCCACAAACGCTGTGACCACCATGCTGTATGTGGCCGACGAGGAAAATGTTGTGGAGATGGTCCCGCAGATCCCCGGCCAGTTCGGAATTGCCGGAACCGAACAGGAAGCACCCCCGGCGCTCAAACTCGTTAAATTTGCCTGATGAGGAGACAACACCATGCTGAAAGAATTTATCGAACACATCCAGAAAACCACGCAACCGCTCATTACTAATGTCAACGGCTCCACATTCCGCATTACCAGCGACGGTGATGTGAAGGAGATCCTGCCCACCATTTTCCATCCGGACACGCTGGACTTGAACAGTCTGGACGCGCTGGTAACGATGGTCAGAACCGAAGCCAGCGAGATGGACGCCCCGCTGTACATCGCCGTTCCGGACTGCAAGACTGTCCGCTGCTTCGGCCAGTCCAAAGATTATGACGAGCGCTGCTTCCGGCAGGTCTATTATGAAGCACACGCCACAGACGTTCCCGGCTGGGACCAGAAGGTGACCCTTGGCTTTGAAGAAGCGCAGATCGCACTTCGCACCCGCTTCCAGGAAACGCCGGATACGTTGTATGCCATGAAGCTGGTCAGCGACATCTCTTTGGGAGCCAAGGTGATCTACAACGATAACGGGATCGCCACCACTATTACCACCCAGAAGGGAGTAGCACTCCAGACCAACGAGCAGATCCGCCCGCTGGTGAAGCTCCGGCCCTATCGTACTTTCCAGGAGGTCGAGCAGCCGGAGAGCATCTTCCTGATTCGCGTCAGCGACCGTGGTATCAGCTTCATCGAGGCTGACGGCGGCATGTGGCGTCTGACTGCCCGGGAAACCATCAAGAAGTATCTGGAAGGCAGACTGGAGCAGGAAGTGTCTGAAGGTTCCGTCCACGTTGTTCTATAAAAAGAAATGCCCCTGGCAGGTCTCGCACACCTGTCAGGGGCAGATCGGCACCATGCCGAACAACTTCACCCCTATCATAGGGGTAGAAAGTGAGAATGTCAATGAAAACCACAAAAATTACAATCAAAAACCTGTTTGGCATCCGGGAGACTACCCTTGATGGGAAGTCCGTGGAGATCTCCGGCCCCAAGGGGAGCGGAAAGACGTCTGTGCTGGATGCCATCCGTTATGCCCTCACCAACCGTTCTGACCGGGACTATATCGTTCACCAGGGCGCCGATGAGGGCGAAATCATCATTGAGACCAATACCGGCCTGTCCATTGACCGGAAGGCCCTGCCCGCCAAATCCGCCGGCACGGTGAAGGTGCGGGACGGCTCCATGCTTCAGACAAGACCAGCTGAGTTCTTGGCCCAGATCTTCACGCCGCTCCAGTTGGATCCGGTGAAGTTTACGCAGCTCTCCCGTCAGGAGAAAAACCGGGAGATCCTGAACCTCATTGAATTTCAGTGGGATATGAATTGGATCAAGGAGCAGTTCGGTGAGATCCCACAGGGTGTGGATTACGGCCAGCACATTCTGGAAGTCCTGAATGATATTCAGGCAGAGAACGGCATTTACTTCCAGTCTCGGCAGAATATCAACCGGGATATCCGCAACAAGCAGGCTTTTATAGCGGATATCGCCAAAGATATTCCATCTGGCTATGACTATGACCGCTGGAACAATTATCCATCCGGAGAGAAATACCGGGAGCTGGAACGGCTGCGGGAACAGAACAGCCGTATTGAGCGGGCAAAGGCATTCCGCAGCGGCTATGACGCCAAACTCCGGGGATTGGAAGCGCAGCGGGATATGGATCTGGCTGCCATTGACAGTGATATTGCCAGAGAACGTGCGTCCTTGACCGGCACGATGGAACGCCTGAAAGCGGAGCTGAAGGCCACGGAAGAAAAATTGTCCGGCATGGAACAGCGCCGGCAGGAAAAGGCCGATGTGGTGCAGTCCAAATATGAGACTGCCGCAGCCAAGCTGGAGAAAGATATGGGCGTTGCGGCGGATTACGCAGGCCGGGAGCCGGTGGACACCACATCCCTTTCGCAGGAGCTGGATACCGCCGAGGAGATGCGGAAGCACCTCAACGAGTACCAGCGCATGGTAGCCATGCAGGCGGAACTGGAAGATCTCACGGAGCAATCCTCTGAATTCACCCGGAAGATCGAGCTGGCCAGAGAACTGCCGGCGAAGATCCTTGAAACCGCCAAGATCCCCGTGGAGGGCCTGACCGTGGAAAACGGCGTGCCGCTGATCCGGGGCCTGCCCATCTCGAACCTGTCTGACGGTGAACTGCTGGAGCTGTGCGTGGATATTTCTGTCAGCAAGCCCGGCCAGCTTCAGATCATCCTTGTGGATGGCGCTGAGCGGCTGGATAAGGAGAGCCGGGATCGGCTGTACGCCAAGTGCAAGGAAAAGGGCCTCCAGCTGATCGCCACGCGGGTGACGGACTCCGATGCGCTGGAGGTGACAGAGCTGTGACTGCTGCGGAACGTTTACAGGCTGAAAAAGAGCGTCTCCTCACAACTACCGGCTTTTATGTCCCGCCGTATAGAATGGCAAACCTGATGAAGGCCGCAGCCAAGATCATGGATATTATCATCAAGGCGGATACCAATATTTGTTATGAGGAATGCCGTTTTATTATGGCTATCGTGGATGCTGCTATTCCAAGAGTATCAGATCAAACGGAGGAATGTAATCATGATGACGAAAGATAGACTGCGCCAGCTGACCGGAGATGAGCGCCTGGGCCAGATGCGGGAATCCGAATATCTTGGAGCCGAAGACATCGATGACGGTGTGGAGCCGGTACTCACGATTGCCGGCCTCTGGTATGGATCCGTGACGCTCCAGCGTGGAAAAGAGAACAAGGACGTGCTTTCCTTCACGGAAGAACGTGTGCCGGGCATTATGCAGGTCCGGCCGCTGATCGTCAATTCGACCAATCGAAAGACGCTGCGAAAGCTGTTCGGCGACGCCAAGGCATCCACGCTGGTTGGCAAGCAGATCCAGCTTTTTGTGGATCATAATGTCCGAGACCCGCAGGATGGCGGTATGACTGACGGCATCCGCATCCGGCCCTATAAGCCCCGCGTGCAGAAACAGGAACCGGTACCGCCCTGCACGGATTGTAAGCAGCCGATTGAACCGGCCATGGGAAAAGATGCCCGCTGGCTTGCCGGCTATACCATCAAGCATTACGGCGTTCCCCTCTGCGCGGCTTGTGCTCAGAAGCGAAAGGAAGCTGCGTCCGCTGCGGAAACGCAGCAGGAAGCTGAAACCGCTGCAGAAATGCAGCAGGAACTCGATCCTGAGCACATCCAGGTCGATCCGGAGACCGGGGAGGTGCTGTGATGTCCCTACCTGTTGTTACGGCTGAGAATTATTACTCGCCTGAAATGAACATGGCCTACATGGGCTCCACGCAGTTTAAGGCATTCGAGAAATGTGAAGCGGCGGCGCTGGCGGAGCTGAAGGGGGAGTACCATCCCCCTTCCTCCACGGCCCTTCTGGTCGGCGGCTACATTGACGCATGGTTTTCCGGGGAGCTGCCTCTTTATCAGGCACAGCACCCGGAGATCTTCAAGCGGGACGGTACCTTGAAGGCTGAATATCTCCGGGCTACCGAGGTAGTTGTGCGTATGCAGTCGGATGAGCTGTATATGCTTCTGATGTCCGGCAAAAAGCAGGTCATCCGTACCGGCGAGATTGCCGGTGTACCGTTCAAAATCAAAATCGACAGCCTGCTGGATGGCGACACCTGCAAAGCCATTGTGCAGCGTTTCCCTAATACGGCAGCCGCACTGGGCTTTTGTGATGGGGCCATTGTGGACCAGAAAGCCATGAAGGATATGGCGGATGTGTGGTCGGTCGAGGATCACTGCAAGATCCCGTTCATCGAGTTTTATGGCTATGACATTCAGGGAGCCATCTATCAGGCCATCGAGGGCAATATGCTGCCGTTCGTTCTGGCAGTTGGCACGAAGGAAGAATCCCCTGATCTGGAGGCCCTTTACATCGCAGACGAGGACTTGGCTGCCAAGCTGGCTGAAGTGGAGGACCGGGCGCCGCGATACCAGGCAATCAAGGAAGGTCGCATTCAACCGACCCGCTGCGAGCATTGCGACTACTGTAAAGCCACCAAGCACCTGACTGCCATCCTGAATTACAAGGAGCTGGCCGCGGATGCCTGGGAATGATCTGGCCCGACAGATCAAGGAACATTTGACAGCTCGCCAGGTGGTGGAGCTGTATGGCTTTCATCCGGATCGCGGCGGTTATATCCAGTGTCCTTTTCATGCCGGAGACAATCACGGCAGTCTGAAGGTCTACGATGGGAACAAGAGCGGCTGGCATTGCTTTGGCTGCGGTGCCGGCGGAAGCGTGATTGATTTTGTAATGCGGCTGTTTGGACTCAGTTTCGCGCAAGCGTGCCTGAAGCTCAACTGTGATTTTGGGCTTGGTCTCACCGGCGAGCGTCCCAGCATGGCAGAGAGATCCGCTCTGCTGGAAGCTCGCCGGCGAGAAGCACAGGAAAAAGAAGCTGCTGCGGCGTTGTATCGAGAGAAAGCGGCAGAATACCGACAGTTATGGGAAGCTCAAAAATTTCTTTCCCCGGATATCGTCGGATACATCCATCCTCTGTATGCGGAGGCGGCCAAGAAACTACCAGTCCTTGAATGGTGGCTGGATCAGAATATAGGGAGATAGCTATGAGTGAAGAATGGAGCTTCGAAAAAGATGATTTTTTAACCACAACGCCGTATGAGGCGCTGTATGCGTATCACAAGGAGCCTTTCACTCATGCGGCCAAGATGGAGGAACTGGCGGCATATTCCGTTTCCAAGGGATTTAAAGGCTTCAAGACCATGTACAAGAAATACGTGGAAAGTCTGAAGGCCCAGAGCGGCACCATTTATATCGATAACGTTACCAACTTCACGAACCAGCCGCTGGAGCTCAATGCCGGCGACTGGGAGGCAGATGACAGCGGCATTTTTAAGAAGAACGGCTATAACGATGAGGTTGCCTGTCCGCATCCGATCATGCCGGTGGAACGGTTGGTGAATATTGACACGGGTGAAGAAAAGCTTCAGCTGGCATTCCGGAAGGGCACCATCTGGAGAAAGATCATCGTCAGCAAGACGGTGCTGGCCAGTTCCAATAAGGTCACGGAGCTGGCTGGCTCCGGCATTGCGGTGACCAGCCAGAACGCCAGGGCTTTTATTCAGTACATCTCCGACATGGAAAACATGAATTATTATTTGATTCCGGAGAAAAAGAGCATCGGACGCTTCGGCTACATACCGGACGAGGGCTTTTCACCTTTTGTTGACGGCCTGATTTTTGACGGTGACGCCAACTTCAAGGCGATGTTCCAGACGGTCCGGAGCCGGGGCTCTGAAACAAAATGGCTGGAAACGGCGGCGGAGGTTCGGGAGATGTCCACAACGGTAAAGATCATCCTGGCGGCTTCCTTTGCCTCGGTACTGCTGGAGCCGCTGAACTGTCTCCCATTCTTCGTCCATTTATGGGGTGTTGATTCAGGCACCGGCAAGACGGTGGCTCTGATGGTGGCCGCCAGCGTATGGGGAGACCCTGCTGTAGGCGCTTATGTCAAGACCTTTGACGGTACCGTGGTCGGCATGGAGAAGACAGCCGCGTTTCTGAACAATCTGCCATTCTGTCTGGATGAGCTTCAGCTCGCTAAGGACAGCAAAGGCCGTACTACATTCGATGTTTATAAGTTGGCGCAGGGCGTTGGCCGAACCCGTGGCAACCGCTCCGGTGGCGTGGATCTGACGCCAACATGGAGGAACTGCATCCTGACTACGGGTGAATCTCCCTTGACGGGCACGGCCAGCGGTGCCGGCGCAGTAAACCGTGTTATCGATATTGAATGCAAGTCTGCCCAAGCGGTCATCAAGGACGGTATGCGGATTTCCGGTGCAGTGAAGCGGAATTACGGTTTTGCCGGAAGAAAATTTGTGGAGCGCCTTTATCAGCCAGGCGTAATAGATCAGGTATCAGAACGGTACCGGGAACTGTTTCGAATCCTCAGCGACCGTGACACCACGGAGAAACAGGCCATGGCCGCTGCCGCAATCATCCTGGCGGACGAGCTGGCCTGTCAGTGGATATTCTCCGGTCAGCAGCCGTTGACGATTGAGCAGGTATCGGAGTTCCTGGCATCCAAAGCGGCGGTATCTGCCGGTGACAGGGGTTATAAGTACCTGTGCGACTGGGTTACGCAGAATTCCAATAAACTGTGCGGCCGCTCGGAGAACCCCAATATAGAGGTCTTGGGCGCATTGGAAGATGGGCGGGCATATATCATTCGCTCTGTCTTTGAACGCATCCTGCAGGACGCAGGATACTCGACTGCGGCCATGATCTCCTATCTGAAGCAGGAGAATCTTATCGAAACGCGTGGACGGGCAAATACCAGAGGCAAGCGGATCAATGGCATCCCAACAGAATGTTTTTGCCTGCGGCTGCCCGCAGTTGATCTGGATGACGAGGAAGATCCGAATGACTTGCCGTTGTAGTGTGGAACTTGAGGAACATGTGTGGAACCAGTGTTCCACAGGCTGTAACCGTTGCGGCACAAGGGCTACAACATCATTTTTAGAGGGGTGTGGAACTGTGGAACAGAAAATACAGCATATATAAGAATGTGCGTGTGTGTACGTTTGTTCGAGTAATTTATATACACACATTTTCGTGGAAATTTTTGAAAAATTTGTTCCACGGTTCCACGGTTGACCTGTATCCGTTGTGGCACAAGGCTTTCAAGTGTGGAACACAAGTTCCACGCTGTTCCACAGTTCCACGTTTTTTGGAGGAAAATTATGGAACTAAGGCCATATCAAGCCGAGTGTATTGAAACCATCGAGGCGCAGCCGCCTGGTGCGTTCCTCGCCCAGATGGCAACAGGCCTCGGAAAAACAGTTACTTTTGCGAATATCCCCCGGCACGGGGAGAGAATGCTGATCCTGTCCCACCGTGAAGAACTGGTGGAGCAGCCGCGCAAATACTTCAACTGCTCCTATGGCATTGAACGTGCCCAGCAGCACAGCCACGGCGAGGAGGTTGTCAGTGCCAGCATTCAGACGTTGGCGCGCCGTCTGAGCGACTTCGATCCGGAGGACTTCCGTCTCATTATCTGCGACGAGGCCCATCACGCAGCTGCCAGCACATACCGGAAGATCTTCGATTACTTCCGGCCGGAGAAGCTGATTGGTTTCACGGCCACCCCCAATCGAGGTGACAGGGTTCGTCTGGATACGGTTTTCAGCAAGATCATCTTCCAGAGAGATCTGCGCTGGGGAGTGAAGAACGGCTATCTCTGTGATATCCATTGCCGGCGGGTAGACATTGGGTTCGACATCACCGCAGTTCATACCCGCCAGGGCGATTACGCACCCGGCGAACTGGATCAGGCCATGGACGGCACCGCAGATGCCATTGCACAGGCTTACAGAGATATGGCTGTGGGTGCCACGCTGATCTTCGCTGTCAGTGTACATCAAGCTGAAGAAATTGCCAAGAGGATCAATGGGGCCGTAGTGGTCACCGGCGAAACCAAGAACCGTTCCGCCATCATTGATGCTTTTACTGCCGGTGAGATCCCCTGCATCGTCAACTGCATGGTATTCACCGAGGGCACCGATATTCCACGGGTGGAAACGGTCATCGTGGCGAGGCCGACGCAGTCAGAAAGCCTATATGCTCAGATGGTAGGGCGCGGCCTTCGGCTCTATCCGGGAAAGCAGCGTCTGGAGCTGATCGACTGCGTGGGCATTACCGGAAAGGCGTCCCTGTGTACGGCACCCTCCTTACTTGGTATCGACATGGATAATGTGCCGAAACGGAAAGAGAAGGATATCGAGGGAGATCTGTTTGAACTGCCGGAGAAGATTGAGGTAGCCTCCGATTCTCCGGAAAGCTGGGTGAAGAACATCCACCTGGTAGATCTGTGGGCACAGGAAATGAAGTATCAGACTCATGACGTTAACTGGTTCAAGATGCCGGACGGCTCACTGGTGTGTTCCCTGGCTAATAAGCAGCGTATGACAATCCCCTGCCCGGATGCTTTGGGCATGGTAAATCTACCCAACGGCTCCCGCTGCGGGATGCAGGAAGCGCTTGACCGGGCATACCTTACGCTGATCCGGGACCATCAAAATGATCGGATGCTATGGGATCTGCAGGCCGTGCGGAAATGGGGGAAGTCTCCCGCAACGGCAAAGCAGCTGGAAATCATCAAAAAGCGCTGTAAGGGGTTTGACGTCACTGATCTCAGTAAAGGAGAGGCCAGTCAGATCATGAACAGGCTGTTTAACGCGCCGAAGAAGCGGAGGGGTACATGAAACTGTATGTATCAAAAGCAGAGGACCGTGATCAGGTTATTGTGATCCTCGCCCGGAATGGGTACACCGTTCGCCAGGGCAAGGAGAAAGACCCGAAGAACAATAAGACCGTGACCTTCGTGGAGGTGATAGAGAATGGCAAGTGAGGCCCAGCATCAGGCAAATGTCATCAAGTGGAGCCAGCAGCCTTCTATCCGCCGGCAGTGGCCGGAGCTGGCGTTGCTCCATCACATCCCCAATGGCGGTACCCGTGATGCTGTGGAGGCCAAGCACCTGAAGCAGCAGGGCGTGAAGTCCGGCGTGCCGGATCTCTGCCTACCGGTACCTCGGAGACAGTATCACGGGCTGTATATCGAGATGAAAACGGAGAGCGGACACACCTCCGATGAACAGGAGTGGTGGGGTGAACGCCTTCAGGCACAGGGCTATGTGTGGCGTGTCTGTCACGGCTGGCAGGCGGCGGTAGCAGTCCTGGAATGGTATTTGCAGTTATGAGCACAGGATTTACGTTTCCCTGGGAAAAGGCTGCCATGCACGGTGAGGAACTGCCTGAAGGTTTATCCCTGCCGGATCAGATGGCCTACACCTGCCTGCGGAATATCTATTTTCTGTATTATAACAAGACAATCTCGCGGGATCAGGCGGCTGCCGAAAAGCAGCGTGTCCGGGTTCAATGGGAAAGGGCTGCCAGTGCTGCTGAATTTGAACGGAAACTCTCGGAACACCACGCAAGGGTTATCCGGGAAACAGAAGCGGCCAAGACTGCCTGCCGGAAAGATCCGACAGCGGAAAACGCCCTGCGGCTCTGTAACGCAATAGATGGACTGCCGTCGCCTGATATGGAAGGGATTTGCTGCCATGAGTGACTATCGCCGTTGGACAAGTGAAGAAGAGCAGTACATCCGTGACCACTGGAAAACACAGAGCGACGCAGAGATGGCTACGGCCCTGAAGCGGATGGAGGGCGCTGTGCGTGCCAAGCGCCGGGAACTGCGATGCTCCCCGCAGAAGACTTGGACGCCGGAAGAAGAACGGTATCTGGAAGACCATTGGGGCACGGTGTCCATTCCCGGTATTGCCAAGAAACTGGGGCGCACGGTCTGTCTACTATGTATACCCAACAGACGAGCGCCGAAATGGTGCCTTTCGCCGGTCACGGCGGAAGCACTATTTCGGCGCTGTGAAGGCAACCAAAGGAGCTGAAATATGAACTATGACAAGGCGCATATAAGATCCGAATACGAAGCCGTAAAGTGCACGGTGAACTTGACCATGCGGCAGAAGGAGCTCCTTGAGGCATGGTTATACACAGGCCAGACCATGGGGCAGATCGCACTCCGATATGGTATCAACCGATCAACAGTCTCCCGCACCGTCAACCGGGCAGCCGAGAAAATCACCAAGACAGCTTACTGGCGCCATCGCCAGCGCACACGAACATTCTCGAAATCAGACTGCCAAAACTGACCCCATACCAAACACTCAGACGGTGGGACTATGCAAAACTACTACCTAAATCTGCGGCTCCTGGATGGGGACAGCCAAAACAGTCGAAATCACTACCAATTTCTGTTCCGGTTTCAAAACAACTTTTGGTAGTGGTTTTGGGCACATGAGGAGGTGTATTTTTTGAGCACAATGGCAGAGATGGCCCAGGAATATCGGATGGCAGCCGTAAAAATCAAGCTGAAGATCAAGCAGCTGAAGGAAGAAGGCGCGCCGCCGAATGAGATCCAGGCGTATCAAGTTGTCCTTGCCCAGCTTCGGGATACGTCCCGGCTGCTGTCGGGCTACTACGATGTCCCACGCTTCTCCGAAAACGCAGCGGTGGGGTGGAAGGCGGGAAAGATAAATGACCGTTGATGAACTGAAGGCCCGCCGGAAGGAACTGCTTGCTCAGAAGAAAGAACTCTGCGACGGGGGCAGCGAGGCGCTGTTTATGGTGGAGGAGGAGCTGATGGACGTCAACGCCCATCTGCGGGCCTTGACCCCAGGTCAACGCATCGGCTCCAAGGGCGGGCGTGTACAGGTTGGTCTCGCTACGGATCACCAGCAGTTTACGGACTGGGCGCAGGAGGATCAGGCGGGCACGGATGAGGGGGTTGATTACCGGGCGGCCATGGTGGAGGCTTTGGCGGAAAGCAAAGACCTGATGACAGAGACGCAGTGGCGGGTATTTGAACTGTGGGCTACCGGGATGGCAGTTAACCAGATCGCAGTGAAACTTGGACTGAACCGAGGTTCAGTTTCGAGGACTCTTGGAAGGGCACGGGCGCGTATCCAAGAGTCCGCCTCGTTTCGAATGGCTGCGGCCCGATCGCAGCTTCCGGTCCGCCCAGTGATGGAAATAGACCTAGGCGATAAAGAGATTTTCAAGGCTGTTCTTCCAAGCCTGACCGAGGTGCAAATCGTCTATCTGTACCTGTACTACGGTGAATTTTTGTCTTGCCCAGAGATCGCGCTGCTAATCAATCGTAATATATCTACGGTAAGCAGGACACTGCACCGGGCCATAAAGAGCATTGCGGACTCTTTTGACGCGGTGCGGGTCTATATAACCGGCATGTACGCCCTCGGGGATATCGCCTATCGGTTTTATGTTGGCAACAATGATTTGGACGAGCTGCCAATTGAACCGACGCCTAAGCAGCCGTGCTGGGGGCAAGAAACGCTGAAGCAACAGTTTCATGTGACCCCGCAGATCCTTCAACACCCGAATCCGCCGCCACCTACTCCAACACCGCCACCTACATCAGTACCTACGCCGACAGAAGAACCAAGATTGGACTGGACTCCGAATCCGAACAAGCTGAAGGAACCTGTGAATACATCCTTGTCGCGGATCGAGACTGTAAAAGATGGCCCTCGCTTTGGGAAACTGCTAAGCGCCTTGCTGGAGCGCAGGCGGGTCTGCGGGGCGAAGAAGGAGGTTATATTCGACTGGCTGTGCCGGATCTTCGGGTCATTTGTGGGGTGGCTCGGCAAAAAGCGTTAAAAAAGCATTGCATATGCAACACTTTTTTGCTTGCGTGCATAGACAACAATTGAATAACGCACTATGGTCTAATCAGGGGACGGCGTTGCATCTCCTTATGATCGTCGCCCGGCACCGAGGCGGCCATAGTATCGGGCTCCTACAAGGCACGCTGGGTTTGGGTGATAGCCCAGCGTGCCGCTTTCCTTTTGGGGAGGGGAAATAATGTTAAAGTCATGCCAATATTGTGGGCAGATTCATCCGCGAGGATACATGTGTCCTCAAAAGCCGAAGCAGGCACACCACCGGAACGAAAAGACGTCCAGCTTCCGAAAGACGTATACTTGGCAAAAGAAGCGAAACCAGATTGTCAGCCGGGATTATCACCTGTGCCGGATCTGTAACGAGGGCAGCTATGGTGTCTATGGCGTTCCGGGTTTGGATCAGGAGCTGTCGGTACATCACATTGAACCGCTGGAAGAGAGATTCGATCTGCGGCTTGATGATGGGAACCTTCTGACCTGCTGCAGCAGGCATCATCGCATGGCCGATGACGGGGACATTCCCAGAGACTACCTCCACGGTCTCACAGAGGTACCCCCCCGGTGGGACTGAGTTCTGACAGGAGGCGTGTGTCAAGACCAACAGCGGACCCTCGAACATAACGAAGTTTAGAAATGAGAAATTGCCGGCGGGCCATGCTGAGCACCGCCGTTAAGAAAAGCGCCGGCACTCAGAACAATTCTGGTACCGATTAAGGCGCTGCGGCGTGGAAGGAGGGCGGGGACATGGCAAGACCGAGTAAGTCGGTGCGCGTGAAGACCGGCGCAATCGCCGGCGACGATGCGGCGATCCGGCAGGACGTTGAGGATAAGTTGCGCGGTGAGAATGTACCTCCGGAGCCGCCTGTGGACCTGACCGATGGGCAGCGTGAGATCTTTCAGTTTATCGTGAACGGTCTGGTTGCCAGTGACATTCTCGGCCAGCTGGACGTATTTGTGCTGGAGAGCACAGCCATCGCTATTGACCGGCTGCGCTATATTAACGGCCTGATCGATGCCGACCCGGGGCTCGTCATGCACACCAGTCTGCAGAATGCCCGGGCCAAGTACCAGAGCGATCTGTGGCGGGGATGCAATGAGCTTTGCCTCTCTCCGCAGGCCCGCGCCAAAATTGGCAGTCTTGCCGCGCAGAAACAGAAGGAGAAAAAGGACCCCCTGCTGGCGGCCCTGAGCGATGATGATTAAAGACAGCCGCGCTTACCGGTACGCCAAGTGGTGTGCGCAGCGCAGCAATCGGAAGGTCGGTAAGTATGTAAAGCTCCAGGCGAATAAGTGGCTGAAGATCGCGGACGGGAAGCATAAGGAAGCCTACATCAGTGAAAAGGCCTATCGGAAGATATGCAAACTTCTGAAGCTGATGGTGCACCCGGATCTCCACTGCTCCATGTATGACGGCCTTGAAGATTACGCCTGGTTCCTGATCGTGGCCGTATTCTGTACGCGGCGGCGTGAGGACGACCGGCGCTTCTATCAGACCGCTGTTCTCGAGATCGCCCGAAAGAACTTCAAGACCTTCAACTCCGCAATCATCTTCATTCTGGGGATGCTGACGGAGCCCCGCTTCTCCCGTTTCTTCTCTGTGGCGCCGGACTTCAAGCTGTCCTCGGAGCTGCGGCTGGCCGTGCGCAAGATCATCAAGGTCTCGCCGGCACTGACGAAGTATTTCAAGATCAACAGGGATCTGATCACCTGCCTGATCAACGAGATTGAATATACACCCCTCGCATATTCCAACGACGGCATGGACGGCCGTCTGGCAAATATCTTCCTGGCTGACGAGGCCGGCGCGCTGGACAGCTATCCGGTGGAGGCCATGCGATCTTCTCAGATCACCCTCGTCAACAAGCTGGGCATTATCATTTCCACGCAGTACCCCAACGACAATAACGTGATGATCGATGAGATCGACATCGCAAAAAAAGTTCTGGATGAGGTGCTGGACAAAGAGAACGTCTTTGCGCTGCTCTATGAGCCAGATGACGCGCTCCGGAAAAAGTGGGAGACCGATGACCTGGTCATCTACCAGGCAAACCCTGTTGCGGTGAACAACAAAGAGGTCTTTGAGTCGATCAAGGATCTCCGGGCCATGGCCATTCTCTACGAAAACAAGCGGGAGAATTTCCTTTGTAAGCACTGCAACATCATGTACAAGGGTCTCGGCGTCGAGGGCTATGTGGACGTGCAGAAGGTCAAGCGCTGCCGGATCACTGAGGATCTGGCCTTCTGGCGGGGCCGCCGTGTTTGGGTCGGCTTTGACCTGTCCCAGACGGACGATAACACGTCCGTGGCCATGGTGACAGAGGCGGACGGGGTGATCCATGCCAAGGTATGGGGCATCCTGCCGAAGGACCGTGTTGAGATCAAGAGCAAAAAGGAAAATGTTGATTATAAAAAGCTGATCGCCGCCGGCAACTGTTTTGCCGAAGGTGAGGAGGTCATCGACTACGGTTTCGTGGAGCGGTGGATCCTGGGCATGGCCGAGAAGTACGGTGTGGAGGTCATGCAGATCGGCTACGACCGCTATAACGCCATCTCCACCGTGCAGAAGCTGGAGGCCGCTGGCATGGAATGCGTGGAAGTGAAGCAGCACTCCTCGGTACTGCATCCGCCCACCAAGCTGCTGCGGGAGGCAATTTTGAAGCGGGAGTTCGCCTATGATGAAAACCGGCTGCTGGAGATCAACTTCCAGAATGCGCGGTGCACAGAGGATACGAACCTGAATAAATACGTGAACAAGAAGAGGTCTGCCGGCAAGGTGGATATGGTCGTTTCCATCATCATTGCCGTATATCTGATGCAGCAGGCCATGCTGTTCGATAAATCGATGGACTGGGCAATCCAGACTTAACAGGAGGATACGCGCCGATGTGGCCATTCAAACGAAAAGAGAATAGGGCTGAAACCGCAGCGGTGGCTGTGGCTCCTACGATGGCAGATCTGATCCTGGCCATTATGCAGAGCGGGGGCTCGACCAGAGATAAAGCCATGCAGATCCCGACCATTTCCGGTTCCATTGACCTGATTGCCAATATCGTCGCCGCTACGCCGTTGGGCCTATACCGCGATGAGGGCGGGAAAGCCGTTGCCATCACCGATGATCCCCGTGTATTTCTGCTGAATGATGATACTGGCGACACGCTGAACGCAAACGAGTTCTGGCGGGCCATGATCCGGGACTACTATCTCGGCAAGGGCGGGTATGCCTACATCGATCGGAGCGACTTCGGAGAGTTCCGCAGCGTCCATTACATTGACGAGTCGAATATTTCCATCCTGAAGAACACAGATCCCATCTTCAAGGACTTCAATATCGCCGTCAACGGGGTTTCCTACTATCCGCACAACTTCCTGAAGATCCTCCGAAACACAAAGGACGGCGCCGAAGGGATGCCTATCACGAAGGAAAACAGCCAGCTGATCGAGTCCATGTACCTCACACTGGTGCTGGAAAGCCACATGGCGGCCAGAGGTGGCAATAAGCGAGGGTTCCTGCAGGCCGAAAAGCGTTTGGAGCAGGGGCAGATCAACGATCTGCGCGCAAAATTTCAAAGCATGTACTCCAACGCAGATAAAGAGCCCTTTGTTGTGCTGAACCAGGGCCTCAGCTTCAAGGAAATCTCGGATACCGCCGTGGAAATGCAGCTCAATGAGAACAAGGAGACGAACGCGGTGGAGCTTGCGAAGCTGTTCCACGTCTCTCCGGAGGCCCTGAGCGGCAAATCCGGCGCGGATGTAGTAGAAGGCCTTGCAAAGATGGCTGCCATTCCGCTGATGACCGTCATTCAGTGCGCACTGAACCGGGACATGCTGCGGGAATCCGAAAAACACGCTGAACACCCGCTTTACTGGGCCTTTGACACCAAAGAACTTCTGAAGGGCGATATGAAGACACGGTTTGATGCCTACAAGGTCGCCCTGGAGTCCAACTTCATGCAGATCGATGAGGTGCGTTATCAGGAAGACTTGGCGCCGCTGGGCCTGTCCTGGATCAGACTGGGGCTGCAGGATGTTCTGTACGATCCAAAAACCAAGCGGATCTATACACCCAATACCGGGCAGGTCTCTGTGATGGGCGAGCAGACGCTCAATCCCCCACAGGAACCGCCCACAAAGTAGAAGGAGGAGACTGACGTATGATGAATATTGAAGTCCGTGCGGACGGAGCACGGATCACCGGATATGTCAACGTGACAGAGAAGAAAAGCCGGCCGGTGATTACGCCGCGGGGCAAGGTGATTGAGGAAATTGAGCCCCGCGCCTTTGCGGAAGCGATCAACCGCGCAGGAAACATTACTGTAACGGTGGACCACGACAAAAGCCATATCTATGCCAGCACGGATGACGGCACGGTAACGCTGAAAGAGGACGCTATCGGCCTTCACGCTGATGTCCTCATCAAGGATAAGGATCTGATCGAGCTTGCCAAAAAGGGGAAGATCCGCGGCTGGTCCTTTGGGATGTACAACGTCAAGGATTCCATGGAGGAACGTGCGGATGATCTGCCAATCCGACACATCAAGGCGCTGGATCTGGATCATCTGACGCTCGTTGTAAAAAAAAGCCCGATCTACTCCGCAACTTCTGTGGAACTGCGCGCGGGCGAGGACATCGAACTGGAGACCAGAGCCTCTTTGGATGAGCCTACGCTGTCCGGCCCTGCTCTGTACACGCCGGCATTTGATAATTCTGAATTCAGGGGCCGCATCGCGGCGCTGAAATAATAAAAACGGAGGAATTGCTTACATGAAGAACCTGAAGAAGCTGATGGAGCGCCGCGAAGAACTGAAGCAGCAGCTTGCTGCCCTGGTAGATGCGGCCGACCAGGAAGAGCGCGCCATGACCGAGGAAGAGACGCGGGCCTTTGATGCCGCCGAGAAGGAGATCCAGGATATCGACGACACCCTTGCCCGCGAGGAGCGCGCCCGCAACATCCCTACCGTGCAGCAGCCCACCGAACAGCATGAGATGACGGTGGAGGAGCGCGCGGCCGCCGAGGAGAAGGCCTTTGCCGACTTCATTATGAACCGCGCGATGGAAAATCGTGCCGGTGAGATCCAGCTCACGCAGGGCAATAACGGCTCTATCGTGCCCACTACCATCGCTAACCGCATCATCAAGGCGGTGCGGGACATGGTCCCCTTCCTGCAGCTCGCTGATGTGGTCTATACCAACGGCAAGCTGTCTGTGCCTGTGTATGGCGAGGACACCACCAATTACATCGATGCTGATTATGTGGACGAGGGCACTGATCTGACCGACAACATCGGCAAGTTCACCACCATCGACCTGACCGGCTTCGTGATTGGTGCACTGGCCCTGGTATCCAACAAGCTGAAGGACAACACGGACATCAATGTGGTGGACTTTGTTATCAACCAGGTAGCTGAAGCCATGGCCGAAAAGCTGGAGGGTGAGTTTGTCAACGGCACTTCCGGCAAGATCACCGGCATTCAGTCCGCAGCCAGCGGAGTGACCGCCGCGGCGGCCACTGCGGTCACCTATGATGAGCTGGTCAGCCTGAAGCACTCCCTGAAGCAGCGTTTCCGCGGTAAGGCCAGCTGGATCATGAACCCCGCCACCTATACCGCCATCTGCAAGCTGAAGGACAACAACGGCCAGCCTTACTTCAAGGAGGATGAGTATAAGATTCTGGGCCGCCCGGTCATCGAATCCGACTCCATGCCCATTATGGCCGCTGGCAAGAAGCCGATCATCTTCGGCGATCTGAGCGGCTACACCATCAAGGCGACCAAGAGTGTGGAAGTCCAGGTGTTGCGCGAGAAGTTCGCCACGAAGAACATGATCGGCGTGCTGGCCTTCGGTGAGTATGACGCCAAGATCACGGACTCCAAGAAGGTCAGCTCCCTGACCATGGCTGCATCCTAATCTTGGGAGGTGCGGCCATGAAAGTGACAGCAAACCTCAGCTTCGCAGGGGCTGAGCTTGCCATGTTTCGGGGTGAGGTTCGCGATGTGCCTGAATACATCGCGGACCCCCTGCTGAAATGCGGTTATCTGGCAGTGGTAGAGCCCGCCGCAGCAAATTCCTCGGAGATGACGAAGAACGAGCTAATCCAGAAGGCCGAGAGCATGGGGATCGAGGTCAAATCCGGCTGGACGAAGGCGGAGATTTCCGCCGCGATCGCCGCTGCGGCGGAGGCCTGAGCATGAGACCATGTGATCTGACGGCGGCAGATATTGCCTTCTTTTCAAGAAAAATCATAGAGCCGGAAGAGTATGGCGCGCTATCCCCCATGGAGCAGTCGGAGTGCGAAGGCGCCTTGTCGGCAGCGAAGGCCGCGGCGGGCGCTTATACCGGGCTCGATATGGAGAAGACCGAGCTGGAGGATCTCGCCTATGCGGTGAAGGTCATGGCGGCGGAGATGATCGACAACCGTCAGATCACAGCTCAATACACGGGCAAGAACCCGATGGTCATGCAGATCCTGGACCTGCATAGCACGAATCTTCTGCCCAGCGAGGGGTGAGCGAGATGCATGAGCAGCTTTCTTCCGCACTGACCGAGAAGATTGAGATCTTGACACTGGTGTTGGATGATGAGACCGGGGCCCTTTCGTGGGTCTCGGAGCGGAAGCGGTGGGCAGCCGTGAAGCTGGATTCCCAGCGCAATTTGTTCTCCGCCGTGGGTGTCGGCGCAAGGGGGGTCACGGTGACGATCCGGCCCGACCGGCGTCTGACCCTGCGCGACGCCATCCGCTGGAACGGCGAATTCCTGCATCTGACCGCCATCTCCATGGGCGCAGAGCGGGACCGGCAGGAGATTCGGGCGGCTATCTGCCATCCGGAGATGCTGACCGCCAAGCCGCAGGATCGGACAGGCAGGGATGCCAGAAACAGGCCAGTGGCGATTCCGCAGGCGGCCTACACCTTCCCCGGCATCCTTGCAGAACGGTATTACCGCAGCGAGGAGGACGAGGTTTTCCGCCGTGAGACGCTGGAAAGGGTCCTTGTGACGCCAAAGGCTGTGGAGCTACGGACGGGAGACCTGATTCAGCAGGGAGACAGCGCACCGTATACGGTGCTCCAGCGGCTGGATCTGGAGGACTACAAAAATGAGTATGTGATCGAGCGCCGGAGGGATGCCTGATGCAGAGCGTCGAGATCAGCGGCCTGCGGGAGATCATCACGAAGCTGGACGTGGCCCCGGAGCTGATCCGGGAGGCCAGAGCGGAGTTTTTTGCCGAAGCAGGCGCTTCCCTCCTCTCCGACGTGCAGGGGCGGATCGGCGGCACCGGCAAGATTGCCGGGGTACAGGAGTATCGGGTCGGCAGCGGAAAGGGCTATGTGGCCGTCCGGGCCAAGGCCAAGACCAACGTCGGCAAATACGCCGCCGGTTATATCACCAATGCGCTGGAAAACGGGCATGAGGTGAGAACGGCATCCGGGAAGGCCAAACGAAAGCGGCGCTCCCGGGCAAAAGCGAGTCGGGTACCCGGAAAGTATATGTACCGCAACACCGCCGCTCAGGAGCTGGACCAACTGGCGGAGACCGGCGCACGGCGCATTGAAGATCTTGTCGCGAAAAAGCTGGAAGGCTGAGGAGGGATCTGTTGAAGACAACTGAAATTCTGAATGCCATCAATGACCGCCTCCTGGAAAGGTGGCCGGACCGCACCGTCTATGTGGATGTGTGCCCGGTAGACTTTGACCGGCCGTCCTTCTGGCTGGCTGTGGAAAGAAACGGACAGACAGATGCAAACCGGTTGTTCGTTCGCCGGGAGCTGCAGATCCGGCTGACCATCTATGACCAGATGGATGAGCACTATGACGCATCCTGGTTCCGGCTGGCGGGAGACGCAGATGACGCACTCACACTGCTGACACCGCCTCTGACTGTTGGAGACCGTCACCTGAAGCTGGATCTGAAGGCGCTGCCGAGAGATCCGGATCGGGCGTACCTGCAGATCAGCGCGGCGTGGATGGATGACCGCCCGGGAGCAGACCAGGCAGATGTACCGGAGGCGGATACCTACACGGTGTCTGTCCGTACAAACGTAAAATGAGAGGAGAACATATCATGGGATTACCTGAATTGACCTTCTCGCTGGAAAAAGCGGCCGGAACGGTGTCCGCGCGGATGTCCGCCGGTGCTGTGGCGCTGATCCTGCGGGATGCAAAGGATAACGGTGTCTATACGATCCACCGCGAGAGTGACATTCCCGCCCAGCTGGGCGCGGCCAATGTCACCGCCATCAAACGGGCGATGATCGGTTATATCAACCGGCCGTCTGTTGTCTATGTGGCTGTGATCGCCACTGCTGCGGAGATCTCCGCCGGCTTCGCGGCTTTGGCTGCCTACAGCTATGATTATCTGGCCGGCCCGGTGGATATGCCCGCCAGCGACGCCACCACACTGTCCGGTCTGGTCAAGGCCCAGCGCAAAAAGCGCTATATCGGCAAAGCTGTGCTGCCTGCCACCGCTGGTGATGATGAGGGTACCATCAACTTTACGGCCAGCGGCATCAAGGCCGGCGCCACCACCATCACCGCAGCACAGTACGCACCCCGGATTGCCGGCCTGCTGGCTGGTACGCCCGCCAACTGCTCCGCTACCTACGCGGCGCTGGACGAACTGACTGCAATCACTCCGGAGGCCGACCCTGACACTGCCGTGGATGCCGGCAAGTTGATCCTGGTGGATGACGGCCGGAAAATCAAGCTTGGCAGGGCTGTGACCTCCAAGACCAAACTGGCGGCTACGGATCCTGAGATGCTGAAAAAGATCAAGCTGGTGGCAGCGGTGGATCTGATCCGCTACTATGCCATCACCACGGTGGAAGATGAATATCTGGGCAAGTGCGCCAACACCTACGATAACAAGTGCATCCTGCTGACGGCCCTGCGGGACTACCTCTCCGCATTGGAGGCTCAGGGTGTGATCCGTGCAGGCAGTTCCGGCGCGGAGCTGGACGCGGACACTACCCGCGCCTACCTGTTGGAGCAGGCATCCGGCAATTCCAGCGAGATTGCCCGAATCAGCGCCCTCAGCAACGAGGAGCTGCGCAAGGAGGACACCGGCAGCCATGTGTTCCTTCAGTTGTACGGCAAGGTGCTGGATGCCATGGAAGATTTCCACATCATTTTGCAGGCGCAGTAAGGAGGGAACGCAATGTCTGATATCTTAGAATCGAAACTGGTCCGAAGCGGTACCTGGGGCTCCCTCTGGCTGGATGGTGAGCAGGTGTCCGAGTGCTACGGCTGCCAGATCAAAGTGAACAAGACCAAGGATGACGTGGCCCGTTGCCGGACGCTGGTGTCCGGTAAGAAGCTCACCGGTGTATCCGTCACCGGCACGGTGCGGATCTATAACGCTACCAGCCGCCTGATCGAGCTGGAAGCGGCAGCCATCAACAACGGCACGGATCTGCGTCACACCATCATCAGCAATCTGGATGACCCGGACAACCCCAACAACCAGCGGATCGCCGTCAAGGGCGTCAGCTTTGACGATCTGACCTTGGCTGACTGGGAGGCTGCAAAGCTGGGCACCATCGAGGCCCCCTTCACCGCAGAGAGCTACGAGGTGCTGGATAGCTGACAAAAGAGCCGCCCTGCCGTGACTGACAGGGCGGCCTTGTTTGAATATGGAGGAAAACATGGCTGAAATCATGAAAGAGCAGGCGCAGGAAGCGTCTGTGCTGGACGCCCTGCTGGGCGCAACCGTTCCCAATGTGGAAAAGGATCTCCCCACGGCGCGCTATAAGGTGGACCGCCTGAGTCAGGCGGCGGGCCGGGATGTGGTATTCACCCTCCGGGCGCTGCCCTACGGCAAGGTCCATGATCTGGAGCGTTTCAATCAGGACGCGGACATCCACATCCTGTTGGCCGGATGCGTGGAGCCGGATCTGAAGGACCCCCGGCTGCTGGAGAAGTTCGGCGGAGCCACGCCGGCCGACGTGGTCAAACGGATGCTGCTGGCCGGTGAGATCGCGGATCTGAGCGCCGTGGTGGAACGGCTCAGCGGGTACCGGCGCGCTACCATTACGGAAGTAAAAAACGGCTAAGGGACGGCACAGATCCGGAACTGGGTCTGCTGTACTACCTGTTTTCCGCCCACCACTGGGGCCTTGCGGATCTGCGGGCGCTGTGGGAAGGCGGGACAGGCTGGCATGATCTGGTTCTGGCTATGTCGTCCTACGAGGTGAATGATCGGGCAGAGGCGGCGCGGGCAGCCCGGAGGGGTGGTCCGATTCGGACCACAAGGCAAAAAAAATAAGCCCCTCCGGGGCGGAGGGACTTAGCAAAACAACGTAATGATCCAGCAGATGAAAATCGCACCAATACCAAGGCCGAATGCAACTTTTAAACCCGAGTCCATACGAACCCCTCCCCAACAGTATATTTATATTATATAGCATACAGAAGAAAGTTGTCAAGGAAGGAGGAACTTTATGCCAGACGTTTCTATCGCAATCAAAGCCACAGACAGATTTTCCGACGCAATGAAAACCATGAAGGATTCCGCAAATAGTTTTGATAAGAGCATAGTCGGGATGCAGTCGAGGCTAAATTCTCTGAACCGGACCAAGGCAACGCTGAAGGTGGATACTGACCGGGCGCGCACAGAGCTGCGAAGCGCCGAAAAACAGTTCGCAGCGACTGGTGACGCGATCAGTGAGCTGGTCTTGCAGGAAAAGCAACTTACCTTTGAGAACGCCCGCCGGAATCTGTCCTTGGTTTCCAAGGAGGCCGCCAACGTTGAAAAGCAGATGCTGAAAACGGGCAATTCGGTCAGTAAGATGGGGAATAAAGCAGGTGAGGGTTTTTCTACCATTGTGCAATCCGTAGCAACAGCAGGCGGCGCAAAAATGATCGGATCTCTGGCACAGGACTCGGTCAATACGCTGGTTGGGAGTATGTTGGGGTCCAATGGAGGAAATGTGTTTTCATCCGCGCTTTCAAGTGCTATTTCGGGAGCGGCGATCGGCAGTATGATTCCCGGAATTGGGACCGCTGTTGGCGCGGTAGCGGGCGGGCTTGTTGGAATGGCGTCTGGCAGCGTCCAGAACTGGAGCAAAAAGGATGATGCCTTTAAGAGTTATGTGCAAAATGCCGTGGAGGAGCAGCTGAACGAGCAGACCACCTCTCTGACCTCCGGCAGCGCACTGGCAGCGTCCCGGGAGACCGATCAGATCTCCTTTGCCACCCTCTTCAAGGGCGAGGACAAGGCAAAGCAGTATTTGGCCGATCTGGTGCAGATGGCCAACACCACGCCCTTCCTCTACGATGACCTAACCAGCATGAGCAAGACGCTGGCCACCTACGGCTACGATGAAAACAGCATCCTTCCTGTGCTTCAGACCATCGGTGACGCAGGCGCGGCGCTCGGTCAGTCCACAAGTGACATGAACTCCGTGGCCACCGCTATCGGCCGGATGAAGTCCAGCAACAAGACCACGCTGGAATATCTCAACATCCTCAATGACCGGGGCATCGGCGCGGTGGGGATGCTGGCAAATGCCTACGGCGTGGATCAAGGCGAGGTATACTCCATGATCTCCAAGGGCCAGATCGCCGGTCAGGACGCGGCCAGGATCATTCTGGACGCTCTCACGGATTCCTTTGCCGGTTCCATGGAGCGCCAGTCCAAGACCTTCAGCGGCATCACCTCCACCATTGAGGGCCTGCGGCAGGAGCTGGATAACGCCATGGGCGAGGGCTACAACGAGACCCGCATGGCAGGGCTTCAGGCAGAGCGGGAATGGCTTGAGGGTGACAGCGGTCAGGAGATGCAGGAGGCATATCAAGCCATCGGCGCATGGAAGGCCTCGCTGGAAAATGCCAAGGAACAGTATATCCGGGACGCCGTCAACGAAGCAATGGGCAGTGACGCCTATAAAACTGCTGAGGCTGAAGGTGACGCCGCAGAGATGGGGCGCATCATCATGAAGGCCAAGATCGACGGCATGAACCAGTATAACGCCAACGAAGGCAAGGACGAGGTGCTGGCGCAGGAGTTGAGCCTGATCGACTCTGTGCGTGAGGACACGTCGCTCAATGATTCGTATTGGGACGCCGGGTACACACTGGGGCAGTCCTTCAGCAAGGGCCGCGCGGCGGGCATGATGGGCAGTGGCAACGGTGAAACCTCCGCCAGCGCCTCACCGTCAAGAATGCTGCAGGGGGTCACGCTGCCGTCCGGCAGCAGCTACGCCGTCGGCATCGACTATGTGCCTTATGATAACTTCCCGGCGCTGCTCCATCAGGGAGAGCGGGTCCAGACAGCGGAGGAGGCCCGCAGCGGCGGCAGCGGCACCAGTATCCAGATTGTGATGAACGGCACTGTGATCCGGGAGGACGCAGACGTTGAGCGAGTGGCCTCGGCACTGCTGGAACGGATGGAACTGGCGGGGATGAGGGGGTAACGTATGCAGTTTTGCTTTATTCGTGACAGCGTATCCCTTGTGATGCCGGTAACGCCCGGAAATTATCAGTGGAGCGTCGGCAAGAACATGGAGACCATCAACATCAGCCAGCTGGGTGATGTCTACCGCCCCGGCGGACGGAGCCGGTTCTCCGGCAGCTTCGAGTTCCTCCTCCCTGCTCAGGAATATCCCTGGATGGAGGCATCGGCCAGACCGGATCCTCAGTATTATCTCGACTATCTGACTGCCTGGGCGCGGGATAAGAAAACTGTCCGCATGGTGATCACCGGGACGGAGATCAATGCCCTGGTCTACATTGAGGAGGTCACCCAGCAGGAGAAGGATGGCACCGGAGACCGCTATGCCACCGTGGCCGTCCGGGAATATGAGGATCTGGAGGCGGCGGAGGTGGCAAACCCCAACGTGGGTACCGGCAACAGCGGCCGGGCGCCGTCTGAGGCATCCAGTGACCGTACGCAGAGCTACACCATCGTGCGGGGCGATACCCTGTCGATTATCTGCCGCAGGTATTACGGCAGATCCACCGCTAAGTATTACAACGCTCTGGCCAAGTACAACGGAATCAAGAATCCCCATCTGATCTACCCCGGCCGGACGCTGAAGATCCCGCCGGAGAATGTGCTGCTGGGGGTGTCGCCGTGAACATCTATCTGACCCACGGTTCCACCACGCGGGACGTTACCAATATCCTGTCCGCATGGACGTGGAGCGGAGACAAGGCCGCAATCTCCCGGCAGCTATCGGCAGATTTCGCGTATATCGAAGGCAGCAGCCTTCCGGTGCCGGAGGTGGGAGATCTTCTGACCATGGCAGACGGAGAGAAAAAGCTGTTCATCGGCGTGATCCTGCTGCGGACGTTAGGCTCGGAGGACAGCACCCTGTCCTGCACGGCTTATGACTATGGCTATTACCTGCAGCGCAATGACGGTACTTATAAGTTCACCGGTGCCCCGGCGGAGGCCATCACCAGGACGGCCTGCGCTGACCGGGGGATTCCTGTGGCGTCACTGCCGTCAACAGGAATTCCGCTGCGGCGGAAGTTCGCAGCCGTCCGGTTGAGTCAGCTCATCACTACGGCGTGGACACTTGCCAGTGAGAAAAACGGTAAGTCCTACGCCATCCGCTACACACCGGATGGCCTGCTGGTGAAGGAGCGAAGCGCCAACAGCGCCAGCCTGGTGCTGAAGGCGTCCTCCAACCTGATGGACGCCACCACCAAAGAGGATGCCAGTAAGATGGTCAACAGTGTGGCTATCTACGATTCCAGCGGAAACTTCATCCGGCGTTACGGTGACGCCAGCGCCCAGAAGCTCTACGGAGTGATGGAATCCCACATCACCCAGCGAGAAAACGGTGCTGCCGACGCTGACGCAACGGCTAAGAAGGCGCTGGAGGACGGCAGATTCCAGCGGACCGTAACCGTCAATGTTCTGGGTGACCACAGCCTTATCACTGGGGAAACCGTGGTGGTACGAGAGGCGAAAACCGGGCTGTCCGGCGTGTTCTGGATCGACGCGGACGTCCACACCTGGAAGCGGGGCAACTATTACGCCAAGCTGACGCTGAATTGCCGAAATGTAATGGCGACCGCCAGTGCGGGAAGTGAGGATCTATGAGCGAACATGATGCAAGAGACCCGTTCGTGGGAATCAACCAGCATATCCGTAAAGAAGCACGGGGACAGTATGTGCCCGCCTATGCCATCGGCAAGGTGATCTCCACTTCCCCGCTGGTGATCCGGGCAGACGGCATGGATCTGGACAAGGAAGATCTTCTGGTTCCCGCACATCTGACAAAGGCTGATTGGCCGGTGGTCTCCACGTTGCCATACCGTGTTTTGGAGGGCAACTATAACCAGACTACGGGTAAAGTGACGGTGATCCGCCCGTCAGAGAAGTTACCTGGTGTGCCCAGCTGGGCAGAAAAGGAGCCACCGGCAGCACCAGCGCTGGACTGGCTCAAAATTGGAGAAACGGTGCTGCTGATCCGGACGGAGGATGGGCAGACCTATTGTGTTGTAGAGAGGATGGTGCGGCCGGATGAGCCTGTTTCCGCTGATTGATCGCCCAGATGACGGTGTAATCGCGGCAGCGGCCAATTTGCCGCTGTACCGGGAGACTGATTGGAACTTCCAGACCAATGAACCGGTCTGGCGGGGCGGGAACCCTGTTATGGTCACCGGCGCCCGCGCGGTGCTGGTATGGGCGTGGAACGCGCTGCATACGGAGCGCTTTGCCCACGATGTTTTCAGCAGCGATTATGGGCCGGACTTTTCAACGCTCCGTGGCAAGCCATACACAGAGGAAGTCCGGCAGGCAGAAGCAATCCGGATCATCCGGGAAACGCTGCTGGTCAATCCGTATATCACAGACGTGACCCAAGTCAGTGCGGAATTTGCGGATTCCACTCTGACACTAAGATTCAAATTGACGACTATTTACGGGGAGGTGAGTATTGATGGCTGTGACATCACCCTATGACGGTCTGACTCCGGAGGTCATCAAGGCAGAAATGTTAGCGGACCTGCAGGTAAAAGGTGTGGATGTCGATCATCGTGAGGGCTCCTATGCCAACACGCTGGTCAGCGTAGCAGCGTATCAGCTTTATAAGCTCTATCAGCTTTTCCCAAGCCTGCTTTCCATGGCATTTCCGGACGAGGATGCTGGGGAATACATCGATAAGAACGCAGCCCAGCTGGGCATGACACGGGCGCCCGGCAAAAAGGCGACCGCAACCATCAAGTTTACCGGCACCGACGGAACGGTGATCCCCGCAGGGACGGCACTTTATGCTCCGGAGAGCGGTTTACAGTATCTGACAACCGGGGACACCATGATCATCGGCGGGATGGCAGAGGCTACAGCGGAGGCCGCAGAGATCGGGTCTGACTACAATCTCCCGGCCGGCTACATCACATCTATGTACGTTAATGTAGCTGGCGTTGTTACCGTCACCAACTCCACGGCTGCAGCCGGCGGCGTCAACGAGGAAAGCGATGCAGACTTTTATGCTCGGTATCATGACCGACGGACGCTGCCTATCACATCCGGCAATAAAAATCACTATATTACCTGGGCAACGGAGACCACCGGTGTCAGCTACGCCAACTGCCTCCCGCTCTGGAATGGAAATGGCACGGTGAAGGTAGTGATTGCCGGAGATAACCGCGGCCCGGTTGATGAGGTGATTCGAAGCGCCTGCGCAGCTCACATTGAGGATGAGCGCCCCATCGGCGCCACCGTGACTGTGGTATCCGTAGCAGAGCGAGAGATTCCCGTGACGGCCAAGGTCACCTTGGCATCCGGATATACCACAGAGCAGGTTGGGGATCAGGTGGAGGCAGCCATCAACGAGCTGCTGAAAAAGCAGCCTTTTGGCGAAGAATCTACGATTCCGTTCAGCCGCATGCTGGCCTGTCTGCTGCAGTGCCCCGGTGTTGCTGATTACAGCACATTTACCGTAGACGGCGGTACTGCGGCGATTACGCTGAAGGCGGAGGATGCTGCTGTGGTGGGTACCATCACCGTGACGGCATAAGGGGGCGTACCGGTGTTGAATGTATTGGATAAACTGACCGAGCGTGAGCTGGTACCCGGTTATCATCTGGCCTGCGCCCAGAGCCGAGCGCTGATTGAGACGCTGACGGATGCCAGCTTAGACGCAAAGGCAGCTCTGGAAGATGTGATGGATCAGTTTTTCGTAGAGACCGCGACCTGGGGACTGGATCTGTGGGAGCAGCAGGTCGGAATCGAGACAGATCACAGCCTGAGTCAGGCTGACCGCCGGGCAGCGATTAAGCAAAGTTTGGTTGCCAGCGGTAACACAACAGCGGAGATGGTCCGTCAGCTGGCCGAAGCAATCACTGGATACGAGGCCCGAGTCATCGTCAATCAGGATTACAGCTTTTCACTGGAATTTCTGGGAGAGAAAAACGAACTGGCCGACATTGACGTGGAGGGTCTGCGCTCTGTAGTGGAGCAGATCAAGCCGGCACATCTCAGATTTGTGATCTCCGGAGTGACCTGGGGAGATATTGAGAGCGTGGGGCTGACCTGGCAGTATTTTGAAGCCAACAAAATGACATGGGCCGAATTTGAATCAAAATTCTGCGTCCATGCCAAAAAGTAAGGGGGAGATTTTATGCACAAATGGTTTTTGGTGGAGCCCTGGGAAAGCCAGGGCAAAGAAACGGAGGTGCCCCATGGAGAATAACTCCGCGCTGCACATCAAAACAGTGATCACCGGCGTCATTGCAACGCTTACCGCCCTGTGGGGCTGGTTCGGCTGGCTGGTGATCGTGTGGGTGTGCCTGATGTTGGCAGATTGGTTGGTTGGATCCGCCGTGGCCAGCAAGGAGGGGCGCTGGTCCAGCGCAAAGCTCCGGGAGGGGGCTTGGCATAAGGGCGGCATGATCGTCATCGTGTGCGTTGCGCTGGTGGCGGACTGGCTTATCAGCGCCATGATAGCAAATCTGCCTGGCGTCACATTGCCCTTTGATTATACGGTACTGATCGGGCCACTTGTGATTGTTTGGTACATTATTGGCGAATTGGGCAGTCTGGCGGAACACGCAGTTAATATGGGAGCCAAAGTCCCTGCGTGGCTGCCGAAGATCCTCGCCGCCGGCAAGTCTGCTGTGGATGCAGCGGGAGATAAAATTGCGGGGGACGACCCCAAAGATGACAACAGTTGATAACGGTTTATAACATAACCGTAAAATTTGAAAGGAGAAACACATCATGGAAAAGAAGTATGCGGACATCATCAACGAGGGCAAGAAGAACGGCAAGAAGCTGAGCGAGATCAACGCCGAGCTGAAGGCAGCGGGGGCAACCTTCCATTTGGACTATACGATGACCTCCGACGGCCCCCAGGTTGGCTGGTCCGAAAAGGAGATGGCCGAGGGCTTTATTCCTGCTGAGGAGGAGCCCAAGGACGCCCAGCGCACCGTGGATATGCGCCGCCGTCCCGAGCTTGCCGGCACCAAGCAGATCCAGTGGATCCCCGGCGGCAAGTTCGAGGTTACCTATGACGAGGACGGTTATGCCAAAAGCGCGGTGAGAGTCAATGACTGACATCTTTGACTGTGCTCGGGCGCAGGTCTACTATAACCCTGGGAAGCTGACGCCGGCGCAGATCAAAGCGAAAACCGGCTGCACGCACATCATCAACGGCTATCTGTTCAACGGCAAATTTCAGCCGGTTGGCTGGACGGTGATCGATGGGAAAGTTATCAGCCGGGACGCCTATCAGGATTGGGGCATTTCCATTGGCAGTGATGGCGCACCGAAGATGTTGACGGACCGGGGAGGATCTTTCCTCTCCGGCGTCCCTCTCCTGAAGGCGGGGGCCAAACTACACCGGGATCTCACGCCGGACGTGGCCCGGTCCGCTGCCCGGACGGCGGTAGGCTGGCTGGCCAACGGTAAGGTGTGCCTGTGGTGCGACAAGGCCAGCCTGACCCGTGAGCAGCTCCAGAACAAGCTGCTGGGGCTGGGCGTGGTGGACGCCCTCATGCTGGACGGCGGCGGTTCCACTCAGGGCATTTTCCCCAAGGGCAAGGTCAAAAGCTCCCGGAAGGTACCCACGCTGCTGCTGTTCTGGGAACGGAAGGCGGAGACCGCAAACCCTTCCCCGGCCCCAACCAAGCCGGAGGACCCGGCGCTGGCGTGGGGCAAGGCCAAGGGGCTGCTGACGGACAGCAATCTGGAGAAACCGGTGACCCGGGCGGAGCTGGTTCGGGTGCTGTACAAGCTGAAAGGAGAATAGGCATGGATGTTAAGGTCTACTCTCTGGCCGCTGATGGGGACAAGTACCTGACTCCTCATTTCCAAGTGAAAGAGTTTCGCTGCCGTGATGGCAGTGACGTGGTGCTGATCCATGAGCAGCTCCCCTGGGATCTGGAGTCCATCCGGTATCAGGCCAGCCAAGAGCACGGCAAGGGGAAGGAGATTCCCCTCATTATCAACAGCGGCTACCGCACGGTGGCCTACAACAGCACGTTGAAAAACGCCAGCAAGCACAGTCAGCACCTTTACGGATACGCTGCGGATATCCACATGCCGGGAGTCTCTATCAAGGACCTGACGCGATATGCCCGGAACGTGTCCCCCAACCATGGAGGCGTTGGGGTATATGGCAGTTTCCTTCACTTCGATAAGCGGGAGGCCAAGGCCGACTGGACCGGCTGAGAGAAACCGCCCTGCAGCACTGCGCTGCGGGGCGGTTTTTTTTACGAAAAAGGAGCGACACCCGACGAGTACCAGTCGTCGGGTGTCTATTTTTCTGTTTGTGTTTGTGTTTGACGCATAGACCAGTCGAAAGTGATACAATCGCCGTCTTCTCTACACGGTAAGATTATATCACGTTTTGGGTGGCCTGACAAGGGGCTAGGCTGGTATATATTGTGCTGAAGGATGGTTTTGCCTGGCATCCGAAAAGCCCGAAAATCAATGATTGAGGTACACGCAAAAGTACACACTTGCCATTTATATGGGCTAAATAACGTTTGCCAAAAGTTAATAAAAACATCAATTTTATATACTATCTAATAACTTTTTTGCCCCGATAAAAGGCGGCGTCTGGTTCGAATCCAGTCGGGCGTACCAAATGAATACCACCCGTGTTTCGAACTTTTTTATCGAAATACGGGTGGTTTCTTATGCGGAAAACCTTGATTTATTAGGGTTTTCCGTTTTTCTATATTTCCACGCGGTTTTTGTGAAATGATAAAATTGCAAAGAACTTTTTTCTATTCAGAGCCGCTATTTGAACACAACTTTTCGATATAATTGCCATCGTATGCAGCCTCAAACCCTTGTGGTGTCTTATATTTTAGGGTTTGATGTGGCCGGACTTCATTGTAAAAGCGAATATACTCATCCACACTTTTACGGAAGTGCTTTTCAGATGTATATTCCCTCCGATAGGCTTCTTCCTTCTTAAATGTTGCGAAAAACGCTTCTGCAACAGCATTGTCATGAGGGCGGACGGTTGCGGAAAAGGATTGTTTAACCCCAAACTGTTGCAGCAGTTTAGAAAGTGCATCAGAAATGTACTGTCCACCTCTGTCACTATGAAAAGTCAGATTTTTAGGATTTCCGCGTTTGGCATAAGCGTCCCGAAAAGTTGTTGTCACAAGCTGTGTACTGGCGGTGCGGGATATACGATACCCAACCACTCTACGAGAAAACAGGTCAATGATTGCGCAAAGGTACATCCAAGAATCTTTAATTCTGAAATAAGTAATATCGCTTACCCAGATTTGATTTGGATGATCAGCATTGAATTCACGGTTTAGCAGGTTTTGTTTTTTGCGCTGCTGTTGAGTTTTGTATAGCTTTTTTGCATCTGTGCGGATGCTGTATAAGCCGAGTTCGTGCATAATGGACAAGACTCGTTTTGCACTGATGCGCAGACCATTTTCAGCCAAAACAGCACGGATTTTATCAGCGCCATACCGCTGTTCGCTATCATCGAAGATCTGTTTTACTTTCAACATGAGCTGAGTTTTTTCCTCTTCATACTTGCTGCGGTCTACCCGGCGGAAAATGTGGTTATAAAATGTGCCACGGGATACATCCAGCGCTTCGCATAGTTCATGGACGCTGTATAGATCTGCCATTTCATTATGCAAGTGTTCTAAAGTTGCCAGCTTATCCTACAAAGGGATACGGGCAATATAACCTGATAAGCGGATGACTTCCAGCTCATGTTCTACTTTTCGAAGTCGCCTTGAAATAGCATCAAATTCTGCTGGAGTATAGGTGCGGGTATCTGTTTGAATGGAGCAATACTGCTTTCTCCAATGGTAAAGGGTACTCTGAGATATGTTCAATTCTTTGCAGAGTTCCTTAATGGATTCGCCTTTTTCATAGCGCCGGATCGCTTTGACTTTGAACTCAGTTGGGTATTTTATTGGCATAGCCTCATCTCCTTTTTGAAGGAAAAAATATTATCTATGCAGTAGAGGAACCTGAAACCTCCCAGCACCCAGATGCCCAAAGGATGATAGTAAACACATTTAAAGAGATGACGGAAAAAAACGGGTGTCAGATAATTATCACAACTCACGTTCCGGGATTAGCAGCTCTGCTTCCAATTCAGAGCCTGCGCTATATTACAAATAGCAAAGGCTCTCCCGAGGTCGCAGTCGGAACAGAAGACGCTGGAATTCTGGCACGAGTTGCTGACACATTAGGGGTACTTCCAGATTTAACTCCGCCATTGGCCCCGCAGTATCATGATGTAAAACTTGTTATCTGCGTAGAGGGACCAAATGATGTAGCGTTTCTCACAGCAATTAGTCGAATTGCACATTAAGCGGACCCAAGTATTGTTGATTTGAATAGCTCACCTTACATTGTGATTATTCCTTTAGGGGGCAACACTCTAAAAGAGTGGGTAAATCACAATTATCTTCAAAAGCTTAACACGCCTGAGTATCACATATATGATAGTGATAATACACATGTACACGCCGGAATTTGCGACCAAATTAATCGCCGCAGCGATGGTTCTTCTGCAAGAGAAACAACAAAACGCGAAATGGAAAATTACATACATAGCGATGTTGTAAGGGATCTCTTTGGCGTCCAGATTGAGATAAGTGACACAATGGACGTGCCACGTGAAATCTCCGCACTATTGCAGGCGAGAAATCCAACGGCATATAGTCCCGAAACAGTAAAAAGGAAATTGAACAAGTTAGGAGCTCCCCGAATGACAATGGAATTGCTTCACAGCCGTGATCCTGCTGATGAGGTTATAGGATGGCTGAGAGATATTTCAAAATTTATACAGGCGTAGTTTTCAGCACCAGCAATTCTCTACATCAAAAAGGGAAATATCCGAATTGAAGCCACCTGACAACTAAGGTTGCTGAAAAAGGTGTAACACCTGAAACCCTTGCTGCGGCAAGGGTTTCAGCCGTTTCAGAGGACAAAATCGAGCACCAGACGAGATGGAGATGCAAAAGGCCATTTTCGTGATGTGGGGTGATTCGAACCTCTGAGTAAAGAGAAAACAGCGAGAGAAGCCCCCGCTGGTAGTTCAAATCGAACGGCCAAGGGGGGCTTCTCTCTTTGTATTGCGCGGCTGTTTCAGTTGGTGGTATTGCTTGCTTTGTCCTTGGTTCCTTGGTGGTCTTGGTAATAGCTTTCTGCCATGGTTTTGGATATACTTGCGTTGCAAAACGAGGAAAGGAGCGCAGACCATGGCAGACAAGAAAAATCTATGCGCCCAAATCGACATCGCCCTGCACAACCGGGTAACAGAAGAAAAAGACCGCCTGGAGATGACCACCAGCCAGTACATCGCATCACTGCTCACTGAATACTACAAGATGAAAGATGAGAATGCTGGCCACCTTGGCTGGAGATCTCACGATCTCCGACACCACGGCAAAGAAGCTGCTGGCGGATCTGCCCGCTGACCTGGACCCGGAGCGCCGGGCCGTGGTAGAGACCGCCTGCAGACTGGTGGGCAAGGTCAACTACTTCTGGGGCGGGAAGTCCCTGGTGATCGGCTGGGACTCCCGCTGGGGCCAGCTCACCAAGGTATGGGCGGACAGCAACTCCACCACCGACACATATCGACCCTATGGATTGGACTGCAGCGGATTTGTCGATTGGGTATTTTACAATGTCACGGATGGAGAGTACGTCATAGGCCACGGCGGCGGTGTCCACATGCAGCACACCTACTGTACCCCCATCTCGTGGAATGAGGCCCAGCCCGGCGATCTGGTGTTCTATCCCGATGATGAGCATGTGGGAATCGTAGGTGGCAGAGATGAAAGCGGAAACATGCTCATCATCCACTGTGCGTTCAGCCAAAATAATGTGGTGATCACCGGCCTGGAGGGCCTTACCTCCATTGGACATCCCTTGTATTACGGGGAATAAAATAAATCTCGCGGTGAGACACAATTTCTGTCGGAATCAGGTCTCGCCGTGAGATTTTTTAATCTTCAAACAGTTTGGAGACTGGAATTTCCAGCACTTCCGCAACCTTAAGCATGATTTCCATGGACACACCGAAAGCCCGGGTTTGGCTTTCAATCTTTGCAACAAATGACTATGATTAATTTGCTGGCCGATATTCAGGCGAAAATGGCAGAAGGTTAATCAACGGGGTGCGAGCGGTGGCCAAAGAAATACAACCGCAAAGAAACTGCCCGGACAGTTTGTCTTTTGAAAAAAGAAATCAGTAATTATGAAGAAGATCGGCTCAGCAGCCGTTTTGCAGCGCTATACGATACTATTAAGCAAATGAAAAAGAATGGTTGAGATTGGATCATAGTTTACCTTAAAAAGTAATTCTCGGTGCTATATGGGGCAGGATCCAACGCTTTTGTTGTCTCCTGCCCCATATTTGTTATATCTGTTGTGTAATTAAAATTCCAAATTATGACCGTCTTTTTTAGAAAATAGGTGGACCACATTTCCACCAAAAATAAACGAAATGGAAGTGCCACTTTCCGAAGGGATATACTGGGCTCCATCCATACCCGAGGTCTGGGCAACAATAATGCTATCCCGACCATTGATATCCACATGAAGATGGACCGCACTCCCCATCATCTCTGAGACTTCTACCTTGCCATGCACCCCATGTTCACCATTCTCCAACAGCATAATGTGCTCAGGCCGGACACCGAGAATAATCTCTTGGGGGGGTACACTAGCTTGATACAACCTTTCTTGTTTCTCGACGGTAGGCACTACTCGAATACCGCCCATCAAAACAGAATATACGCCGTCTTCATCCCTCTTCAACTCCGCATCGTAGAAGTTCATCTGTGGGACCCCTATAAAACCTGCTACAAAGAGGTTGACCGGGTGATCGAAAACCTCTTGAGGTGTTCCAATTTGCTGGATAACACCGTCTTTCATGATAACAATGCGGTCACCTAAGGTCATTGCCTCGGTCTGATCGTGGGTAACATAGATGAATGTGGCATTGATACGCTGGCGTAGCTTGATGATCTCAGCGCGCATCTGGTTACGCAACTTGGCATCCAAATTAGATAAGGGTTCGTCCATGAGTAGAACTTTGGGCTCTCGTACAATAGCTCGGCCAATGGCCACCCGCTGCCTCTGGCCACCTGACAGCGCCTTAGGCTTGCGCTCTAGATATTCCGTAATTCCCAGGATCTCCGCCGCCTGATTCACACGACGGTCGATCTCCTCCTTAGGTAACTTGCGGAGTTTCAGTGGAAATTCCATATTGCCCCGCACCGTCATGTGGGGATATAGGGCATAGCTTTGAAACACCATAGCGATGTCTCGATCCTTAGGCTCCACATCGTTGACTAGTTTTCCGTCAATATAGAGCTCACCCCTGGTGATCTCCTCCAACCCTGCCACCATCCTCAGCGTGGTAGATTTTCCGCAACCGGAGGGCCCGACTAATACAATGAATTCCCGATCACTGATATTCAGGTTGAAGTCCTGCACTGCGAGAACGCCTTCGTCCGTTACCTTGAGATTACTTTTCTTTTCCTCGCTGTGTGGATATACTTTTTCAATATGCTGTAAACTGACTTCAGACATAATAAGCACCCCTTTCTGAGATGGCTTTCATTTTAAATGCCAGATATCCTGGTCATATTCCGCGATAGTACGATCGGAGGAAAAGAATCCAGAGCGGGCAATATTGACCAGCATCCTGCGGCTCCAGGCGTCCCGGTCCTCGTAGTCGGTTAGGCAACGCTCCTTCACCGCAATATAGTCCTCCAGGTCTAAAAGGGCCATAAAGTAGTCTTTGGAAATAAAGTCCTTGTAGAGCCGGCTAAGGCTCTGGGCATCACCCATGGTCAGCAGCTGGGGGCTGATGATGAAGTCCACCAGACGCTCCACCTCTGGCTTCTGCCAGTAGTCGCTGCTACGGTAGGCGCTATTCTGATAGAGGTCAATGACCTCATCAGCCGAGCGGCCGAAGATGTAGATGTTCTCCTCCCCCACCAGCCGGGAGATCTCCACATTGGCCCCGTCCAACGTACCCAGGGTGACAGCACCGTTGGCCATGAGCTTCATGTTGCCGGTACCACTGGCCTCCTTGGATGCCAAGGAGATCTGCTCGGACACATCGCAGGCGGGCACCAGGAGCTCGGCGGAGGAGACATTGTAGTTTTCCACCATCACCAGCTTCAGCCAGGGGGACACCTGAGGGTCCTGGTCGATGAGCCTGCTCAGGCACAAAAGCAGGTGGATGGTGTCCTTGGCTAGGGTATAGGCAGGGGCGGCTTTGGCACCGAACACCATAGTCACCGGCCGGGTTGGGGTACGGCCCTCCTTGATCTGCAGATACTTCCAGATTGCATACAAAGCATTCATCTGCTGGCGCTTATACTGGTGCAGCCGCTTGATCTGGATGTCCAGGATGCTATCGGGGGTAATCTCCGTCCCGCGCCCCTTCAACCACCGGGCCAGTTTCGTCTTGTTTTCCCCCTTGACGGACAGCAACTGCTCACGGAGAGCGCTGTCCTCCATGTAGTCCATCAGCCCCTCCAGCTTCCCCGCATCCCGCTTCCACTCCGGGCCAATGGCCTGGGTGATGAGATCGGAGAGAGCAGGGTTGCAGCCCATCAGCCAGCGGCGGAAGGTGATACCGTTTGTTTTATTGTTGAACTTCTCTGGGTAGAGCACATAGAAAGAGTGCAACTCCGTATTTTTCAGGATTTCGGTGTGCAACTCGGCCACACCGTTGACCTTGGCGCTGCTGTGGATATCCATGTGGGCCATGTGGATGACATCGTGCGCATCCCAGATGGCAAGCTTGGGGGCATCGCTGCGTTTCCGGGCCCGCTCATCCAGGGCACGGATAAAAGGCAGTAGCTGGGGGGTCACCTGTTCCAGATAGGAGGCAGGCCATTTCTCCAGGGCCTCGGCCAGGATGGTGTGGTTGGTGTAGGCACAGGTACGCTCTACCAGATCCATGGCCCGCTCTAGCTCCACCCCCCGCTCGGTTAGCAGACGAATGAGCTCCGGAATCACCATGGATGGGTGGGTGTCGTTGATGTGGACAACGGCGTACTTGTCCAGCTCTTCCAGGGCGTGCCCCCGCTCCTCCAGTTCCTGCAGAATCAGTTGGGCACCAGCGGAAACCATGAAGTACTGCTGGTATAGTCGCAGCAGCCGCCCCGTCTCGTCGCTGTCATCGGGGTAGAGGAAGGAGGTCAGGTGGTGGGAGATGTCCGTTTTGTCAAACTGGATGCCATCCTTGGGGGGGGGGAGCGGGTTGCTCCACGTCAAAGAGGTGCAATCGGTTGCAAATGCCATTCTCATAGCCGGGAATCTCCAGGTCGTACAGTCTGGCGTTCAGAGAGAAGCTCCCGAACTTTACCGGGTAGGACACCCCGGTATCCAGCAGCCAGGACTCCGGCGCAATCCAGGGGTCGGGCATCTCAGTCTGCCGGCCAGTGTCCAACCGCTGACGGAACAGGCCATAGTGGTAATTGAGGCCCACACCGTCCCCGTTGATTCCCAGGGAGGCGATGGAGTCCAGAAAGCAGGCGGCCAGGCGGCCCAGCCCGCCGTTACCCAGGGAAGGCTCCGGTTCCTGATCCTCAATCTGGGCCAAGGAGCGGCCGTGAGCGGCCAGTAGAGCCTCCACATCCTCTAGTAGGCCCAGGTTGATGAGGTTGGCCCTCAGCAGCCGCCCCACCAGAAATTCCGCGGAAAAATAGTACAGTTTCCGCTTCCCCTGGGCGTGGCCCATGGGCTTTTGTAGATCACGCACCGCGGCGGTCAGGGCGTACATCAACTCCCGGTCGGAGCTCGTGTCCAGGCTGCCCCCATGCCTTGTCAAATAGGTATCCAAATAAGGTTGGATGCTCATGACTTTTCTCCCTTCCTTTCCTGGGGCAGGCGCTCATAGAGCTTCATCTGCCGCAGCAGGCGTTTGGCCAGAGCCGGGCTATCAAAGCCGGGCAGCGCCCGCCACTGCCAGTTACCCCCCAGCGTAGAGGGGGTGTTGATCCGCCCCTCTGAGCTAAGCCCTAGCAGATCCTGCATTTGAACAATGGCGTAATCGGCAGTACTACTCCAAATAGCTCGCATCATTCCCCAATTTTCTCCTTCAATAGAATCAAGATGCAAATATTCGCGAGCCAATGCTACATCTTCTGGGCTTGCGGTACTAATCCACCCTAAAGCAGTGTCGTTGTCGTGGGTACCGACATAGGCAACACAATTGGTAGGGTAATTATGGGGCTGATATGTTCGCCCTCCCCCATCCCGGCTATCAAAGGCAAACTCCAGCACCTTCATTCCAGGATAGCCGGTGTTCTTCAAAAGTTGATGTACCGAGGGGGTAAGAAAGCCAAGATTTTCTGCAATGATGGGCCGCTGACCAACTACCTTCTCCACTGCACGGAAAAAGTCCAACCCAGGCCCAGCTTCCCATGTACCTTCTTTGGCTGTCTCAGCAGAAGCCGGAATAGCATAGTAAGCATCAAAGCCCCGGAAATGATCGATACGAAGCACATCATAAAACCTAAACTGGAAAGAAATACGGTGCAACCACCAGTGATAGCCATCTGCCCGCATCTGCTCCCAATTAAAAAGAGGATTGCCCCACAACTGGCCATCTGCAGAAAAGCCATCCGGTGGGCAACCAGCCACCCGGGTAGGATGCAGATCAGCGTCCATCTGGAACTGATCCGGATGTGCCCATACATCCGAACTGTCTTCCGCCACATAAATAGGAATATCGCCAATGATAGATATCCCTTTGGCTTCCGCCAGACTTTTCAGCCGTTCCCACTGCTCAAAAAACAAAAACTGTACGCCTTTCCAAAAGAGAATATCAGATTCCATCTCTGCCTTGGCCTGTGACATTGATTCTCTTTCCCTGTGTCGAAGTTCTTCCGGCCACTCTTTCCAAGGTCTTCCTCCAAAATAACTTTTTAAAGACATGAAAAGGGAGTAATCTTCCAGCCAATAACTTTCTTTATCGCAAAAACACTGCACCGCTTGTTTGTTATTGGCCCAAAGCCGATCCACTGCTTTTTTGAGTACCTGGAAACGTTTTTGATACAACAATCCATAGTCTACACGGGCGGGATTTGTACTCCACTGGATGCCTTGGTACTCTTCGGGCAATAATAATCCCACCTTGGCCAAATCATCTAGATCAATCAAATAGGGGTTCCCTGCATAGGAGGAAAAAGGTTGGTATGGAGAGTCGCCATAGCCAGTAGGTCCAATGGGCAATAACTGCCAATAAGTCTGACCACTTTCTGCCAAAAAGTCTAAAAACTCTCTGGCAGATCTCCCCAAAGTTCCGATTCCCCACGGTGAGGGTAATGAAGTGATTGGCATCAGAACGCCGGCACTTCGCATATCAACACCAACCTTTCTGTGACTCTGTTATCTTGTTTCCACAAAAGAAACGCTTTCACGTTCCACTAATTCAAAATCAATTGTTTCATAAACCGGAGTTGTTTTGTAATGAATCGCCTGGAGTAAGGTTTGTACTCCCCGGGCTGCCAGCTCCGCGGCATCCTGTCTAACGGTTGTCAGTCGGGGGATACAGAAGTTAGCAGTATCAATTCCATCATAACCTACGATCGAGATATCATCCGGGATCCTCAGTCCCAAATCGCATATGGCACGCATAGCCCCTAAAGCAATAACATCGCCCAGTGCAAACAGGGCAGTGATATCCGGCTCTCGCCCCAGTAGCTCTTTTGCCGCCGCATATCCATCTGCCATGGAGAACCGACATGGGACATGGTTAGCTTTAGGGGCAAAAGGCAACCCTAACCGCCTCATACAAGCCTCAACACCCCGGAGGCGTTTAACACTAATTTGCTCAACCGCCAGGTTTCCTCCCAACACACCGATCTTCTGATGTCCATGACGGTATAGGTACTCAATAACAGCCTCTGCAGATGCGGTGTCATCTGTGGAGAAGCTAGATAGATTTTCAAAACCTAAAGCATGGGCGTCATTGGTCAGCAACACACAAGGAACCGTAATTGGATGAAATTCTCGTCGAAAACAGTCCAAGTCCCCTCCAAGGAAAATAATTCCTTTGGGCCGACGGAGCTTGACTAACTGCACTGCATACTGTACTTCGTCGGCCTCCTCATCCAGATAGGCCACATAAATCTCTTCACCGTTGTTTCGAAAAAGATCCTGCACACGTTCCAAAATTCCAGCAAACAAGAAGTTTTGAGATCCTTTTACCAATACGGCAACGGACGATTGTGCCTGCGTCTTCAGATACTTTGCATTAGCGTTTGGCTCAAATCCCTGCTCATGTACTACAGCCAGAATACGTTCTCGAGCCTTCTTACTGACATCTGGATGATTATTCAGAACCCGGGATACAGTACCTAACCCATATCCCGAAAGACGCGCAATATCTTTTATCGTCATAGTCTCACTTCCAATATTCCATGTGATACAGCCCCGTTACCCCTTGACCGCACCCGCGGCCACGCCTTTGATAATGTACTTCTGGCAGGACAGGTAAAATACGATCACAGGGATTACCGCCATGATGAGGGCGGCCATAATGGCACCCATGTCAACCCGGCCGTAGGAGCCTTTCATATATTGTATCACAATAGAGATGGTTTTGTACTTTTTCAGATCCAGGGTCAGGTAGGGCAACAGGAAGTCGTTCCAGATCCACATGGTCTCCAAGATGCCCACGGAGATGTAGGTGGGCTTCATGATGGGAAGAACCACCGAGAAGAAGGTACGGATGGGTGAACAGCCGTCGATCATGGCGGCCTCCTCGATCTCAATGGGGATGGACTTGACAAAGCCGCAGAACATGAACACCGCCAGCCCCGCGCCAAAGCCCAAGTAGATGATGATGAGACCCCAGGGGGTGCCCAGACCCAGCCGGTCGGTGACCAGGGAGAGAGTGAACATGACCATCTGGAAGGGGACCACCATGGAGAAGACGCACAGGATGTAGATGGCTTTGGTGACCCGGGTCTTCACCCGGGTAATATACCAGGCGCACATGGAGGTGCAGATGAGGATGACCAGCACCGAGCCCACGGTGATGAACACCGTCCAGCCCACCGCATCCAGAAAGCCGTACTGGTCGATGGCGGCGGTGTAGTTGTCTAGGCCTGTGAGGGTGGTCTCATTGGGCAGCTGGAAGGGCTCCAGGCTGATGTAGGACTTTTTCTTAAAGGAGTTCATTAGCACCACCACGATGGGCAGCACATAGACGATGCACAAAAAGGAGAACAGGCCGGTGCCCAAGCGGCTGAGATGGGCTTGTTTTTGTTTCATTGCTGTACCTCCTTGGAGCGGGTGACCCGGAGCTGAAGCAGACCGATGCCAACCACCAGAATAAAGAAGACCACGGCCTTGGCCTGGCCCACGCCCTCCCAGCCGGTACGGCCGTAGAAGGTGTTGAAGATGTTCAGAGCCAGCAGCTCGGACATCTTGGCGGGCTCGCCGGCGGTTAGGGACAGATTCTGGTCAAAGAGCTTGAAGCCGTTGACCAGGGAAAGGAAGGTGCAGATGGTGATGGAGGGCATCATCATGGGGATGGTCACCTTAAACAGCCGCTTAGGGCCGCTGGCGCCGTCGATCTGGGCGGCCTCGATCACATCGCCGGGGATGGACTGGAGCCCGGCGATGTAAATGATCATCATATAGCCGATCTGCTGCCAGGACACCAGGATGACCAATCCGGCAAAGCCGTACCACTCGTTGAGATTGAGGGCGGTGGAGTAGGCTGCCAGGATGCCGTTGAAGATAAGCTGCCAGATGTAGCCCAGCACGATGCCGCCGATGAGGTTGGGCATGAAGAACACGGTGCGAAAAATGTTGGTACCCCGCATCTTCTGGGTCAGGGCCAGGGCGATCAGGAAGGCGATGATGTTGATGACCACCAGGGAAACCACCGCAAACAGGGCGGTATACCAGAAGGCGTGACGGAATATGGTGTCCTGAAAGGCCCGGACATAGTTTTCCACCCCGTTGAAGGTGGCGTCGGTCACCGTGGTAAACTTGCAGAAGGACAGCCAGATGCCCATGAGGAAGGGCACGATGAAGCCGATGGTGAACGCGGCCAGGGTGGGCAGGAGGAAGATGGGAAAATACCGCTTGATTGCCTTTTCCAAAGAAAAGCCTCCTTACATAAATCAGTCAGTAGGATGAAATGGAGACAGCGGGCAGGCAAACACCCGCCCGCTGTCAAAGCGTTGGTTTCAGAGATAGGGTTCCAATCAGCCGTTGACGGCAGCCGCCTCGGCGGCCCAGCCGTCCACGAAGGCGGTCACCACGGCGTCCCAGTTGGCATCGGTCTGGTCGGCGGCATAGGTGGTGAGAGCGGAGCCCACGCCGTTCTTCCACTCCTCAGAGGGCATGGTGGCGAAGTTCCAGGACACGGGCTCATAGCCGTCGGCCACATACTGGTTGCCGATGTTCACCAGGGGGTTGCTGGACTCCAGGTTGCCCTGGAAGGGGATCACAAAGCCCATGCCAGGCTGGCCGGAGGGCATGGCGCCCTCGCCGCCGCACATGGCGGTGGTGCCCACCTCAGAGGTGACACACCAGTTCATGAAGTCCAGGGTGGCCTGGATGTCGGCCTCGGAGGCCTTGGCGTTGACGCACCAGTAGTTCTCGGTGCCGGTGCACAGGCCCTGCTTCTCCTCGCCGTCCACGCCGATGTAGATGGGCAGCATGCCCAGGTTGTCGTCGCCCAGCTCGGCCACGTCGTTGTAGGCCCAGGTGCCGTTCTGATAGAACACGGCCTTGTTGGTCACAAACTCGGCCACGGCGTCGTCGCCGGTCTTGGTGGACAGCAGAGTGGGCTCACAGGTGGCGTTGTTGATGTACAGGTCCCAGATCTGGCGGTAGTTGTCCAGGTAGGTGCCCTTGATGGCGTCGGTGGAGCTGATGCCGTCAGCCTTGTACTCATAGTAGATGGGCAGGTTGGCCAGGTGGGTCTTGAAGCGCCAGTCGGAGGAGCCATCCATGCCGGCGGAGGTGAAGGCGGAGAAGCCCAGCTCGTCCTTGCGGGCGGTGATGTCCTCGGCCACCTTCTTCAGATCGGCAAAGCTCTTGATGTCGTCGGCGGAGTAGCCGGCCTGCTCCAGCAGAGCCTTGTTGTAGATGATGCCGTAGGTCTCGATAACGTAGCCGATGCCCGCCATCTTGTCCCCGTCCATCAGGGCGAACTCCTCGCTGGTGAGTTGGCTGGCAATGTCAGAGCCGGTCAGGTCATAGCAGTAGTCCTTCCAAGCGGCCAGGCCCACGGGGCCGTTGACCTGGAACAGGGTGGGAGCATCGGTCTTGGCCATCTCGGACTTCAGAGTGGTCTCATAGCTGCCAGAAGCGGCGGTAAGGACGGTGACCTCCACGCCGGTCTCCTTGGTGTACAGGTCGGCCAGTTCCTGCCACTGAGCATTCTGCTCAGGCTTAAAATTCAGGTAGTACACTTTTCCGCCGGCGGAATCGTTGCCAGAGCTTCCTGTGTCGCTGGGCGTGGATGGTTTTGTACCACAACCACTCAGCAGTGACAAAGACAGTGTAGCGGCTAAACCGAGTGCAAAGAGTCTTCTTTTCATTTCCATTGACCTCCTAATAATTTTACATTGACTTTATTCTGGAAATGTTCCCGGAATCGTTTCCGGTTTTGCTGAAGTTATTATACATCTTTTCAGCAATAATCTCAACAAAAATTTTATTTCTCTTTTGTTTTTTGTCTGAATCACAAATATACATACTATGATATCGTGTATATCAAACAATTTTTAATTAGATCACAAGCACAATATATATGACAAACAATTTTACAGTCGCCTTTCTATCAGCTTACCTAATGTCTACCTCGTATATCTTGAGATTGTATATTCCGCCAAGTCTCAAAGTAAAAATCGGTCCAACAAATAGATACGCCTACTGTCGGACCGATCTTTGCATCAATTATAGTATTCCTTATGGTTCTGCGTTTTCTTTACTTGACTATGCTGGTAGAATCAATTGGGCGCACCTTGTAAAACGCAGACAACACAGAAATGGTATCAGTCTGCCAGATAGCGAATCCCTTGAATGCCATGGATGCCCAGACCTGGGTCGTTGGAGACGGTGATCTTCCGCTCGTTGAACACCGCGCCGCCCAGGATGGGGTCCTCGCTGCACAGCACGGGGCCGTCCAGGTCGATCTTGGTGATGATCTGCTTGGCGCAGGCTAGATGGACCGCCGCGTTGACACTGATCTTGGCCTCCAGCATGCAGCCGATCATGCACTCCACGCCGTAGACCTCGGCAGCGGAGGAATGTTCAAAAAAGACGCACTGACCGAGTTCTTCGACGAAGTGCGTCAGAAATGTACCTTCCAGTACTGCTTCTTCGGCCACTATCACAGCAATATGGTGATCGAGAAAAGATAGCTCGGCGCGGTCATTGATGTTTGTATTGTGGGGGTGGGAACCGTCTTTTTTAGCTTGAGCTGACAGTGGTCGGCATAACCGACACCGTCATAGAACACCAGATTTTCCGCATCGTAAAATTCAATCATCCCCAGCAG
>ENA-UOJR01000538-UOJR01000538.1-human-gut-metagenome-genome-assembly--contig:-C115P-NODE-538-length-48292-cov-15.244315_pt1 | contig 48292 bp, 46 predicted proteins | sample MGYA00242354_ERZ723901 | MGnify/ENA metagenome assembly ERZ723901
ACTGCACGGCCGACAGCCTGACCGCTGGCCACTTTATGGCCCTGACCCTGATGAAACGCCTGCAGCAGGCAGGCAACCGTCCCATCGCTCTGATCGGCGGCGGCACCACCATGATCGGTGACCCCTCCGGGCGTACCGATATGCGCAAAATGCTGACCAAAGAGGACATCGACCATAACGCCGAGTGCTTCAAGCGCCAGATGGAGCGCTTTATCGAGTTTGGCGACGGCAAGGCTATGATGCTGAATAACGCCGACTGGCTCCTGAACCTCAACTACATCGAGCTTCTGCGCGAAGTCGGTCCCTGCTTCAGCGTGAACAACATGCTGCGTGCTGAGTGCTACAAGCAGCGCATGGAGAAAGGCCTGTCCTTCCTCGAGTTCAACTACATGATCATGCAGAGCTACGACTTCTACCACCTGTTCCAGAATTACGGCTGCAACATGGAGTTCGGCGGTGACGACCAGTGGAGCAACATGCTGGGCGGCACCGAGCTGATTCGCCGTAAGCTGGGCAAGGACGCCTACGCCATGACCATCACCCTGCTGACCGACTCTCAGGGCAAGAAGATGGGCAAGACCGCCGGCAACGCTGTTTGGCTCGATCCCAACAAGACCAGCCCGTTTGAGTTCTACCAGTACTGGCGCAATGTCGGCGATGCAGATGTCCTCAAGTGCATCCGCATGCTGACCTTCCTGCCGCTGGAGCAGATCGATGAGATGGATCACTGGGAAGGTGAGCAGCTCAACAAGGCCAAGGAGATCCTGGCCTACGAACTGACCAAAATGGTCCACGGCGAGGAAGAAGCCGAGAAGGCCCAGGCCACTGCCCGCGGCCTGTTCAGTGGTGATGCTGACCACGAGAACATGCCCGCCACCCAGCTGGATGCCTCCCTCGTTAAGGACGGCACCGTCGGTCTGCTGGCTGCCATGGTCGCCGCTGGCCTGTGCGGCTCGAACCGTGAGGCCCGCCAGCTGGTCCAGCAGGGTGGTGTTCTGGTGGATGGCGAGAAAGTCACCGACCCGAAGGCTGCCCTGACCGTCGAAGCGTTGAACAAGGGCGTTGTCATTAAAAAGGGTAAAAAGGTCTACCACAAAGTGACCCTATAATACGCAATAAAGCAGGCCGCTGCCGCCGGAGACACCGTAAGTTCCCGGGGCGGCGGCCCTTTTTACAGGAATTACGCAGATTACTTGCCCCCATTGCAGATTTGGGATATAATAAGGGCAGTCGTTGAATTTGTAGCCGGAGGAACCCCATGCCTAAAGATAAGCTGAAAACGATCTACGTCTGCAACCAGTGCGGCGAGACCAGCCCCCGGTGGATGGGCCGCTGCCCCTCCTGCGGGGCGTGGAATACGATGACCGAGGATGTAGTGGCGGAACCGACCAAAAGCAGTTCCCGCGCCGCAGCCCCCGTCCGCGTGACTGGTCAGACGAGCCTGACGCCCCAAAAGCTGAAAAACATCAGCACCACCGAGGAAAAAAGCCGTATCGTCACCGGCATCAGTGAGCTGGACCGCGTGCTGGGCGGCGGCATCGTCATCGGCAGCGTTACGCTCATCGGCGGCGAGCCGGGCATCGGAAAATCCACGATTTTGCTGCAGCTTTGCGGCGAGGTCAGCAAAACCAAAAACGTGCTCTATGTCACGGGCGAGGAATCGGTGCGGCAGATCAAACTCCGCGCTGTGCGTCTGAACGTGCCCGAGGACAACATCTCGCTGGTGGCAGAAAGCGACGTGGACGAGATCTGCGGTCTGATCGAATCTATGAAGCCGGACCTCGTGGTCATCGACTCCATCCAGACGATGCGCTGCACCGATATTTCCTCTTCGGCTGGCACGGTCAGCCAGGTCAAGGAAAGCTCGGCCCGCTTTTTAAATGTAGCCAAAACGCTGGAAATTCCCACCTTCATCGTGGGCCACGTCAACAAGGATGGCGCCATCGCAGGCCCCAAAGTCATGGAGCATATCGTGGATACGGTGCTGTACTTTGAGGGCGACAAGACCCTGCCGTACCGCGTACTGCGCGCGGTCAAAAACCGCTATGGCTCCACCAACGAAATCGGTATGTTCGATATGACCGGCCGCGGCCTTGCCCAGATCGAGAACCCCTCCCAGGTCATGCTGGAGGGCCGTCCTCTGGGAATCAGCGGTACCTGCGTGGCCTGCGTGATGGAAGGCACCCGCCCGGTGCTCAGTGAAGTACAGGCGTTGGCCACCAAGACCAGTTTTCCCAGCCCCCGGCGGACGGCCAGCGGCTTTGACTATAACCGCATGTACCTGCTGCTGGCGGTACTGGAAAAGCGCGCGGGGTATAACTTCTCCAGCCAGGACGTGTATGTTAACATCATTGGAGGCCTGAAGCTGGACGAGACCGCCTGCGACCTGCCGGTCTGTATTGCGATGGCATCCAGCTTTTTGGACCTGCCGGTGGGTGAAAAGACCATCGCTATCGGCGAAGTGGGCCTGGGCGGGGAAGTGCGCAGCGTGACGCACCTGGAGACCCGCCTGCGGGAAGCCCAGCGCGTGGGCTTTGATACAGCCATCGTACCCAAGCACAATTTAAAAATGATCGATCCGGCCCAGTTCCCGGGCCTCAAGCTGGTGGGCGTCTCCTACCTGCGTGAAGCGATCAACACGATAAAATTAAAGTGAGGAGAAAACCATGCCTGACCAGAATCAACCCAAAGCACCGGCGTTCAACCCGAAGCTGAAAGATGCCATCGTAGCGCTGAAAGCCGAAAACAACCCCAAAAACCTCAATGCCGTTCTCAACGAGCTGGTGCGCTCTCCGCTGCTGGCACCGGCCAACTTTGACCTGCAGGGTCAGTCTGCCCCTACGCCCGGCCCGGATGGCCGCGTGCAGCTGCCCCCCAACACCAAAATCAACCTCATCATGGTCAACAGCCCCGAGGGCAAACACTACTACCTGGGCTTCAGTGATTGGGACGCTGTACATGCATGGCAGAAGAACCCGGAGCAGGGCCGCCAGGTTATCATGCTGCGCTTTGATGATTTCGCCAATATGGTCTCGAAGAACCCAGATGCCTCCGGTATAGTCATCAATCCCGGCGAGAACAGCCTGCGCCTGGAGAAGCCACTGATCGAGTCCGTCAAAAAGCAGAGGGACGAGATTGCCAAGGCCCTGGCCCAGCAGCGCGCCGCTGTCACCCAGATCAAGCCGGGCGACAAGGTTACCATCGTGGAACCCAGCGTCCTGCCGGACGAGCTGGCCGACCCTATCTGCGAAGTGCTGGCTCAGGCTCCCGGCGTCGGCTCTGCCTACCTGCAGATCATGATCATCAACGATGAGGCCAAGAGCTACCTGCTGGTGCTGGACGGCCCCAAGGATGACAAGTTGTTTTCCGCCGTTGCCAAGGCAGCACGCCCCTATCTGATGGGCCGCGAGAAGAAGATCGACCTGAACATCACCACGTCCATCTCTCCGCTGGGTCAGCAGGGCATGCGCGGCAGTGAGCCGTTCTACCGCAAGGGCATCGGTCGCATCATGGACGAGGACGACGACGAATAATCCTGTTTGTACATAGCAATGAAAGCTGCACACCCGTAAAGCGTGAAAACTCTGCGGACGTGCAGTTTTTTATTCGGATTTTCTTGCATCTTGGCTGTAAAAATAGTACAATATACAATATATGTGTTTGTGCATCTGGCACAGGAATCCGAAGGTATGAGGTGTAGGATATGGTTTTGAGCATGACAGGCTACGGCCGCGCCGGCGCACTGCTGCACGGGCGCGACATCAAGGTGGAACTGCGCAGCGTCAATGCGCGTTTCTTTGAGTATTCTTCCCGATTGCCGCGCTCCTGCGCGTTTCTGGAAGACAAGCTGAAAAAGCTGGTGGCTTCCAGGGTCAGCCGCGGCAAGGTGGAATTAAGCCTTTCCATCCAGACGGTCACCGCCGCCGATACCGTGGTGTCGGTCAACTGGCAGCTGGCCGAGGGCTACCGCGCCGCCCTGAACGAGATGGTGGAGCGGATGGACCTGAAAAACGATGTCTCCGTTGGTATGCTTTCGCGTTTCCCCGATGTGCTGACCCAGACTGCTGCCCCCACCAACGAGGAAGAACTCTGGCAAGATGTGCAGTCGGTGGCTGAAAAGGCCGTGGATGCCTTTGTGGCTATGCGCGCCGTCGAGGGCGAAAAGCTGAAAGAGGATGTGGCGGGCCGCCTCGATACCATCGAGACGCTGGTCGGCCAGATCGAGGAAAACAGCGCAGGCCGCGTGCAGGCTTACAGCGATAAGCTCTACGCCCGCCTGCAGGAACTGCTGGGCGACCGCAACATCGACGAAAGCCGCCTTGTTACTGAGGCTGCCATCTTTGCCGATAAGACCGCTATCGATGAGGAGACCGTCCGCCTGCACAGCCATGTGGCCCAGTACCGCGAGATCTTGGCCCTGGATGAGCCCATCGGCCGCAAGCTGGACTTTTTGACCCAGGAGTTGAACCGTGAGTCTAACACCATCGGCTCCAAGTGCCAGGATGTAGCCATCACCCGCCTGGTTGTGGAGCTGAAATCCGAGATTGAGAAGATTCGCGAACAGATCCAGAACATTGAGTAAGCGGGGACACCCATGAAACTGATCAATATCGGCTTTGGCAATATGGTCAATGCAGACCGCGTCATTGGCATCGTCAGCCCGGATTCGGCACCTATCAAGCGCCTGGTGCAGGATGCCCGCGAGAAGGGCGCTTTGATCGATGCTTCCTACGGCCGCAGGACCCAGGCGGTGCTTATCATGGACTCGGATCACGTAATTTTGTCCGGCATCCCGCTGGAAAGTATTACCGGCCGCTTTGCCCAAGAAGAAGAAAGCTGAAAGGGAGTATAGAGTATGAAAGGTGAAAAGTATCTGTTTGTTGTCTCCGGCCCGTCCGGCACCGGCAAGGACACCGTCGTGGCAAGCCTGCTGAAAAAACATCCGGAGATCCAGCACACCGTCTCCGCCACCACCCGCACCCCGCGTGAGGGCGAGAAGGACGGCATCAACTACCATTTCATGACGGTAGCTGATTTCGAGGATCATCTGGCCCATGACCAGATTGTCGAGCACACCAAATACTGCGAAAACTACTACGGTACCCTGCGCAGCGAGATCGAGGGCCGCATGGCACTGGGCATCCCGGTGATTCTGGTCATCGAGGTCGAAGGCGCAGGCGACATCAAAAAGATGTACCCAGGTGCCACCACGATCTTTGTGCTGCCCCCGGATATGGAAGAGCTGGAGCGCCGCCTGCGCAACCGCGGCACGGAAAATGAGGAGACCATCCAGCGCCGCTTAAAGCGTGCCGAGACCGAGATTGCCAACTCCGTCAACTACGACGAGCATGTGGTCAATGTCGAGGTCGACAGCTGCGCTGAGAGCATCTACTCCATCATCCAGTTCAAGCTTAAGCACGGCGCAGCCGAATGAGTTTGCAGATTGCCCAGGCGGCGGTAGATGATGCGACGATCCACTTTGATAAGCTGTATTCCTACTGCATCCCGCCGCGGTTAAACGATAAAGTCTGGCCCGGCAGCATGGTGTTAGTGCCCTTTGGCCGGGGAAACAAGCCCCGGATGGCGGTGGTGCTCTCGGTAGCAGAGCTGCCGGAGGGCGCCGACACCCAAAAGCTGAAAACGCTGTACGATGCAGCCCCGGCGGAAGCTCGGCTGACGCCGGACCTGCTGGAACTGGTGCGATTTTTGAAAGATCGCACCTTCTGTACCTGGTTCGAGGCCGTCAAGGCGGTTATCCCATACGGTGCCCAGTACCGTGCTGCCGTGGAAAACGGCCGCCCCGTGATGCAGAACCGGCTGTCCCGCTCGACCGAGCGGCTTTACACGCTGGCAGGGGAGCTGCCCGCCAAGCCGAAGCCTGGTCCGCGTCAGCTGGCTGCGATGGAAGCGCTGAGCACCGGCCCCAAGACGGCCCGCCAGCTGGACGAGGCGGGCATCTCCAAGGCAACGCTGGACGCCCTTTGCAAAAAGGGCGTGCTCACGGTGGCCGAGCAGGATAAGTCGCTGGATCTTTTTGCGGACATTCCATTCGACCCGCAGCCGCTGACCCTCTCCGAAGAACAGCAGAAAGCCTTTGCGGCGCTGCTGCCGGACTTGGAGGACGACAAGCCCCACGCAGCGCTGCTGCACGGTGTGACCGGCAGCGGTAAAACGGTGGTATTTTTAAAGCTCATCGAACGCACGCTGGAACTGGGCCGCCGTGCCCTGGTGCTGGTACCGGAGATCAGCTTAACACCGCAGATGATCCGCCGCTTAAAATCCACCTTTGGCAGCCGCCTGGCGGTACAGCACTCGGCACTCAACAACACCGAGCGGCTGCTCCAGTGGCGGATGATCCAGCAGGGGAATGCCGACATCGTGGTCGGCACCCGCAGCGCGGTCTTCTCGCCGTTGCAAAATTTAGGACTTATCATCGTGGATGAGGAGCAGGAACACACCTACCAGAGTGAATCTGCCCCCCGCTACGATGCCCACGACATCGCCAAAAAGCGCGCTGTCATGGAAAACGCCCTGCTGGTCTTTGCCTCGGCCACACCGTTGACCGAGACCTACCACGCCGCCCAAAGTGGCAAACTGAAACTTGTTACCCTCACCCAGCGCTACGGTGGCTGCCCACTGCCCAGCGTGGATTTCATCGATATGCGCGCCGAGCTGACGGCAGGCAACCCCCGGGAGGTCAGCCGCCGCCTGGCACGCGAGCTGCAGGAAAATCTCGATAATGGGGAACAGAGCATCCTGCTCTTAAATCGCCGGGGCTACCGCACAATCGGTATGTGCACCGATTGCGGCCATGTGCTGAAATGCCCCAACTGCAGTGTGCCGCTGGTCTACCACAAACCCCAGCAGGCGCTGATGTGCCACCACTGCGGCCAAACGGTGCATCCGCTGCCGACGCTCTGCCCCGAGTGCGGCGGCAAGATCCACTACAGAGGCTTCGGTACCCAGCGCGTTGAGGAAGAACTGGCGGAACTTCTGCCCAGCGCCCGCATTTTGCGGATGGACCAGGACTCTACCGGCAAAAAAAACGCCCACGAAACGATGCTGGCCCAGTTTGCCCGGCACGAGTACGACATCCTGCTTGGCACCCAGATGGTAGCCAAGGGGCTGGACTTTGAAAAAGTTACACTCGTCGGTGTGCTGGGCATCGACTCGCTGCTGTTCGGGCAGGGCTTCCGCGCCTACGAGAGCGTGTTCAGCCTGGTCACGCAGGTCATCGGCCGCGGCGGCCGCGCCGCGCTGCCCGGCCGCGCGCTGATACAAACAGCCGTGCCGGACCACCCCGTTTTACAGCTGGCCGCCGCCCAGGATTACGAGGCTTACTACCGCGAGGAAATCACCTTCCGTAAGTTTGGCCTGTATCCGCCGTTCTGCGCGTTTTGCGTTATTGGCTTTGTGGGGGCGCAGGAGGGGGCCGTGCTCATCGCAGCCCAGCGTTTCGGCTCGCTGTTGGCGGAACGTGCCGCCCAGCGCCCCGGCCTGCCGCTGCGCATCTTAGGCCCGGCCCCCATGAACATTACGATGCTGAACGGAAAATTCCGTTATAAGCTGACGTTGAAATGCCGCAACGATACCGCGTTCCGCACCCTTTTGCGTGAAACGTTGGATGCTTACGCCAAAGAAAAAATGCCGCAGAAAGCGTCCGTGATCGTGGATTTCAACTCCGACGGTGATTTATAAAATAGAACGTATTGAAAACAATTTTGGAGGTATTACCCATGGCACTTCGCACCATTGTACAGGACGGAGACCCGATTCTGAAAAAAGTCTGCCGCCCCGTCACGAAATTTGATGACCGCCTCGGCACCCTGCTGGACGATATGAAAGAGACCCTGATCGCCGCCAACGGCCTGGGGCTGGCTGGCCCGCAGGTGGGCATGATGCGCCGTCTGTTCATCTGCCTGGATGACCGTGACCTGCCCGAGGAGGTCCCCGCTAACTACGAGTACAAGTTCATCGAGTTCATCAACCCAGAGATCCTTGAGCTGAGCGATGAGCAGGTGGAACTGTACGAGGGATGCCTGTCTTTTCCCGGCCATAACGGCGCTATCAAGCGCTCCAAGCATGTCAAGGTAAAGGCCCAGGACCGCCACGGTGAGTGGTTTGAGATGGAGGCTGACGATATGCTAGCCCGCTGCATCCAGCACGAGAACAACCATCTGGACGGCATCACCATCATGGACCTGGCCGAGCATTTCTACGAAGACGATTACCCCGAAGAAAACGAGGACTGATATCATGCGTATCCTGTTCATGGGCACCCCGGATATTGCCGCTGCCAGCCTGCAAGCCCTGCTGGACGCCGGGCACGAGGTCTGCGCGGTATTTACCCGCCGCGATAAGCCGGTGGGCCGCAAGCAGATCCTGACGGCCCCGCCGGTCAAACAGCTGGCGGTGGAGCGGGGAATCCCGGTCTATCAGCCCCGCACTTTGCGGGACGGTTCTTCGGATGACATCATCCAGGAGCTGGCCCCGGAGATCATCGTGGTGGTGGCCTACGGCTGCATCATCCCGCCGCAGTTGTTGCATGTAGCCAAGTACGGCTGCATCAACCTGCATGTGTCGCTGCTACCCAAATACCGCGGCTCGGCACCTATCCAGTGGGCGGTGCTCAACGGTGACTCCGGGACCGGCGTTTCCATCATGCAGCTGGACGAAGGGCTGGACACCGGTGACGTGCTGATGGTCGAGCCAGTTGACATCGACCCCGAGGAGACCAGCGGTGAGCTGTTTGACCGCGTCAGCGCTGTCGGTGCCAAAACACTGGTCACGGCGCTGGAAAAGATCCCCGCCGGCGAGCTGAAACTCCAAAAGCAGGATGACGCCCAGGCCACGCTGGCTCCGCCGCTGACCAAGGAGATGGCACAGTTCCATTTCACCGAAGACGCAGCCCACATCCACAACTGGGTGCGTGGTATGAACCCCTGGCCGGTGGCTTGGTTTGCGCATGAGGGCAAGCGCATCAAGGTACAGGAGAGCCGCCTGGAGGAGAACCCGCAGAATGCGGCCCCCGGCATCGTGCTGGCCCTTAAGCCCTTGACCATTGCCGCCGCAAACGGCGCAGTGGCTCTGCTGACCGTTACGCCTGAGGGCGGCAAGCCGATGGCCGGCACCGCCTGGGCCGCCGGTAGGCGCTTAAAAGCGGGGGACCGCCTGTGACGCCCCGCCGCCTGGCCGTGAAGGCATTGATCCACCAGGAACAGGCCGGTTACGCCAACCTGGTGCTGGATGCCGAACTAAAAAAGTGTGACCCGCCCATGAACACCCGCGACGCCGCCTTTGCGGCCCGCATCTTTTACACCACGCTGGAGCGCCTGCCGCTGCTGGACTATACAATCGACCGCTACACCAAAAAGCCGGTCGCCAAACTGGACGCCCCGGTGCGTGCCGTGCTACGCAGCGGGTTGGCCCAGGCCAAGTATATGCAGGTGCCCATGTCGGCGGCGGTGAATGAATCCGTCCGACTGACGAAAGTCCTCGGCAAAAGCAGCGCCGCCGGTATGGTCAATGCCGTACTGCGCAAGGCCGTTGTGACCGAGGTACACGAGGACGATTTTGCCGCCCCACTGCAGCGCTTGGGCACCTATTACTGCCTGTCACCCGCGGTGGCAAAGCTACTGTATAACCAGTACGGTGAAGAAGCCTTCGCCATGGCCGCCGCATTTTATGAGCGCCCGGCTACGGCCATCCGCGTCAACACCCTGCGCACCACCGACGAAGAGCTGACCGATTTGCTGCACACCGAGGGCCACAGCGTCCGGCCCGGCCCATGGCCCCATGCGCTGCTGGTGGAGTTCAACGGCTCGCCCGCCGCAAGCCGGGCCTTTGCCAGGGGGCTTTTCCACGTGCAGGGCTTGGCCAGCCAGTTTGCCGCCCTCTGTGTGGGGGCACAGCCTGGCCAGAAAGTAGCGGACCTTTGTGCCGCGCCCGGAGGCAAAAGCCTGACGCTGGCCGAGTGCATGCAGAATCAAGGAAAACTAATCAGCGGCGAGTATGTGGAATCCCGCGTGCCGCTGCTGCGCAAAGCCTTTGCCCGCTGCGGTGTCACCTGTGCCGAAGCTGTGCAGAACGACGCTGCCCAGCTCCGCAGCGATTGGGGCAAATTCGACCGCATCCTGTGCGATGTGCCGTGTTCGGGTTTGGGCGTCATAGCCAAAAAGCCGGACATTCGCTATAAAGATTTGGACGGGATAGAGAATTTGCTGCTAAGCCAGCAGAAGATCCTGCAAAATGGCGCAGATTTACTTGCCGAAAACGGCCGATTGGTGTATTCTACCTGTACAGTCAATCGTGACGAAAACGAGGAACAGGTGAAAATTTTCCTCGAAAATAACCCGCGTTTCCACGTGGCTGTCCCCGCCTTGCAACTGCCTGGCATGCAGCAGGGCAAATATGGCACACTGTTTTTGCCGCATAAAACGGCCACTGACGGATTTTTTGCCGCTATTTTGGAAACAGAAAGTACACAATGATCGTTTATAATAGTAAAGAAGGGAGGAACGCAGCATGAGCGAAGCAACGAAGATTTGCTTATCCGATTTTACGCTGGACGCGCTGAGCGCGTATCTTGTCAGCCTGGGCCAGCCGAAATTCCGCGCCAAGCAGATTTTTAAATGGCTGCACCAGAAGCTTGTGACGGATTTTTCCCAGATGACCGACCAGCCCAAGACCCTGCTGGCACAACTTGCGGAAAATTGCACCATCGCAGCGCCCACCATCCGCCGCCGCCAGCAATCCAAGGACGGTACGGTCAAATATCTGCTGCAATTGGCCGACGGCAACTGCATCGAGACGGTTTTGATGCGCTACAAGTATGGCAACACGGTCTGCGTGTCCACCCAGGTGGGCTGCGCCATGGGCTGCCGCTTCTGCGCCTCTACCCAGGCAGGCCGCGTGCGGGATTTGACCGCGGGCGAGATTGCCTCAGAAATTTACACCGCACAGAAGGACTCCGGAGAGCGGGTCTCTCACATCGTTTTAATGGGCATCGGTGAACCGCTACACAATTTTAACAATGTGATGGACTTTTTGGAGATCATCTCCTGCCCGGAGGGTGTCAACATCGGCATGCGCAACATCAGCCTGTCCACCTGCGGCCTGGTGCCCAAGATCGACGAGCTGGCCAAGCGCCATTTGCAGCTGACGCTTTCGGTCTCGCTGCATGCGCCGGATAACGTGACACGCTCCGGCATGATGCCCGTCAACGATGCGTTCCCGCTGGAGCAGCTGATCCCGGCCTGCCGCCGCTACCAGAAGGAGACCGGCCGCCGCATCAGCTTTGAGTATTCGATGGTGCGCGGCGTCAACGACAGCGATGAGATGGCCCAAAAGCTGGCCAACCTTATTAAAGGCATGGGCGCCCATGTGAACCTAATTCCCATCAACCCCGTGGACGGCAGCCCGTACTCCGCTACGGACGACGCCAACGTGCACCGCTTCCAGCAAAAGCTGGAAAGTCTGGGCGTGAACGCCACGGTGCGCCGCCGCTTGGGCACGGACATCAGTGCCGCTTGCGGCCAGCTGCGCCGCGAGGATGCCCAGCAGGCCGAAAATTGCTGAAAACTACGGAAAGGAACCAACCTGAATGAAGATTGCCGCAATTACTGACATCGGCAGCTGCCGCCAGGAAAACCAGGATAACTACTGCGCGCAGCAGCTGCCGGGCGGTACCGCCTGGGGCATTGTCTGCGATGGTATGGGTGGCGTCAATGGCGGGCGTATCGCCGCGCACATTGCCACCGATACGATGCAACAGTATTTTGCCCGTCAGATGCGCTCCCTGCAGCCGGGCGGCGAGAAAAGCTTTATCATGCGCGGGTTTGATATTACCAACCGCGCCGTGTATGAAAAAGCCACCTCGGACCCTGAGATGATGGGCATGGGTACGACCGGCGTTTGTGCGTATGCCGGCGGGGGGCTGGCGCATGTGGTCCATGCGGGCGACTCCCGCGCGTATCTTTTCCACGAGGGCGAGATGCGTCAGATCACGCGGGACCACTCAATGGTCCAGCAGTTGGTGGACAGTGGCAAGATCACTCGGGAGCAGGCGGCCCAGCACCCCAAAAAGAACCTAATCACCCGGGCGTTGGGCGTTTCGGCCAATATCGTGCCGGAATACAACCGCTGTGAGATCGAAGTCGGCGACATTTTGCTGCTGTGCAGTGATGGCCTGACCAACATGATCTCAGATGAAGAGATTGCACTGGTGCTGAGGGAGGTCCCGTTCTTTGAGGCCCCCAGCATCTTAGTAGATAGAGCTTTGCAGGCCGGTGGGCAGGATAACATCACCGTGCTGCTGATGGGCGTGGAAATTACGGAGGTCAATCATGGATAATCTCATTGGAAAACGGCTGGACGGACGGTATCAGATCGAAAGTCTGGTCGGCATGGGCGGCATGGCCAACGTCTACCGCGGCACCGATACCAGGACCGGCAATGCCATCGCCGTTAAGGTATTGAAAGAGGAATTCCTGGATAACGAGGAGCTGGTCCGCCGCTTCAAAAACGAGTCCAAGGCTATTTCCATCTTGAATCATCCCAACATCGTAAAGGTTTACGATGTATCCGTGACGGACCGTCTGCAGTATATTGTCATGGAATATGTGGACGGCATCACGCTGAAGGAGTACCTTAAGCAGCGCGGCGGCGCCCTGACCTGGAAAGAAACTGTACACTTTGCCACCCAGGTGCTCAGCGCTTTGCAGCACGCCCACTCCAAGGGCATCATTCACCGCGATGTAAAGCCGCAGAACATCATGCTGCTGGCAGACGGATCGATTAAAATGATGGACTTCGGCATTGCACGCTTCTCCCGTGCGCAGAGCCAGACCGTCAGCGATAAGGCCATTGGCTCGGTGCATTATATCAGCCCCGAGCAGGCCAAGGGCGATAAGACCGACGCCCGCACCGACATCTACTCAGTGGGCGTTATGCTGTACGAGATGCTCTCCGGCAAGCTGCCTTTTGACGGCGATGGTGCTGTGTCCATCGCCATCATGCAGATCTCCGATAAGGCAAAGCCTTTGGCGCAGGTGGCCCCCAATGTGCCCGAAGCCCTGTGCCAGATCACCGAAAAAGCCATGGAAAAGGACCCGGCCAACCGCTACCAGAGCGCCCAGGAAATGCTGGAAGCCATCGAGGCTTTCAAACGCAACCCCTCGGCCCGCTTTGCGTATGAGTACCGCAACACCCAGGACAACCCGGAAAGGAATATCAACCGCGTGGTAAACAGCACAAAACCTGCCGCAAAATCGGCGGCTGGAACCAAGGCAGCGGCTAAGTCCGGCAGCAATATCCGCACCGAAGAAGCCCGTCGTGTGGGCACCCAGAACCCCGGCCGCGGCAAAAAGAATAAGAAGAAAAAAGGCCAGAAGCCTTTCTCTCTGCTGCCCATTTTCTTTGGCATGGCGGTCGCCTTTGTCATCGGTGCCGCTATCCTGATCTATTTGATCTTCACCAACTCCAGCAACCTGCTTTTCTCCAACCGTAACGACGTCACCCTCATCAGCTTCATCGGCATGACCGAGGATGAGTTCCGCGCTTCGGAGTATAATTCTCTGCTGAAATTGCAGAAAGAGGAAGAATATTCCGACGAGCCCGCCGGCACCATCGTCAAGCAGAACCCCAAGGCCGGCCGTACTGTCAAGGAGGGCCAGAAGATCACCTTGACCGTGAGCCTGGGCACCCAGTATATTACGATCCCCGAGACGAAAAACATGGTGGCTGAGGATGCCGAGCAGACCCTGAAAGACATGGGCCTGCACGTAACCAAAAAGCCGATGGTGGACGCCACCGTCGCCCCCGGCGCGGTCATCTACACCCAGCCTGCTGCCGGCGAGACCGTCACCGGTGACTCGATGGTCATCGTCTACGTCAGCCGCCAGGACAAGGACAAGACCCAGCCTGTGCCCAGCCTGACCGGTCGTATGCTCGAAGATGCCCGCAACGAGATCAAGGGCAAGTTCTCGGTCCGCGTGGTCGAGCAGGCCAGCGAACAGCCAGCCGGTACCGTTTTGAGCCAGAGCCCGGCCGCCGGTTCCGAGGCCCGCATCACATCGGCTATCACGCTGGTGGTCTCCACCGGTGTGCCTGAAGTCGTCGAAACGCCGACGGATACCGGCAACGGCGATGAAGGTGACAGCACTATTGAAGAAAGCTGGTGGCCCAGCGCAGACGGTACACACCAGATTCACCAGTTGACCGATGGTTCCATGTGGAATGAGAACGGTCAGCGCTGCGATGCCCAGGGCAACCCGCTTTGATGGGGAACGCTATGAACTATATCACAAAGGGCATCGGCGGCTTTTACTACGTAAAAACGCCGGATGGCATCAAAGAATGCAAGGCGCGCGGCATCTTCCGTAAAAGCGGCATCAAGCCGGTGGCAGGCGATTGGGTAGAGCTTTCCCCGGACGGTACGGTCATCGACGAGATCAGGCCTCGCAAAAACGTGTTTGTGCGCCCGCCTATTGCAAATTTGGATGTGCTGTTCATTGTGGCAAGCACCGTGCAGCCTGTGCCCAGTACCCTGGTGCTGGACCAGCTGGCGGCGGCTGCCATTTATAAAGATGTACAGCCGATTCTGGTCGTGACCAAGGCTGACCTTGGCGCGGCGGATACGCTGGTGCAGGCCTACAAAACCAGTGGCATCCCGCTGGTGCAGCTGAACTACGAGACCGGCGAGGGCCTTGACGAGATCAAGGCGCAGATCAAAGATCATCTCTGTGCTTTCTGCGGCAACTCTGGCGTGGGTAAGTCTACACTGCTGAACGCTCTGGCACCTGAATTGCAGCGGGAGACCGGCTCCATCAGCCAAAAGCTGGGCCGCGGCCGCCATACCACCCGCGAGGTGGAGATATTTGAAATCTGCGGCGGCCGTTTGGCCGACACGCCGGGCTTTGCCAGCCTGGAAGCCCAGAAGCTCTGCCGCATCCCCAAAGAGGACATCCAGCACACCTTCCCAGAGTTTGAGCCTTACTTTGGGCAGTGTCGCTTCACCGGCTGCTCGCACCGTGCCGAGACCGACTGCGCGGTGCGACAGGCAGTTGAGGAAGGCAAAATCAGCAAAACGCGCTATGCCAGCTACCTTGCCATGTACGAGGAAGCCAGCGCCAGGAAAGAATGGGAAAAATAATGAAACACGCGATCCTGCTTTCGGCCGTGCCGGTCGATGCAGCTATGAAGCGCTACTGCCGCCCCGGCAGCTTTGTAGTAGCCTGCGATGCCGGCTACCGCAATTCCGATTGCCTGGGTGTGCACCCGGATCTGATCGTGGGGGATTTTGATTCTGCCCCGCAGCCTGATACCGACAGCGATACCATTGTGCTGCCACACGTCAAAGATGACACCGACACCCACTACGCCGCCAAATGGCTGCTGGAAAACGGCTATACCCAGGTCACCATGCTGGGCGCCTTGGGCGGTGCCCGGCTGGAGCATACGATTGCCAACCTTTCCACTGGCCTGTTTTTAGCTGAGCATGGCGTGGACGTAGTGCTGGCAGATACCGCCAGCGAGATCCATTATCTTGTCCCCGGCAAAGATCTTACCTTGCAGCGCGGCGAATGGCAGTACCTCTCGGTGTTCCCGTGGGATGGCAAGCTGATCGGAGTGGACATTAAGGGGGCGTATTACCCCCTGCACGGTGCAGAACTCGTGCCGGATTATCCTCTTGGTGTCAGCAACGAGTTTGTAGAACCCACCGTTACCCTGCGTTGCCAGGCAGGCCATGGCATCGTTGTGCTGACCCGCGCCGATTAAAGGCACACATCCCACACCGCTGCCATAGTATGGTTTATACAGTAAATCCCAGGGAAGGGAGGTGTAAGCCGTGCATGTAGTGGTGGTACGTTGTCCCCGCGCGCTGCGCTGGCTGCTCCGCGCAGCTTTCAAAGTGTAAAATATCCTATGCCTCTGCCCGTTGAGCAGGGGCTATTTTTTTACCCTGCCGCATATACATGCACAAGAATACCAAACGGAAAGGGGTAACCAGCATGGAACTGAAGGTGTTTAAGGACACCCTTGCAGCATACGGCGGGCGGTGGGAGACACGGCAGGAACTGCCAGTGGAAACGGAAATTTTGATCCCGGATTATCAGCCGGCTGTTTTTAAGATCGTCAAATGCCTGATGCAGCCGGTGGTGCTGCAAAACCGGGTAGCTAGCGGGCGCTGGCACTGCGAGGGGTATCTGCGCTGTACCGTGTATTATCAAAGCGATGAGCCCGGCTGCCGACTGTGCCGCACCGAGCAGAAATTTGCCTTTGAAAAATCGGTCGAGCTCCCGGACGCTGCCTTTGCCGAAGGCCCGGCCCAGGTCTGGGGCGAGCAGGAATACTGCAACTGCCGCGCCGTCAGTGAGCATCGCATCGACCTGCGCGGAGCGTACATCCTGTGTGCCGCGGCGCTGATGGTCAGGAATTGCGAGCTGCTGACCTCGCTGGCCGATTGCGGCATTGAGCAGCGCACACAAGAGCTATCCGGCCTGACCCGCGTGGCCGCCGAGGAAAAGGCCCTGACCAGTGAGATCAACCTGCCGCTGCCGGGCACAGGGGAGTCCATCCTGGATATCGGCGGCAGCTTTACCCTGACCAGCCTGACCATGCAGACCGGGCAGGCCAGCTGCCAGGGCATTTTGCAGGTGCAAGTTTGCTGCCAGCCGCCGGAAAGCGAAGCGCTGGATGTCCGCACCAAAGAGATGACGGTTCAACAGACCGTCGACCTTCCTGGGGCAGCCGAGAGCGACCAGTGCATCGCCTGGGGCGAACTGCTGCACTGCACCCTGCGCACAGAGGATGGTGCGGCGGATGCAAGCCTATCGGTTACATGGAAACTGCACCTGGAACTGTGGCGGCTCGCTGCCCACACCGTGGTGGCGGACGCTTACTCGACCCTTTGCCAGGCACAGACCGTGCAGACCGTCTGCAAGCTGCTGCAAAGGACCACCGACCTGAACGGCCATCTGTCCGTGACCGTAGAGGATGACCTGCCCACGCCCGACGCCGAAGTGCGCGGCTGCTTTGTCACGCTGGAAGCGCCGGTGCAGATTCCTGGGGAAGCAGCCAGCAAAGAAAAAGCAGGAGAGACCCGCTGGGAACTGCAGGGCAAAGGCACGGCCCATGTGTTGTGTGCCGACAGCCGCGGCGAACTGACCTGTTACGATAAAGCTTTTACCTGGCAGCCGGAAGGTAGCTGGCAGGGAAGTCCCGGCGATGCTTACCCCTGCCTGCATGCCGATGTGACCCGTCTGACCAGCGGCAAAAGCGGTACGCGGCTGCGCGTAGAAATTGAGCTGAGCATAACCGGCTCCATGCTGCAGGCCCAGGCCCAGCAGGCTTTAAGTGAGGTGGATCTGGGAGAAGAATTTACCGATGGCACAGATGGCCCGGTGCTGTACCTGTACTATGCGCAGGAAGGGGAGCGCATCTTTGATATTGCCAAGCGCTACCACGCCCGCGCTAAAGACTTGGCCGCCGCCAACCACTTGGAGACCGGCGGCACCGCACCCCAGGACCTGACCACCGAGAGCACCTGCCTGCTGATTCCCGCCGCTTTGTAAAGGAGGAAACACCGTGACGCAAGAACAAATCTACCAGAATATTGCGCGCCGGACCGGCGGCGATATTTATATTGGCGTGGTGGGGCCGGTGCGCACAGGCAAAAGCACCTTTATCAAGCGCTTCTCCGAGCTGCTTTTGCTGCCGCATATCCAAAACGAAGCCCAGCGTGCCCGCGCCAACGATGAACTGCCCCAAAGCGCCGCAGGCCGCACCATCATGACCACCGAGCCGAAGTTCATCCCGGAGAAGGCGGTCAATATCGAGCTTTCCGGCGGCGGCAGCTTCCGGGCACGGCTTATCGACTGCGTGGGCTACATGGTGGACGGTGCCCTCGGCCATGAGGAACAGGACGCCCCCCGCCTGGTGAAAAGCCCCTGGTTTGACCACGAGGTGCCCTTTGACCTGGCGGCCGAGACCGGGCACACGGCGTGTTATCCGTGAGCATGCAACCGTGGGCGTCGTTGTCACCACCGACGGCAGCGTGGCCGACCTGCCGCGGGAAAACTACTGCGAGGCCGAGCGCCGCATCATCGCCGAACTGGAGGCCATCGGTAAGCCCTACGTCATTTTGCTGAACTGTACTGACCCGGACAGTGATGCCGCCCACCAGCTGGCCGCCCAATTGCAGGATACCTACCAGCGGGCGGTCGTGCCCATCAACTGCGTAGCAATGACTGCCGAAGCGCTGGACGGCATTTTGCAGCGGCTTTTGTATGAGTTCCCGATTCGAGAAATCGCCGTGCAGATGCCCAGCTGGGTCATGATGCTGGAACCCGGCCATTGGCTGCAAAGCGCCGTATACACTGCCATGCTGAAATTTGCCGGCTCTGTGCACAAAATGGCCGATATTGCAGGCAAAAATCTGCCGTTGGAATGTGAGTACATCACCAAAACCATGCTGACCGGCATGGACCTTGCCAGTGGTTCGGTGCACATTACGGCAATGATTGCGCCTGATATTTTTTACAAAATTTTGGGTGAGCAGACCGGGCTTTCCATCGTGGATGAAGCCAGCCTACTGCCCTGTGTGGTCAGCCTGGCCAAGGCAAAGCGCGCCTACGATAAGATCAAATCGGCCCTTGACCAGGTGGAAGCCACCGGCTACGGCATTGTGATGCCGGGTATCGAAGAGCTGACGCTGGAAGAGCCGGAGATCGTGCGCCAGGGCGGGCAGTACGGCGTGCGGCTCTCCGCCAGCGCACCCAGTTTGCACATTATGCGGGCCAACATCCACACTGAACTTTCCCCCACGGTGGGCAGTGAGCAGCAGGGGGAAGAACTCATCAAGAGCCTGCTGGCAGATTTCGAGACCGACCCCGGCAAACTGTGGAACACTAACATCTTTGGCAAAAGCCTGAACGAATTGGTCAGCGAGGGAGTGCAGGCCAAGCTGCTGCATATGCCGCAGGAGGCCCGCAGCCGCCTGCAATCTACGCTGGAACGTATTATCAATGAGGGCTGCGACGGCCTGATCTGCATCCTGTTGTAAAGGGGGCCTTACCGTGAAGCACCTGACCCGGCAGGAAAAGAAATGCCAGAAAGAGCGCCGCGCCCTGATGGCTGAGCTGGACGCAGCTACGCAAGCCCTGCGTGCTAACGAGAAAGCTTTTCAAGAAGCGCTGGACCCTTTTGTAATTGAGCAGCTAACTTACCAACATGCGGCCCTGCGATGCCGCAGCCGTGTGCTGCTGCGCTTATTGCGGGAGGAGGATGCCCCGTGCCGCTGACAGACACTTTGTGGCCCTGGGCTGTCGGCGCGGTATGCCTGCTGTTGGTTTTGCGGTGCGCCGCCCGCCAGCGGCACCCGGTACTGGCTGTGCTGGCCGGGGCCGTCTGCGGGCTGGGGGTGCTGGCTGTGATAGCGCTGCTGGAACCTGTCAGCGGCATTGTGCTGCCGCTGAACCGCTATACGGCCTTTGTGGCGGCTGTGCTGGGCGTGCCCGGGGTGGTTTTATTGCTGCTTTTACAGCTGATATTATAAAAAATCTTGCCAATTGCTGTGCAATATGCTATAATATCCCAGAAACGAGTGGAACATACGGCGGCGGGACAGTTCGCAAGAGCTGCCTGAGGAAAGTCCGGGCTTCACAGAGGCATAGCAACTGCTAACGGCAGCCGGGGGCGACCCCAGGGATAGTGCAACAGAAAGAAACCGCCGTGCTTTGCACGGTAAGGATGGAAAGGCGAGGTAAGAGCTCACCAGCGCACTGGCGACTTTGCGGCTATGTAAACCCTGCTTGAAGCAACATCCGTATGGGACATTATGCGGAGCCTCGCGCGTCCCGGTGATGGCGTGAGCCTTACGGCAACGTAAGGCCAAGATAGATCGTCGTTTGATACAGAACCCGGCTTACGGTCCAGTCGTTTTCTTAAACAATTTCTGCACAGCGGTTCATATAACTGCTGTGCAGTTTTTGTTTGTAGGAAACACCACATTACAATCACATCCGAAATCAACGGCAGAGCTTGCACCCGGCACCACCTGACAGCAGGCAGAAAAAAGCCCCGCGCTTGACACAGGGGAAGCAGAAAGCTATAATAAAGACATGACATGCTATTTCGCTAAATCAAAGTTTAGCGAAATAGAGGGAGGGGCAAACAGGGAAAATGAGCAGTTATATCGATGTGGTCCACCCGGATCGCCATGCGCCGTATTTGGATATACCCAATGATGTGGTGGAATACCTGCATTATCTGGACTTTGTAAAGATGCGGTCACCGCGCACCATCAACGCATACTATCTCGATTTGCGCGGCTTCTTCCGTTTTATGATGGCGATGCAATGGTCGCGTGTGCCGCGGGATACGCCGCTGGAAGAAATAAACTTAAAGGACATCTCAACCGAGGATATAAAAAAGATCACCAAGCGGGACATCTTTTCCTATTTGGACTACGTGCGCAGCACGGACGCCAACGGCGGCAAAGCCCGTGCCCGCAAGTTGAGCGCCCTAAAAGGGTTTTTCTCCTATCTGGTGACCCAGGTGAATAAACTGCAGGAAAATCCCACCGAGGGAATCAGTCTCGGCTCACCAAAAAAGGCCCTGCCTAAATACCTGACTGCTGCGGAAAGCATAGATTTGTTAAAAAATATACAAAGTGACTTCTATGAGCGTGACTTCTGCATGATTACCCTGTTTTTAAACTGCGGCATGCGGCTGACAGAACTGGTGACCATCAACATGGGCGATTTTAGGCAGGATACCATCCGCATCACCGGCAAAGGCAACAAAGAGCGGCTTGTCTACCTGAACGACGCCTGCCTGGAAGCGCTGGACCATTATAAAAAGGCCCGTGCAGCGCTGCCGAACCTGCCGGCAGATGAACGGGCCTTATTCGTCTCCAAGCGCACCGGCAAGCGGCTGACGGCGCGCCGCGTGGAACAGATCGTGGCGCGTTGCCTGCAAAGCGCAGGCTTAAGCGGACGAGGTTTTTCGCCCCACAAGCTGCGCCACACGGCGGCAACGTTGATGTATCAGGGCGGTGTGGATATGTTGGCGCTGAAAGAAATTTTGGGCCACGAGAGTGTTTCCACCACGCAGATCTACACCCACATCAACCAGGAGCGCCTGCGCGCCGCGGTGAAAGCCTCTCCTCTTGCGGATCAAGGTTATATCGCGGAAAGCAAGCACTCACAGCAGGACTCCGGCGAGGAAGACTGACAGCCAGCCGTTGACCAGATTGACCGTTCCGGCCAGCAGCAGGCAAAACAGAAAGCGTATTGTCAGCCGCCGAAAAGCCCCCGCCAACTGCCCACGGGCGGCCCCGCCCGAAAAGACGCACTGGAACAACCCGTTGCTTATCGCTGCGCTGTAGCCGGATAGCCACAGCCCTGCAAACAGTACACTCAGATTGGACAGGCTGCTCAGCAGCCAGTAGCAGACAAGGCCCCGGCTCTCCCCTGCAGCCAGTACGCAGGCAGCGCATAAGCCGAGAAAGCCACCGCGCAAAAAGAATAAAATCGGGAAAAAGAAACATCCCAAGGCCGAAAAGCTGCACAGATACAGCGCGGCCAACTGCAAAAAGGCAGCGGAAAACTGCCACTGCCATACAGAGAAAACTGTGCTGTAGCTGCTTTTAGACAGGTAGTAAGCCGCCAGCTGACTGCCTGACTCCCAGGCTCCGGTTCGCCCCAGCCAAATGCCTGGCAGGTAGCCCAGCAAAAACAGACAGGCGCAGCCCAAGGGCACATAAGACAGCCTGCCCGCCGCGTTTGCCGGGGCCTGCGGCGCTCGCGACGCTGGCTGGCGCGGCCAGAACATCCGGGCACGGACAGCGGGTCGCGTAGGTTGTGCCGTGCGCATCAGTGCCCCTCCTTAATGGCGGAGAGCGCACCGCCTAAGGTGCCGCCTAACAGCAGAGCCAGCGGCAGCATGGCGTCGCTACGTGTCCAGCTGGGCACACCATGTACAAGAAACGCCGCTGCCAGCAGGCAAAGTGCATAAAAGGCCCCGCAAATTAACCCGCATACAAACCGCTGCCGCCCGATTTTACCCGCCAGCAAAAAGCCGGAAATCGCAGCCCCGGCTGATGCTGCCAGGCAGGCCATCGGTCGCACCAGATGCAGCGGCAACGGCGTATGCGTCAAGAGAAATGCAGCCAGCGCCAACAACAAAAGGCATAGCCCGACCCCCGCCGCAAAAACCTGCACCAGTATCCAGGCTGGCGCATTTTGTCCGCGCGGACGGCTGCGTCGTCTGGGCAGATTGGGAGAAATACTTTTAGCCATAATAAAACGCCCCCTTGCACAGTAAACACTATGCAAGGGGGCGTTTTGGTATGCCGTTGGGCAAAATTACTTCTTAGCAGGGGTGGTGTCCTTGCCGCCCATGTCCAGCTTCTCCACGCTGGCAATGGCGGTGCGGCGGAAACGAATCTTGGTGCGGTCACTGCCGGTCTCCAGAACGATGGTGTCGTCCTTCTCGGAGATGGCACAGACGATGCCGACGATACCGCCGATGGTAGAAACCTTATCGCCGATTTCGATGGAGCTGCGCATAGCGGCGTCCTTCTTGTCCTGGCGCTTCTGCGGCAGATAGATCAGAATGAACATGAAGACGATGATCAGGATCATCGGCAGCAGCGTAAACAGGGTCTCGGTCATGCTGGCGGAACCAGTGGCACTCAAAAACTGAATCATAGCGGGTATACTCCTTAAAATAAACGATTTCTTCTATTATATCGAACTTTGCGGCACAGCGCAAGCGTTTACGAAAAAATATCAGATGCGGGTGTCAAGTTTATGCACATAGGTGTCGTGGAACTGCTGGAAAGTGCCGTTGTCCAGCGCCTCGCGGATGCGTTCCATCAGGTGGTTGTAGAAATACAGGTTGTGCATAACAGCCAAGCGCATGCCCAGCATCTCATCGGCCTTCTGCAGATGGCGTATGTAGGCGCGGGAAAAGTTGCGGCAGACCGGGCAATCGCAATGCGGATCGATGGGAGATTCGTCGCGCTCGTACTTCAGGTTCTTGATGTTAATGATGCCGTCCCAGGTGAACAGGTGGCCGTGGCGGGCATTGCGGCTGGGCATGACACAGTCGAACAGGTCAACACCGCGGTAAACGCCCTCGATGATGTTGCCGGGGGTGCCGACACCCATCAGGTAGCGGATCTTGTTCTTGGGGGCAAAGGGCTCTACGGCGGAGATGATGTCGTACATGACCTCGGCAGGTTCGCCCACGGCCAGCCCTCCGATAGCATAGCCATCCAGATCGTATTCAGCGATTTGCTTCATGTGTTCTACACGCAGGTCGGCAAAGGTACAGCCCTGGTTGATACCGAACAGCAGCTGATCGGGGTTGACAGCCTTTTCCTCATGCTTCAGGCGGGCCATCTCATCCTTGCAGCGCAGCAGCCAGCGGGCCGTGCGGGCGCAGCTGTTTTTGGCGTACTCGTAGGTGGCGGGGTTCTCCACGCACTCGTCAAAGGCCATGGCGATGGTAGAACCCAGGTTGGCCTGGATCTGCATGCTCTGCTCCGGCCCCATAAAAATGCGGTGACCGTCCAGGTGGGAGTTGAAGGTAACGCCCTCCTCGGTGATCTGGCGCAGCTTGGCCAGGCTGAACACCTGGAACCCACCGCTGTCGGTCAGGATGGGACCGTCCCACTTAGTGAATTTGTGCAGACCGCCCATCTCGGCCACCAGCTTGTCACCGGGGCGCAGATGCAGATGGTAGGTGTTGCACAGCATGACCTGGGCACGGATGTCTTTCAGATCCAGCGCCGACAGACCGCCTTTGATGGCGGCGGCGGTGGCAACGTTCTGGAATGCGGGGGTCTGTACGGTGCCGTGCACCGTAGTAAATTCGCCGCGACGGGCGGCACCTTCCTGTTTGATAAGGCGGTAAGGCATAGATTCTATCTCCATTTTAAAATTGATTCATCTTAAAAAGGCGGTACAGGGGGCTATTCCCTGCACCGCCTAAAATATTATTATAGATGAAAATTGTCGGCTCGTCAACTGTTTTCCCCAAATGAAAGGAATATGATTGTTATAATTGAAATGGTCAATTGGCTATGATACTATTAGGTTATATTCTTTTTTCGGCAACTAAAATCTATGTAAAAGGACGTGGACAAAATGAGTAAGGATGGAATTTGCAGTTTCGGGAATGTTCAGGAACGAGACATGGACTTGATGTTCATGGAAAGCCTGTTGACGGATGATGGTTTTGTTTGGCTGTTTTTGAACAAAGCGGGAATCGCGTGCAACTCGGTCGAGGTGCTGAACGTCGCTCTCTCCGAGACCGACCCGGAGTACGGAGAATCCGACATCACCGCGATACTTTCGATTGACGGCAAGAAACACGCGCTCTTGATTGAGGATAAAATCAATGCGCCAGCGATGCCGAGACAATGCGCACGTTACAACCAGCGTGCAGATAAGGCGAAAAGCAAGGGAAAATATGACGATTACGCCGTGTTTATTATTTGCCCGGAAGCATATTACGATGCAAATTCAGAAGCGAAGGAATACGCATACTTCATTACATACGAAGATTGCATAAATTACTTTTCTGTCAAAACAGATACATTGAGTAAAATCAGATGCGAACAACTTAAACAGGCACTTTCTAAAGGTCTTGGTGGGACAGTGGAACCTAACCCAGCGGCAATTGCTTTCTTTGAAAAATACAGAGAATACATGGAAGCGCACAATTACAAGCTAGACATTCGTAACAAGAAAGGCTCAAACGCATGGTGGCCGCACTATGCAACTGAGTTTGGAAACGCTTATATCTTCCACAAAGTTTCGGACGGAGTGGTAGACCTGACATTTCCTAATGGGGCAAAAAACATCGTGACGATGGATTATATCGCACAGTGGCTTAACGTGCATGGTATGCCAAACGTGAAGGCTCAAAAGACGGGCAAGGCGGCGTTGAGGATTTCCGTGCCTGTGCTTGACCAGCATAAACCGTTTGAGGATGCAAGCCAAGAAGATGTGAAAGCGTGCTTTGATGCAGTACAACAGCTTTCCGATCTTGCGCTTATGCTTTCGAGGGCGGCATCTTTCGTGAAAACAAAATAGAAAAGCCACCCTGACCTGAAACAGATGTTAGAAGGTCCAAAAATCTTGAATTGAACACAAATTCCTTTCGGCGTTGCAATTTTTATTGCGAGCTTTGATGTAAATTTCACCTGCGAATCAGGTTGTTTTAACGGCAAGTTACTTTTTCTTGTTCCACCAAATAGAGTCATCTAAATAAATCAATTTTCCATCGAAAAATTTCTTTCTCTTTTCAGGATTATCAACGTCGTAGTAGCCTTTTTCCATGTTATACGTGAAAGAATACGGTGGAATGAGCGGAGGATCATCATTAGAATCACAAACGCAAACAACATAGCACTCACCAGTATCGACGATTCTTGTAATTCTAAATGGCTTTACACTTTCAACTATTACTTTTGCAATATCTAAGATAGTCATATTAGTAAGCATACAATATCCTTACTTAATAAACATCGCATCACCAAAGCTGAAGAAGCGATACTTTTCCTCTACAGCGACCTTATAGGCGGCCATGGTCTTGTCATAACCGTAGAACGCGGAGATCAGCATGATCAGGGTGCTTTCCGGGAGGTGGAAATTGGTGATGAGACCGTCGATGGCTTTCAGCTCGATGCCGGGATAGATGAAGATGCTGGTGTTGCCGCTGCAAGGTACGATCTTGCCGTACTTGGCCCAGACGGATTCCAGCGTGCGGCAGCTGGTGGTGCCCACGGCGATAACGCGGTGGCCAGCGGCGCGGGTGTCGTTGATGAGTTGGGCGGTCTCCTCGCTGACAGAGTACCACTCGCTGTGCATCTGGTGATCCTCGATGGATTCCTCGTTGACCGGGCGGAAGGTGCCCAGGCCGACATGCAACGTAACCTCGGCAATGTTAACGCCCATCGCACGGATGGTGTCCATCAGCTGTGGGGTGAAGTGCAGGCCGGCCGTGGGGGCGGCGGCGCTGCCCAGCTCCTTGGCGTAAACGGTCTGGTATTGGCTCTGGTCCTCCAGCTGTTTGGTGATGTAGGGCGGCAACGGCATCTTGCCGAACTCGTCCAGCTTCTCATACAGCGTTTCGGTATCATAGGTAAAGGTAACATATTTGTTGCCGTCTGGCAAAGTCTCATCCACCACAGCCGTCAGGCTGCCGTCGCCGAACTCCACCTTAGTGCCTGCCTGCATCCGCTTGCCGGGGCGGGCCAGGCACTCCCAGGTGTCCCCTTTCACCTGGCGCAGCAGCAGTAGTTCGCATACAGCACCGGTAGGAACCTTGGTGCCCATTAGACGAGCGGGCAGCACCTTGGAGTTGTTGACGACCAGCAGATCACCTTTTTCCAGAAACTGGGGCAGATCATGAAAGACCGAGTGGACGATGCTGTCATTCTGGCGGTCCAGCACCATCAGGCGGGCCGCGTCGCGGGGGGCGGCAGGCTCCTGCGCAATCAGTTCTTTAGGTAAGTCGTACCAAAAATCTTTTTTCAGCATGGGTTTCTTCCTTTTTTCGTTGACAATCAGGGATAGGGATACTATAATAAAGCCAGCACAGAGGCGCGAAGTGCATCAGTAACCCGGTTTGAAATCCCCTGCCAGGGGCATAAACTGGGTGAAAGGGTACTTCGCCGAAGGCGATGCGCGGCACGCATTGACCTGGGCTCGTAACCAAACAGGTGCGGGACTGTCACACCCTGAAAGGTGTGTTGCGCTGTGTGTATATGCAATATGATATTATATTGCATTTTGTGCCGGTTTTCAAGCCGGTTTTTTTATTATCTGTGCAAAATCGGAACAATTTATGCCGCTGCTGCATAGAAATCGGGAAAGGTATTGCGAAAGGAAGGGTTAGGAAAGATGAAACAGTACAATGTAGGCGTCATCGGTGCAACTGGCATGGTCGGCCAGCGTTTTATCACGTTGCTGGAAAACCACCCCTGGTTCCACCTGGCCGCCGTGGCTGCGAGTGCGCGCAGCGCCGGCAAAACGTATGAGGATGCAATCGGTGACCGCTGGCTGATGAAGATGCCGATGCCGGAATGTGCGAAGAAGCTCGTCGTGCTGGATGCAGCCAATGTGGAGGAAGTTGCCTCCAAAGTTGATTTCGTGTTCTGCGCTGTCAACATGAAGAAAGAGGAGATCAAGGCCCTGGAAGAAGCTTACGCCAAAGCCGAGTGCCCGGTCGTTTCCAACAACAGCGCGCATCGTTTTACCCCGGATGTGCCCATGGTCGTGCCCGAGATCAATGCGGATCATATCGACATCATCCCTGCCCAGCGCAAGCGTCTGGGTACCAAGCGCGGCTTCGTAGCCGTCAAGTCCAACTGCAGCCTGCAGAGCTATGTGCCCGCCCTGCATCCCCTGCGCGGCTACGGTATCACTGACGTGCTGGTCTGCACCTACCAGGCCATCTCCGGTGCTGGCAAGACCTTTGAAACCTTCCCCGACATTCTGGATAACGTCATCCCCTACATCGGCGGTGAGGAAGAAAAGAGCGAGCAGGAACCCCTGAAGCTGTGGGGCTACATCGAGGGTGACAAGATCGTCTCCGCCGATGCTCCGCGCTTTACCGCCCAGTGCCTGCGCGTGCCGGTTTCTGATGGCCACATGGGTGCCGTGTTCGTGCGCTTTGCCAACAAGCCCAGCAAGGATGAGATCCTGAAAGCCTGGAAGGAATTCCATGGCCCTGCACAGGACCTGAATCTGCCCAGTGCCCCGAAGCAGTTCCTGCATTATTTTGAGGAAAACGACCGCCCGCAGCCCAAGCTGGATCGCATGCTGGAAAACGGCATGGCTGTCAGCATCGGCCGCCTGCGCGAGGATAACCAGTACGATTACAAGTTCGTCTGCCTGTCCCACAACACCCTGCGCGGCGCTGCTGGCGGTGCTGTGCTGCTGGCGGAACTGCTGGCTGCCAAGGGCTATTTTGACTGATTCGCTGCCCTGCCCGGCGCAGGAACCTGCGCCACTTTAAAAGAAGGAGTATTCCCTATGAAGAAGCCTGTTTTTACCGGCGCTGCGGTTGCCATTATCACCCCGATGAACGCCGATGGCAGCGTAAACTTTGAAGAACTGGGCCGCATCATTGATGACCAGATCGCCCATGGCACCGATGCCATCGTCATCTGCGGTACCACCGGCGAGTCCCCGACGCTGTCTGATGAGGAGCATACCGCCTGCATCCGCTATGCGGTCAAGCAGGCCGCAGGCCGCGTGCCGGTGATTGCGGGCACGGGTTCCAACGATACCAAGTATGCCATTTGGCTGTCCCAACAGGCCCAGGCCGACGGTGCCGATGCCCTGCTGCTGGTCACCCCGTACTACAACAAGACCAGCCAGGCGGGCCTGGTGGCCCATTACACGGCCATTGCCAACGCTGTGAATCTGCCCTGCATCCTGTACAATGTGCCCAGCCGTACCGGCTGCAACCTGACACCGGCCAGCCTGGCCCAGCTTGCCAAGCTGCCCAACATTAACGCCGTCAAGGAGGCCAGCGGCAACATCAGCCAGGTAGCTGAGATCGCTGCCGCCTGCGGTACGGAGCTGAACATCTACTCCGGCAACGACGACCAGATCGTCCCGCTGCTGGCTTTGGGCGGCAAGGGCGTCATCAGTGTGCTGTCCAACGTGGCACCCCAGTATACTCACGACATCTGCGCCAAGTGGTTCGCCGGTGAAACGCAGGAAAGCCTGCAGATGCAACTGAAAGCCCTGCCCTTGTGCAAGGCCCTGTTTGCCGACGTTAACCCTATCCCCGCAAAGTGGGCGATGAACCGCCTGGGCTGGCAGGCCGGTGCTTGCCGCCTGCCTTTGGTCGAGCCTTCTGCTGCGGTGCAGGATCAGCTGGAGACCGCCATGCGGGATTTCGGCCTGCTGTAAATCATGCTGACCGGCCCGTGGCAACCTGCTGCGGGCCTTTTTTGAAAGGAAACAGAAAATGACGGATATTGTGATACAGGGAATCTACGGCCGCATGGGCCATGCGCTGATCGAAAAAATTGCAGCCCGCCAGGATTGCCGCGTGGTGGCCGGTGTGGACCGTGAGGCTGGTAAGGTCGGCGATATCCCCGTTTATGCCGGGTTTGAGGGCCTGCCCAAGGTCGATGCCATCATCGACTTTTCTTCCCCCGCCGGTGCGGTGGCGGCGGTACAGTATGGTGCCGTCCATGGCGTGCCCTGCGTGATCTGCTCCACCGGCCTTTCCACCGAGGACGAGACCGTGCTGGAGGATGCCAGCGCCAAAACGCCCATCTTCCGCAGCGCCAACATGTCGCTGGGCGTCAATGTGCTGATCGAGCTGGCCCGCCAGGCTACCCGCGTGCTGAGCGGCGAGTTTGACATTGAGATCGTCGAAAAGCACCATCACAATAAACTGGATGCCCCCAGCGGCACGGCCCTGATGATCGCCGATGCCATCAACGCCGAGGCTGGCAACAGCTATGAGTATGTCTACGACCGCTCTCAGGTGCGCCAGAAGCGCGGCGCGAAGGAGTTGGGTATCAGCTCGGTGCGTGGCGGCGGCATTGTGGGTGAGCACGATGTGCTGTTCTGCGGCCCCGAGGAAGTGCTGACCCTGAGCCACAGTGCAGGCAGCCGCGGCGTGTTTGCCGATGGCGCTGTGCAGGCGGCCCTCTACGTGGCAGGCCGAGAGCCAGGCTACTACACGATGACCGACCTTTTGCGGGGCAAGCTACCATGCGTTTGAGAAATAATGAAATTGCAGCCTGCCTGGTGATTGCCCTGGGCGTTGGCAGCGTACTGACAGGAGCGCTGCTGCAGGAGATCAGCACCGGCAAGACCGCACAACAGCCGGAATCGGTGGCAGCCGCCTATGTAGAGCCGACCCCGGCACCGGAAACAACCCCGGAGCCTATGCCAACCGTGGAGACCGTGCGGTTTTCCGCCACCGGCGACGACCTGATCCACGACGGCATCTTTTTGCAGGCGAAAAATCGCGGCACCGATGGCTACTATGATTTTTCCTATGCGTATGAAAATATGAGGGACTTCTACACCCAGTTTGACGTAAATTGGCTGAACCAGGAAACGCTGGTCAATGATGCCTTTGATCCCAGCGGCTACCCGATGTTCTCAACGCCGGGAGATATTACAGATGCACTGTATGACATTGGCTTCCGGGTGTTCAGCCTGTCCAACAACCACAGCTACGATAAAGGCGCGGCGGGCATCGATGCCTCCCGCGAGCATTGGGCCGCGATGCCAGATGACGTGGTTTCGATGGGGTTCTACAACCTGGAAACCTATGACGACTACGTGTACCAGACGGTGAATGGCATCACCTTCGGCTACCTTTCCTACACCGAACATACCAACGGCCTGCCGACGCCCAGCAGTGCGACCTATGGCGTTGTGTATTTGAGCGACCTGGATATCATTGAACAGCAGATTGCCGCCATGCGCCCCAATTGCGATGTGCTGGTGGTCAGCTGTCATTGGGGTGTAGAGGGCAGCCATGATGTGGAAGACTCCCAGCGGCAGATGGCTCAATGGCTGGCTGACCATGACGTGGATCTTATCATCGGTACCCATCCCCATGTGACCCAGACAGCCGAATGGCTGACCGGCGCAGAAGGTCATACCAGTTTTGTAGCTTACAGCCTGGGCAATTTCCTGAATGCACAGTCCAGCCCGGACAATATGATCGGCGCGGTATTGGACATCACCTTCCAGAAGACCACCCAGTCGGACGGCAGCAGCGCCGTGGAGATGAAGGACCCGAAACTGCATTGCGTGATAAGCCAGTACGAAGACGGGTGGAAAAACATCCGCGAGTATCCCTACTCTGCCTATACCGATGAATTGGGCGCGGCGCATGGAAACTTCACGCTCACCCGTGAATACATCGAAAGCGTATTGTATGGCTCTATCGACGAGCAATTTGTTGCATTAGATTGATGAAAGGATGACGGTTTATGTACGGTGTCAGCAAGATCAGCAGTGAGCAGAATATCATGCTCACGACTTTCCCCGGTGCGCAGTACAGCGCACAAAGCTTGGCGGAACACCTGGACGTGTTTGCCAAGGCCGGTATCGTGGTGGATATGATCTGCCAGAGTGCGCCCCGCGGCACGGCGGTAGATTTCAGCTTTACTACCAGCTATGATAACTTTGCCGCCGTGATGAAAGCCCTGCCCGCAGCAGCCAAGGCCAATCCCCCGCTGGTTTCCGGCGGCTACAGCAAGATCAACCTGTTTGGTGAGGAGATGGTCACCAGCTGCGGCGTGGCTGCCCGCGCACTGGCTGCCCTGGCCGGTGCCAACATCGAGATCGTGCTGATCACGACCAGCGACCTGGACATCTCGCTGCTGATCCGCCAGCAGGACGAGGATGCCGCCCTGGAAGCCCTGCACAAGGCTTTCGAGGTCTGATTTATAGCCTAACACAACAAAGCGCCCGCGTTCTGTTTTTACCCGGAACGTGGGCGTTTTGCTATACTTAACAGTTGGAAATCTGCTCCCGTATCTGGCACAGCGCCCCTTTTTCCAACCGGCTCACCTGGGCCTGGCTGATGCCGATTTCCTTAGCTACCTCGGTTTGCGTTTTGCCGCCCAGGTAGCGCAGTGCGATGATGCGACGCTCCCGCGGGGACAATGCCCGCACCGTATCACGGAACATCATATCGCTGATCCAGCTTTCCTCGCTGGTTTTATCCCGCAGCTGGTCCATGACCGAAAAGCTGTCCTCGCCGTCGGAAAAGACCGGCTCGTACAAGCTGGTGGGTGCCACGGCGGATTCCAGCGCCATGGCAACATTCTCCGGCGAGGCCCCGACCTGGGCGGCGATTTCCGATATTTTGGGTTCGCGGCCATCCCGCATCTGCAGTTCTTCCCGCGCCTGCATCGAGTGGTAGGCCAGGTCACGGATGGAGCGACTGACCCGCACGGCGTTATTGTCCCGCAGATAGCGCTTGACCTCGCCGCAGATCATCGGCACGCCGTAGGTGGAAAACCGTACCTTCTGGCTGGGGTCAAAGTTGTCGATGGCCTTGATAAGCCCGATGCACCCCACCTGAAACAGATCATCCAGGTTCTCGCCCCGGCTTGCAAATTTCTGCACCACACTAAGCACCAGACGCAGGTTCCCCTGGATCATCTGCTGCCGGGCGTCCTGGTCGCCATTATGGGCCGCTTCGATCAGGCGGCTTTTTTCCGCTTCGCTCAAAACCGGAAGCTGTGAGGTATCCATCCCGCAAAGTTCCACTTTCCGTGCCGCCATGGCCGATTCCCCTTCCTGCTGTTGCTTACAAAGCAGTATGGGCTGCAAAGTACACACGCAAACAAACTGGAAAAATCTGCACATGTCCTTTTCCCGGGGCATAGCATGGGATTAAAGGGAGGGCTTGGTATGGTGGATCTTTTATGGTTTGTGTTAACGCTGATTTTGTTGGCGGCGGAAACAGTGGTGCTGGTATTGCTGCTGGTGCTGCGGTGGAAAACGCCGCGCACCGATACCCGCGAGACGCGCACCGAATATTTGCAGCCCAATTATAATGAGGTGGCAGGTTTCCGGCTGGCGGCTTACCCGGACAATGAAATCATCATCCCCCAGCGCTGCTGGCTGATCGAAAGTGAGGTGGCCGAGTTGGACTTTGTCATTGTGCCGGGCCGCGCCATGAGCCTGCGGGTCGCCCGAAGCGGCACCATGCGGGAGCCGACCAACCTGACCGTCAACGGCTACGAACGAACCGAGGAATATGAGATCGACGGTCTGACGGTGACGCAGAAGCAGAACGCCGGGCGTTATACTTCGATCAGCTGGACGCGGGATGGATTCGACTATATTCTTTATTCGCAAAAGCCGGAGATGAACATGGTCAGCGGGCTGGCAGTGCCGTTCATCACCAACACGCGGGCCGAAGAAACGTGACGGCTTTAGCTGACGGCTTCCAGTTCTCGCCGCAGGCGGCGGATGATGCGCTTTTCCAGCCGGGAAATGTAACTTTGGGAGATGCCCAGCTGGTCGGCTACCTCTTTTTGGGTGTGCTCAGTCTCACGGTTCAAGCCAAAGCGCAGCTCCATAATGCGCCGTTCCCGGGGTGTCAGCCGGGCCACCGCCCGGTGCAGGGCGGCATGCTCGGCGCTGCGCTCCAGTTCCTCGCCCACTTGGGGCTGGTCGCTGGTAAGCACATCCATCAGCAAAAGTTCGTTGCCGTCGTTGTCGGTGTTCAGCGGCTCGTCGATGCTGGCATCCTGGCGGCGGTTGGAACTTTTGCGCAGGTACATTAAAATTTCATTCTCGATGCATCGGCTGGCGTAGGTCGCCAGCTTGATGTTTTTGGTGGGTTCAAAGGTATTCACGGCCTTGATAAGCCCGATGGTGCCGATGGAGATCATGTCCTCGATGCCCGCAGACGGTGTCTCAAACTTTTTGGCAATGTACACGACCAGCCGCAAGTTGTGGGTGATGAGCAGGTCACGGGCCTCGGTGCTGCCGTGGCTTAAAGCCTCCAACGCCTGCCGCTCCTGCTGAGGGTCCAGCGGCGCCGGCAAAGTGTCGGCCCCGTTGATGTAATGCAGCTCCCGCATAGGGACTAAGTGTAAAAGCAATGCGTAAAGTGTCTGGCTGAGTTTCATGGTTCGTACCGCCCTTCGTAGTAGATTTTATAAAAAATCGCTGCCATACAAAGCCTCATATTGGGGATCACCGAAAGATTCCGGCGCAAATGCAATGGCAGTACGCCCCAGCTGCAGCACGCCGGTCTTGGTGATAAGTCCGATATTGCGCACCGCAAAGCCGGGCAGCAGGCTGCGCTGGGCGGCGGTGCTGCAAGGAATCAGCCGCAGCTGCGCCCCGGCGGGCGGGTCGGTCTTATCACCCCCGGCGAACCAGCCGGCCAAAAACTGCCGAACCTCTGGCGGCAGACGGGAGCCTGCATCGGTGAGGCTGACCACCAGCACCGGCATACAGGTGATGGGGTCGGTCAGGTGGCAGCCGGTATCCAGCATGGCCCGCAGGTGAATGCAGGTACCGCAAAGTTCAAACTCCAGTCCAACGGTCTCCTGTTTAGCGGGTCGGCGGCGGAAAAAACGCAGCCCCACTTCAACAGCCCCGCAGCACAGCCCGGAAAGCCCCAATAGCAGCAGCGGCGATACCCGCAGATAGACCGCGAGGTTACCCGTCTGTAGCAGTGTGGTGCCCGTTTGGAAAATAATCAAAACCACCAACCCCGCCAGCAAAATATTCAGCGCAGCATACCAGCAGGCCGCCGCCAGCAGTCGCAGCTTATCCCGCCAGCCGAAGGTCAAGGCGGCAATGGCAAGGGCTGTAGCCAGCTTATACATAATTTGCACAGGGTACGAAAGCTCCGGTGCAAACAGAATCAAGGCCGAAACCGCCGCGCAGACGCTGCCCGTCAGCATCCGGGCAAAGGCAGCCCGCTGGCCGGTCAGCACCCCGGCAGCTTGCAGCAGTAAGTAGGCCACCAGAAAATTGACAAGGAGCAGCACATCCAGATAGATGACGGTCTTTATGGTGCATCCCTCCTCCTGCGGCGCTTTCCAGTATATGCGCCGTGGGTGGTGAAAATGCGCAGACCATGAAACACACAAAAAAGCGACCTGCTGTACCGAAATACAGCAGGCCGCTGAAAAGCAGCTTATGCAGTTTTACTTGGAAGCACAGGCGGAGCAGGATGCACAGCTGGCACAATCGGGATGTTCCTCAGCCCAGATGCGGTCAGCAGACGGGGTCCACTGGTCGGCGTAGGGCTTGCAGCGGCGGAAGACATCGCTGGTGGATTCCGGCTGCTGCATATCGGTGCTATGGGCGCCGCTGCGTTTGACCATCTCGCCCAGCAGCTCGGGGTTTTCCAGCATCGGGCAGGGACGCAGATGGTTGTGGTTGAAAGGCTGGCCCTTGTGATATTCCTTGAACAGGGGCTGCTGCAGGCACTCCAGCAGGCTCTTGTCGTGGATGTTGGCGTTGGAGTAGTGGATAAAGACGCAGGGCTCCACATCGCCGGCCGGGTTGATGTGGGCGTACTGGCGGCCGCCGGCAATGCAGCCGTCGATGTACTCGCCATCGTTCTGGAAGTCGATGCAGAAGATGGGCTTGCCGCCGGTGTAGCCGCGGATCTCGCGTACACGGTGGATCATATATTCACGCTGCTCGGCGTTCAGCATCAGGTTGACGTTGGCCCCGTCACCGATGGGCATGTAGTGGAAGTACCAGTTGAAGCGCACACCGTGGCTGATCAGCATATCCATGAATTCATCACTGGTAACAGCCTTGTAGTTGGCGCTGGTGTAGCAGATGGAAGTACCGAACAGCAGGCCATTCTCCTTCATCAGATCCATGGCATGCATGACACGGTCGTAAACACCGGCACCACGGCGATCATCGGTAGCATCACCGATGCCCTCAATGGAGATGAAGAAGGCCATGTTGCCCAGCTGCTTGACGCGGTCGCAGAAGGCCTGGTCAATCAGGGTGCCATTGGTGAACAGGTGGAAGACCGAGCTCTGGTGCTTCTCAGCCAGCTTGAACAGATCCTCCTTGCGGCAGGTGGGCTCGCCGCCGGTGCACATGTACCAGTGGATGCCCAGTTCCTCACCCTCAGTGACGATACGGTCCATGTCCTCAAAGCTCAGGTTCAGGCGGTTGCCGTACTCGGCAGCCCAGCAGCCTTTGCAGTGCAGGTTGCAGGCGGAGGTGGGGTCAAACAGCAGGATCCACGGCATGTTGCAATCGTACTTTTCGCGCAGTTCCATGACGTAGTTATAACCAGCGAACATACCCTCGTACACCAGGTTCAGGGCGTTCATTTTCAGGATGTGGGGGTCGATCTCATTAATGGCGCGGTAGGCATACTGCATCCACTTGCTGTTGGGGTCGGATACGAAAGCACGGACGGCGTCCCAGTTGGCGTCGGGATAACGTTTTGCCAGCAAGGGCTGTGCCAGGTTGACCAGCTTAACAGCCTGCTCGGCCATATTTTCGGGGCCCTTGCCACGGACGGCGTTGATGGTAGCGTCGATGGCAACGCTGAACGCTGCACGCTGTGCCGCATGGACCACTTTATTCATTGCCATAATCGTATGCTCCTTTTAACTCTTGATTGTGCAACCATTTTATGCCTTTTTTCGTGCTATTGTACATGGGCAAATGCCGTTTTTTGTGCAATTGAAAGCGGCGGACATGCGCAAAAAAGCGCGAAACTGAACAAATTTGAAAAAATGTCCTAACGAATTTAGCGCTAAATTTCGGGAAAATAATCCATATAAGCCCCCGGAAAATTTGCAAATTGCAGGCACATTATGATATAATAACGTTGTACGATTCTATTTCGCTGTAAGGAGTATTTGCCATGCCGCGTTCAAATCAGACAAAACGCCTGCTGGCCCAGAGCCTGATGGATTTGATGACGACCACCCCGCTGGAAAAGATCTCGGTCAACGATATTGTGGACCACGCCGGGGTCGGGCGCAATACCTTTTACTATCATTTTGAGGATAAGTACGATTTGGTGAACTGGTACTTCCAAAGCGGCGTGACCCAATTTTTGGTGGAACGCTCGGCCTATGCCAGCTGGAATGCCCTGCTGGAAGCTGTGGAAGATTACCTGCTGGAAAATAAAGTGTTTTACTGCAACGCACTGGCCTATACCGGGCAGAACAGCTTGCAGCAGTACATATTTGATTACCTTTCCTCCATCTTTATGCAGCGCGCTAAAGAGCTGCGCCCCGGCATTGGTGCTGATGAAAACCTGTTGGTGGGCCGTTTTTTTGCCGGTGCCCTGATGGGCATTTTGCAGCCGTGGGTGCTGGGCGGCATGAAGACCAACACGACCCGTCCATCCCAGGCAGTGCCGCTGCTCTCTGTCGATGAGCTGGAGCTTATCCTGCGCGGTGAGCTGGGCGAAACGCATGAACCAGGCAAACTGCCCCAGTGATTTGGATGACTTAGTGGCAGCCCTTACAAGCATAACAAAAAGCCGATTCCTTGTTTGTCGCATCGAGGCGATAAGGAATCGGCTTTTGTTATACATATCTTGCGGCTGCGGGGTTACTCTCCTGTGTGCAGCTGCAGCGGGAAGGTCTGCCCCTCCTGCAGGGCACTGCCCCACACGGTGTTATCAGAAATGCGGTGGTTGAGGTAGGCAATGTCAGCGTCCCAATCCAGCAGCAGCACCGGCTTGCCGGTCTCAAGGCGGCCGGCCACGATGCCGCGGCGCAGAACCTCGCTCTTCTCCGGCGAAATACCGGGGCGGCGGGCATACATGCAAAGGCGGGCCTCCTGGGCTACGCTCTCCATCCAATCGTCCTGCAAAGATTCCTCGGCGCAGGTGTCATCCACCAGGACCGTCAGCATATACAGCATCTGCTTGGCTTTCAAAGCGCGGGCCGCATGGCAGACATCGGGGGTCAGCTCCGGGCTTTGCAGCAGCGGCAGCACCACTACATTGAGACATTCCGCCAGCTGGGCAACGCGATCCGGTGTCAGGGCTTCCGGCGCGGCCAGCACGCCGAACGCACACTTGGGGAACGCCTTTGCCAGGCTGGCAGCCTCGGAAGGGTCGCCCTCAGTGGCATCCAGCACCCAAACAAAGCTGCCCTTTTTCTCGGCGGCTGCTACCAGCGCCGGGAGGGCCGGGTCGCCGCAGTGGGCGGCCGTGATCCAGGAGAAGGGCTTTCCATCCACATCGGCCTGCTTTTTCATCTCGCTGGCACCGTAGATCAGCCCGCCAAAGCCCATGCTGACGCCGACCGTGCAAAGCCGATCCTCGTCCACAGTGTCCAGCAGGTTATGCACCAGGCTGTAGTAGCAGCTGTCGGTGCGCTGCAGGGCTTTTTGGGCGTAGGCAAAAAAGTCCTTCTGCTGCGGCCGTTTGGCCAGCGAAGAACACATATCTACGTAGTTGCGCAGCTGTCGGAATCCGCCGCGGCGGATGTCCCCCACCGCACGGTGGGCCAGTGTCATGGTAAAGCTGCGGGTTGCATTATAATCCAAGCTCAAAGCGGTTCACTCGCTTTCGTTTTTCTGTGCAGGGCACATTTTCTATATTTAAAAGTGTACCATGCCAGCGCACTGCAGCGCCATGGGCAAAAACATGCGTTTGTCCTATAAAGTGTCTAGTATTATTTCAATTCTACCACGGTCACGCCGTTTTCACCCTCGCCATAGCGGCCGGGGCGGAAACTTTTGACTGCCTTGTGGGTGCGCAGGTGCTTTTGGATGGCAGTGCGCAATGCACCAGTGCCGTTGCCGTGGATGATGTACAATGTCTGCTGGCCGCGCAGCATGCCGCTGTCCAGGAACTTATCTACCTCGGCCAAAGCTTCATCCACGGTGTAGCCCAGCAGGTTGATCTCCATGCTGGCCTTGCGGGATTTATCCAGCTGCACGCGGGTGCTGGAACGGCGCGGCTCGCGGGCCGGGCGCTTGTCCATTTTGTCCGGGACGCACAGACCGGAGAGAGGCACCTTCGTTTTCATGATGCCGGCACGTACTTCTACCATACCGTTGCGGTCAGGCCGGGCGGTAACGGTAGCCAGCTGGTTCAGCTCGGCAATCAGTACTTCCTGCCCGATCTGCACCTCTTTCAGGGGCACGAACTCACGGGCGGGCTTAGGCTTGGAATCGGTCTTTTTCAGCAGTGTTTCAGTGTCCTTGCGGGCAATCTCGCGAGCGCGGACAGCACGCTGGGCAGCGTTGGTCTTTTCGTCTTTCTGGATGCGGCGCAGCTCATCCGTCAGGGCGTAGGCCTCGTTCTGGACGTTCTGCATCAGATCATGGGCGCGGCGGCGGGCATCTTCCAGTTCCTGCTCGCCCTTCTTGATCAGCTCGTCACGCTTCTTCTCGGCGCTTTCCAGGGCATGCTCAGCCTCATAGCGGGCCTTTTCGGCGTCACCCTGAGCAACCTTCAACTGCAGCTTTAAATCATCCAGCTGGGCCAGCACGCTGTCCAGGCGCTTATCATCGTTGGACATATGGCTGCGAGCCGCATCGATGATGTTCTGCGGGATGCCCAGCTTGGAGCTGATAAGGAATGCGTTGGACTTGCCGGGCACACCGACGCTCAGCTTATACGTAGGCATCAGCGTTTCTACGTTGAATTCACAGCTGGCATTGACGACACCGGGCGTTTCCAGCGCGTAAACTTTCATTTCGGCGTAGTGGGTGGTAGCCATCAGCAGGCTGCCCTGGCGGCGCAGCTGCTCCAGGATACTGACAGCCAGCGCAGCGCCCTCGGCGGGGTCAGTACCGGCCCCCAGTTCATCCAGCAGGGTCAGCGTGCCGTGCCCGGCCAGCTCCAAAATGCCGCTGATGCGCTTCATATGGCCGGAGAAGGTGGACAGGCTCTGTTCGATGCTCTGCTCGTCGCCGATGTCTACCAGGTATTCCCTAAAGTTGCAGACAACGCTGCTCTCGTGTGCTGGAATCAGGAAGCCGTACTGCGCCATGGCGTTGAGCAGACCTGCCGTTTTCAGTGAGACGGTTTTGCCGCCGGTGTTGGGGCCGGTGATGACCAGCGTGTCGTATTCGTCGCCCAGGGCAATATCCACCGGCACGACCTTTTTCTTGTCGATGAGCGGGTGGCGGGCCTTATTCAGCTTAAAGTGGATGGTATCGCTGACAGCGGGCATGAAGGCCCCCTGTTCAATGGCCAGACGGGCCTTGGCCAGTAGCAGATCGATCTTCAGCATGGCATCATAGCTGTAGCTGAACTGCGGCTCCAGCGAGCCCACCTGCGCCGAGAAAGCGGACAGGATGCGGGTGATCTCCTCCTGTTCTTGCGCACGCAGCTGCATGATGCGGGCGTTGGCCTCGACCACAGCGGTAGGCTCTACAAAGACGGTAGCGCCGGAGGAGGAAACGTCGTGGATGACGCCGCCGACCTCGCCGCGATACTCAGCACGTACAGGCACGACATAACGACCGTTACGCAGCGAAACCACAGCGTCCTGCAAAAATTTATTGGTGGTTGAGTTTTTGATGATGGCATCCAGTTTGGTGCGGATGGAATCCTCGGTCTGGCGGATCTTGCGGCGCAGATCGGCCAGCGTGGTGCTGGCGGTGTCAGCCATTTCTTCCGGCGAGATGATGCTGTCGGAAATCTGGCGCTCCAGCACCGGCTGCGGCGCCAGAGAATAGAACAGGTCATCGGTGGGCATCATGTCATGCTCACTCAGACCGTACCACTGGCTCAGGCCTGCAAAATTGCGCAGCGTGGCGGCAATTTCCAGCAATTCCCCCATCGAGAGGATGCCGCCCTTTTGGGCATGAGCGACCACGCGCCGCACCTCGGAGACAGATCCGAAGCGCGGGCTGCCGTTTTTGATCAGCAGGCTGTTGATGGCGTTGGTCTGCTCCAGAGCGTAGCGTTCGTCCTCAGGGGTCTCACAGGGCTGCAGATCCTGCATCATTTCCTTGGTCTCCCGGCAGGCACAAAGCTGCACGGCACGGGCCAGGACCTTGTCCAGTTCCAGTGTTTTTTTATATGCGGTATCCATGTGGGATAGTGTTTCTCCTTATTCGAGTACAGTTTTCAAAAAATCAAGGCTTTTCATTTTGTGTTCCAGGTGGGCCAGCACATACTGCTCGCTCACGCGGGACAGGTCTTTTAAGCTGCTATCGGAAAGCGTAAACGAGAACAGCTTTTTATCCTCGGCCAGACAGATATGGCGCAGCGCATACAATGCGCCTTCGTCCAGATTGGGCAGATGCCGCGCCTTGTCAGCACACGCTGCACACAGCAAATTGCCAGCGATAGGATCCAAATAAAACTCTCCCCCATCGTATTTGCCGCAGCCGGAACAGGCCAGCACATCGGGCATGTACCCGGCCAGCGTCATGGAGCGCAGCTCATAGATCACTTTCAGCATCCGCACCGGGCGCTTTTGCTCGCTGAGCATGTACAGGCAGTTGAGCAGCAGCCGCAGCTGTGCTTCCGATTCCGGCGGCGCAGGCGAAAGCTCGGCTGCAATCTCGGCCATATAAGAGGCCAGCCCCATGCCTTCCACCGTGGCGGAAATTCCATGAAACACGTTTTTGATCTGCGCGGTATCGATGAAATAATGGCTGCGGCCGCTGGTCAGGCTGAACTCTGAGTAACAGAACAGCCCTGTGGCGCTGAACAGCTTATTCTTCAGCCGCATGCTGCCTTTGGCAGAGGCGGAGATGACGCCCAGATCAGGCGTCAGGATCGTCAGGATGCGGTCCGCCTCCCCCACCTTGATCTGGCGCAGGATCAGCCCCATTGTTGCAATTGGCATAAGCGTCCTCCTGCGTCAGCTGCTCAGCTTTATAGTTGAGATAATCAAAAATACTGCCGGATTGCACGAACCGTGCCCAATCCGCGGCGGGGTCTTTCATAGCGGCCGCCTCCCTTCCTGCTTTTGAGTATAGCATGAGAGGTGGCGGAAAAGTTGTCTGACCGGGGTGTCAGGCGGCGGTCAGGGCTTGGCGAATCCCAACGAATTGAGCAGCTGCTCGTTATCGCGCCAATCCTCGCGCACCTTGACCCAGCACTGCAGGTTGACCTTGACACCCAGCAGTTCTTCAATATCCATGCGGGCTGCCGAGGCAATCTTTTTCAGCATCTGGCCGCCCTTGCCGATAATCATACCCTTATGGCTCTTGCGCTCGCAGTAGATGTCCACATCGATGTCAATGAGATCCTTGTCGGGGCGCTCTTTAAAGCGCTCGACCACCACTGCAATGCCGTGGGGAATCTCCTCCCGCATGAACAGCAGCGCCTTTTCGCGCACCAGTTCAGCCACCAGCTCTTTCTCCGGCATATCGGTGAAGGCGTCATCGTCAAAATAGTGCGGGCCCTCGTTGCCATAGGGCTTCAGCAGGGCAAACAGATCGTCGCAGCCTGTGCCGTCCTTGGCAGAGATGGTGACGATGTGGTCAAAACAGCCGAATTTTTCTACCTGTTTTTTGCGGGCTTCCAGCGCGGCAAAGTTGTCCAGCAGGTCCACCTTATTGATGACAGCAACCGCTGGGCCGCCCTTTTGCAGCGCCTTGATCATCGTCAGCTCCGAGTCGGTCAGCTCCCCGGCCGGCTCAAACAGCATCATGGTCACGTCTACGTCTTTCAGGCTGGCGGCGGCGGTCTGGGTCATACGGGCGTCCAGCTTGTTGCGGGCGGCGTGGATGCCAGGGGTATCCATCAGCACGTACTGCACCGGGCCTTTGGTGATAACGCCGGTGATGCGGCTGCGGGTCGTCTGCGGCTTCTGGGTCACAATAGCGACTTTTTCACCCACAAGATAGTTGGTCAGGCTGGATTTGCCCACGTTGGGCCGCCCCACCAGCGCCACAAAGACACTGCTGGGCATTTCAGGAATCGGTTTTGCCATTCGGTTGTTCGCCTTTCTGTGTTGAATTGGAAGATTGGAAGATAAATTTACTAAAAATCAGCAGCGAGAGCAAAATGCCCACCGGGCGGGTCCAACGCGCGGTAAATGCAGCCCATAGCACGCCCAACCGCGGCCCAAACAGGCAGACGGCCACAATGACCGTGCCGATGGCCATCACCAGTACTGCTCCGGCCGCCATATCCTTGGCGGCCCCGGCAGTCCACCAGTGGGTGGTGTCGGGCTTGTCCACGGCGCGCTCCACGGCAGAGTTCATTAGCTCCAGCGCCATAACAGCCGCTACGCAAAGCGCAATCAGCGCTGTTTCCACGGCACTCAGCCCGGCCCAGTAGGCAGCCACAAACGCATAAAAGGCAGCACAGAGGTGAAAACGGAAGTTCCGTTCCTCTTTTACTGCGGCGCGGATGCCGTTCCATGCGTAGACAAAGCCGCGCGCAAAGCGCGCTAAATCAGATCTCATCGCTGGTGTAGGAAACGGTGCGCGGCAGGCCCAGCTGAATCAGCACAGCTTCTTCTTTCTCGCGCATACGAACAGCCTCCAGCCCGCCGGCCTCGTGGTCGTAGCCCAGCAGATGCAGCATCGAGTGAACAGTCAGGTATGCAACCTCGCGCTGTAGGCTGTGGCCGTACAGCTCAGCCTGCTCCATGGCGCGCTCCATCGAGATGACGATGTCGCCCAGCAGCTTGCAGCCGTTGTCCTCGTCGATGTCATACTCGCCGTTTTCACCAAGGGGGAAGCTCAGCACGTCGGTGGCAGAGTCCTTGTGGCGGTACTCATTGTTCAGCTCGTGGATGCGGTTGTTATCCACAAAGGTAACGCTGATCTCCGCGGGACCGTCGAACTTTTCAAAGTCCAGCACAGCATTGCAGCTGCGGCGGATGAGGATACGCAGCCCTGAGGGGATCTTTACAACATTCTGATCGTTCGTGATCAACACCTTATTGGACATAGGGATCAACCTCCTGTTTATGTGATTGTGTATTGGTTCAGTTTCAACGCAGCGTGCCGGCTGCGGCTTTTTCATAGGCTTTGACGATCTGCTGCACCAGGCGGTGGCGCACAACGTCTTTCTCGGTCAGGCGCACCTGAGCAATGCCGTCCACGTCGCGCAACACCTGCAAGGCGTCCACTAGGCCGCTGCGCACTTTATCCGGCAGGTCGACCTGGGTCACGTCGCCGGTCACGACCACCTTGCTGCCCACGCCCATACGTGTCAGGAACATCTTCATCTGCTCAGGTGTAGTGTTCTGCGCTTCGTCCAAAATGATAAAGGCATCGTCCAGCGTGCGGCCGCGCATGTAGGCCAGGGGTGCTACCTCAATGATCTGTTTTTCAAACAATTTCTGGAAGGTCTCCGCCCCCAGCAGGTCAAACAAACCGTCATACAGCGGGCGCAGATAGGGGTCGACCTTGTTTTGCAGGTCGCCGGGCAGAAAGCCCAGTTTTTCGCCTGCCTCTACCGCAGGGCGGGTCAGAATAATGCGGCTGACATCCTTGGATTTAAAGGCCTTTACCGCCATGGCAACCGCCAAGTAGGTTTTGCCGGTACCCGCAGGCCCCACGCCGAAGGTAATGGCGTGGCTGCGGATGGCGGCCAGGTATTCCTTCTGCCCCAGGGTCTTGGGGTGGATGGGGCGGCCCTTGGCGGTGACAGCAACGAAATCGTCGGTCAGCTCCCGCAGGCGCTTTTCCTCGCCCCCGCGGGCCAGGCTGATGCAGTAGCGCACGGTCTGTTCTTCCAGCGGGGTGTGATTTTCCATCAGGGTAACCATGCCGTCCACCGCGTGAGCGGCGGCATCAACGTCCGCTTCGGCACCGGTGAACCGCAGCACAGAGCCACGGCACACAGCGGTTACGTGAAACTCCTTCTCTAGAAGATGGATATTTTGATCGCAATTGCCAAAAATCGCGGCGGCCAGCTCGATGCTGTCCAGTTCAATAGAACGCTCTGCCAAATGGTGATCCTCCCTGCGTACTACATTTCTACATTTAGATTATATCACAGTTTTTTACAAAAGAAACTGTGAATGTTGCACAAAATTTTTCAACGCCTTTTGACGTTCCTACAAGAGCAGGAAAAAAGTGGTATATTTTACGGCTTTTCGGCGATATTTGCGCAAAAAATGTAGGTCACAGTGCAGGCCGCGGCATCCTCTCCTGGGTCGATACTGCGGCGTTCTGCTTCGATGATAGCGTCCGGGAACTCCCTGTACAGCTGTGCCCGGCAGGCTCGCAGGGCCAGTGCTTGGGCGGTGGACTCGCTGTAGTGGCAGGGCGTGGCGGCAGTTTCCCAGGTGTTTGTGCGCTGGATAACGCCCGGAAGCGTGACGCGGCCGATGTGCAGCGGCAGGTAGTCGATCTCGGTGGTGCCGGTGTAGTCGGCGGGCTCCTCCGTCCGGTAAAGCTCCCGTCCCAGCAGCTGCCAGCTTTCTGCGGCAGCACTGCGCCCGGTCAGCGTGAGTTGTGTGGGATAGTAGGGCTGCGCGGCGCTGTAGCTTTTCTCTACCCGGGCCAACACCCGGCCGGAGGCCCCCTGCAGCACCGGGTTACCCTTGCGGTCCAATCGCTGCACATCTACGAGCAGGTCCCCCGCCTGCACCTGCTGGCCGACGGTCACGGCACAAAAACCGCTTTCGGCTTCAATGGCGGTGACCTCCCCCGCCGCTGCCGCGTACAGTGCGGTCTGGGTCGGCGGGGCTTCTATGGTCTGGTGCTCGGCCTCGGTACTTTCCACAAACAGGCGGCCACCGGTGAAATTTAGGCTGATCCAGCCAAAGCGGTCGCTTTGCTGCAGGGCGAGGGCCTGGACCTGAGCCAGGGCGTCCTTGGTCAGCAGTGTGCCCTCACAGATGTCCTGCCCTGCCAAAAGCTGGCGCAGGCTGGCTTGTGCGTCGGCATCCAGCGGTTCAAAATCGATCGTCCAGACAAAACGGCTGAGCAGTAGTGTCACCAAAAACGCCCAGGCTGCACCCAGTGGCAGGCCGGGACGTAAGGCCAGCTGCTCCAAAAATCCGCCCGGCCCGCGGCACCGCAGCAGCTTTACGGTCCAGCGGTCGTCCCCCAGCAGCGCTTGCAGCCGCGGCCAATCGACCCCGGCAATCTGCGCCTGAATTCCGCTGGGCAACGCACGGATATGGAACAGCCGAATGTCATGCAAGGCCGCCAGTGTCAGGGCGCGCTGGGGTTCCACGCCGGTCAGCGTAAAGGTCAGCACATCGGCGGTGTGCAGGCGGGTCTTCATGGCTCCTCACCCCACTTGTTGGCAAAGTCGATGCGGCGGATCTTGCCGGTCAGGACCAGGCTTTTTCCGGTCAGGGATTCTATTTGCAGCGCCGCGCCATAAAATGTTACTGTAAAGCTGCCCATGTCCAGGCATATCTTTTCGGGGCCGAATTCCAGCACCCGGCGGCAGCCGCGGGTCAGCAGGCTGCTTCCGCGCAATTCAAATTCCGGCAGGCGATAAAAGGCGGCGGGCGGCTGAGCAAACAGATCCCCCGGGGAGGGCAGCGGTTGGCGGGAACGCTTTTTGGTTAGCTTGCGCAGCTTCATCGGCGTTCCCTCCTTTGCAAAAAGTCCCAATTTCAGTAACAATATACGCGGAGGGCTGCGAGTTATGAACCATCTTTTGCGGCGGCAGCGGTTGAAAATGGCGGCGCTGGCCCTGCTTTGCCTGGGGCTGCTAAGCAGGCCGCAGGCAGCGGCACAGGGTTTTGCGGACGGTGCCCGGCTGTGTGTGGGCAGCCTGCTCCCGGCGCTGTTCCCCTTTATGGTGGTGTGTGAGCTGCTGGTGGGCATGGCCTTACCGAAAGCTCTGCTGCGCCCGCAGGCTCGTCTGCTGGGCCTGCAAAGTGAGGATACAGCCGCAGCGCTGCTGGCCTCCTGGCTGGGCGGGTACGCAGTGTGTGCCCGGCTGACGGCACAGCTGCGGGCGGCCGGGCGCATATCGGCCCGGGATGCCGCGCTGCTGATGATGCTGGGCTGCTGCTCCGGCCCCGGGTTCGTGGTGGGTTATATCGGCGGGCTGCTGTTGGGCAGTACCTCACTGGGAGCACTGCTATATGCAGGGCAGCTGGCGGCCAACCTGCTGGCAGCGGGGCTTTGCCTTCCGATGCTGCCTAAAGCGGATGCACACGGGGCAAGAGAGGTGCCGTGCAAAAAGGAAAAGCAAGAAATATCCCTGCCAACGGCAATATCGTCCGCCGCTTCCACCTGCCTGGATCTTTGCGGCTGTGTGATTTTTTTCCGCGTGGCGGCAGGTGTTTTATTGTCGGTTACGCCCTTGCCTGACTCTGTCGCGGCCTGCGTCAGCGCGGCGTGTGAAATCACAGCCGGGTGCGCGGCGTTCGCAGCCCTTGGCGGCAAGGCGGCGCTATACGGCATCTGTCTGGCGATGAGCCTGCTGGGATTCTCTGTATGGGGCCAGCTGCGGCTGTTGCTGCAAGGCCGGGTGCCGATGCGGATGCTTGCTATAAGCCGCCTGCTGCATGCCGTCCTCTTTCCCCTGCTGGTGCGCCTGCTGCTTTGGGCGCTGCCGCAGGAGCAGACCGTGTTCAGCACGCTGGCCCCGCGGGTCGTACCAATGTGCCGCCTGCCGCCGGATGCCGCTGTGGTGGCGGCGGTGTTTCTTTGCACACTGCTTTACAAAGGTTACAAAAACATTTATAATACAATATAAGTATAATTTTGCACGATAAGGTGAGGATATGTTTAGAAAACCCTATTATGGCAGTAAAATTGCTCCCGCCTGCGCCTATTGCCTGCACGGCGCCCCTGCCGCCGACCCCAAGATGATCCTGTGCAAGCAAAAAGGTGTAGTATCCCCTTACTATTGCTGCCGTAAGTTCAGCTACGATCCGCTGATGCGTGTACCGCACCGCCAGGTGCTGCCGGAGCTGGACCCGAAAGATTTTACCCTGGATTAAAGGAGAAGGAATGGAAAGTAAAAAGCAGCAAAAACGCGAGGCCTTTCAGGATGCCTGGCGGACAAAACGCTCGGTCACGCTGGTGTATATCCTGCTGCGGGCTTCGGTTATCCTGGTGATGTTGGCGCAGATTTTTAACCGCAATTTTGAGAACGTCTTTCTCTGTGTGCTGACGCTGTTCCTGTTTATGGTACCCAGCATGCTGGAGCGAAAGTTAGATATTGCACTGCCAAACACCCTCGAAATCATCATCCTGCTGTTTATTTATGCGGCGGAGATCATGGGCGAGATTGGCGCATACTACGTCACCTTCCCCTACTGGGACACGGTGCTGCATACGCTGAACGGTTTTCTCTGCGCGGCCATCGGCTTCTCCCTGCTGGATATTTTGAACCGACACAACAGCGCGCGATTCCACCTGTCGCCGCTGTATCTGGCCATTGTGGCGTTCTGCTTCTCGATGACCGTCGGCGTCATTTGGGAATTTTTTGAGTGCACGATGGACCAGCTGTTCTTTTTGGATATGCAGAAGGACACCGTGGTACAGAGTATCGGCTCCATCATGCTGGACCCTACCGGCGGCAACCACCCGGTGGTGCTGCACAACATCACTGATGTAATTGTCGTGCAGGCGGACGGCACCCAGACAGCCCTGGGCCTGGGCGGGTACCTGGACATCGGCCTGCTGGATACGATGGAGGATCTGTTCGTCAACTTTATCGGCGCGCTGACCTTCTCCATCATCGGCTACTTTTATGTGCGCAGCCGCGGCAAGGGTAAGTTTGCCAAGCGGTTCATCCCGGTGGCCAAAAACAGCGCCATGCCGGATGTATCGGAAATGACAGAGACAAAGATCCCGGCGAAAAAAGAAGATACGACAGAATAAACAACCCCCAGCCTGTTCAAGTGTGAACTGCACCCCATTTGTTAGACAGTATGATATACTATCTAACAGATGGGGTG
>ENA-UOJR01000564-UOJR01000564.1-human-gut-metagenome-genome-assembly--contig:-C115P-NODE-564-length-46523-cov-8.241500_pt1 | contig 46523 bp, 43 predicted proteins | sample MGYA00242354_ERZ723901 | MGnify/ENA metagenome assembly ERZ723901
CCATTATACCATATCGCTCGTGTAAACACTATTTAGGACAATTTCTTTTCCGGCACCAAGTATTGCTTCTTGGGAAGTTATTGTTTTACTCATGTTAAACCTCCAGACTGAACAATGTTCATTTTATCAACTCTGATTTTGGTTGTCAAGTAAATTTATATTTAGGAGCCAAGTAAATTATAGGCAACAGAAAATGTCAGAACATACCTGTGATATGAGTCGATTGTATACCCCAGCCCCAGTTAAAGCTACTTACAATATGGACAGCAAACGAGAAAGGCGTGGATAAGAAATGATTCTAAAATCCACGCCGCAATAGTCGCGAGAAGCCCCCCAAATGCTTTCCTCGCTATCGTTAATGAAGGGTAGGGTAAGCATCATCCGCGCTACGTGGGGATACCTGCCTTTTACTGGGCAAACCGGTTTAAGCTAAATGAATGGTTTCCAAATCATCCGGAATAAAAATATTTCCATTAAAAAACTTCTTGCTCTCGTTGGTATATAACTCTTTGCGGCAGCCATAGGTGGCTTGCTCAGTATGAAATAAAATTAAGTTTTTTACACCGTTTTGCTCTGCCAGCTCGCTTGCTTCTTTTACCGTGCTGTGGTGATACTGATAGGGTGTGTGAATGTGCCGATGGGCGTATAAGCAAAATGCTTCGCACATCAGCCAATCTGCTCCCTTCACATACTGGGCTGATTCATCATGGAACGGTTCGTCGCCTAAAAAAGTTAACGTATGTCCGCTATCCAGTGTAAGCATAAAGCCGTATTGCATAGACTTTTCTGAACGGGTATCAAAAAATGTAACAGGGTATTCCATAATGGTCTTTTGCTCACCATCATGTACAGATACAATATGAAGGCGGGTTCCCACAAGTGCTCTTTCTGCTTTGCGTAAAAGCATCCCGCATATTGCGGTGAGTTTTTCTGCGACTATGCGGTTGCAGTAAACATAGCAATTGCCTTGATAATTTCCCAGCAACATTTGGTAGCAAATCATTCGAATCGCGACTATGATTCCTAATATATGGTCGGTGTGTTCATGAGAAACAATAATATGCCGCAGGTTGCTCCAATTTAGGCCGGCTTTTTCAAACTGACGGAGTATGCCATCACCGCCTCCCCCATCCACCAGAATAAAATTTTCATTTCGACGAATAGCAAAATAAGTGTTTTGGTATTTTGTTACCAGGGCAATCCCTGTTCCCAGCATTGTCAACCTTTCCATCTATAACCCTTTTTATGATTCTCAATTTATTGGTAAATGGCCAAATCTCCGGGGAGCTAGCACCTCGGAGATTTGGCTGAACCTATTGAGTATTCTTATGATACCATCGTTATACGCGGCTTATTAGTTTTCTTTTGCCGTTGCCAGCTCAGCTTGATTCTTTTTTGAACAACTTGTAGAGCAGATTGCCGCCTTTGTCAATCAGCCAGCCCAAAATAGCGCCAACCACAAGGCCAATCAGTGTATCTACAAAGTTAAACCCTGATCCAAAGAAACAAGAGCAACCTGCAAACATACCGGGAACAAAGGAAAGGACGCTCCAATTTGCAGAAACGCACATTATGGCTACCACAATAAAGATAGAAATACCCAGTGCGAAGGGAATGGGCAGTATGCCAGAAAGGGACACAATCGACCACCCGCCCAGCAGACCAAATATGGTGCTTGTCATGGTTTTGATAAAGCCTGTGTTGCCGCCCCCCGCTGCAAATGTGCATGCGCAAGAGATAAATGCAACCCATGTGAGCATACCTACAGCACCGCCAACCTCGCCTAAAACAGCTGCTAAAAGACCAGCCACAATTCCTGTTGCAAGCAATGCGTTCATCTTTTTCCCCTTTTCAGTAAGTTTTATAAAATAGATTGTTTCTATTCGCTTTTATTTCACAACACCTTTAATGTCACGATACATGCCGGGCTTCCAGCGCTGGTTCAGCATATCGTCCATGCATTTGCAGCACAATTCTGAAAACTCTTTGTCATTAATGTGCATATCCGCAATGATTAAATCAAGATTGGTATTGGATTTGTCGAACCTCTCTTCCAAAACGCGGCGCATTAGGGTCGCGCGGCGGCTCCAGCGGGGATCCTTTTCATCTGGTTCCCAAACGGGGCCATCACCGTTTCCTTCTGCCCATCCGCGTTCCTTGGTGCAAATCTCTTCGCGCTGATCATAGGCAGACCACCCCTGCATGGGGATGATAAATGCTGTGGGGCCATTGGTTCTGTTCAGCCTTTCAGCTAAGTAGTTGGATAGCTCCTCAATCTCTTCCAAGGTTGGCACCATGATGGTAACACCCTCGTTGTGAATGTAAGGCAATTTAGTGTCGCGGAATCCCTTGCGCTTGCCTGTTTTAAAGTCATCCAGATACTCTTGGGGAATAGAACTCATGGGGCCGCAAGCCCCCTGATCCAAGCCGCCGGGGCATACGATCTGGGGAATGCCCATATCGCTGGCAGCAGTCACACGCTCTCCAACCCAAGTATCGGGAACACCGTAGGGACTCTTGTACATGTTATTGGTCAATTCGCCGGTTGTAAGGTCAAAGATTGCGGTAACATCACCGGAACGAATCAGGTCTTCCATGGTAGCGCCAGTACCCACCTGGTGAATAATGATGGAGTCCCAGCCTCTGTCCTCCATAAACTTGGTGCAGGCATTGACTGCGGGAGTGGTGGTTCCATAAGCAGTGATAGCAACAAGAGGCTTGGTTTCTTCAGTTTTAACATCGCCCACCTTAGCCATTGATACGACAGCAGCGGCGGCATTGGCAACCATTTTACGGGTAACAATGTTGATGCCTTGCTCTGCTGTGGGGTTGACAATATAAATATCTTTATTGCCCAGCCACATGCTTACATCACTGGAGGCCATGTCGGTCAACATAATTTTGGGAACACCGAAGGGCAGTGCACGCATAACGTAAGTTACTGTCGTAGTACCCACCGAGCCTGCCCATGAAATAACACCATCGACCTTGCCCTCATCATACAGCTCCATAATTTTCTTTGCACCTGCAGGGCCAACAATACCAATAGCTTTCGCGCGAGGGGCATCCGAGACTTCTTTTTCGCTAACCCCTGCGGTTTTCAATACTTCTTCCCGGGTGATGTCAGCCCAATCAGCAGACTGGCCCAAGCTCAGATCCATAACAACGGGATTCCCGCCATATACAGCTACTTGGTCCGCGAGAAAACGGATTTCATTAAACTTTGTGTCAAGCATGCCTGTAACAATGATATTAGGTTTCCGATCCATGATAACTTCCTCCTGTATAATAATAAGACTTACTGGTAGATCGAGAGGCTTTTAAAGGTCTGGGTTGCCGACAAAACAGCCTTTTCAATGGGCATGCGTTCAGCTGCAGAGCCGCCAATAAAGCCTTGTGCATTTGTGTGCTTATACACATATTCAACCTGCTCGGGGCCTTCCATCGGGCCGCCATGGGCAAACAGAATAACATTGGGGTTCACCTTGCGTGCAGCATCAAACATTTGCTGGCACATCTCTGCCACCTCTTCAATGGAATAACTTGTTTTCGCACCGGAAATGCCCCCTTTGGTAGATCCAAAGTGCGAAGAGATAGCCGATGCGCCGGCCTCTGCAAGAATAGTAGCTTCTTCCGGAGTAAAGGCATAGGCGAGGGTAAACATGTTTTTCTTGTGGGCTGCGTTGACGAACTCGACCTCTCTGGTCCACCCCATGCCGATATTTTCCATCTGATCCATTACTTCACTGCCATAGATTTTCATCATAAACGGGTTGATACCTGAAATGCCGGCTTCTCACAGCATATCCAGATGCTTATCATGGGGCAACAAGGGGTTAGTGGCACCGCTAAGAGATAGAATAGGGGTATCCTTTACGTTGGCCGTTATTTCAGGGGCCAGTTTAAAGATGATCTCATTGATGTCGCAGTACGGCATCAATGGGGCCAGAGAGCCCTGACCTTTTAACCGCCAATAGCTGGTTGCAGAGACACAAATCAAGTCAGCGCCTCCTTTTTCCTGTAATTTGGCTGTAAGGCCGCATCCACAGTTAGGCATAAACAGAGGCTTTTTCTCTTTAATCTGGGCTTGCAGCCTTTCGATTACCTCTTTTTCGGTGTAACGCTTTGCCATAGTGTTTCCCTTCCTTTCTTAATTTGAATACAGCCATGAGCAAAACTCAAAAAGTGTAGTGATTGCAATGGTTTCCGGCCATGGCTGAAACCGAAAATCACTCATATATTGTAGAAAGCGGAGCCTCTTTTTGGTAAAATTAACTTACAGAGAAAATCAACCAGAAAGGGGCTGGCCGCTATCTACCGACAGGAAATCATCCAGGATGTAACGCTGTTTACATCCCAAAGCGCCGCCATGTTCTACGACAAGCTTTTTAGCCGTCTGGACTTCACGCTGCCCAGAGCGGTAACCGGGCGGCGAGGCTTTCCCAAAGAAGCCATGGTCTGTGCTTTTATTGTTATGAAATGTGATGGCTTCTCACAAATCACAGATTTGGTGGATTATCTGGACAACAATCGGCTCATTGCTCACTATTGTGGCTTCAATATCATGGAGCCTCTGCCGTCCTACTGGACCTATGACCGTTTTCTACGAAAGCTGAATAACACTGAGTTAAAGTCTATCATGGCGGATCTGGTACGGCAGTTGTATGAGCTGGGTATTGTGGATGCCTCTTTCATCGGCCTGGACTCTACTCCAGTCATGGCGAACACAAGGCAGAACAATCCAAAATCCTTTGTGAAAGACAAATTCTCCAAAAAGTCGCATCCGAAATGTGACCCGGACTGCGCCTTGGGTGTCCATTCCGCCTCTAACCAGCACAATGAACGCCGATATGAGTTTTACTGGGGATACAAAAGCCATGTGCTGGTAGACTGTATCTCCGGGCTGCCTCTATACGAGCTGACCACACCAGCCAACATCATGGATTCCACAGTTGCCGTTGACATCCTCGCCGCAGCCAACCAAATCATCCCTTTGCAGGGGTGTTCCTTTCTTGCGGATAAGGGCTACGATGCGAAAATCATCTACAACACCGTGAAATCGGTCTATGATGGGGAAGCTTTTATCCCCCTCAAAAAAACGCAATTCCAAGAGCAAAGCGCTTCCAGCGGGCAACCTGATCTGTGATGCTGGACTGGCTATGCACAAGGATGGAAAAACAACAGACAACGGGCGTACCCGCCAGAAATTTTGCTGCCCATTCCGCCAGTCCAAGCGCGGTGTTTGCCCCTGCAACCACAAGAATTGGAACAATGGGAGGAAAAACAGGGGCTGTGTCAAATACAGAATCGTTCCCTCAGATTACAGACTTTCTATTGACCGCCATTGTCTCTATTTCAAGAGAACTTACGCTTTGCGTACGGAGTGCGAGAGATACAACTCCCGCTTTAAGGCGTCCGGCCAGGAACGGCTATGGGTGCGTAACGGAAATAGTGCGGCAAACCTCAATACCTTGGCCCACATCTCCGCTTTAGCTGTTGCTCTGGCCGCTGTTTTGTCTGGCTCTCACTCCTACCGTGCATCTAAATCTTTTAGGCGGTCTGCTTAACCGATGATCCTATATGAATTTTTCGCTCGGTTTTCCTCCGAGCTTGGATTTTGTACGCTTTTTCGGCCTACCCGGCGTTTTTCCTTCATTGGCCTGTTCCGATTATCTTATTTAGAACCAGTTTTGCTCATCCCTAAATTTGAATATGTTGTATTTCTTACAAAACGCTTCAGCATTAAGCTCTAAGATGCCGGAGATATCCTCTGGGTTTGTGGCCGCAGAACCGCCCATTTTTAATAAAGAATTTAATATCTCTACCGTTTCAGCCTGTCCGTAAAATGGATAATCTGATCCCAAAAACAATGTGTTGGTATGCCCGGCCCATACCTTCACTTTTTCCAGCAAATCAGCCATCGGCTTACCGGCATGACTTTTAAGGCGTCCTATATTTGTGCTGATGTCTGCATAAATATTTTTGTGCTTGCGTAGCATCATGGCAGTTTCATCATACCAAGTGCGGCCGGCATGCCCTAAAATGATGGGCAAATCAGGAAAATCGCAGGCAATCGCATCAAACCGTATCGGCTGACCATAGCTGTCTCGAGTGGGGGGCAAACCGATGCCTCCGCAATGGAACAGGATTGGCAATTGATATTCTTGCATTTTCTGATAAATTGGGTATAGCTTTGTATCATCGGGATAAAATTGCTGCATATTGTTATGCAACTTTAATCCTTTAAATCCTTCGCTGCCAATCAATTGCTCCAGATAAGATAATGCATCCTGCTCCAACGGGTTAATAGTGCAGAATCCTTTTAACCGGTGGGGGAACAATGCTACCTGTTGCTTTATATAATTGTTAAAGCAACAGAGCTGCTGGTTTGAATACTGTGGGCCAAAGGGAAGTGCCGAAACAATTGCCTTATCAATGCCAGATTGATTCATAGAGGTTATTAAGCCCTCGGCAGTTAATTTTTTTATTGCTTCTGGCTTTGCCCTGTTCCCAAAATAGTCTTGCAGATAAACCGGCGTTTTCTCCGGTGGCCAAAGATGGGTATGAACATCTATTCGCATCCTGTTCTACACCTCCAAAATCCCCCATAAGCTTAAAGCTTGCCTTAATTCAGAATGTTGCTTTGCTGCCTCTTGCAGAGAAATTTCATTGACAACAGCATCAATCGCCTGCATCATGGCTTTTGCGCCGGCTGTTGCGCCGCCGGGATGCCCCTGAACCGAACCACCGGGGGCAAGGATAATATCTTTTCCAAGATCGGTAATAAAGCGTTGTACAAGCCCTGGATGTACGCCTCCCCCCACCGAAGGCATTACAGGCTGTATGCCGCACCATGGCAGTGACAGTGCTTGCGCCGTTTGTAAATATTTCAAGCGTTGTAAAGGATACCCGCCATAGGGTGTGTTAATCATTACAATATCAGCGCCGCATAGGCGTGGCAGCTTGCCCAGCGCAATCGGAGAGCTCATACCACTGATGGCCCCTTCATAAAACATACCCGAGCCGGCATAGTGACCCATAACCGGTATATCTACCGTTTGAGCAATGGCCCTGAACATACTGTAACCAACTGTTGCAAAGTTTAGCATGAGCATTTCTGCACCCGCATCCACCAGCCGTTTAACATGATCAAGTAGCCTGTCTGCACGTTCGGTGGCATTTACTATATAGCGGGTTTTTTGCCCCGTTTGTTCAAATACTTGTCTTGCCGCCTGATTATATGCCTTAACCCGCTCTATGGCCGGGCAGAAAGATGGGTTCCCCAGCAGTTCATCGTCCTTTATAAAATCTACCCCGCCCAACGCAGTTTGCCGAAAAATATCGGCGCCCACTTGGGGGGAAAATCCAGTACACGGTTTGATCATGTTTAAAACCAGCGGTCGGTCTGAAATTCCGGTTAATTCTCTAAGGCCCTTAATGCCAAAGCGCGGCCCGGCAAACTTTTCAAGATAACTTTTGGGGAACTGCACATCTAAAAGCTTTACCTGTGCAGAAGTAGAGGCGTCGTTACCCAATAATGTTGTCAACACCATGGGCAGACAATCCTCAAAGTTAATGACAGGATAGCCAATCTGAATCAGATAAGGAATAAACTCCACTGCTTTGAGAGTGCTTAGTTCCTGAGGAGGCAGCTCTTGAATAGATACTACGCACCCCATATGCGTGTCTCTCATTTCTTGGGTAATGCCCGGCACCGGAACCCATGTACCAATGGTCTGCCCCGTTGCCATTGATGCCGCTTTATCTGAAACATCGCAATCGGCAGGTAGTTCTATGTAATATGTTGCTAATAAATAATTTTTATCGTGTATCTCTTCATGGATACTGAATAAATTGTTCCCCACAAGTGGCCCTCCTGGATTCATGTTTTGCTAAAAAGCATTGACTCTAAATAAATAATATCCAACATCTATTTCGATTGCAAGATGCTATGAACAATTTCGTGATTGTATCACACTATTGTGTTCGATACTGGGTAATTACGACGAATATATCAAACAAATGGATGTTTACTCAAACAATTGTTAACATAATTGTGGGGTTCAGCGAAATTAATGTTTGTAATTTGTTTAAGTATATGATACAATCTTAATAAACCAACGCGTTGAAGGGTGGCGATAGAGTTGAGCAGTAAAAAGAGTGCTCGGTTAAATCAAATATTGTCTATGTTGGAAGAAACAAGTACGCTATCTGTGAAGGAAATAGCGCAGCGTCTTAATGTTTCTGAAATGACAATAAGAAGAGACTTAAAAGCTATGCAACAAGATGAGATTATTAGAAGAAGTCATGGAAAAGCATCCTTAATGCAAAACAGCCGGGTCGAAACGCAATATGATAATTACGAGTTGCATTCTGAAAAAATCCGAATGAATGAAGAAAAAGAGCGCATTGGTAAGTACGCCGCTTCGCTTGTTCATGAGGGTGATGTTTTTATTATTGATACTGGGTCGACTACAGATAAGCTGGCAAAGCATATACCAGAGAATATCGAAACAACAATTTTATGCTATAATTACAATGTATTGACCTATCTGGTGCGCAAACCATTAGTGAATATTATTTTTCCTGGTGGGTATTTTCACCCCAATGGCCAGTTTTTTGAGTCCTCACAAGGGATTAAGTTAATTGAAGAGATTCGTGTAAATAAGATATTTATTTCTGCATCGGGGATACATGAAAATCTAGGGATTACTTGTGCAAATAATTATGAGGTGCTCACAAAAAGAACCGCACTTCAGTCCGCCCAAACCCACATACTTTTGGCGGATTCCAGTAAGTTTGGTAAAATTCGGCCTGCTTATTTTGCGCAGCTAAGTGAAATTGATATGGTAATAACCGACAATGGATTACCACATGAATGGAAAGAAATATTGGCTGGCAATGGTATTGACCTAAAAATTGTATAGCTAATAAAAAGTAAGAACGGCCTGCTATGCAGGCCGTTCTTTGCATTGCGAACACTACTGCGCTTAAATGAACATTATATGTGAGATTTGGCGTGATTACACTCTGATGTGTTCAGTTTAATTGTTTTGTCCACCAATTATTGTTCGATTATCTTGTGCAAGTAAACAAATATTTGATTATTCTCTTGAATGATGTTTTAAACTATCATATCATAAGCATATTACCATCAAAAGAGGAGTGTGCTTATAATGAACTCAATCGTAATTGGCTGCGATAACGCTGCGGTTAATTTGAAAAATGCTTTAGTAGATATGCTTCGCAAAGAAAACTACGAAGTGGAAGATGTGGGTACTTTTTCGAAAGACGATGATATCGTATATCCCCTTATTGCCGAACAGGTATGTCATAAAATAGCCGAAAGCAATTTTATGAAGCGAGGTGTGCTGGTCTGCGGCACCGGCATCGGCATGTGCATGACAGCAAATAAAGTAAAAGGCATTCGTGCCGCTGTTTGCCACGATATCTTTTCAGCTCAGCGCTCGATTTTGAGCAATAATGGCAATGTAATTTGTTTCGGCGAGCGTGTCATCGGCGAGGAGCTGGCAAAAACTATTCTTCGGGAGTGGGTTAAACTAAAGTTTGTTGACGGGCCTTCTACCCCAAAGGTACAAGAAATAATCAATGTTGAATCGCGCAATTTTGTCTGATTGGGGTGCCTGTGATGAAAAAACTGTATATCGGGACAAACACAAAAATGTATAAAACCATTCAGCAAACCTGCCAGTTCCTTTCCTTATTAGGCGAAAGGACAGAGGACATCAGCCGTGAACAATGTGAAATATTTGTAATCCCCTCTTTTACCAGCCTTGAATCCGCAGCTAAAATCGCTCAGGAAGGTAACATCAAACTGGGTGCTCAAAATATGGGGTGGGAAGACGAGGGGGCTTTCACCGGAGAAATATCACCGGTTATGTTAAAAGAAGTGGGCGTACAGATTGTGGAAATCGGTCATTCAGAGCGGCGCCATGTTTTGCATGAGAATGACGTTATGGTGAACAAAAAGGTTCATGCTGCCTTACGTCATGGGTTTACGCCGCTGCTCTGCATTGGGGAGAATGAAGAACAAAAAAATTACAAGATAAATCGTGAAATATTGCGTACACAATTAAAAATTGGGCTGTGGAACATCACCAAACAGCAGGCCTCGCAATTATGGATCGCCTATGAACCGGTTTGGGCTATTGGCATCAACGGTAAACCGGCTTCAAAAGAGTACGCTAATGACATGCATGGGGTAATAAAAGAAACACTTCAAGAGCTGTTTGGAACAGAAGCATCGCAAAAAATCCCCGTTTTGTATGGCGGCAGCGTAAATCCCGACAATGCGGTGGGGCTCGCCCGTATGCCTTATATTGATGGATTATTCGTCGGTCGTAGCGCATGGGATGCCAACAACTTTGCAGTACTGATACAAAATGTGCTGCAAAGTTGTTAAGCGCAGACACAAAGCAGCTTATGGCTCCACATGAAGGCGAGTATGCACAAGACTAACAAAAACGGAAAAGTGAAACGATGATTACTAGTATATGACTTTTTTACCGTATGTGGCGAGTTGTGCGTGAAAGACTATTTACTAATCCATACTTAAATGTAGTAATGTAGTGGTATCGAGAGACTATGAACTGCAATCGTTTTTGCACGTTTTAGATGACAAGTCAGTCTTTTTTTCTTTGTTTTGGTTGTATGAATCTCGAAGTATTTCAAAGCTTTCCTGACTGATTGCATGCTCGATTTGACAAGCCTCCTGTTCAGCAATTTCTGCTTCGACACCCGCTTCAATTAGCTGCTCTGTAAAAAAGAGGTGTCGTTCATAGATTTTTCTGGCAATCCCACGACCTTTATCAGTCAGATGCAGGAATCCATCATTATCCATAACAAGAAATCCATCTCTGCGAAGTGCGCTGGTGGCATGACTAATGCTTGCTTTGGAATAACCCATGTACCGAGCAAGGTCTATGGAGCGTACTGTGCCGGATTGCCGTTCAAGGACTAAAATTGCCTCCAAATAATCTTCGCCGGATTTACGGATTGTCATAATCGCCTCCTGTCCTAATGCAGAACATTTCGCTGATAACACAACCTGCCGCCCTCAATGTATAGGATACTGTCCGCCGCCTCCGCGATCAGCTCCATATCATGCGTAATCAGTAATATACAACGTCCTTCAGCAGCAAGTCCTTTGAGAAGGTCAACAGTCAGATGCATATTGTACCCGTCCAGCCCGCTGGTCGGCTCATCAAAGACCAGCAATTTTCTTCCGCTTGCAGCGGCAAGTGCCAAGAGGAGCCGCTGCTTTTGCCCGCCTGAAAGAGATACAGGATGGCGTTGTGAAAAAGTATCCAGTCCCATTTCTTGAAGCCGAGAAAAGGCCGCCTCTTTCAATTCCGTTGTTTCCTTTTTCCCGAGTGAAAATTCATCCAACACGGTAGGAGCATATAGCTGATAATCGGAATCCTGCTGTACAAAGAAAGATTTTTGTGTGCGGCGTTTGCGTTTCAGCAGTTCTCCGTCAAGCTGAACGGTTCCCATTGATTGATATAACCCGGTGATGATCCGGCAGAGCGTGGACTTTCCCGCTCCGTTAGGGCCGGCAATCGCAAGAATTTTTCCGCCTTGAGCGGAGAAGGACACGTCCTCCAAAATCTGCCGACTGTCCAACATACAGGAAATTGCTGAAACTTGTAAGACATCGTCAGAGCTTTGCTTAAATGCACCGCCTACTCTAAAGCTTGGCGTGCTGAAACTGCGCAGTCCCATTTTCACCAGTTGATCGGTTGCCAGGCTTAATGCTTCATCGCGGTTATAGATTCCAGAAATTTCACCGTTTTCCATGAAAATAAGACGATCAAAAGAATCCCGCACATAATGAAAGCGGTGTTCTGAAAGAATGATGGTATGGCCTGCAGCTTTCAGCCGGTATAGCAACGTCCCAAGACGCACCATTGCCTCACTGTCCAAGTTGGCCGACGGCTCATCGAGGATGATCACCTTTGGCTCCATTGCGCAAACGGAAGCAATCGCTACAAGTTGCTTTTCACCGCTGGACAAAGGGAATATCCTTCGATCAAGGAGCCGGTCAATGTGCATCTGACCGCAAACTGCATTGATCCGCTTTTGCATTGCCACACGTTCCAGCGGGATGTTTTCCATGCCCAGCACAACTTCATCTGTGGTATTGGTGGCGAAAAATTGGCTGCGGGGATCTTGAAATACGCTGCCGACCATGGTGCCGAGCTTATGTATCGGCATTTTCAACGCATTTTCGCCATCAAGAGAGTAGCCGCCCTCCAACTTCCCAGGGTAAAAGGAGGGACAAAGCCCATTGAGGATGCGGGTAAGCGTTGTTTTGCCGCAACCGCTTTTCCCGGAGAGGATGATCAGTTCTCCCTTTTCCACATGAAGGTCTATATTGCGGAGCTGCCCCACCGTTTCGTTTGTGTTTTCATAGGCAAAGGAAAGGTTTTGCAGTTTTATCAAAAGATACCCCTCCTTTCCAACAGAAACACAATCACAGGGATTAGCAAAGCAACAACGCAGAGCGCTGCATCCCTCCATGCAAAGCGAACAGGGCGATAGGAAATCGTTTCACCTGAAAAACGCACCCCTCGTACCGTCATGGATGCGGAGAGCTCCTCAGCGACTTTCGTTGTGCGCAAGATTAGTGGAATCAAGATATACTCCACCGTAGAGGGAAGATGGGTAAGCGTATGGAATACGCCTACCCCAATCCCGCGAAACCGCTGTGAATTTCGGATTGCATGATACTCACCGCCTATGGTGGGGAAAAACCGCAGCAAAACGGCAAGCCCAATTCCCACGGCCTTAGGCAGCCGAAGCGCCTGCAGGGACGCCATTAAAGCACCCGTTGGCTCTTGGGCAAGACAAATGGCAAAAGATAGTGGAATCATCGCTTTTCGTCCAAGTACGCCCATATTGGAAAATGCAAGGCCTAAAAAGTAAAAGTTGTCGTTTGGAAGGAGCTGCACACCGATCCATGCAAAGCCTGTAAATACAATGTACGCAAATATATACACCGGGACATTGTGTGCTTTTTGCGTAACAAGATGTAAGAGTATACACCATACGAACAGGCATAGGCCACCCTTATCAGAGTGAATCAGGATGATAGACGCAACCCCGATTAGAAGATGAAACAGCCATGTCCTGGAGTCTATATTTGCACCGCGTTGTTTTTGCGCCGCGCTCATGCGACACCGGCAGGCTTAAAATGCTTGCCCAACATTTTGACGCCAAGCAGATAACCGCCAACACAGAGGACTGCTGTTACACACAGAGAAATCAGGATATTCTGCGGTGCACACCAAAATTCCGCCGTCTGATTTACAGAAGCTGTTGCCGTGGCTTCGTCCATGCCTAAATCCATATAAATCTTGACATAGCTTCCTCTGAACAGGAACAAGTTGAGAGTGCTGCCCATTGCGTTCAGGCACCACATGAGAACATGGGGAATGGCAGGGCGCACCTTGCTTTGATAGCCGCCACCCAGCATGATGAGTTCATTGACAACGGCCAGAATGTAAAAGTACAAAGCTGCATATGCACTGCCCATGATCAACATATAGGTCCCATACAGAGCGGCGATGATGAACTGTGTTCCGATTTTTGGGCACTTACGGATCATCAGTACATAGACAATACCGTTTACAAGGCCGATCAAACCAGGCTCAAGAAAATAGAGAAGCTGCATGTTTGCTGCAAACGGCAGCATAATCAGGTAGCCGATGCCGATCATCAGGCAAGACAGTACGATGGCAAGGACAAAATCCTTAAGGTTTAAAACTTTTGCTTTCATTGTTATCCTCCTAAGATTGTTTGAATGTATAACTTCCAGCTTGACTTTGCAGACCCCACAGCCGAGCGTAGAGCCCGTCCGCTTCGGCAAGTTGGTCATGTGTTCCTGCTTGGGTGATCCTCCCATTTTCAAGAACAAGGATCTGTTGTGCGCCACGCACAGTTTTTAAGCGGTGTGCAATCATGATAACAGTCCGTTTTTTTGATATTTCATCCAAAGCGCGCTGCACCATCGCCTCATTGTCTGCATCGAGAGATGCGGTAGGCTCATCCAACAAAAGGATTGGAACATTTTTGAGGAAGGCTCTTGCCAATGATACTCGTTGCCGTTCGCCGCCGGACAGCGTTGCACCGCCCTCGCCGACCACGGTATCATAGCCTTCAGGCAAAGCGGAAATAAAGTCATGGCAGCGCGCTTTCTGACAGGCGTCGATCATTTGCTGTTCGGTGATCGCCTCATTTCCAAAGCAAAGATTTTCACGGATCGTGCCACGGAACAGATATGCGTTCTGCATCACCATAGACACCTGTGCGAGAAGACTTTCCGGCGCAATGCTGCGCAGGTCTTTCCCCTCCATTCGGATCTGTCCCTTCTGATGATCCCAGAAACGCGCCATCAATCTAAGAAGCGTGGACTTTCCGCTGCCGGAGGGGCCTATCAAAGCGGTGAGCGCCCCGGCAGGCGTTTCAAAGCACGCATTGTGGATCACATCATGACCTTCAGAATAGTGGAATGAAACATCGTCAAATGTGTAGCTTTCACCACAGCTAGTTTTATCCGTACCACTGGGATCCGGGGTTGTCATTACCTTGTCGAGCCGTTCTCCGGAAAGCGACATTCCGCGCAAGGCGGAAATACTGCTGACTACCGTCAAAGCGGGCTCGGTCATCTTTGTGGCGATAACGAGAAACCCCGCAAAGTTGAGTATAGTAAGACTGCCGCCCATCAACAGGTATAGACCGACTGCCGCTGTTACTGGAACAATAAACTTAATGAGCGACGCACATACAGTGGATAGGCTTCCTGCAACTGCCTCATCCCGGAGAGATGCCATACGAAGATCGGAGATCGCGTTTTCCAGAGCGCCAAAGCCATCCCCAGTACGATGATAGGCCTTTAGATCCTTCATGCCGTGCAGGTACTCGTTGAGTTGCGTGGCTGCTCTTGTTTTGGCTTCCATAACCTGACGGCTATGTTTTTCCTTTACCTTGGCAATTTGAAGCATCAAAATCGCACAAACGGGAAGCATTGCAAAGATCGCAGCGGCCATCCGCCAATCGAAAAACAACATAAAAATGAAAGAGAGCAAGAGCATAAAGCCTACGCCGATGGGATAGGGCAGCCAATAGCACATGGTATATTCCACGTTTGCAAAGTCACTTGCAAACGAGCTTATCAGCTCACCGGACTCTTTTGAGGAAAAGAATCCAAGAGGTTGGCGGCGTAATTTCTGAATGTATGCAATACGCTTGTCAGCCGTGTCATTGTAGGCCCTTCCGTATGTATTATAGTAAGAAATCAACTCAACAATATATTGCAGCACTACATAGCCGATCCCAATAGCCGAAATCCGAATTAGAAGCGAAACATCAAGCGTGTACGGTGGGTAAAACGCCTGTCCCAGCGCATAAATTGCAACGTATGCAAGAATTGCAGGCAGAATGCTGACCGCTTGTGAAAAGAACAGCCAAAAAGTCGGCTGAATAATTTCTTTCGGATGATGGAACGTAAATTGCCGTATCATCTTAAGCATAGACCGACCCTCCCTTCATCTGCCAGCCTTCCGTTTCGTTCTGGATAGCCCACAAATGAGCATACAGGCCGTTTCGCTGGAGTAAAGCATGATGCGTTCCGCTTTCTTTTAGCTGGCCGTTCTCCAAAACAAAAATACAGTCTGCATCCTGAATGGAATAGAGGCGATGCGCGATCATGAGAACGGTTTTGCCCCGCAGCAGCTCTGCCATGCCCTCGCGCAGGGCAAGTTCGTTTTCCGCATCGGCAAAGGCCATCGCCTCATCCAAGACGACAATGGGCGCTTTTTTCAGCATGGCCCTCGCTATGGCGATGCGCTGCGCTTCTCCGCCGGAAAGCTTGTGGCCGCCATCTCCCAGCTTTGTATCGTAGCCATCCGGGAGTGTCATGATAAATTCGTGGCAGCGGGCGGCTTTTGCTGCCTGTTCCACATCCTCGCGGGAGACATTGCGGTGCATAGCAATGTTGTCATAGACGCTTTCTGCGAAAATGTGGGTGTCTTGGAACACAAAAGCGATCATATCCATGAGAGTTTCAGATGAATATTCCCTTATGTCTTTGCCGCCCACTGCGATAGAGCCACTTTCTACATCCCAGAATCGGGCGAGCAATTGTCCAACTGTGGATTTTCCACCGCCGGAGGGGCCAACCAGGGCAATAAATTGTCCAGCGGGGATGTCCATTGTAAGATGATCTACTGCCATACGGCGCAGCGGATCAGCTGCATTTTGATAGGAAAAGCTCACATCATTAAAACGGATCCCTTTGCTGCTTTCTGACGCAGTTTCTACACCTTCAGGCATAGGCTGCATATTTAAGACCTCGTCAATTTGATCCATGCGGACAGAGAGGTTTCGCAGATCCGCGCCAAACTCTACCAGTTCCATTAAGGGACTAATGCAGGCAGGACCAACAATAAGGAACATCAGCAGTTCCATAATCAGGTCGTGGTCTCCTGGGTTAAAATACAAGAGGATACTGCCAGCGACGAGAAGAAAGGCAAGAACGGAAATTGTGATGGTCTTGTATGCCCCAAAGATAGGCGTAACACGTTTCAAATAAACTTTCCAATGATCCCTGTTTTTTTCGACCAAGGTTGTCAATCTCCGTGCCGCTGCCTCCGGTCTTCCAAAAATTTTTTCTTCTTCCATTCCCGCCACATACTCGGAAAACGCGGCGTCGAGTTCAGTGGAAGAACGATTCAAATCGCTCCATATTTTTTGTCCTTGTTTACCGCCGAATGCGGAAAACTGAATGACAAATGCCAGTAATAAAGCCCCGAAAATTGTCAGCGCAAGGGGAATGTTCAAAGAAAACATCAATACTGCAAAAGCTGTTAGCAGCAGACCTGCGCCAAAGATGTTTGAAACATCATGGGCGATGATGTTTTCCATTTTTTCAATGTTCTCATTCATCATCTTCTGGACTGCACCGGATTGCCCTCCTGTGTAAAAGCCAAGGTTTAGTTTCCCCATGTGGTCCAGAATACGCATTCGCAAATCATACAGGGCATTGAACGCACAGGCGTGGCAGAGAAAACTGCCAATCACTGAAAGCACAATGCCCAAAGCAATGCTGCCTACAGTAATAGCACCCCAAGTCCACACCTCGCCCGAATTGACAGATATTCCTTCGAGCGAAGCAAGCAGAAATACCCGAATAATTCGGTACACAGTATAGAACGGAACACCGGACAGCAAGACGCTGATTGCAGAACAGGATACTCCGAATATATATTTCCCCGGATTGCAACGGGCGGTTTGAAAGACACGGAGAATGACATTTTTCTTTGTCTCTCTCATAATTCTCCTTTCTCCGCTCCACCGTACATGACAGACTGGAGAGGTTGTTCTATTGGGTTAGACACCGCTAACCTATTCATATTCTACCTGCCGAATCGAAAATGTCAATGCGTTGAAAAGTGCCTCGTTGGCAGTTCAAAAAATCCGAGTTTCCTAAAATACGTTGAATTTACCGGGGCTTTTTGCTATAATAGGACGTGGAAAGTTGTTTGATGCTAACCAAAATTCGTGTCAAAACAGAAAGCGCAATGCCTTAATAGAAAATAGGAGGAGAAGCATATGATAACAATTCATAGCATTGAAGATATGTTGAATTTCTATGCCTCTCTCGGCGGTGTTCGGAAAGATTCGATAAACGGTTTTTGCTATATGTTTCCTCGCCGGAATTCCAAGGTGCGTTTTTGGGGCGACCTGCATGGTTTTTCTGTTGCGGATGCCGACTTTACCTATCCTCAGAATACAATCGTTCGCACACAATTTAGCCACCGGTATATAGGTGTCGGATTAAGTGAGCAGGGTGAGATAGAGACTTATGCGCAGAAAAATCACTCCCTTCATTTTGGCGAGGGCGTCAACTGTTTTGTCTTTGACTCTCCTGTCCCTTTCTTTATGAAAATTTCCGGTGGTCAACGATTGCGTTTCCGAGGGCTTTATTTTCAGGAAGAGTTTTTTACAGACAACCAGATTCCACTCTACGACAGTTTTTGGCGTGATGCGAAGAATACCATCAATGGTTCAGACCTTCATGCACCAGAGTTAGTATCCATTTATCGTCGTGTAGAGCAATGCAATATGACAGGACTTGGCTTCGATACTTGGCTGAAGGGAATAGGATTAGAAGCTGCCGGACATTTAATTAGCCTTGTGCAACAGCTATCGCAACAACAACCTGTCTATTTGGATAACGGGGAAATCCATGCTGTTGAGCAGGCAAAAAAAATCATAGAGACAAACTTAAAACACACTCCCACAATTCTTGAAATTTGCAAGAAGGTTGGCGTAAACAAAAATAAATTGCAAGAAGGGTTTCGATTAACTGAGGGAAAAAGCGTGGCAGAATATACTCGTACACTACGCATGAAAAGAGCACTTGATTTATTGGAAAATGGTACTCTTTCGATTGCCGAAGTTGCGGAGACTGTCGGTTATCATGGAATTAGCAACTTTTACGCCGTTTTTCAAAGAACATTCGGCAGTACTCCCGCTGCCATTCAAAAAATGTTGGGAGCGAAGTGAATTCTTTAGTTTTATGTTGAAGTAACAAAAAAAGCCCGTACTCCTGAGCAAATCAAGAGTACGGGCAAATTTATGCCTCCGCCGTTATTGCGGAAGCAGCAGTGTGGCGAGGATATCGCCGTTTTTGACGAAGGGATCCTCCCAGTATCGGGAGTCCACAGAGTAGTCGCTGTTGTCGCCGAGGACATAGTAGCAGCCCTCTGGGACAAGGAGAAAAGACCCATCGGCCCGAGTTATGTTCTCCCCGGGCAAAGCAAAGATCCGCTTGACCAAGACTTTACCATCATGCGTGAAAATGATGATATCGCCCTTTTCAAGCGGACCATATAGTCGGAATCCCAATATGTAAGAGCCGGAAGGCAAGGTGGGCTCCATGGAGGCGGTCGGGACATAGCCAAACAGGAATACGGTTTTCATCAGGACGAGTACCACAGCAGCGCAGAGGATGGGAAGCAGCCAGAAGCACATACGTCGCATTCTTTTGCTTTTCATCTACCGTACTCCCCATCAAGCCCCTGTAGCTCAGGGCGCTGCTTCAGATAGCTGCGCGCCTTGGATACCCATGCCGTCACATTGTTGGCGCTGGCGCCCATCTGCTCTCCGATTTCCCGGCTGTTATAACCGTCCGCCATGAGGCGAATCGCCCGAATCCCTTTCGCCGTGACGCCGCTGGTCTCCTTCAAAGCTTTATCCAATATGGAGTCAATGCCTTCATAATCATCCCAAACTCCGGCATCCAAAGTACAGCCAAGTAGCACCTCCGGATCGGCGGCACATTCTGTCGTCGAACGCCGGGAGGCATAGATGAGTGCGCTGCATATTTCATTCCAAATCAGCCGGTAGGCGTAGGTTGAGAAACAGCCGCCCCTGTCAGTGGCGGCCGCCTTGCACAAGCCGATGCAGCCGATTTGGAAGATATCATCGTAGGTATAGACGCCCAATTGGTTTACGCCGTGGACCTTGTCCTTGATAACTTTGCCCACGAGTCCCATGTTTTCGCTGACGATTCTTTGTTGCGCTTCGTTTAGCTTCATGACGCCACTGCACCTCCTTCACAGGAGCGAAAGCAGATGCGAGAGGTTTTCTGCTGCCGTTCCAACAGTTTTTTGCTCTCCTCAATGACCTGCATGCAGTAATACTCGCCCAGATAACCGATGTGGGCCTGGGACAGCGGCGCCTGAAGAAGCCCCGCCAGCCAGAGGTATGCCTCCTGCTTGGCCATCAGGCCGCTATGATGCAGCTGATCAAAATAGCGGTGCGCCTCGTTGCGCAGCGCCCGCAGCTCACGGTTGGCCGGCGTCCCCACAGGGATCGTTGTTCCCGGATGGGTGCGCACATAGGTGTCGCACTGGGGATAGTGCGTGCAGACATAGAGCATCGTGCCGCTCTTATTCTCATGATAAATTCCATCGGCGCTGCGCAGCACGAGCGTCCCGCCGCAATAGGGGCAGCGCATGCCGGATGGATTCATTCCCTTCTTCTTTTTCTTATGTTTCATCATGGATTCACCTCCTGTCGGTTTCAAAAAAGAAAAGGCCGGAAAGCTACTGTAGACGCAAGACGGCGAAGGGGATGTTCTAAATCATCTCCAACATCTTGTTGATCGTCCAAGCAGCCTTCCGGCCAAACTTTCAGATGTGGCTTGCGCCGTGTGGATCGCTCTGTGCGCAAAATCCGTAACAGTTCCCACTCCCGCGGGGAGGGTCAAGCTCCGGGAGCTCTTCCGAAGCACTGAAAGCCTGAGCGCAAGCCCCTGCCACGATTAAAGAATAGCACACTGCGATCCAAAAGTCAAGCGTTTTTGAAATAATATCTTGTACTTTGTCTCAAAATATCACAAATACTTTTGCTTTTTCAATCCCATCTCAGTCTGGGAACTTAATTGTCTTCATCGTCATACTCGTCGTCATCCCTTCGGTTGGAAGAAGTGCTGCGTTTTTTGACGATGCGGATGGCAATCAGGCTGCCCACAGCCAGAAGCATACCGCCGCCAAACAGGATGATGTGCCCCACGGGAATACCGCTGATGGAGGCTTCACCTTCACCGGCGGGCTCCACGGCTTCCGCATCGGGGTTGTCCGGATTGTCAGCCGGCGCGTCCTCATCTGCTGCTGGCGTCTCCTCTGGAACCACAGTTCCCGTATCAGGCTCGGTTGTGGCAGGGGTCTGCGTATCATCGGGGGATGGAGCTGCAATGGATGAACTGAGACAGGAAAGGGTGTAGTTCATGCTGCCGCCCAATTCCGTGCGGAGAATGCCGTCATCTCCCACAACAATGACGCCGGGGTAGGTCCCGGTATCCGTCTTTAGCTGAAATTCCACACCGGCCCACTCTGGGCCAAGCTGCAGCTCCAGCGTCATGGGCTGCTCCACCTGAAGCTCTGTCCCATCCGTATCGGCATAGACCACACTCGCGGACAGCGCCATGCAGCACAGCAGGGCAGCGAAGACGCTGAAAAAAGATCTCACTTTACGATGTTTCATGAAAACCTCCTATTTCTCGGTTTTGTTGGGTTCCGGCTGTGTGCCGGAAAAGCGAATGCCGCATTTTACACAGACGCCGTCCATCCACATATGCCGGCATTCCTTCGCCTGAGACTGGCTGACGCCGCGGCCCTTCGGCTCGCGGTTGCGGGGCTTTACAGGTGTTTTTCGTTTACTCATAAAGATGGCCTCCTCAAAAAAGGAATGGGGATGCGCCGCATGGCGCACCCCATTCCGACAGGTTATTTCTCAGCTGCGATATGACCGTTATCCTTGCGCCGTTTCCTCAGATAGAAGAACACGGTAACGCCAGCCCCGGCAAGGCCGACGCACATCAGGCTGATCCAGAGCGCCAGATTGGCGTCATCGCCGGTCTTTGGCACGTCCACAGTGACCTTCTGGTTATGAACGTTGACCGTGAGCGTTTCGTTGGCGACCAGGGTCACGGTGACCGGGTCGGCGATCTTATAGCCCTCGCTGGCACTGTTCTGCAGCTCCGTCACCACATACTCGCCGATGCGCAGGTTTTCAATAAAGATCTCACCGTTAGCGTCCGTGGTGAAGGTCATGTCGTAGCCGTTGGCACCGGTCACGCGGAAGGCAAAGCCCTCTTTCTTTCCGTCGCTGGTGGTCTTGATGATTTTCAGCGAGCCTTTCAGCGCCTGGTTGATGAAGCCTTTCCCGGCCTCGTTTTCGATTTCGTAGGTTTTGCTGTCGGTATCAATAAAGACATAGTAGGCATTCCCATCCAGCACGAACCCGGCCGGAGCGGTCTTTTCCTTCACGAATATGCCGCCGTATTCCAGATCTGTCATCCAGTAAATGCCTTCCGAGGTCTCCTCCATCGTGCCGAGAAGCGCATCGTCCTTATCAAGCGCCTTGTTGCCGTTGGTATCGCGGTAGACTTCAAATACAGCGCCGGTGAGCTTGTTGTCCGGATAGTCGGCGTCCACCTTGGTCAGGGTGACGCTGCCGCGGATCCTCTCGTTGCTGATTTCGATCTCAATGACCTGCTCATTCTCAGAGATGGTCACCGGGAACAGCTCCTCACAGAGGACGAACCCTTCCGGCTGCCCGATCTCCCGCACGACCCAGTTGCCAACAGGGACATTGTCGAACCGGAAAGCGCCATTCTCGCCGGAGACTGCGGTCATCAGCGCAGTGCGTGTGCTGAACTCAGTTTCAGAGGCTGCAAACAGTCCAATCGTCGCACCAGCGAGCGCCTTGCCGTCTTCATCCACCTTTAGACCGGATACAGAGCTGTAGATCAGCTCGTTGACGATGGGCTCGCCGTTATTGGCAGCAAGCGTCACGGTCTGCGTGTTTTGGTCGGCATACTCGAACACCACCGGGTATTTCGTGCCATTCAGTTGGTAATGTACGTCCGTGGCGATTTCCCGCAGATAAAAGCTGCCAAAGGGCAGATCGGTTTTGCAGGAGGCTTTGCCGTCTACGCCGACCGAAACCACCTCAATCAGTCCATCGGCAGGAATCGTGCTGCCGTCGGCGGCGGTCAGTGTTTCCGCTGCATACAGGCCGAAGGTAACGTTGGCTATTTCGCCGTTGGCGCCGATATCGAAGAGCTTGTCGGTCTCCATGGATTTCTCAAGACTGATCTGCACCTTTTGCCGTTCGTTGTAGAAGCCGGCGGAGGTCTCTGTCAGCTTGACCTCCTGACCTGCATAGACCAGTTCAACCGTCACGGTTTCGGTGTTGAGGGTCATCCCAAAAGGCGCATGGGTCTCTGTGATGACATAGCGGCCCAGATATAATTCCTTGCTGGTGGCCATGCCGTCAGACCCGGTCGTGATGGTGTCCACCACCTCGCCGGCGGAGGCCCGGAGCGTGCCGTCCAAGGTATAGATGTCTTCCAGGGCGACGATGGAATAGGTTGCGCCCTCCAGCCCGGCAGCTTCATAGACCGGCTGGTACAGTTCGCTCTCATGCGCAACGCTGCTGAAAACCTCGCCGGTCTTGCTGATGTGGATAAGCCCCTTTTGCGGCATGTTGTGCTTGGTCACCGTGACCACATCGGAAGTGCCGTCTACTGTGAAGGGCACTGGCTCCGAATCCAGCACATAACCGTAGCAGGTTTCCACCTCGATCAGCTCATAGCGGCCGTAAGGAAGCTCATAAGGGAGCATCAGCGAGCCGTCGTCCGCCGTGAAGAAGGTGGTGATGGTGACAGGGGTCGGGTAATATACGGTTTGGGAGATCAGCTCGCCGGTGGACAGGTCGCGGATCTGGAATCCCACACCGGCCGCCGGGATGATCTGCCCGGTTTCCGCATCGTGCTTTTCGACCCGGATGAAGCTGCTGATGGTCAGATTGTTCAGGATGTAGGAGTAGGTCTGTCCATCCGAGCTGATGAATACTGTGAAATCAGGGATAAACGCCTGCCCGTCCATGCCCTCGATCTGATGGACGGTGTAACGACCATAAGGCAGATCCTTAGAGATGGCGATGCCGTCGGCATCGGTCGTGAGCAGATCGCGCTCGCTCTCCTTAGCGGCGTCATAGCTGCCTGCGCTGGCCAGATAGATCTGGAACCGAGCGCCCTCCTCGGGCTGCTCGATCAGTCCCTCGTTTCCGGAGGCCTCGATATTGTCAGGGTCCACTGGCGTCGGTTCCAGGTTTTCCGCAGATTGCGTGTCGGTCTCAGGAGCTTCGATGATTTCATCCTCCTCAGGCGCCGGATCTGCAGCGTCTTCTTCCAAACCGGTCTGGAGCAGGTCCACCTGTTCTTCTGCTGCAGCGCTTTCGACTGGAGTGATTGACGCATCTTCCCCCTGCTGAGTCTCGGCCGAATCGGCGGGCAGCTCGTTTGGCGTGGCCGCCTCAACAACAGGCTCAGGAGACTCTTCCGGCTGTTCGATGATTTCCACATCCTCATCCTCTGCGTCGATATGCTTGATGAGCCGGATATTGCCTTTAATGATCTCTTCGGTTACAGCGTTGGAGGTGGTATTGTGTTCAATGGTGTAGAGTGCGGGGTCAGCACCAACTCTGTGAACCGTGGTATCGAGAAGATACCCCTCCGAGGGCTCGATCTCACGCACCGTCCAGTCGGTATCACAGATATATTCCTTACTGGTAAACTGGCCGTTGGCGTCGGTGTAATAAACGTCCACCAGGTCGCCGCCTTTATAAATGCCATATTGGGCACCGGCCAGTGTGGCGTCGCCCTGGGGCTCTCCGGTCTCGGCGTCGGTCTTGGTAACGGTGACGGTAAATTTCTTGAGGATATTCACGAAGCTGCGCTCCGCCACCTCGTTCCACTGGATGGAGACAGTCTGGGAGTCGGGGATGACATAGCGGATAGCCGTATCCACCTCTTCAATGGTGTACGGCGTGCTGCCGCTGATGAGGACATTGTTAAAGTGCGCCACACCACTGGCGTCGGTGACGGCATACCCATCCACGGGCAAACCCGAGAGAGACGTCCCATAAAGATGAAATTTTGCACCCTCTACGAAATTGTCCTCCGAGCTTTTGACAACCTCCAGAGAGCCTCGCTTGAGTACGTTGCTGAAGGTCACGGTGGAGGTCTGGCCGCCGACAATCGTCACCTGCTGAGAGGACTGAGGCGTGTAGCGGTCGATGTTGCCCTCAGTTACGGTATAGGTGCCCGCAATGAGGTCGCTGATATCGATCGTGCCGCCGGCGCCGGTGACCACATTTCGGGTGATACCGTTGCCGGTAATGGTAAAGGGAATGCCGGACACCACACCATCCTCGCTGGTTTTGACCAGGTGCATGGTGCCTACAGCTTCCATCTCCAGACGCAGATAGGCGCTGACCGGGTCAGACACATTCTCGCCGTAGGTAATGACATCCTGAATGCCGCCGCCCTGATTGCCGTCCGTCCAGGTGATGACGCCGGTGCGGATGCCGGCCGTTTTGCTGGCGGTCACACGGATGTCGCCGACTACTGCGGTGTCGGCAGTGATGGTCAGCCGGTTGCCGCTCTTAGAGAAACTTACGCCCGGTTCAGACGAACTGAAGGAGAAGCCGGACAGCACATCGTTGGTGTCGGTCAGGGTAACGCTGTAGTTCGTGCCGTTCCACTCCAGCTCATAGGAGCTGGCGCTGCCATAGCTGCGTGCACAGAAGCTGGGGATGCTGGCGTGATTCTGTACGCTCGTGACCATGGAATTGTAATAGGACATGATCTGGCTGCGCAGCGGGTGCGAGTCGCCGATATAGCTCCAGACTGCGCCTTTGCCATAGGCGTCGGGATTCACCTTGTTGAAAGATGCGTCTCTCTCACCTACAACAGTCTCCCACACCAGCAGCTGCGTGGCAATCGCATGGCTCATGTTCGCCGCATCAGACGCATTCTGGCTTCGCCAGGAAGTAGAGATGTTGCCCTGATACCCATACTGCATGATGCGCCCCAGCAGTACCTTGACGGTATCCGGAGAGATGGTCACATTGTTGCTGGCGGGGTAGTTCTCCCAATAGTTCTCATCCCTGCTTGTGAGCGTATCGCCGGAGTATTGTCCGATACCGGGCTCAATGCAGTAGGCGACCTGGCCGTTATAGGTTCCGATGGAGTGGATCGTCGTGTAATTATGGGACATGTAGCTCCAGCCGCTCATAAGCTCTGTGGCCGGATGTCCCCAGGTTGTCCCCGAATAATTGCTGTCGCCGTCACGGGGGAAGTCCACCATATAGGCGTCCACCGTTGCGGCGGCAAACACAGTCGTGGTCAGGGACGTCAGCGTGGTCAGGCACATGAGCAGTGCCAGAAAAGCCGAGAATCCTCTTTTCAATGCCTTGTGTTTCATAAAGTTACCTCCTGATTTTGGGCAGAAAAAAAGCACACCGTTTCCGATGTGCTTTCCTCTGCGCTGAATTAGTGGCTCAGGCGTACCCGATATAGATGTCATATCTGCCATCTGCTCGAAGCTGTGCCCAAGCGCAAAAATATGTCATGCCGTCTGCTGCGTATAGATCCAGTCTTGATTTGATGTCCCGCTCCAGATAGATGGACTGCGCACTGGCGATGATGGGATTATCCCAGCAATCTGTGGCTGTGGAATCATAGGTGAGCCCGATGCTCTGGCCATAGGATATAGCGAAAGATACCCAGTAATCAACATCAAAAGCTGGTTCCGGGTCAGGCTCAGGGGTAGGTTCCGGTTCTGGAGCAGTAGTCTCGGCAGGTGGGTCGGGGGTCTGGATAGCTGGCTGGGAAGTCTGCGGCTGTGAGACCGGCTCTGTTGGATCTGTGGCCAGCGGCTTGGACGGCTTACTCGAAGTATCCGCCGGCGGCTCACTTTGATTTTTATCGCCATTTTCCCCAGTGGGTATGGAGGAAACGGGCGCATCCTTCTCTTGAACCGTTTCTTCATGGATCTCCTCCGGAGGCAATTGCTCCGATGGCGTCGGTTCAGAATCGGTCTGGGGTGGCGGGGATGTTTGCGTGATTGAATTCTCCTCGTGGGTCCACATCTCGCTATTTTCAGGGCTCTCGGATGGGTCTGGGGAAGCGCAGGCGCAGAGCAGCGCCATCATGCATGCCAGGCTTAACAGTATCATTCGTCTCATGACTCAGTTCCTCCTTCATATGGTTTTCACCAAATTACACGGATGAGTCTTGAGATTTACAATTCCGCCGTCAGCCTGCCAGGCGCAGATACCCGCGGGTGGCTTCCTCCACGCAGCGGTCGAGGATTTCGTAAAACCGTTCTTTTGTCAGCTCTGTGTCCAGCCAATGGGTGGCTCGGTAGGAATAGCAGCCGACGTCCTCGTTGATGGCATGGCTTCCAAGGACGCTGTGCAGGTTCAGCTCATTCATGAGTCTGCGTTTTTTCATGCCGTCCGGCTGATCAATGGCTTTTGCCAGGCAGATCACAATAAGAGGGTGCAGTGGAGAAAAGGATACCTGCATGTAGTAATCCCGGTATCCCAAGGTCAGGGACGTTTCATCCTGATCTTCCACCGGCAACTGCGCCAGAATCATCTTCCGCGCACGCTCTGCAATTCTCTTTCTACGAGCCTGCTCCTCCTTGCTCAGGTTATAGCAATTCAAAGTGGTTCTCCTTTCAAAAAGACAGGATGCAGCTGACGCCGCACCCTGTCTGAAACAGTATTTTTGTTCTTCACAAACCCAGTTCTTTCGAAATGATTTCTACTGTGTCCAACACATCGTGAAATTGCAGCTCTTTTGCATAGGCGTTTTCAGCAGCGTAGTTGCGCCATAGTGTATAAAGCTGCGGCTCTTCACGCATATCGCTGAGAATTTCGCACCAATCTTTCAGTTCTTCAAGCGAGCCTCGCTTGCTTGCCGTATGTTCCGCCGCCTGCCGGAGCACATCAATGCGGATGCTGCTTTTTCGTTCTCGGTACAGCGTGTGCAGGTCGTAAAAATCTCTTGCTCTGGTGTCGCCAATATTGCGCCGGATGATGGTTTCATACTTTTCCGCCATGACTGTCTCCAGAGTGTAGGCCATGATAGACAAGCTCTTATCCTCGAAAATCAGCGGATAGTCGTATCGGATTGCTGCCGGCGTGATTGTATCTCCTGTCGTAATGTCAATTTTCATGGGGCTGTTGATTTTCCCATATTTCACATTTACGGTGATACGAAAGTTGTTATACGCATCGTCCTCACGGATCGGCTCGATTTTCTGAAACTGGAACGCAACGCCGTCATCAAGCGGTGTTTCCATGATTTCCTTGATGATAGCCACGATTTTTTTCTTCCATCTGGATGCCACGTACAGTCGTGTCCATATCCATCGTGGTCCGGCTCGGTACGCCAATCATGGACGAAATCAAAAGCCCTCCCTTGAGAATGAAGTTTGAGTTATATTGCGATTCAGCAAGCCGCTCCAAAATGCGCTCAAACAAAAACATCTGCAGAACTTCCTGTGCACGAAGATTGTTCTTTGCAGCATAATTTCGTATAGCGCCCTTTACCTGTTCCGGCGTCTTCACATCAGCACCTCCATGTATGTCCTTATTTGTTCTTCTATGCCGAGCTGCTTTCCGTATTTCAGCAGCTTACGGCTGTTGGTGTGGTTCTTGAAGTAATCCTTGAGTGCCTGGGTATACAGCTGCAAATCCATCTGGGCCTTTGCCCGGATCAAATCACAGATGCATCGTTCCTTATCATACAGACTTATCGTGCCGCCCTGGGGCGACTTTGTTGCCGCAAGGCCAAGCCCGTAAATCTCCGGCATCACATAATGGATCCGAACATCAGGGTTGTCACGCTTGATTTTGGTCATGTTCGTACCTTGCGGTACTGTGAGATCCAGAACATGCGGCGTCCGGTCTGACAGCCCCCAGAAGAAAAGCGCCGTGCCATAGGAATACACCGCCTTGGAACTGCGCGCCTGAAGGAGCGCATATTCGTCGGTTTCGCCGTCGATTGGAACATATAGACCCTTTGCAATGCGCTCAAGCCTCCCGGCGTTCACATATTGACCAAGATGCATCCGGCTAAGCCCCGCTTCCTCAACCTGTGCTGTGCGGATAAAGCCGTTGCTGCTCTCAGCTATTTTCATGAGCTGCTCCCAAATCCTGTCCATCATGCATCACCATCCTCGCCCTTTACAATCGTGCTTTTGATTATATCATTATAAAGCACGATTGTAAAGCGATTTTGAGAATAGTATTTGCAGATATCGCAGGTATTATGCGGTCAATTTCCTGCAAAGCTACCTGGGTGTGGCGATATGGGTGATCGCACCCCAGATTCGGTTGGACTCGTTGTTGATGCCCAGAATCCTCACCGTTACGCGAGAGCCTCTGGGCGGGCGGCCACGCTTGGGATAGCTGCAAAGACAATCAATGCCGCCGTCGAGGGAAACGAATACACCGTTCATATCTACCATGCTGACCGTTCCCACATACCGGTTGCCCACTGTGTAGCGGCGCAGCGCCTTTTCATACGGGTTTTCACCGGCCTGCTTGATGGAGGCGTTCACCTTGATATGATTCCGGTCGCTGCGGTCAATGCTCAGGATCTTCACCAGAATCCTTTGCCCAGGCTGGAAGCTGGCGCTGGCATCCAGCATCCGCTGATAGCTCAGCTCCCGCAGAGGGATATAGTTCTCCAGACCAAACAGATCCACAAAGATGCCCGCCCGGATGACCGACACGACACGTGCCTCGGCGCAGACGCCCTCATACAGCAAGTTATTTCCATCCCGGTCTACACCGAAGTAGTATTCACGGCGCTTGGCGGCCATGGCCTCCAGACGGCTGCCGACTGCGAGACCGGATTTCTCATCGATGCCCTTGACGATGAAATCCACCTCTGCGCCCAATCTCTTGGTGAGCATATAGTGCAGCACATCTTCCGGCATGCGGCCTCGAAAATCATCGGGCGGTTCCACCGCCTCCTCTGCTGGAATAATAACCTTGATATCGCCATGGTAAATGACTGCGAGAGAACGGGATGGGTTGTCGGCCGGTCGTTCCACGCCCTGGATCGTCCCGGTCAATATCCGTCTGGTCTTGAGGGATTCCACCAGGTCAAGCAGGTCGTTTCTGGCCTTTTCCGCATCGGTCTCAACGCCCAGCCGGTCGTCGATGGATACCACCGGTGAACTCGGTCTGGCAGCAGTGCGCCTGCGGCGTGTCGCGCGTTCGGCCGCTGCGGCTTCCGCCGGTTTTTCCGGCTCTGCGTCAGACTCGGATTTCTTCGCTCTGGGTTTCCTGGTTTTACGGGCCGGCGGAGCCTCTTCAGGTTCGCCCGGCGACGTTTCAGAGTCAGTCTGGGAGGGAGGGCTTTCTTGGGGACTCACGACGCCGTCTTCGATCGGATCCGCACCGGAATCGGTGTTTTCTGAATCAGTCTGAGGGGACTCGGATTTTTCAGGCGCTTCATGAGCCCCTTCTGCGCTGAATTCCTCCTCCAGCGCAGATTCAGAATCAGTCTGGGAGGGGGAGTCTGTTTCAGGCAAGATCACCTCCTCTTCAGCCCGGGATACCTCATCCAGAGAAGCCTCGGTGTCAGTCTGGGAAATCGCATCTGCTGCAGCGCCTTCCTCAGGCGACTGCTGCTCCAGAGCCATCTCTTCTTCGGGGATCAGTTCTTTCTTTTTGGTTGCCATGGTATTTCCTCCTGTCAATTAAATAGACTCTCGGAATCTCTAACCCATTGAAATCACTTGGGTTGGAGGTTCCTTTTTTATCGAAATCACCCACTTTTTTTCAAAAAGGGCTTGACAAACGGCCAAAAAAATGTGGCGCTTCGCGCCCTTGTTTACAGAAGTGACTTTTTGCGAACAGGGGGCGACTTCGATGTTACCGATTTATCCCGGTGGCCATATGGCCTACCAGAATTTTGTGGTTGAGCAGTTGCGCAACCACTATGCCAACCCGGCAGAATTGCCGGATAGGCTATTGGACATTGCCGAGTGCTTTTGGGAGAAGAACCTGACGGGCATTGACACGCTCATGCAGGAGTGCTACTCCCGGTTTGGACCAAAACCAAGACCTCCGTCTTGTATGCTGCGCTCTGTTTTGCTGTCCATCGCCTTGGGGGTTCCGTCCTACACGAAGTGGGTAGAACAGATGAAAACGGTGCCTGCTTACGCCATCCTGAGCGGATTCAAGTTTGGAGATACGCCTGGAATTGGCACCTTTGCAAACTTCTTCTCCCGACTCTGGCAGCTTGACACGAGCAACATACAGCCCCACGAACAACCGCCCAAGCGGAAGGTGAAGAAGCCTAAGAAGGGAGAAAAGGCCGAATCAGTTGAAATACTGACTGTTGGTGAGCTGATTCAGCAACTTGAAAAACAGGCTCCTTCTGAGAAGCAGCCTTATGCTCTTCTCTTTAAGGTGTTTAAGCAGGAATTTCTGGACGAGTCAACTGCCAGGGGTTTAATCAACCCGTCTGCTCTGGCTCTTTCTGGGGATGGAACCCCCGTCGCAACCTCAGCACAGCAACGCAAAATGAGGCTGTGTAAGTGCAAAGAACAGGGCATTTCAGATTGCTCGTGCAACAGGTATTTTTCGCAACCGGACTGTGATAGTGGCTGGGATTCACACAGAGGACGCTTCTACAACGGCTATGCCCTCTATATGTTCACTGCTTCAGACTCTGAGAACGATTTGCCGGTGTTTCCTTTGCTGCATTCGGCCTCTCGCCACGATGCTTTGGGGTTTGCCAACACCTTTTTCACAATGAAGACCTTCTTGCCGGACTTCACAGTGTCTAAACTGCTGCTGGACTCCGCCCACGATGCTATGCCTGTTTACGAATACTGCCGGAAAAATCACATCGTTCCATTCATTGATTTGAATGTGAAGCGGGGGATTAAGCAGAAATACAAGGATGACTTCACCATTGGTGGTGATGGCGTCCCTGTCTGTTTGGCTGGACTTAAAATGCGACACGATGGAGTTGAACTGGCCAAGCGCCGCTCTAAGTTCCGATGCCCTCTGACGAACCGGATATCCGGTGTCTGCTCATGCGAAAATCCTTGTTCTTCGTCCAAGTTTGGCCCCACTGTCCACCTCGCCATGAAAGACAATCCTCGTCTCATCAATATCCCGCCACGGGACTCAGCAGAGTGGGAAACGGAATACGCTGCCCGGACTTCCTCTGAACGGTGCAACAAGCGTATTAAAAACGACTTCAATCTGGAGGGCGGACACCACCGTTGCTCGAAAATGTGGTACTGTCGCCTCTACGCCACTATGATGCTCCAACACTTAGTGGCATGGGACTTGCCACATGAATCGGCCTTCCGAACAGCACTAAAAGCCGCTGCCTAAACGGGGAAACTGAATACTCTTGAAAAGGCGTATCCAGCTATACGTTTGCTTTGCTTTGCCAATTTCCGTTGCCATTTCGCTTTTCGGGTCTATCTACCCCCTCTCGTTGTCCGGCCCCGGTCTGAGGGTGAAATCTACTCAAGATTCCGAGAGCCTATTTAAAATTCAGTTGGCGGTGCAGCTGAGCTGTATAGGCTCTTTCGTTTCTTACCTGCCGGTTTCTGCTCCTCCGGCGGCGGGGTAAAATCAGTCTGGGACGGTTGGACAAATGCCGGCGCCGGGCTGTAGTCCATGATGCTCGTGCGGACGATTTGCTTTGCCATCGGCAGTTTTTCGTAGTCCAGCTTGCGAAGCTTGAGCACATTGTGCCCGCGGATGACCACAAGGAGTTCATCGTTTGGTATCCGGAGCACCTCGTCCGGTGTGAGCAGCCGCCGCTTGCCCTGCCCCTCGGTATGACGGTATTGAGGGATAACCTGGGCGACGGCAATGGTCTTTTTGACGGTCATGGTCGAGTTTACTTCGATAGACATATCCCCGCTGCGCACGGAAAAGTAGTCCGCTGTAACGTCGTCCGTGCATCCGAGCATGAGCTGCAGATCCACATTGCCGATAATCTCGGCCCAGAGGTTGTTGGGGTACCGGTTTTGCAGCTGCCCTAGGCTCTGCACCGCCAGCATCACATAAATGGCCCTGCTCCGGATGACTGAGAGCGTCCTGGCAAAATCTGAACCGTCTGCTGCGCCGCCCAGCTTTCCCACATTGTTGAACTCATCAAAGATGAGATTGACGGGCACTGCGCAGCGCATCTCCGGTGTGCTGTCCGCATACCGGGTGAGCTTGATGAACAGGAACGAGAAGAACAGGGATGATAAAAATGCCATCGTCGTGTCCTGGTCGCTCAGTATGACGAAATAGGCGCATTTGCGCCTGCCGGGAGCTGTTAGATCGATATCGCTGCGGCTGATGATATTGCGGACCGCCTCGTTCTGAAGAACCTGGAGCCGCGTGCCCAGACCGAGGACGATGCCGGAGCGGACGGTGTCGCTCGCCTGCGCAAACAGATTAAAGGGCGCACGGGCCGGATGGTCGAGTGGCAGCTTTTCAAAGAGGGCGGTCAGCTGCCGCTCGCTGTTACGGGTCAGCAGCTGGTAGACTGCGGCAAGGTTTTTCTCTGCGGGGCTACGGCTCCTGTCCTGGTCGATATATAGAACCAACGCCTTGAGCAGATTGGCCTCGCCGTTATCCCAGAAATGGTCGCCCTTGCCCTCGCTGGTGTTGGCGATGATGACGTTTACGAGCACCTGCGCCAGCAGGGTGTCGCCGTTCAGGTCAGACATGCAGTTCCACGAGTCGCCATGCGCCGGGTTCACGAGATTGAACACCTTCACCTCATACCCATTCCTGCGGAACATCTCGGCAGTGTCGCTGTAGAGTTCGCCCTTGGGGTCTGTGATCACTGCGGATTCCCCGCGTTTCAGTATAGTAAAGAGCGCCGGACGGATGACGCCTCTGGACTTCATGGTCCCGGACGCACCGAATACAGCGATGTGCCGGTTGAGTCTGGTGTTTTGGGGTAAGCAGACGGCAGAACCATTCTTCTCTCCGAGAATGACGCCATCTGCCTGCTCGAACGATTTCACCTCCAGAATCTCTCGCATTTCCTTATCGCTCATCCAGGCAGCGGTGCCATAGGTACCGTATTTGCTGCGGGTAAACCCGCGGGGATCGTAATCCTTACTGCTGAAGCGGTCGTGCAGCTTTACATAGGCTGCGATACCCGCTCCGGCCAGTATCAGGAAGCCAAGCCCTTTGAGTCCGGATCTGCTGAAGGCGAAGCGAAAACACACAAGCGGATTCCAGTCTACCGAGGCGAGTGTTGCCTGACCCGTCATACCGCCGGCATTCAGCCATGCGTCATAGTTCTCCATCAGCTGGCCAAGCATTCCGCCCAGGTAAAAGAGCGCCGCCGAACCCAGTATGGCGGCGGCGATGATTCCTATTTTCCGGGTCTTATCATTCAAGTAACTCCTCCGATCCGGCCCCAAGCTCCGCCTCCACCGAGTCCATGTCGATGGTCTTGAGCGTAACATGCGGGGCCAGATATTCCCGGAGGAGGGGCACCTGGTCCGGGAAGCAGAGCACCTCAAACCGTCCGGTCTGGGGATTGACTGCTTCGCGGAAGCGGATGAGCCTGGCAAGGTCGCCATCCAGATGCGAAAATATATAAACGCCGTCCACACAGGCGTCGTATTCCATGAAGCCCTTATTATATGACCTGCTGCCGGGCTCGAACAGCAGATCCATCAGCCTTTCATTCCAGTCTGGGAGAGTGAGCATTCTAAGTCGCCGCATTCCGTCGGCATTCATGGGGATGAAATGCACATGGCGGTAGATTCCGTCAAAGCGCAGCTCCAGCCGCCGGCTCTTCTCGGATTCCAGCAGCGTCTGCAGCGCCGTTTCCCCAGACTCACCAAACAAAACCGCCGAGTCCAGCTCCTGAAGACTGGCATTCATACGGGCGACCTCGATCAGATTGTGCAGCGCCTTAAACTCGCCCATCCCGTTCCATTTCATCGCTGCGCTGCGGGAGTTATACACAGCGTAGCAGCCGCCAGGATAAAACAGGGCGCCCACCATGCGTGCGAACATGGTTTTGTTCTGCTCTGCCAGACTGATTTTCTTAATGTCCCTCGCCAGGTAAAAGACGGGCGTGCCAGGCACTGTCCGGCGTATCTCCCTGTTTTGCAGTTTAGGCAGGGCATATGGGCAGGACTCGATTCCGGAGCCAGCGCACATAGCCATCGCCTCGGCGACACGCAGATTGCGATCCCGATGCGCCGCATCGCCGGGGAAGCGATGTCCCCAGAAAGACTCCATGTAATATCGGCAGGCGTCGGGATGGATCCATTCCAGTATGGGGAGAGCGCCCTTGTAGAACCGAACGGATTTCGCAGAGCCCCTGCCACTCAACTGCAGCAGCTTTGTCGTGATGCGCTCGCCAGTTTCAGGGTTGCGAATCTCCTGAATGGATGTCAGCCTGTGAACAAGCGCCTTGATCACACGCTCATTGCCGAGCAGCTTCAGAGTGCAAACAGGGTATTCGCCGGTGATGGCAAGCGTAGTGACGAGCCGATGCGCCTGACTGCCGGGTCGCAGGGTGAGCATTTTTTCAAACCCAAGCATGCGGGCATTTTCCGACATCATGACTGCTCTCGATGTCGGAATTTCCCCACAGAAAAGCCCTCGGAAACGCCCGTATTTCCGGCGTTTTGGAGGGTTTCAAACAGCTGTATTCTTGAGAGCCGCATTTCAGGCCGTTTTTACATACCTTTTTTGCCCCTTCCCGGGTCGTTTTCATATAGCATCACCCCCTCGTCCGGGATCACCTTTTCGGTAATCAGCCAGTTCGGAAAGTCGCACGTCGGAACTACATAGACCTCAGTGCGCTCCTCGCTGCCGGCTGCGCTGCAGTAATAATGGCGGCACAGAGAGGGTGCGTCATCGTCCATCACATACAGGGCGATGATATCCGACACCATATTGATCTCAATGTTGTCATGGTCCCTCCGCTGCCGTTCCGGGCGTTTTTGATCATAGACATGCCGGTAGATCAGCACGCAGTCGGAATACCGCACCGGCGGTTTATCTGCGAAGAACTCCCGTATAGCCGGATAGAGGAAGGAGCGGATATAATTCGCCGAGCCTGCTTCCTTCTTGGGAAGCAAAAGCGGGATCCGCACACAAAACCAGCCTTCCATGGTAAACCCGATCTCCACAGAGATGTGCTGCCGGATCAGGTTTTCCACATCCTGCGCCGCCAGGGGATTACCGGTGTAGGCCGGCAGTGCCCGAGCCAAAAGGGTTATGCGCTCGCTGACGTCCGCCAGACGAAGCGCCACCTCATAGGCGAGTTCCATATTGCCGATCTCAAACATATAGCGTGTGTTTTTCGCCGCCATGTCCAGCTTTCGAAGTTGATTTTCAAACTTAGCCAGCGTCCGGGCAAAGGATTCGTTCGTTTCCATTGGCTGCAACCTCCTCCGCATAGAATGTAATGTCCGGCTCCTCCTGCCCGGAGAAGTTGACGGTAGCAAACAAGCATGGCGCCTGCGGCAAAATGAGCTGCGGCGCCATGTTGATGTTGGGCAAGACGATGATGTATTTCATGTCCTCGTCCTGGGGCTGCAACAGCTTGGTCAGGTGCTGTTCGCCGTCATAGAGGACAACAATTTCGTAGCCTGTATTCCCCTTCAAAAAGAAGAGCTGTGACGGGTACACCGCCGGGTAGTGAGCCATGGGGTCCACATAGTCGATAAAGCGCAGCAGCACCCACACCGCAAGGATAATGCGCTGGTCGGGCTTGCACATGTCGTCCAGCCCCAGGTAATATCCGCCGCCCACATCGGAGATCCGCAGATCCCGTTTGAGGTTGCGGATGATCTTTTCCGCTGTCTGGGGCGATTTATCCCGAAGCAGGCGGATGACCTGTGCTTTGGGAAGTGCACCGTATTGGGAGAGCCATTTGACCACATGCCTTTCATCATCAAGCAGCATTTCGATTTCACCTCCTGATTGTGCGTATTTTGATGGGAATACGCATTTTAAGCACTATGCGTTTTCTCTTTCTGCCGTTCACGGAGGATGGCCTCCAGCTCGGCCCGGTCTGTGGTTATCATTTCCGTCTCTGTCTTGGACGCCTTTACCACCACCGGCACTTTGTTGTTATTGGAGCTGATGAGCGCCTCGCCGCGTTCAAATTGGGTAATGGCGCGAATCTCCGTGCGGGTGAGCTTGAGCGTTTCCTGCACGTACTGCGCCTCATCCGGCTCCAGATTGAGAATGATCTTGTTTTTACTGTTGTTGATAATGGCGCGCCCATACTTCCCGTCTTCGAGGCCAAAGAAATCGGAGAGATCCTGACTCGCACAAATGGCTGACGCTCCGAAGCCCCTGCAGACCTTAAAAACCTCCAAACAAAATTCAGCGGCCATCCGGTTCGAGCTGGCCCCGATCAGCTGCCAAATTTCATCGATGTAGATGGCCTTGCGCTTGGTGCGGTCAGACTTCACCTGGTCCCAAACATAATCAAGCGCAATGAACATACCAACGGGAAGGAGCTTGCCCTTTAGCTCGGACAGGTCGAGGACGATATACTTGTTGCTCAAGTCCACATTGGTCTGCTGATTGAAACTCTGGGCGGAGCCGGTAACAAAGCGGCTGATGATGGCCGCCAGCCTTTGCGTCATAGGGTTTTCCAGCAGATGCTTGTGCAGATCGCCCAGGATGGGCATCCGCTTCATCTTCGGCGGAGTGGCCGTAATGTCCTCATAAATGGAAATGTTGTCGTGGGTGATGCCGAACTCCGCATAGGTCTTGATGAGGGCTTCATCCAGCATCTGCTCCTCCTCGTTGGACATGTCCGGTATGAGCAGACCGAAGAAGGTCATGAGCTGCTGGATCTTCCTTGCGAGCATGGAGTCCAGCTCACTGTAGTCAATCTCATCGATCAGCTCCATCTCCGGCGAGATCGTGTGCCGGATCTCCATCACGTTGATGCAGTGCGGCGAGCCCGGTGCGATTTTGATAAACTCGCCGCCAACCTTATTGCAGGCGCGGCGGAACTCATGTCCCTTGATGGGAGCCAGGATATAGCACTGGATGCCGCGCATCCGCATCCTGAGGGCGAGAAGTTGCATCGTAAACGTCTTTCCTGCGCCCGAAGTGCCGAGCAGATTCAGGTTCGCATTCTTGTGCATCTTGGTGTTGAACAGATCCACGATGCACAGCGAGTTGTTGTGCCGGTTGACGCCCAGCAGCACGCCGGTGTCGTCCGACATCTCGAAGCTGGTAAAAATATAAGTGGAGGCGGCGCCGCTGGTGAGCACATTGCGCTGCGCCTTCTTCTCCAGCTTCGGGGAAATCTTCAAAAAGGGCATCACCGATTGCAATGCCGCCTCCTGCTGGAAATTGCATTCGCTGGTGTACATGTCCATGCTCTTGAGCATATCCACCATCTGCTGCTTGCGCCACAGAAGCTCCTCATAGGTTTTCGCCGAGACCGTGATAAACACGCTCATGTAAAAGAGATCTTCGTTATAGTTGGCAATCCCGCTTTTGATGAAATATCCCGCCTGGATGGAATTCGCCAACTCCTCATAGTCGGTGCTGGTGTCCTGCATCCCCTTGAGCTTGGTGCGGTTGAGACGGATTCGCTGCGCCACCTTATCAATGGTCTTGCTGCGGTTCTCCCGCCTCAGATGCACATCCACATCAATACCGTCCCCGGCGTTGATGAGCGAGGACATCCAGCCTGCCCGGACCCGGTTGGGATACCCGTTTGCTTTGATGTAAAGAAACGAGTAGTACAGCCCGTCCATGATGATGTAGTTGTAATGGCTCAGATCAATGCCGCGGGGCGCCAGAAAATGCGCCATGCGGATATGCGGGACGGGGTCGAGGCCGATAACCTTCTTTTTAGCCGCCATGGTATCGACTACCACGCGGTTGACCCGGGCGGAAAAGGGCTCGTCTACACAGGAGCGCCGATTGAAGAACATATACAGCATCTCCGCCGTGGCCTCGTCCGGGTCCTTGGGTTGGATAATGCTGTTGCCGCACTGGGCGAAATAGGCCCGTGCATTCTGTTCGGCTGACTGCAGCATGCCGTAGATCTTTGCGTAGTCGTCACTCTCGTTGCGGCCGATCGCCTCATACTGAAAAATCAAAAAGAAGCGCCTTGTGAGCGCCTCTCGATTGCCTACGTCTTTGATCAGCTTGATATAATCCTCGCCAAGCTCCTTGCACTGAGGATTGTCTTCTGCATCCAGCTCCTCCCGGATCATGGCGATATGCTTATCTGAGTCCGCCTTCCGGGTGATGGATTTGAATTGCAGGCGCGTGGGTGAGATCTTCAACCAACTGGCAAAGCTGCTGATGATATTAAACTGCTCCTCATCGGAGCGCAGCGTGAAATTGATCGGTTCGATCTCCAGTATCTTAATATAGCGCCCGTCCGTCGTTTCAATGATGCCGTTCTTCAGATCCCTGATTGGCAGAAAGTCCTGAACGAACTCAAGCTTTTCGCTTTTGGCGCTTTTTCTTTTTGATTTGGCTTTGGTCATAGCGATATCCTATCCTCCTGAAATGCAGTTTTCTCCGGTGCGTCCAAAAGCGGATGATATGCCCGATATATTGAAACAGCGAGCCTCCATCCACGCCCATCACCGAGATAACCGCCAGCGGCAGCAGCGTCAGCGTCATGACCACGATGCGGATCGTGCCGGGCATGGGAATCACAAAAAGCTCCGGGTATCCCACCGCAGCGACAAGCAGCACCGTTTCTATGGCGTTGCGCGTCTCAATCATCCCGCCCAATAGCTTGCCGCTGTCGGTATAGTTTGCGGGGATGGCGTAAACATTGCTGTACTCTTTCTCGTCCATAAAATCACCTGCCTAACCTGTAAATCGTGGCTGTCGTCGTATAACGGCCTAGACGCAGCGCCTCCTGGTGATCCGGCACAAAGATGTCAACCCGGTGAATATCGTTCTCGATTCCCGAGCCGCCGCGGTCCTCCACGGTATACATCGTGCCATTTATCATGATCTGCGTGCCGAATGGGTAGTGGCTGGACATGGCAACCATTCCTCTGGCGGCTGTCTTGCCGCTGGCGGTGATGCCATCCGCATTGCTGCCGCAGCAGATTGAACAGGCGCAGTAATGAGTGACTTCAACTTTCAATGTAGAGAGCGGCGTGCGGGTGGTTGACTCTGGCACTGCGGCGTCAAAATCCACATTGGCGGGCCGGCGGTACTGCGTCACATAGTCCGGGGAGTTGAGCACCACGCCGCTGCCGCTGGAGCAATGTACCCACATCTGCTCGCCGTTGTCACCCACGCCTGCGTAAATCAGGACGTGGTTCACCGGAACGGTGCCCGGCGCCGCCATAAAGCCGAGATCGCCGGGAAGAAGCTCGTCCTCCGTGATGGCATAGGTGTTGTCCCACTGATTCCACGTCCCGGCATAGAGGCTCACGCCGAGCGCCGTCTTATAGACCCAGTCGGTAAACCCGGAGCAATCCAGCCCATAAGGACGGATCGTGCCGGTGGAGTTGGAGCCGGTGGAGGTGACGAGCTTGGGCGTATTCCATTCGTCATTCCAGCCTGCCGCAGATTTACCGCCCCAGAAGTAGGGAACCTTGCCTACCAGAGACAAAGCGGTGGTAAGGATATGCTTTCTTGTAGCGTTACAGTTCTGGCGATTGACGAAGGCGATCAGCTCGGCATCGGTCAGCGGAACCATTTGCCCGCTGCCCAAAGTGCCGTAGAGCGTCATCTTGAGAGAGTTGGCCATGTTCTGGATGGCCACGCTGTAGGTCACATTGAACTGGTCATAGGTAGCGTCCGGGTCGATGCCAAAGGCGTCGATGATGACCGATGAATCAAAGGGATGTATGGTGCATTCCACGTATTTCACGATCTCGGTTTCCGGAGCAACCGTCTCTGTGCCTGCTTGCGCATAGTAGGTCTCGCTGCGGGTGCCGGTGATCGACCCGCCGCTGTAGATGGGAATGGATACTGTGACGGGCGTATAGGCAGTTTTCGTCACCGCTTCCGTGGTGGTCTCAGCGCCGTCCGGCTCATAGTAGGTCCTTCTCGCTGTGGTATAGCGATATTGCGGCACACCGTTGATCGTGCCCGTCTGCGCCTGTGAGGTCACGACTGTGACTGTCACCGCCCGGTAGGTCGAATAGGTCAGCGGAACGGTCTGCTCCACCTCTTTTTCCTCATATGTAACGGGAAACATGCGGCCAGCCACATTACTGAGCTTTGCGAGCATGTCTTCCTTGCTGGTGCCCTGCTGCTGCAGGGAAGCGGAGTAGGCGGCCAGGATATAACTGACGTCGTATCCCGCAGAGCTCTGCGCATAGTTGATCAGCGCCTCCATGCTCATATCGTAGTCGTATCCGCCGTCGGCAATGATTTGCTCGACTTTTTCAAGAGACAGCGTGTAACCACCGTCAACAGCGGCGGAGACGTCCGCCGCAAGGTCGTTATAGGAATCCATCAGCGTTGTCGGGTTCTCCATATCTACCATCGTCCCATCTAATCCGAATACGCTGTTGAGAATAATGGATGGCAAGGATACAATCAGCATGATGATAATCAGGAAAAAGAGGCAGATGCAGATCAAAATCTTGTATAGCGTATGACGGAGCGCCCAGGCAGCGGAAAGAATTGCGCCCCAGGGACCGCCCGCAGCAGTACCGGCGGCGACCTCAGCAACAGCCTTTCCGCCCTCGACGCCGGCTTGGACAGTTGCGGCTGCGGCGTTTGCCGTTGCCTCAGCGCCGGCTGCCGCCGCCTGCTTGGCCGTCTCCTTGCCAGCCTGTTTGGCGGCGTTCGCCATCTGTTTTGCGCCCTCAGCATAGTTGTCGGCGCCGTCGCCCATCTGCCTTTTGTCGGGCTCTGCCATTTCTTCACCTCCAGTATGTCAAGCCGCAGAAAGCGGCTATATTTCTGAATAATTCGCACACAGCAGACGGCCGGAGAGACAGTTTCCATCCGGCCATCGCAGTGTGCATGAGATTAGTTCTTACGCTTTGGCGGTTTCGGTTCGATATCCTTGCGCTGCTCCGGTTCCCCAAAGCGGCTGGGCGTGGACTTATACCGAACGGATTCCACCGATACTGTGCGGACATTCTCACCATCGTAGACAGGCTTGCCGTCTTCATAGACAGGCCTGCGCTCCACAGCGGGATCGCCGTGTACGGCAATCCACTGCTGTCCACGATTGTCTTCGTATACCTGATAATCGCCGCGGGGCGCCGAATATCGGGCTGTGTCGTAAAAAGCTGTTCCTGAGCCATCTGCATGACGGACCTCGAAATGGCCCTCCTCACGATGGCTGCTGTCAACCTGTGCGACCTGCTGCTCGTAACCGGGCATGAAGTCGCGGAATACCGCCTGGTTATAGGCTGAAGCGGCGTCGCCCTGCTCAAAGGCAGGAGCCTCAGCCTGCTGCTGCATGGCGTACCAGTCCACACCGTTGGCGGACTGCATAATGGTGTGGGGCGCATCAGGTTCACTGTAATATGCGCTGTTGTACCAGAGGCTGTTGCCAGATTCTCTGCTGGCCTCGATAACGCCATCCCCAACCGTGCGAAGTGTTGTCCCCTCGGCGGCGCCAGGGAAAGCAGCCGCCACCTGCGCAGCTTCTGTCGCGCTGCCGGTAAACTCAGGCGCATCATAGAACGCACCGCGTCCTTCGCCGCTGGCCATCTGATACCAGGTGCTGCCATCCGACGCCGTGACCACGGAGTGAGGCGCAGAGGGCTTTTCAAACTGTGCAGCGTTATACATTTCCACACTGCTGCTCTTTCCGTCGGCGCCGGTGGTCGTTGTGCTGATGTGCCCGCCGGTGATCTGCGTGTCTTTCAAAGAGTGGCCGCTCAGCTGAGGCATATAGTTGCCCAGGCTGCGGTCAGCGATGTCGCCCGCAATGGTGCCGGAGACGCCGGAAGGACGGGCTGCCACAGAGGAGATTGACTCCCCGGTGAGCGTAGCGCCGTTTCTGGCTGCAACGCCGCCGAAGGCGCGTCCGACAAAGCCGACGCTGCCGCCCATGCCCATGCGCGTGCCGCCGTCAACAACGGCGTCACGAACATAGGAGTTGCCCTTAAATTTGCTGGCAAAGCCTGCAGCAAAGCCGCTTGCCGCCGCACCGGTCCCGGTCGCCGTACTCCCGCCGCGGAAAACGCTTCCTGCGCTTCGAGCCCCATGGCCGACGCCGCTGATGACTCTCGCCGCCATCAGCAGCTCCATACCCATGCTGGAGCCGGTCTGCGCCACATTGAGCCCCATGGCCGCAAGGTAAGAGTCGAACTTCTGCGCGGTTTTGAGGAATGCGAGCGCACAGAAAAGCCAGAGAAATATGGAGCCCTGCCCGGAGCTTAATGCGCCGCCGTTGCCGATGTACTGACCCCCCGAGGAGTTGAAACCTCGCAGGAACCAGACATTGAGTACCAGCAGCAGGAGCTGCGAGCCCACCATGCGGCACCAGCTTTTGAATACCTGATTCGTTGCTTTCGAGCCGCCCATGGCAAAGGCCAGGGGCGAGGTGTAGCAGAGCACACCGACCACGATATATCTCTCGACCGCCTCCAAAAGCAGTTTGAAATAGTTCCACCCAAGGGCGATGAGCAGGATCAGAACCAGTATGGGAGCGACGATTGTGATTGTGGATACGAGCGTCACAAGCCCATTGGTGAGTACTTGCTCAACGCCCGCAAAGGTGAAGTCCTCCGCCGTCATGGTCAAGTCCATCAGGGCTGTGTAGGGTGCGCGGGCGATGTCCAGCGTGATCATGAAGATCGGCTTTGCATACCCGATGAGCAGCGCAAAGATGGCGCTGCGGGCTACCAGCTGCCAGGGGTTCTCAGCCTCGGTGATTGGACCGCCGAACACACGGAACAGCTGCCAGACGGTGATCAAAAACAGCACCGCCCATGCGGTGTACTGCATGATGTCAAAGGCCGCAGTGATGAAGGGGAAGTATTCCTCCATTGCGGTCATGTCTGCGCCGAGAGCGCCCAGAAAAATGCCGGATACCGCATCCATGATCTGCGAGGCAATGCTCGATATCCAGGTGACGATGCCTTCAAAAATCCAGTCTAAGATAATAAATCACCTCCTACAATATAGTTACGGTCATAGGCACGGCAGCCAGCCGTGTCTATTTCCATCTCAAAGCCGAAGCTCCCATCTGGTCCTTTCGCCGATTTAGCCTGTGTACTGACCGCCGGAGATGAGGGGCTGCAGATAGGCGACGATAAAACCCAGCGTGTTCAGGACAATCCAAGTGACAACGATCCTTTTCAGCCAGCTCGTCGCTTCATCCACCGCCCGCTGGTTGCGGGAAATCATACGGACGATCAGCGCAATGGCTGCAACGGTCACCGCCACGATGGTACTGATTGCGACCAGCTGCCCGTAGATGTCCTGCATGATTGCGGAAAAGCGATCCCAGATCGTCTCCGCCATCACCGGCTGTACGGAGATGATGAGTGCGCAGGCAGCGCCGACCATGGACCAGTAGAGTTCCCTGATGCGCCGCTGCTTGCCCGAAACAAGTTGCTTTGACATGTCTTTACCTCCTGTTTTCATCTTCCGGGCACAAAAAAACGCCGTTCCGAAGAAGCTCAAAAGCTCCATGAAACGGCGACTCTTGTGTCCGGTCCTACTATTGGACGCTATCAGTTTAACATTTTCCCATTCCCATGTCATCGGCGCACACCTTGCCAATTTTCCGCCTTTTTTCCGCCATCCCGTTTCCGCTCAGATACTCTCCAGCAGCGTCAGCACCTCCAGCCAGGAATCCACCTCACCGGCGGGTGCCGACCACAACCGAATGGACAGAATTGTGAAGGCCTGCTGGCGAAGCCGGTAATAGTGCCGGGATGAGATGTCCAGCCGGTAAAGCAGGTCGGTGTGGCTCAACTTGTCCGGGGCGATGTAGGTCAGGTAGATCAGCTCGTACATCTTCGCACCGTTTTCCGGTTTTCGTTTGAGAACACTGAGCGCCTCATTGACCCGATCCAGCAGCAGTCTTGATTTGCGCACGCTCTCCATGCGGCTCTCCAGCTTGCGGTTGTTCATGCCAAACTCCAGATCCATCCTGTCCAGCAAGGCATCCAGGTCACCCAGCGGGTGATCCAGTTCTTCTGCAACGGTTGCGGGAAAGCACTCCAGCGCCCAGACGATGTTCCGATAATGCTGGAGGAGCAGGAGGGTATTGTGATACATATTCCGCTTTTTCTCCTTCTGCGCCTGCCGGATCCGGTCGTTGTCGATCTCGCGGTCTTCCAAAATGCCTCGTTTGGTCAAGAGGTTGATAAAGGCAGAGGACTGGGCCGAAAGCTGGCTCTCCTGCTGCTCATAAAGCGCCTTATTCGCGCTGTCTTGATGTTTGCTCATGGGGATTCTCCTTTGCTTTTTCGTTGTAGCATCGGGCACAGGGCCCGCGTATGTGATTCGCAGTAACGGCTGGGGATGTACTACTCAACCTTCCGCAGTCATAACTACAATTCTTACAATTCCAACACAGAGAAAGATACGCGCGTATTATAGGGGCCGAAAGTGCAACGCGGCCTTGCTGCGCTGTTTCTCCAGACTGGAGCTCCGGCTGCGCAGCGATGCTCCGGCTATACCAGAGGATCATTTTGTTTAGCCTGAGGTTATCCGTCCCCGCAATATGCGTATTCCCGGCTGAAATGCGTATTTGCCCAATTATGCGCTCGATCTCTGCATAGCTGGGCAGTGAAACCTCTGTACCTGCCGGGTACAGTTTATTAAAAACGAGACAGCCATAGGCGCCGGGCAGACGGTACAGAGCGAAGGCATCCCCATGCTTTTTGAAAAACCTCCATACCTTTGTCTTTTCCCAGTTCCACCGCTGTCCCAAGGTCTCCAAAGTCAATGCGGCGCCATAGGAGCCGTACTGGACGGCCGGCGCAAAAAAAGAAAACGCATTGCGCGGATCCTGCCAAGTGGTATGGCACCAGAGATCCAGCCATGCGTCTGATTCCTCAAATGTGTGATTCTGCTCCGCCAGCCGCTGTGTGATGCTGCGGGGAAGGCAGAGAAAGCCGTAGCCTTCGGTGGTGTAGACAGCTCCGTCCATGCATTCCGCACCGGAGCATTTGACGACCCAGTCCTTGATATAGTAGCTCTGCTTCTTAGTGGCCGTGTCCAGGCTGTATTCGATATATCCCAGTTCCTGCAGCCGGTCCATGATCTCCAGCGCCCGTGTGCGGTTCTTGACGCCCAGAATGCTCTTGAGTCCCACCACGCCCCCAGACCACATACCGGGCATGACATCATTGACATGGCCGCAATAGCGGACCTGTCCCTTGCGAAATGCCGCCCTGGAAGCCAGTCTGGCCCAATAGCCCATGAGCCCCTTGCCCTGGGGCAGGTGGGTTCTGGGCAGCTTGACCCACTGGTATTTGAGCAGACATTTCATAGGGGCATTCCTCCTTCTTGGCATAGCTAAAGACAGTCTCATAATTTGAAACTGTCTCTCATACTTATAGTTACTTATAGTAAGAGCCGGATGTGTACACATCGGCTCTTATGATAAGAAATAGCCGAAATCCTTTTCAACTGATGGGGTTTACTCGGTCACGACTTGGCCAATCCACGATAAAATCGTATTCTGGCCAGGAAGACTTGTGACATCCTCTCCAAAGATATTTTAATTCTACCCTATAAACAAATCCGACCCTTGATTTTTTAGGGTCGGATTTGTTATGATTAACTTACATAGCGATACCCAACGAGGGACATTCTTGGACAGCCGAGATTTTGCTTTTGCTAATATTTTGCTAATTGGACGCTGGGAAAAGCTATGGAACACATGATATTGAGCATCACGGCAAGATAACGTCATCCGGCAAAAACCGCGGTAAATCAAGGAATTTGGCACATCCCAACGCACCAGACGGACCATGCAGAGAGCTATGATTTGTTCTCCTAAGCGTGGGGTCGGAGGTTCAAATCCTCTCTGGGACGCCAGAAAGCACCGCTGCAAGCCTTTTTTCGGGGTTTGCAGCGTTTTTTTGTTCCTCCTTCTCCCGGTAATTTCACTTCCGTTACCGGGAGATTTTTATACGCCGCATGATGTATATTTGCTAATTGGACTCGAA
>ENA-UOJR01000572-UOJR01000572.1-human-gut-metagenome-genome-assembly--contig:-C115P-NODE-572-length-46012-cov-11.866419_pt1 | contig 46012 bp, 34 predicted proteins | sample MGYA00242354_ERZ723901 | MGnify/ENA metagenome assembly ERZ723901
ACAGCGAGGAAAAACGAAGTTTTTTCGAGCTGCTGCACTGCGGACTAGAAAGAAGTGACCAAGAAACTTTTTTCCTTCAGCCGCCCCACGCGGCGCAGAGGAAAGCTCCCTGACATCAGCAAAAATCACAACCCACATTTCCACGATATAGAATTTACTTATGAAATTATATTAAAAAAACTATCCAGAAATCGGAAAACTTGTGGTATAATAGATAAAAATATGGCTGTGAATTATTTAATCAGCCAGGTCGCAGATAGTTGACTCATAATAAAAGTGTATTGGGAGGTATCTTTAGAATGGCAAATGAAAAGAAAAAGCCGGTTAAGATTGTGGAAACTGTCCTTCGTGACGCGCACCAGTCTCTGATTGCAACCAGAATGACAACGGAGCAGATGCTTCCGATCATCGGAAAGATGGATGAGGTTGGATATCATGCAGTAGAATGCTGGGGCGGTGCGACATTCGATGCCAGCCTTCGTTTTCTGAAGGAGGATCCGTGGGAGCGCCTTAGAAAGCTGAGAGATGGTTTTAAGAAGACAAAACTTCAGATGCTGTTCCGCGGACAGAATATTCTGGGTTATAACCACTATGCAGATGATGTGGTAGAATATTTCGTACAGAAATCAGTTGCCAATGGTATTGATATTATCCGTATTTTTGACTGTTTAAATGATATCCGCAACCTGGAGACAGCGGTAAAGGCAGCCAACAAAGAAAAAGCACACGCACAGATAGCACTGAGCTATACACTGGGTGATGCATATACACTGGATTATTGGAAAGACATTGCGAAGAGAATCGAGGATATGGGCGCTGATTCCCTGTGTATCAAGGATATGGCAGGTCTTCTGACCCCGTACAATGCAGAGATCCTTGTGAAAGCACTGAAAGAAGCAGTTGATCTTCCGATTGATATCCATACGCATTACACCTCCGGCGTTGCATCCATGACGTACCTAAAGGCAGTGGAAGCGGGCGCTGACATGATCGATACCGCGATGTCTCCGTTCTCGATGGGAACGAGCCAGCCGGCGACCGAGGTTATGGTTGAGACCTTCAAAGGTACTCCGTATGATACCGGACTGGATCAGGAAAAACTGGCAGAGATCGCAGATTACTTCCGCCCGATGCGTGAGGAAGCGTTAAAGAGTGGTCTGATGAATACCAAGGTTCTGGGCGTTGACATCAATACCCTGCGTTATCAGGTCCCGGGCGGTATGCTTTCCAACCTGGTTTCCCAGCTGAAAGAAGCGCGCGCAGAGGATAAATACTACGATGTCCTGAAAGAGATCCCGAGAGTCCGCAAAGACTTCGGTGAGCCGCCGTTAGTTACTCCGTCTTCCCAGATCGTTGGTACGCAGGCTGTATTAAATGTCCTGATGGGCGAGCGCTACAAGATGTTCACAAAGGAATCCAAGAAACTTCTGATGGGCGAGTTCGGACAGACTGTAAAGCCGTTCGACAAAGAAGTTCAGAAGAAAGCAATCGGCGATGCAAAACCGATCACCTGTCGTCCGGCAGATCTGATCGAGCCGCAGCTTGAGAAGATTGAGGCGGAGATGAAGCAGTGGAAGCAGCAGGATGAGGATGTCCTGACTTATGCACTGTTCCCACAGGTAGCAAAAGAGTTCTTCGAGTCCCGTCCGGCAAAGAAACCGCCGGTTGAGAAACGCGAAATCCTGAAAGCGGCTGCGCCGGAAGTAAAGAAAGCACCGGTGTCCACTGAGGAGATGGATGGAAACGGAATCAATACCTGGGCTGGAAGAAAAAGCGAGTCTTACCAGATCTAAGCTAAAAAGAATTTAAGGATTTTGAGCCAAAAGGAGTGCCAGAATCGGTAGAGTGTACCGGGTTGGCACTCCTTTTTATGCTACTATGCATTCAAAAATCATGCATCTGGAAAACATTTCGAAGCCAACTTATACTGCTTCTAAAAATTAAGAAAATCTTACAATTTCACGCAAAGACCCCAAATTTTGCGAAGTTTTTTCGGTAAGGTTGACACATATGGTCTTTTTTCATTATAATAGATACGATTGTAAAAACGTGAAAAAGATGGAAAAGAGTCGAGCGGCTGTCTGGAAATACGGCGGCAGACAGAATAAGAATTCCGTTGCGGGGGATGAATTGCAGAAAACGCAGCAGAATGAGGAGATAGACGGATGAAAAAATGGAAGTTATTGGGGAAACGGGCGGCGGCGTTTCTGCTGGGCGCTGTGATGGCGGTCAACCCAGGGCTGGCAGGTACTGCAGCAGAGTCTTTGCTGGGGATCGTCAGCTATGCGGAAGAGAGAACCGCGTCGGTCAATGCGACAAACCTGAATGTCCGGAGTGGTCCGGGCACTTCGTATCAGGCACTAGCGAAGCTGTCCAAGGGCGCACCGGTTACAGTACTTGGTGAGCAGACGGGAACGGATGGCGTCGTATGGTATCAGATACGATATAGCGGAAGCGGCGGTGAGCAGACGGGTTATGTTTCGAGCAAATACATAAAGTTTCCGACGGCGATAAAATCGGATTCGGATTTTGAAGGCTATCTGACAAAGCAGGGATTTCCGGAGAGCTATAAACAGGGACTCCGGGAATTGCATGCACAATATCCGAATTGGACGTTCACGGCGTTCCAGACGAATCTGGATTGGAACACAGCGTTGAAAAATGAAAGCGTGATCGGGCGGAACCTGGTTGCGAGCAGCAGCATTTCGTCCTGGAAATCGACCGAGACAGGCGCGTATGACTGGGGAACCGGAACCTGGCCGGGCTTTGACGGAAGCTCCTGGGTACAGGCGTCTTCGGATATTATCGCCTATTATATGGATCCGCGGAATTTCTTAAATGATAAATATATTTACCAGTTCATGAAACAGTCGTATGACAGTTCGCTTCACACGAAGACGGGGCTGCAGAACATGGTGAGCGGAACCTTCCTTTCTGGCACGGTGTCGGGCGGATCGTCGGTATCGGCCGGTACGGGAAGCAGTTCTGGAAGCTCTTCTTCCGGTTCAGCGACGGGACCGGGAAGTTCGTCAGGTTCGAGCGGAAGCAGCGCCGGTCTGTCGTCTCCGATTGCTTCGATCAGCGATCATAAGACGGAGCGGGTGGCAGCGACCAATGGACCGGGCATGGCGGGAGATGGATTTTCTTCCAACAATGCAGACGGGGAGACGGCGCCGGTCAGCAGCGGCACATCGAATAAGTCATCGGGGACAACCAGCAGCACGGCTGGAACCACCAGTGGCAGTACAAGCGCACCGGGAAGCAGCACAACTGGAACAACTTCTGGTTCAACCAGCAGCGGAAGAACAAGTGCACCGGGAAGTGGCACTTACAGCAGTTCGGGAACTTCCACGGGAGTGGCGCAGCAGTCTGCAATCGGTACTTCCTATGTAGATATCATCATGAATGCGGCATCTGAATCGGGAGTCAATCCATATATTCTGGCGTCGATGATTCTGCAGGAACAGGGCAGCCGGGGAACCGGACGCAGTATTTCCGGAACGGTGTCCGGCTATCAGGGATATTATAACTTCTTTAATATAGAGGCATATCAGTCCGGCTCGATGAGTGCGGTAGAACGCGGACTCTGGTGGGCATCCCAGTCGGGAAGCTATCTGCGCCCGTGGAACAGCATCGAGAAATCGATCCGCGGCGGTTCGGTTTATTATGGCGAGAATTATGTAAAAAAAGGGCAGGATACGCTGTACTTAAAGAAATTTAATGTGCAGGGCAGCAACCTTTATAAACACCAGTACATGACGAATGTGCAGGCGGCAGCTGCCGAAGGACTGACGCTTTCGAAGATCACGGCATTGGCAAATACAACACTTGAGTTCTCGATTCCGGTGTATAAAAATATGCCGGCGGGCGCCTGCGTCAAACCGACGCTGGACGGCAGCCCGAACAACAAGCTGTCGGCGCTGGGTGTCGATGGATTTGCACTGACACCGACCTTTAACCGAGATACAGAGTCCTACGATCTGATCGTGGATCCATCGGTGGCAAGCGTGACGGTAGCAGCGAGCGCGATTGATTCCAAGGCAACGATTGCCGGAACGGGAACGGTCGATCTGCAGAGCGGTGTCAATGAGATCACCGTGACGGTCAAAGCGGCAAATGGAAATCTGCGAAATTACGTTCTTCACGTAGTGCGCCAGTCAGGCGGTCCGACCTACTCAAGCTCGATTGGAAGCGGCGTTTCCTCTGGAAGCAGCTCTAGCGGTCCGGCGACGGGACCGGGCATGTCTTCAGGAAGCAGTTCAGGAAATTCTTCCTCCGGCGGTTCGGATGTGCAGATTGTCGGTCCGACCTCTTCGGGAAGCAGTTCAGGAAGCTCTCCTTCCGGGCAGTCCGCACCGGGATCGAATGTGAATGGATTTGGGAGCGGCAGTTCCGGAACCCTGATTGCGCCAAATGGGGAGTCTGTCGGGAGCGCCGGCAGTCCGCAGGGGAGCCAGTCGCCGACCAGCACGGCGGCACCATCCCAGTCCACATCGGGAACGCATGCGGCATCGTCGGTGCGCGGGGATGTCAACGGCGACGGTAAGCTGAACATCATGGATGTCCTGCTGGCACAGCGGTCGATACTGGGACTTGGAAAGTTAAGAGCGGAAGAAATCGCGCGCGCCGACCTCAATGGAAATGGAAAAGTAGATATTTTGGATATTCTTCTGATGCAGAAGAAGATTCTGGGACTGTAGGGATATTTCACGTACCTGCGGCTGGTCTTGAGAGATGGCAGCGGGTACGTGAAAATTTGTAAAGAAAGGGAACGGTGCAGATATGGGACCGTTACCAATAAAGAATATAGGACAGGGCAGTTGAATGAAAAGGTTTAAAAATATCATATTAGGTATACTTGCGGCAGGTATGCTGACGGTGGCGGCGCCGGTTGGCGGGATCAGCGCCTATGCATCCAGCGCAAAAATTTCATTTTCCGATCCGAGTGCGACGGTGGGTCAGGAGTTCAGCGTCAATGTGAAGATCTCCTCTCAGGATGGAAATCTAGGGGCATCCGACGTGGTACTTTCCTATGATCCGTCGGTCATTGAGTTTGTGAGCGGAAATAACGCAAGCGGCGGTGCAGGTTCCGTCCGCCTAGTTGGAACGATGGATTCCAATTCGACGAAGGCATTTTCCTATACGCTGAAATTCAAGGCAGTGCAGGCGGGAAATACGTCGATCTCTGTGGGAAGTTATGAAGTCTATGACTCAGATGCACAGGCAGTCACAGTTTCTAAAACGGGGACGGCGAGCGTCAAAGTAAAAGCACCGGCAACCTCCTCGGCGGAAGCGGCGCTTTCGTCCTTGAAGATTTCTCCAGGAACACTTTCCCCTGCATTTTCGCCAAATGTGACTTCCTATACGGCACAGGTAGGAGCCAGCGTCGATAAGCTGGCGGTCAGCGCGAGTGCGAAGGACAGCAAGGCGAAAGTCCTTGTCAGCGGTGATTCCGGCTTAAAGGTAGGTGCTAATACCGTTGTCTGCAAGGTGACGGCGGAGGATGGACAGACAACTAAGAGCTACACGATCACAGTCAATAAGCTGGATACGGTCGATGTGCCGTCAGAGGCGGAGACAGGGGCTGAAACAGATGCAGTTGGGACAACGCCGGTTGTGACAAACGGGCTGGATGTGGAAATAGACGGCGTTTCCTATACGGTGGCGACGGAATTTGATGCCTCCCTGCTTCCGGAAGGATATACGCAGTCTACCTGTACTTATGGCGGTTCAGAGGTCCAGTGTGGAAATGGCAATGACCTGACGCTTCTGTATTTGCAGGGGGCCGATGAAAATGGTGCATTTTATATTTATATACCGGAATCCGGTGTGTTATCGCCGTATGTGACGATCGATGTGACAGCAAAGTCGATTCTGGTGCTTCCACCGGATGAGTCGGTTCAGATTCCGGATGGATTTATGGAGACGACCATTCAGTTAAACGGCACGTATAAAGTGCAGGGCTGGGTATGGAAGAGCGATGAACAGCAGAAGTATTGTGTCGTATATGGTATGAATGAGAGCGGCGAGAAGTCGCTGTATCGGTATGATATTGCAGAAAAGACCTTCCAACGGTATTTTGAAGACCCGTCTCTGGCAACTAAATACGATGATGCACAAGTGGAAGAGATTGTAGATAAGTACAACGCACTTTGCAGGGATTATAATATTCGCTTTGTCATGCTTGCGGTTCTGGGCGTAGCGTGTGTAATCTTGTTCTTTATCGTGATCAATCTTCTGCTCAAGCGGAAAGAGTGGAGAGAGGAAGCGCAGGCAGCCGGAGGCAGACAGAGGTCCAAGCGTCGTCCGTCATCGCCGAATGCACGACCGGCGGCAGACGCACGGGTGAAACGAGGCACTGGGCGCGACAAGAGAGAAGATGGGGAAATGACGCCGGCAAGACCGGCAGCGCGGAGTGAGAAGGAGCGCATGGCAGCGGATGACAGACGCCGCCCGTCCGCAGAGCGGATGGAGGAAGGGCGTCGGAGTGCGCGCCGAACCCAAGAGACGCTGGAGACAAGACCGGTTCGCCGGGAGCGGAGTATGGAGGCAGCAGCATCGGCAGACCGCGCAAAACGGATGCCGGAGGAAAGACGCCGCCGGGAAGCAGGAAGCGAAAATCGTTCCGAACGCGTCCGTAGAGAAATGCCAGAAGAAAGCAGTCCGGCTTGTGTCCGCAGAGAGGCATCAGAAGAAGAACGTCTGCAGCGCACCCGCAGAGATGCGGCAGAGGAAAGCCGTTCTGAGCGTCCGCGCAGAACTTCGGCAGACGGAAGCCGCGCAGAGCGGGAACGCCAGGCAGTGGCAGAAAGCCGACGCACAGAACGGGAACGTGCTGTTTCAGCAAAAGAAAGCCGCCTGCAGCGCGATTACACGCCGGCATCGGCGCATCGTGCGGCGAAAGAGTCTGCAGTATCGGGAGAACGCCGGAATGCGCGCCCGGCGATTCAAGTGCGCCCGGCATCCCGCTCGGAGCTTTACTACACGCTGGAACGGGAGGAATACGGTGATCGCCCAACGAGATATGAGTCGGAATCAGAGCGATCCAGACGCGCCCGCGAGGCAAAAGCCCGGTTAGAGCGGGATCGGCGTGATGAGGATGGATTTGAGTATATCGACGATCCGCAGTAAATAAAAGAGGAAAAGATGGGTATCTGTCCAGGAGATTTCTGGTGGGTATCTGTCTTTTCTTTTATATCGATTTTTTGTAACAAGTTCACACAATTAACACAGTTTTACAGTTGACGAAAACACCTGTTTGTTATACAATCTATATAACAAATGATAAAACAGGCGGCTGACTGTATTTAGAAACGGGGTCTGCCGTCAGAATGAAAGATGGTGGAGTATGATTGTAGAGATTGATTTTAACAGTGAGGAAGCGCTTTATATTCAGCTCATAAACCAGATCATCATCGGGATTGCGACCGACCAGATCCGGGAGGGCGATACGCTGCCATCCGTGCGCCAGTTAGCGGATAACATCGGAATTAACATGCACACGGTCAACAAGGCATATTCTGTACTGAAACAGGAAGGTTTTCTGCGTGTGGACCGCCGCCGCGGGGCAGTGATTGCACTTGATACGGATAAGATGCGGACGATCTCGGAGATGCGTCGGGATCTCAGTGTAATTCTGGCAAGAGGTGTCTGTAAAAATGTGAGCCGCGAGGAGGTTCACAATCTGGTGGATTCCATTTATGACGCATTTACAGCGGAATAGCAGGTTCCGGCTGCGGGCGATGGTTTTTGTGTATTGGAACCGTTGCGGGATGTGTATGTTGGGAGGATAAATTATGCTGTGTGAGAAATGTGGGATTCGCGAAGCGAATATTAAATATACAGAAGTGTTTAACGGCGTCAAGACAGAGCATAATCTCTGCGCCCAGTGCGCGAAAGAGATGGATCTGGGACCGTACTCGGCACTGATTGAGGGAGAATTTCCGCTTGGGAAACTGCTTTCGAGCCTTTTGGGACTGACGGATGCGTCTGCCAGCCAGGCACCGAAAGAGGATGTGGTATGCCCGACCTGCGGCACGACCTATGAAGAATTTATCAAGAACAGCCGTTTCGGATGCGCGGACTGTTATCATGTGTTTGATCCGTTGCTTGGAGAGAAAATTAAGAAATTGCAGGAAAATTCGAGCCATACCGGCAAACATCCGAAGATCCAGCCGCGCAGTCAGGCGGCTGCAGAGGTGACGAAGAAGGGAGAACTGGAATTCAGCCCGGAAGAGCAGATTAAGCAGCTGAAACGCAGGCTGGAAGCGGCGTTGCAGGAAGAAGACTATGAGACGGCTGCTGCCTGCCGGGATAAGATACACAGTCTGGAAGGAGAAATGAGACATGACGAAATGGTTTGAGGAAGTGGCGAATGATGCGTCCAATATCGTTTCCAGCCGGGTGCGTCTGTCTCGGAACTGGGAAGAATATAAATTTCCGAGCCGTCTGGAGCCGGATGAGGCGCGGACGATGATTGCCCGTTTAAAACAGAATTTCCGCGATCTGGGTGACCGGGACGGTCAGTTTTATGAATATGAAGATCTGGAATTGATGGAGAAGCTTGACCGCACCGCATTGCGGGAACGGCGGCTTTTAAACCGCACGCTGGCGGAGAAGACGACGCCGGGCGGGATCCTCTGTTCGGAGGATGAGCGGGTCAGCATGGTATTAAATGCGGACGATCATATCCGTTTACAGGTGCTGGCATCGGGACTCGATCTGCAAGAATGTTATGCAAAAGCGGATGCGCTGGATGATTATATTAACGAGAAGATTCCGTATGCATTCAATGAGAAATATGGATATCTGACGTCCTATCCGACGAATGTCGGAACAGCAATGAAGGCGTCTGTGGTCGTGCATCTGCCGTCTCTGACGATGAATAAGAAATTTCAGGAACTTTTGGGCGATATGGGACGTTTCGGCACGACCGTGCGCGGCGTTTATGGCAGAGGCAATGAAAACTACGGCGATCTGTACGAGGTAGTCAATCAGAAGACACTCGGCATCACCGAACAAGAGATTCTGGAGCTGGTAGCCAACGTGGCGGGGCAGCTCTCGGCGCAGGAAAATCAGTTCCGCGAGGTTTCTCTGTCGAGGCACCGCCTGGAGCGGGAGGATGAGGCGTACAAGTCCTACGGCGTTCTGAAATATGCGCGCCGGATGACGCTCAAGGAAGCGATGACATTTCTATCTCATGTCTGGGCGGGCATCGCGGACGGGCTGTTAAAACCGGCAGAATTTGTGAGCATTTATCGCCTGATGATCGGCATCCAGCCGGCAAACTTACAGAAACGTTCGAGCAAGCCGCTGGGACGTGAGGAACTGGAGGCAGAGCGGGCGCGATATCTGCGGGAGGAACTGCCGAAGCTGGTGTAAAGTAAAAAGAAACAGGAGGAACAGTAAAATGATCGATCGTTTTACTCAGAAAGCCAGAGAAGCGATCCGTCTGGCAGTCGAGACAGCGCAGGAGCTGGAACACGGCTATGTGGGGACGGAGCATCTGCTTTTAGGACTGATAAAAGAGGGAACTGGCGTGGCGGCAGCGGTTCTGGCAGAACATGATGTGACAGAAGAGCGTGTCATGGAACTGATGGAGCGTCTGATAAGCCCGGCAGTGGCGACTCAGGTAGAGGGACAGATTGAGTATACGCCGGGAGCGCGCGCCGTGCTGCAGGCGAGTTATGATGAGGCGGTTTTTTTTAAAGCGCCTCTGATTGGAACGGAGCACATCCTGATTGCTATCATCAAGGATGGAAAATCAACTGCGTGCCGTTTACTCAATACAATGAATGTTAATATTCAGAAATTATATGTGGATCTGATGGGGGCTATGGGCGATGACGCGCCGTCCGAGGCAGCGGAAGATGCGGCAGCAGGACGGGTGCGCCCGGAGAAAGGCAATACACCGAATCTGGACAATTTCAGCCGGGATCTGACCCAGATGGCGCGGGACGGAAAGCTCGATCCAGTCATCGGCAGGGAACGGGAAATGAAACGTGTTATTCAGATTTTAAGCCGCCGGACGAAGAATAATCCGTGCCTGATCGGGGAACCAGGCGTCGGAAAGACGGCGGTTGTGGAAGGTCTGGCACAGTTCATTGTTTCCGGCAATGTACCGGAGACGATCGCGAAAAAGCGGGTTGTCAGCCTCGATTTGTCCGGCATGGTCGCAGGATCCAAGTACCGCGGTGAGTTCGAAGAGCGGATTAAGAAGGTACTTGCCGAGGTGCGGGAGAGTGGAAATGTGCTCTTGTTTATTGACGAGATTCACACGATCATCGGCGCAGGCGGCGCGGAGGGCGCGATCGATGCCTCTAATATCCTGAAACCGTCGCTGGCGAGGGGCGAGATTCAGCTCATTGGTGCGACGACGCTGGAAGAATACCGCAAATACATCGAAAAAGATGCGGCCTTGGAACGCCGGTTTCAGCCGGTTATGGTGGATGAGCCGACGGAGGCGGAATCCATTGAGATTTTGAAGGGGCTTCGCAGCCGCTATGAGGAACATCACAAGGTGACGATCCAGGATGAGGCACTGGTGGCAGCGGTGCGCCTGTCTGCCCGCTATATCAATGACCGTTTTCTGCCGGACAAGGCGATCGATCTGATCGATGAAGCATCCTCGAAGCTGCGTCTGACTGTATATACGGAGCCGGAGGAGATCAAAAAGCTCGAAGCGGAGATCAAAAAACTCGAAGGTCAGAAGGAAGAGGCGATCAAGGCTGAAGCCTATGAGAAAGCCGGTGAGATCAAGAAGAAGCAGCAGAAAAAGCAGGAAAAGATTGAAAAGATTCGTGAAAAATGGGAAAAAGAGAAAAATTCACGCAAGTTAGTGGTCGGTGAAAATGAGATTGCGGACATTGTTTCTGACTGGACGAAGATCCCGGTTCGCAAGCTGGCAGAAGAAGAGTCAGAGCGGCTGTTGAAACTGGAGTCCATTCTGCATGAGCGCGTGGTCGGACAGGAGGAGGCTGTATCCGCCGTGGCGCGTGCGATCCGCCGTGGTCGTGTGGGACTCAAGGATCCGAAGCGGCCGATCGGTTCGTTTCTGTTCCTGGGGCCGACGGGTGTCGGAAAAACAGAGCTTTCCAAGGCACTCTCGGAGGCGATGTTTGGCACGGAAAATGCGATGATCCGCGTTGATATGTCGGAGTACATGGAGAAACACAGCGTTTCCAAGATGATCGGTTCGCCGCCAGGATATGTTGGTTACGAGGAGGGCGGACAGCTCAGCGAGAAGGTGCGTCGCAATCCATATTCGGTTATTCTCTTTGATGAGATTGAAAAAGCGCATCCGGATGTATTTAACATTCTGCTGCAGATCCTTGATGACGGACACATTACGGACGCACAGGGACGGAAGGTGGATTTCAAGAACACGATTCTGATTATGACCTCCAATGCGGGCGCTGAAAATATTATTTCCCCGAAGCGGCTTGGATTCTCGTCGGAGAGCGGTGAGAAAGCGGATTATGCGTTTATGAAAGAGCGCGTGATGGAGGAAGTGCGCCGGATGTTTAAGCCAGAGTTTTTAAACCGAATCGATGAGATTTTAGTATTCCATCCTCTGACGAAGGAGAATATCAAGACGATCGCGGGCATTCTGCTGCGCGGCATCAAGAAAAGGACGGAGGATCAGCTTGGAATGACGCTCACGATCACAGATGATGCGATCGATTTTCTGGCAGACAAGGGATATGATTCCAAATATGGTGCAAGACCGTTGCGCCGGACGATCCAGACGCAGATCGAGGATCAGCTTTCTGAGAAGATCCTGGAAGGCACGATCCGGAAAAAAACAGAGGTTCGGATTGAAAAAGATGGCGATCAGCTGAAATTTGAGACGGTCTAAAGGGCTGGAAGCGAAAAGACTGGTAAACCCGGTCGAAGTGTGTTAAAATGATACTACTGAGCAACTGTGTAAGTGCGGAGCAGTTGCGATATTGATTAAAAGGATACTAGGAGGATAAAGCATTATGCCAGTAGTTAGCGAGTTAATCCGCATCGAGGATGACGGAACCATCAGTTTTGGCAATTATATGTTAGCAGCAAAGTCCAAGCTGCAGGATTTTGAATTTCAGGGCGATCTTTATAAGGTAAAAACATTCGGCGAGATTACCAAGCTGGAGCGCAACGGAATGTTCGTATATGAGTCGGTACCGGGCACGGCAGTCAATCATTTCCAGGCGGGAGATACTTCCGTACAGTTTTCGGTTGAGGGCGAGAAGGATGCTCAGATTACCGTTCAGTTAGAGGATGAGCGTGAGTATGAGGTATATGTAGACGGCGTATCGGTCGGCGGCATGAAGACCAACGTCAGCGGCAAACTGGTACTGAGCGTGGAGCTGAACCCGGGCAAGGCAACCGCAATTCGGATTGAAGCCAGATAAGGAAAAGAAAAACAAAACGTTACGTACAAGTTACAGTGCATGAGATGAAAGCTGCTGCATGGCAGGAATGGCGGGCGTGTGCGCCGGAAGCCGGTTTCCGCCATGCAGCAGCTTTTTGTGTAAGAAGAAATATGAGAAGAAGTGTTTGGAAAGGAATCAGCATGGCAAAGGCAAAATCAACGGGATTTTTCTGCAGGGAATGCGGTTATGAATCTTCCAAATGGATGGGGAAGTGCCCGGCGTGCAAGGCGTGGAATACGATGGTGGAAGCGCCGTCCGCACCAGCATCATCCGGTACGGCAGCAGGGCGGTATGCGGCAGCGGCTTCGCTGACGGCGGCATCGGGGAAACGGGTTGGTGCGCAGGCAAAGCCGGTCAGCTTAGATGAAATTGAGCTTTCCGATACGGATCGGACGAGAACCGGATTTGCAGAACTTGACCGGGTGCTTGGAAGCGGCGTGGTGCGTGGCTCCCTGGTGCTGGTCGGCGGAGATCCGGGAATCGGAAAATCAACCCTGCTTCTGCAGGTCTGCCGGAACCTGGCAGGACAGGAACAAAAGGTTTTATACGTCTCCGGCGAGGAGTCATTAAAACAGATCAAACTGCGGGCAAGCCGGATCGGGACGGTGCGCGGACCACTTTCGTTCTTGAGTGAGACGAACCTGGATACGATCGCGGAGGTGATCCGGGAGGTACGCCCGGATGTGGTCGTGATCGACTCGATCCAGACCATGTTTATCGAGGCGGCAGGTTCCGCACCGGGCAGTGTCAGCCAGGTAAGAGAGTGCACCGGCGTCCTGATGCAGCTCGCAAAAGGACTGGGTGTGACAGTCTTTATCGTCGGTCATGTGACGAAAGAGGGCGTTGTGGCGGGACCGCGTATGCTGGAACATATGGTCGATACAGTGCTATATTTTGAGGGCGATCGCCATGCGTCCTACCGGATTCTGCGGGGAGTGAAGAACCGCTTCGGTTCGACCAATGAGATCGGCGTGTTTGAGATGCGGGAGGAAGGACTGGCGGAGGTGCCGAATCCATCCGAATTTATGCTGGAAGGGCGCCCGGCGGAGGCATCCGGTGCGGTGACTGCCTGCTCGATGGAGGGAACCCGCCCGATTCTTCTGGAAGTGCAGGCGCTGGTGTCAAAGACGAATTTCGGACTGCCGCGGCGGACGGCAGCGGGCGTCGATTACAACCGTGTGAACCTGCTCATGGCAGTGTTGGAAAAACGATGCCGTTATGCCCTGTCCGGGTACGATGCGTATGTCAACATTGCAGGCGGCATGAAGATGAACGAGCCGGCGCTTGACCTTGCGATCGTGATGGCGCTGATTTCCAGCTATAAAGACCGTCCACTGGATGAGAAAACGATCGTATTTGGCGAGGTCGGACTCTCCGGAGAGGTGCGCGCCGTCTCGATGGCAGAGCAGAGAGTCCATGAGGCAGTCAAGATGGGATTTACAAGATGCATTCTTCCGATGGTCAATGTCAGTAAATTGAAACCAAGGTCGGATATCCGGCTGGAAGGGGTGGCAAATGTGCGGGAGGCGATTGGGCTGCTGTAGGTTGCTTGGATTTTGGGAAAATTTAAGAAAAATAATAGTAGCGTAATGTGAGTAACAGCAAATTTGTCTCAGTGGGAGTTGGGTCTCCGACTGAGATAAACGCTCCGCGAGGATGCGCAGTGATTCTGATAGGAATATGTCAGCTTCTCTGACCAGAATCACGCGCCAAGTCTCACGGACGTTCGACTTGAATGTTTAAAAAACAAAAAACGCCAATGACTCATCTCTGAATCACTGACGCCTTTAGAAGCAGGGGAAGAGGGATTCGAACCCCCATTAACGGTTTTGGAGACCGTTGCTCTGCCATTGAACTATTCCCCTTCGTTGCTGACTCAGTTATAATATCATAGCCATAACGAAAAGTCAACAATTTTTTTGCGATTTTTCATTTTTTTTGATTTAATATATTTTTTTCCATTTATTAGGTTTCATTCATCATTTTATATGGAAACTAAATGTCAGGGTAATTTAGCAAAAGGGAACTTGTGTGCTCTTACCAGTCGGGGGATTTGCAATGAATATTTAGTCCAACTGCCCGAAATATAGTTGTAAAATTATTTGATTTATATAGACAATGACTATCTGGCGTGAAATGAATACGACACACAGCTATAACTGTCGAGATATTTTACCAAGAAATACGCTGATTTTTTGGTAAAAATTATGTGTCGAGAATATGTGATATAAAAGAAATTTAATTGACATTCGACAAAAATCATGCTATAAACACTGAATAAATCTTAATGGTTTTAAATGTGCCTAAAAAACGGAGGGAAAAATTCTGTTGGTACATTCAGTAAAAAGGAGTTGTTTATTATGAAACAGAGAAAAATTATGCTGAAAACGATAGAAGATGCAAAGAAATTTGTCAATGCTTCTATAAAATGCGATTTTGATATTGATGTTTTTTATAACCGTGTTGTTATTGACGCCAAGTCGATTCTGGGAGTTATGAGTCTGGATCTGACACAGATTCTGACCGTTGAGTACATGGGCGAGGATGCAGAGTATGAGGCGTTTCTTGACACGATGGAAGCGAACAATGTGACAGCGGCATAAAAGGGCTGGAAGGCTGGTTCAAGCGGAACATAGATATCATAGATATTTTGGAAGGATATGTACGGTCCGAATCGGCATGATGAAAGAAAAGTTGATAGTACGAAAATAAAGAAAGACTGCGGGTGCCGGAGAGAAGATGGTGTCTGCAGTCTTTTTGATAGACATAAAATGTACGGGGAAGGGAGGAACCACACATGGAGCTGACCGGCAGGCAGATACGGATCTCCGTCCGCAATCTGGTTGAGTTCGTTCTGCGTTCGGGGGATATTGATAACCGGCGAACGGCGGGTGCACAGAGAGAGGCGATGTTAGCTGGGGGACGGATGCACCGGAAGATACAGCGGCGGATGGGATCAGGGTATCAGGCGGAGGTGTCGCTGCGCCATTCGGTGGAGGAGGACGGATTCCAAATCGTGGTCGAGGGGCGTGCGGATGGAATCATCCGGGATGGAAAAGATGTCACGATCGATGAGATCAAGTGTGTTTACCAGGATGTAAACTGTCTGGAAGAAGCGGTTGGCGTGCATATGGCGCAGGCGCGCTGTTATGGCTATATCTATGGATTACAGGAAGCGCTGGACGAAGTGACACTGCAGCTCACCTACTGTAATCTGGAGACGGAGGAGATCCGCCGCTTTCAGGAGATCCAGACGATGGACGAACTTTCCGAATGGTTTGCTGGTCTGATCCATGAATATGTCAAATGGGCGCGTTACCTCTATCACAACGGGCTGCGACGAGATGAATCAATCAAAGCGCTCGAATTTCCCTATCCGTACCGGGCGGGACAGTGGGATCTGGCGGTGGCGGTTTACCGGACGCTGGAGCGCGGGCGCAGGCTGTTTGTCCAGGCCCCGACCGGGATTGGAAAGACTCTTTCGACGGTATTTCCGGCGCTTAAAGCGATCGGGGAAGGGCATGGGCAGAAACTCTTTTACCTGACGGCGAAGACGATCACGCGGACGGTGGCGGAAGAGGCGCTGGCGATTTTGCGGGAACGCGGGCTGTATTTTCGTTCGGTCACGATCACGGCAAAGGAAAAGTTGTGTATTTTGGAAAAACCGGTGTGCAATCCGGAAATGTGCCCGCGTGCGAAAGGGCATTTTGACCGTGTCAACGATGCGGTGTATGAAATTTTGCATCAGGAATTTGGAATCACGCGTTCTGTAATTTTAGAGTATGCGGAAAAATTTCAGGTCTGCCCGTTTGAGTTCTGCCTCGATATTTCTTCGTTTGTGGATGGGATCATCTGCGATTATAATTATGTCTTTGACCCGGATGTGCGCTTGAAGCGCTATTTTGCGGATGGGGCGGAGGGGGACTATTTCTTCCTGATGGATGAAGCTCACAATCTGGTATCGCGCGCGCGGGAAATGTACAGTGCTTCTATTATAAAGGAAGAAGTGCTTTTGACGAAAAAAGTACTGGGACATCGTGCGCCGGCGCTGGGGCGGCAGCTTACAAGGTTAAATAAGGCGCTTCTGGAGATGAAGCGGGAGTGCGGCGGCTACCAGCTGCTCAAGGATGCCGGACATCTGGTTTCAGTGTTAAACAGTGTTTTTGGAGAAATGGAAAAGTATCTGGAAAAGCCGGGCGGGGAAGATGGACGGGACACGATTCTGGATTTTTATTTTTCGGTGCGACATTTTTTAAATATGTATGAGCGGGTCGATGAGCATTACAGGATTTATACGGAACTTCTGCCGTCTGGCGAATTTGTCATCCGGCTTTATTGTGTCAATCCGATTGAAAATCTGGCGCAGTGCCTGTCGCAGGGGAAAGCGGCGGTCTTTTTCTCGGCAACGCTTCTGCCGCTCCGGTATTACCGGATGCTTCTGTCGGATCAGGAGGAGGACTATACGGTCTATGTGCCGTCCCCGTTTCCGCAGGAGCGGCGTCTTCTGCTGGCGGCGACGGATGTGACGAGCCGGTATACGCGGCGCAATGAGACGGAATACCGGCGGGTGCTGCACTACATCCAGGCGATGGCAAGTGCAAAAAAAGGCAATTATATTGTGTTCTTCCCGTCGTACCAGTATATGAACCGGGTGCGGGAAGTGGAAAAACGTTTTGGGAAAACCGGAAAAAGTATGGAAGTTTTGATCCAGGATTCTCACATGACCGAGGAGGAACGGGAAGCATTTTTACAGAAATTTTCTCCCGAACGAACAGCTGAACGTGATACCTCCCTGGTGGCGTTCTGCGTGATGGGCGGTCTGTTTTCGGAGGGAATCGACTTGACAGGCGACCGGCTGATCGGCGTGATCGTGGTCGGAACCGGGCTCCCGATGGTATGCACGGAGCAGAAAATTTTGCAGGGATATTTTGAAGAAGCGGGAAAAGATGGATTTGCATATGCCTACCAGTATCCGGGCATGAATAAGGTACTCCAGGCGGCAGGACGGGTCATCCGGACCGCGTCCGATCAGGGCGTCATCCTTTTACTGGATGACCGGTTCTGGCGTCGGGAGTACCGGGAATTATTTCCAAGGGAATGGAGCGATGTCAAACGGGTCAGTCTTTCGTCTCTGGAGCAGGAGCTTCAGGCATTTTGGAGCCGTTTTCCAGAAGTTCAATAAATTCACGCGATGCCTGTGAGATCGGCATTGTCTCATTGTGGACGACGACGAGCTGGCGCGGCGGCAGGGCTTCAGTCAGGGTCAGGGCATAAAGTTCTTTTTCGCCAGCCGGGAGACAGAAATCCGGGACAAATGCGATGCCGAGACCGATGCGCGCCAGATCGATGAGCAGATCGTTGCTGCTTAATTCAATCTCCGGTACGAGGTCAAGCTGGTGCTTCTGGAACATGTTGTGCAGAAATTCGCTGGTGGTACTCTTGCGATCCAGCATGAGTATTGGGAGCGCCTGCAGCTCGCGCAGTGTAACCGGGCGGTCTTTCATCGGAAAATAGGTCTCATTGGCGACGAATATATCGTTGAATTCGCGCAGCACATGGATATTCTGCGTTCCACCGAGCCCGGAGTTTGGATAGTTCGTCAGAATAAAATCGACCTGACCGTTGTCCAGAAGCCGCGCACATTCGATGGAGGTACGGTTGGTAACCTTGATGTGGATATTCGGGTAGCGCTTGTGAAATTCGCTTAAAAATGGCACCAGATAATAGCGGCAGATCGTATCGCTTGCGCCAATGCGGAGCTGACCGCCGTTTAAGCTGTTAGAGTCGAGCAGCTGGTTTTCGCCCTGACGGATCAGGTTCATCGCCGGTTCCACGTGCTTGAGTAGGATCTCGCCTTCCGGGGTAAGCTGTACTTTTTTTGTGCTGCGGATGAAAAGAGTCTGGTTCAGTTTCTTCTCCAGTACCTTGATCGACTGGCTGACCGCCGACTGGGAGATGAAAAGCTGCTTAGATGCCTCGGAGAAACTTAACGTCGAGGCTACGTGGTAAAATACTTTATATAATTCATAGTTGATATCCATTTATTAGTCCTCCTTATAGAACTGTATTCAGTGTAACATGATTGGAGGGCGGAGTCAATAATGATTGTATCTGTGTCTTGTTTGTGATAAAATGACGGAATCATCTTAGAAGTATGTATTTTTTAGGAGGGAATACCACATGGAATCTAATACATTTTATGATATTTACTTAGAGGAACTGAAAAATCTCCCGCAGGGCACGCCGGAGGAGGAAGCGGCGCTTCTGAAAAAACTGACGGAGGGGGACAAGACCGCGGCTTCCCGTTTGACGGAGTTAAAACTGGCGAAGGCGGTTCAGATCGCGGAGGAGTACCACGATCGGGGACTTCCGGCGGGCGATCTGGTGCAGGAGGCAAATATGGCGCTGTTTCTGTTCGCAAGCGAGTACGAAAACGGTGATTTCGACGCGCAGATGGAGAAAAAGGTGCGCGCGGCGATCGAGGATGCGCTGCAGATTCAGAACCGCGAGACGAAGATCGAGGAGGAGATGGCGGCGCGTGTTAATGTCCTCAAGGATATTTCTGCGAGCATGGCGCGGGAGCTGGGACGTGAGGCGACCCTTGCGGAATTGGCGGAGCGCATGAAGATGAGCGAGGATGAGATCCGTGACATCATGAAGCTGACGATGGACGCGATGAAGGTCAGCGGTCAGGCGGCAGAGATGGCTCAGAAAGAGATAGATGAACAGGAGTAATAGAAAATGCTGTTTTATTTGGTACGCCACGGTCAGACTGACTGGAACCGGGCGGGAAAGATACAGGGAACGACGGATATTCCGCTGAACGAAACAGGACGGCAGCAGGCGGAGCAGCTTGCCACTGTCCTGAAAGAAAGGATCGGCTATTCGGCGGAAACGCGGATCGATGCGGTCTATGCCAGCCCGCTTGCGCGTGCATTCCAGACGGCGGAGATCCTGGCAAAGGAAGAAAAATTACCGCTCCGCCGCCTGACGGGGCTGCGGGAGCGCGATTTTGGATACTGGGAAGGCAAAAGCTGGCAGCAGGTGGAAGCAGAGTACCCGGATGAATTTCATCTGTGGAGGGAACAGCCGATGGTCGGCATCCCGTCCGGCGGAGAATCAAGAAAATCCTGCGAGGCGCGGAGTGAACGGGCGATCCGACAGATTTTGGAGGAGACAGCCGGGGATGCGGTGATCGTGGCGCACGGTGGGATCCTCGTCTTTTTGATGAATTATCTGCTCCGTTTCCATCGGGAGCCGCAGGAGATCATTGTGGCGAATGCCAGTTTGTCGGTTGTTTCGTATGACCGTTCGACGGGGATGGGAAAGCTGCTTGCACTGAATGAGACAGGGTCGTTGGAACAGAAAAACTCGTTTTAATGAATGATTTCAAAATGAAAAAAGCAGGAATGAAATAAGGCAAGAGAGAATCGTTCAATAAGATATGTTAATAAAAAATATTAAATATATTAATTTTACTAATCTATAAAAATTGTGTATGATAAAGGCAGATGCTAGAAGAAGGCATTTGCCTTTTATGCTAAAAAATGAATGTATTTTACAGAACATGAAACATTAAAATACGAAAAAACAGGAGGAAAACATGAGCGTAAGACGTATTTTCGTTGAGAAAAAACCGGAATTTGCCGTATTGGCTCACGATCTGAAAGAGGAGATCGCAAGCTATCTGGGGATCGACACGATCACCGATGTCCGCGTACTGATCCGCTATGATATTGAGGATGTATCGGAGGATGCATATCAGAAAGCGCTGATTACTATCTTCTCTGAGCCGCCGGTTGATTTTGTCTATGAGGAGGCATTCCCGTCCAAGGAAGGCGATACGATCTTTTCCGTTGAGTTCCTGCCGGGACAGTTCGATCAGAGAGCCGATTCCGCAGAACAGTGTGTGAAACTTCTGAATGAAGAGGAAAATCCGGTGATCCGTTCCGCGACAACTTATGTTATTTCCGGAACACTGACCGCGGAGCAGATCGAGGGCATCAAGTCCCTGTGCATTAACCCGGTGGATTCCCGTGAGAATAACAACGCAAAGCCGGAAACGCTGGTAACGGTATTTGAGCAGCCGGAGGATGTCAAGATTTTCGATGGTTTCTGCGGTTATGGCGAGGCAGAGTTAAAAGAACTCTACGATTCCCTGAACCTTGCGATGACGTTCAAGGATTTCGAGCATATCCACAACTACTTTAAGAACGAAGAGAAGAGAGATCCGTCTGTGACCGAGATCCGCGTGCTGGATACATATTGGTCCGATCACTGCCGTCATACGACCTTCCAGACTGAGTTAAAGGACGTTACCTTTACAAAGGGCGATTACAATGAGCCGATGGAAGCTTCCTACAAACAGTATCTGGCAGATCGCGAGGTTCTCTACAAAGATCGCGATGATAAGTTTGTCTGCCTGATGGATCTGGCTGTTCTCGCTATGAAGAAGCTTCGCCGTGAGGGCAAGCTGGAGGATCTGGAGGAGTCTGAGGAGATTAATGCGTGCAGTATCGTAGTTCCGGTTACCATCGACGGCAAGGAAGAAGAGTGGCTGGTAAACTTTAAGAATGAGACCCACAACCATCCGACCGAGATTGAGCCGTTTGGCGGCGCTGCCACCTGCTTAGGCGGTGCTATCCGTGACCCGCTTTCCGGACGTACCTATGTATATCAGGCTATGCGTGTGACCGGTGCGGCTGATCCGACCCGTCCGATGTCGGAGACACTGCACGGCAAACTTCCGCAGAAGCGCATCGTAAAGGATGCAGCGCATGGCTACAGCTCCTACGGTAACCAGATCGGTCTTGCTACCGGCTATGTAAAAGAGATTTATCATCCCAATTATGTGGCAAAACGTATGGAGATCGGTGCTGTTATGGCAGCAGCTCCGCGCAAAAACGTCATCCGTGAGACTTCCGATCCGGGCGATGTAATCATCCTGATGGGTGGACGTACCGGCCGTGATGGTATCGGCGGCGCAACCGGTTCTTCCAAGGTGCATACCGAGGAGTCCATCGAGGTCTGCGGCGCAGAGGTTCAGAAGGGCAATGCACCGACCGAGCGTAAATTACAGAGACTGTTCCGCCGCCCGGAGGTCAGCCGTCTGATCAAGAAGTGTAACGACTTTGGCGCCGGCGGCGTGTCGGTAGCGATCGGTGAGTTAGCTGACGGACTTCAGATTGACCTTGACAAGGTTCCGAAGAAATATGCAGGTCTGGACGGAACGGAGATTGCGATTTCCGAGTCACAGGAGCGTATGGCTCTGGTGGTAGACCCGAAAGATGTTGATAAGATGCTTGCTTATGCAGCAGAAGAGAACCTGGAGGCAGTTCCGGTTGCCGTTGTTACTGAGTCCCCGCGCCTGGTTCTGAACTGGAGAGGCAAGACGATCGTAGATTTAAGCCGTGCATTCCTGGATACCAACGGTGCTCATCAGGAAACAACCGTTACCGTTGAGGTTCCGACCAGGGAAGGCAATGTATTTGATAAACAGGAAGTAAAGGATGTCAAAGAAAAATGGCTGTCCATGCTTTCTTCCTTAAATGTATGCTCCCAGAAGGGTCTGGTTGAGATGTTCGACAGCACCGTGGGCGCAAGCAGTGTATTCCTGCCATATGGCGGCGTCCACCAGATGACCGAGACACAGGCGATGGTGGCAAAACTGCCGATGAGCGAGGGCAAATGCGATACCGTTACCATGATGAGCTACGGCTATGATCCGTACCTGTCCAGCTGGAGCCCGTACCACGGCGCTACTTACGCAGTGCTGGATTCTGTTGCTAAGATCGTGGCAAACGGCGGTGATTTCCACAAGATCCGCTTTACCTTCCAGGAGTACTTCAAACGTATGACGGAAGATCCGAAGAGATGGGGCACACCGTTCTCCGCTCTGCTCGGTGCTTACAGTGCGCAGCTCGGATTTGGACTTCCGTCCATCGGCGGCAAGGACAGTATGTCCGGCAGCTTCTATGATGAAGAGCACGGAGAAATTGATGTACCGCCGACACTGGTTTCCTTTGCAGTTGATATTTCCGATACCAAACACGTGGTATCTCCGGAATTTAAGAAAGCGGGCAGCAAGATTGTTCTCTTTACCATCGAGAAAGATGCACATGACCTGCCGGTTTACAGCCAGATCATGGATGGTTACGAGAAAATCTACCGCGATATGGAGTCTGGAAAGATTATTTCCGCATATGCGGTTGAGGGTGCAGGTGTGGCAGAGGCTGTCAGCAAGATGGCATTTGGTAACCGCCTGGGCGTAAAGATTGAGCACAATGTAGATCCGAGAGACTTCTTCGCCGCTGGCTGGGGCAATATTGTCTGCGAGGTTCCGGACGGCAAGGTAGGCGAGCTGTCCATTCCGTACACCGTGATCGGTGAGGTAACCGACAAGGGAACCTTCGAGTATGGCAGTACCGTGATCTCCATGGAAGAGGCTCTGAAAGCATGGACCGGAACCCTGGAGAAAGTGTTCCCGACCGCTTCCGGCGCACCGATGAAGGCAGCAGAAGAGACACTTTACAATACCGATAAGGTATATGTATGCAAACATAAAGTGGCAAAACCAACAGTATTTATTCCGGCAATGCCGGGTACCAACTGCGAGCTGGACAGCGCGAAAGCGTTTGAGGCAGCCGGAGCGGAGACGATTGTGCGTGTATTCCGCAACCAGAATGCATCCGATATTCGTTCTTCCATCGAGCAGTACAAAGAGGATATCAAGAAATCCCAGATCATCATGTTCCCGGGTGGATTCTCCGCAGGTGATGAGCCGGATGGTTCGGCTAAATTCTTCGCTACGGTATTCCGCAACGAGGCGATGATGGAGGAGATCGACAAACTGCTTCATGACCGGGATGGCCTGGTACTGGGTATCTGCAATGGCTTCCAGACATTAATCAAACTGGGACTTTTAACCGGAGGCAAGATTGAGCCGCAGAAAGCAGATTCCCCGACTCTGACAACCAACAACATTGGACGCCATATTTCCCGCATGGCATACTTAAAGGTTGTATCTAACCTGTCCCCGTGGCTCAGAAAAGCAGAGCTGGGAGGCGTATACTGCAACCCGATGTCCCATGGTGAAGGACGTTTCGTAGCCAACGAGGAGTGGCTTGCAAAACTTCGCGCAAATGGTCAGATCGCGATCCAGTACAGCGATCCGAACGGAAACTTATCCGTCAGCGAGGAGTGGAACCCGAACGGTTCCTACCAGTGCATCGAGGGTATCACAAGCCCGGATGGACGTATTCTTGGTAAGATGGGTCACAACGAGCGCTGCTGGAGCGATACAGGCATGAATATCTATGGAAATCAGGATATGCAGCTGTTTGCTTCAGGTGTGGAGTATTTCAAATAAAATGAACACCTGCTTTTAAGTAAGGTAGAAATAGACCGGACCGCAGAAATCTGCCCCGGTCTATTTTTTGTGTGATAGAAAATTCCTTGGAATTCCCCATCACACAAAAAGGTACATTCCTTTTTATGTCACAGGAAATATCAATTATGATATAAATTTTATCATTGACGAAAATGTCAGAAAACCTTAAACAAAAAGTTATTCTCAGGTAATAAAAGTGTGCTATCCTGTCAATAACAGAAAACAGACATTTACTTCAAAAAAACAAAGGGAAGATTTTGAAAATGCCGACAGTTTGTTTTGACGCAGGCAGATATGTTTGTTATAATGGAAACAAGAGTTTGTACGCGAAAGTACATTAAAAAAGGAGGATGGGATATGAGACATAACCTGAAAGCAGCGGCGGTTTCCGCACTGGCGATTATGGCGGCGCTGGCGATGAGTATTCCGGCATACGCGGCTGACAAAAAGATCTCGGAAGTTAAGTTCCGTGTCAATGCGAAACCGGAAGCGGGCGACAGCATCGGGGATCCGGATGTACAAGTTACGAAGGGTAATGTTGAGATTACCGAGCAGGAGTTTGACAATGACGACAGCGAGTGGGAGAGAGGTGATAAGCCGGTCATCTACCTGACGATCGAGGCAAAGGACGGTTATCAGTTATCCGGCACAAAGCTTTCTGCAACCAAGTCGGCTTACAAAGTTACGAAGCGATCTGGCGATAAGAGCGAGTGGAAAGTTAAGATTACGATGTCAGCTGTTGACGGCGATTTGGATACGGTCGAAGATCTTAGCTGGAGCAATCGTACCGCAACCTGGGACAGCGTATCGGATGCAAGCAAGTATGAAGTTAAACTGTACCGCAACAGTTCTACCGTAACGACTGTTACAACCACAGGCACAAGCTACAATTTCTACCCATACATGACGAAATCCGGCGATTATACCTTTAAGGTACGCGCGGTTGACGGAAGCGACAAGGGTGAGTGGAGTGACGAGTCCGATGAATATTATATGAATTCTTCAGATGTGTATACAGGTACACCTCCGACCGATAATTCTTCTGGTGGTTCCACTCCGGCAAATGCGAATGGTCAGTGGGTAAACAGCATTTACGGCTGGTCTTACTACATCAATGGTGTACCGGTTAAGAACAACTGGGTATATGTTGATAATGAGTGGTATCATCTGAATGCAAACGGCTTCATGGATACAGACTGGATCTATACTGATAATAACTGGTTCTATTTAAACCCGGTATCCGATGGTACGAGAGGCAAGATGCTGACCGGATGGCAGCAGATTGGACCGTACAAGTATTATCTGAATCCGGTATCCGACGGCACCCGTGGTGCAAGAAAGACAGGCTATCAGTTCATCGATGGCGCATGGTATCTGTTTGACCTGAATACCGGAGCACTCTGGACGAACATGGTAACTCCGAACGGTATGGTAGCGGATGCAAATGGTGTTCTTCACTAGGGAGCTATCTGGCAGCAGACCGGAAGAGGATCTGAGATGCGGAAACATACATAAATGAAATAAAAATCAGACAGCGGCAGACAGCGGACGAGCGAAAGCAAGTGGCTGATGCCGCTGTTTTTTTGTTTTTCTTGCACAGAAGGGGGGAAAAAGGATATAATAGAGAATCATATTGAGAAGCCGGAGAATTGATGAGGCGGGAATAAGAAACAGAGAGGAGAATCGATAAATTACGATGAAACCAACCGTATTATTGTATAATTTTACTGATTCCAAAAGAAAAATGAAGGTGCAGCAGGCGCTTATGCCGCTGGGATTCCGCTTAAGGGCAGTGACAAAGGAGGAGTACGGGCTGCCAGTGGGCGTGCTGGCTGGTGTGAAAGGACTGAATGAGGATGTCCTCAAGGAAGCCGGACAAGCAATAGAGGCTGTGGAGGAAACGCAAAAAGAAGAGTCCGCTCAGAAACAGGCAGACGGGAGGCTGCAGCGAGAAGTGCCGGAGAACGATTCTTCCAGGAAAATGGATTTCTCAGATGAGATGGCGATCATGGCAGGCTTTTCTTCCGCCCAGATCGATGCATTTATCCACGCACTCCGAAAAAAGGGAGTCGGACGGATTGATTATAAAGCAGTCCTGACACCGTATAATATGAAGTGGGATTCGGTACAATTATATGAAGAGATCAAAAAAGAGCATGAGATGATGACGGGGAAAGGTAAAGACGAAGCATTGTGATGCCATGGGATTGTTGAAAGGTCATTTTACTGCTTGATGTGGAGGTGGAAAGATGCTGGAAAAAGTAGATTTGAATAAATCAGTGGATAAGGAAAACTACAAGAAGCTTCGGGAAGAGATGGATGTGAAGCTGGGAGAATTGCAGCGCGCCTGTAAGGCGGAAAAGATCCCGGTTGTCATCGTATTTGACGGCTTCGGGGCAGGCGGTAAGGGAACGCAGATCAACCGCCTGATCCAGCCGCTGGATCCGCGCGGCTTTGATGTTTATGCGAGCCGGGAGACGGGGGAAGAGGAACGGATGCGTCCATTTCTCTGGCGGTATTGGACGAAGACACCGGAAGATGGACGAATGATGATCTTTGACAAGAGTTGGTACGATAAGGTTACCGTTGACCGGTTTGACAAAGAGACGAAGCGGCAGGAGCTAAACGGGGCGTTCCGGGATATCCTTTCATTTGAAAAACAGCTGGCAGATTCCGGCATGATTCTGATCAAATTGTTTCTGTATATTTCCAGGGACGAGCAGAAAAAGCGCTTTAAACGGCTGGAAGAAAGCAAAGAGACTGCGTGGCGTGTGACGGAGGCGGACTGGAAGCGCAACAAGGATTACGATACATTTCTGGAGATGAATGAGGAAATGCTGCAGCGGACGGATACCGGGTACGCGCCGTGGACGATCGTGGAAGCGACTGATAAAAATTATGCGGCAGTCAAGATTTTATCCACCGTCACAGACCGGCTGGAGTATGAGCTGAACCGCCGCCGAATGGAACGCGAGGAAGGGGCAGTGCATCCGCCGGTCAAACTTCCAGATGAGCGGTTTAAAAATGGCGTGCTTTCCGGCGTGGATCTGACGAAAACGCTGACACGCGAGGAATATAAGGAACGTCTGGATAAGCTGCAGAAAAAGCTGGAGGTGTTGCACGGCGAGCTGTACCGGCTGCGGATTCCGGTGGTGATCGGCTTTGAAGGCTGGGATGCGGCGGGAAAAGGCGGTGCGATCCGGCGCCTGACAAGCCACCTGGATCCACGCGGCTACAAGGTCAATCCGACGGCGGCACCGAATGATGTGGAGAAAGTACACCATTATCTGTGGCGTTTCTGGCGGGAGATGCCGAAAGCGGGGCATATTGCGATCTTCGACCGCACCTGGTACGGGCGCGTGATGGTGGAGCGGATCGAGGGTTTCTGCAGTGAGGCGGACTGGAAACGGGCATATCAGGAAATCAACGAGATGGAAGAGCACATGGCGAATTTTGGCGCGGTGATCGTGAAATTCTGGATTCATATTGATAAAGATGAGCAGGAACGCCGCTTTAAGGAGCGCATGGAGGAACCGGCAAAACAGTGGAAAATCACGGACGAAGACTGGCGCAACCGTGAAAAATGGGACGCATACGAGCAGGCAGTCAATGAGATGCTGGTGCGGACCTCTACTACCTATGCCCCGTGGACGATCGTAGAAGGAAATTCCAAATATTTCGCGCGTGTCAAGGTGCTGGAAACGGTTGTGGAGGCGATGGAGGAGAAGATCCGTGAGGTAAAAAAGCTGCGTAAGTGATAGAAAGAAGCGGACGGCCGATTTGGTAATCATGTGTGGAAATATGAAGAAGCGCGGTTGCAATTCTTCGTAAGATACAGTAAAATCAATATTTAAAGAAAAAGACGGCAATTTTGAAAAATACAAACATTTGTGTAAACTTTGCGTTAAATGTAGCGATAGAAAGGAAGCGGGCAAAATGGAGCAGACAGCAAAAGAGCGCACACTAGCATTTATGGCAGAGCATGCGGGGGATCCAACCCCGATGGAACTATTTCATATGCACGTAAAACACGTGGGAATCAATACAAAATCGGAAGACGAGGCCTGGGAGGTTGCTGAGACACTGGCGCGCCTGATGGGGCTGATGCCGCGCGAGACGGAGAAAGCGGTGTTCAGCGGTGACCTGACGGAAAATATGAAGGTGGAGAGCCACGGAACCTACGGCCATATTGGCTTTGGCGTAAATGATTGCGAGGCGGCGATCCGATACTTTGTGAACCGCGGTATGACGCTTCGGGAAGAGACGAAGCGCTTTGATGAGCAGGGTCGCTGTATTTTCGCCTATTTTAAAGAAGAAGTCGGCGGATTTGCGATCCACCTGGTACAGGATTGATAGCACCAGGCGATATAAAAACGAAAAGGATAGCAATATGAAAAAAATAATCGTGATCGGCGGCGGGGCAGCCGGCATGGCGGCTGCGATTGCGGCGGCGGAAAATGGCTGCGCGGTAACGATCTATGAAAAGAATGAGAAACTGGGAAAAAAGATCTATATCACGGGAAAAGGGCGCTGCAATGTGACGAATGACTGTGATATGGAAGGTCTGTTTGACAGTGTTGTGACAAACAGCCGCTTTTTATACAGTGCATTTTACGGTTTTAGTAACCAGGATATGAAGGATTTTCTGGAGGCGAACGGCTGTCATGTTAAGGTGGAGCGCGGCAACCGTGTCTTTCCGGTGTCTGATCGGGCATCGGATGTGACATCGGCGTTTGCAAGACGGCTGCGGGAACTGCGCGTGAAAGTAGAATTGAATCAGGGAGTTCGGGAACTGTGGCTGGAGGATGGTGTATTAAAAGGTGTGATTCTGGCGCAGGGCGGTAACGAGCGTGGGAAAAAGGACTCCTACATAGCTGCGGATGCAGTGATCGTGGCGACGGGCGGTTTGTCCTACCCGACGACCGGCTCAACCGGCGATGGTTACCGGTTTGCGGAGGCAGCAGGGCACAAGGTGACGGAACTTTTGCCGGCGCTTGTTCCGTTTGAGACGAAGGAAGATGTGAAGGAGCTGCAGGGACTCTCCCTGCGGAACGTGGAAGCTGCTGTTTTAAATGGAAAGAAAGAAGTTTACCGTGAATTTGGTGAGATGCTGTTTACCCATTACGGCGTTTCGGGTCCGGTACTCTTGAGTGCCAGCAGTTATGCGGCGAAAAAACTGAAAAAGGGTCCGCTGACTCTGATGATCGATCTGAAACCGGCGCTTTCCATGGAACAGCTCGATGCGCGGATTCTGCGCGATTTTGAGGCGGAGAAGAATAAACAGTTTAAAAATGCGCTGAACCATCTGTACCCATCAAAACTGATACCAGTCATAATTCGCCGCAGCGGCATTGAGCCGGACAAGCAGGTCAACGCCGTGACGAAGGAAGAGCGGAGACGGCTGGCGGAGGTGACAAAGCATTTTACCCTGACGCTGACCGGGCTGCGAGGTTTCAATGAGGCGATCATTACCCAGGGCGGTGTGACGGTAAAAGAAGTGAATCCATCCACGATGGAGTCGAAGAAGCTTCCAGGGCTTTATTTTGCAGGGGAAGTGCTGGATCTCGATGCAGTCACCGGCGGCTACAACTTACAAATTGCGTGGTCGACCGGCATGCTGGCGGGACGGAGCGCAGCGGAAAATCATGAATTATAACGATATGAAAAAGGGGAAACGAAATGCCGATTAATATAGCGATTGATGGACCAGCCGGGGCTGGAAAGAGCACAGTGGCAAAGAAGCTGGCGGAAGATTATGGATATATTTATGTTGATACAGGGGCGATGTACCGGGCGATGGCATTGTATTTTTTGCGCCAGGGCATCGACAGCCATGATGAGGCGGCGATCGGACGCGCCTGTGAGACGGTTTCCATTTCACTGGAATATGAAAATGGGATCCAGCAGGTTTATTTAAATGGGGAGAATGTCAGCAGCGAGCTTCGGACAGAGGCGGTTGGAAATATGGCTTCGAATACCTCTGTCTATGCGCCGGTCCGCAAAAAACTGGTGGAGCTGCAGCGTGAATTAGCCGGACGCCGGGATGTCGTGATGGATGGCCGGGATATCGGAACGGCGGTTCTGCCGGATGCGACTCTGAAAGTATATCTGACCGCGAGCAGCCGTGTGAGAGCTGGACGCCGTTATAAAGAGTTGACCGAACGCGGGGAAAGCTGTTCCCTGGAGGCGATTGAGCAGGATATCATCGAGCGCGATTACCGCGATATGCACCGGGAATTGTCGCCTCTCAAGCAGGCGGAGGACGCCATTTTACTGGATACTTCTGCGTTGAATTTTGAAGAGGTAATGCGGGAGATGGAGAAGTTGGTTGAGGCGGCGAAGAAAAAGCAGGCATAAGACTTTGCTGAAAATGTGTAACTGTTCAGTAGGTCTGCGCATTTACTGCGCTGACCGTACGAAAACATGGGCCAGCAGGCAAAAATCCCATTGCCGTAGGCAATTTTTGATGGATTTTTGCGCGTGACTGTGAAGGTACTGAACAGTTACGAAAATGCCAGGAAAAAGGAGAAGCCGAAAAGGGGCGGCAGCAAACATGAGACGATTGAAACAAACATGGATCGCCGCAGCACTTGGGATGAGTGTATGGATGACCGCCTGTGCGGGCGCGGCATCGGAGACAGCCACACAGGAAGGGGCTGTCGATGAGGAGAGCCAGGGGGCGATCCGCGAGGCTGTGACTGAAAATGATCAGGCGCAGGAGCAGCCCAAACGGGATAAAACGCAGGAAACTGAGCGGACGGAACCGCTCACGGTTGAACCAGTCCGGGAAACCCTCAATATGACGCATTTTGACAACTGTACCTTTGCAGCTGGGTTCAAACCGCAGCAGATCCATCAGGATGAAAGCAATGTTATCATCACATTGACGGTCTATGACTATGAGCATTTTCATAAGGCAGATATCGATGAACTGCAAGCGGGAGATACGCTGCTCATCAATGGGAAAGAATGTCTCATTACTTCGATTGACCGACAGGAGTCTGGGAGGATCGAGATCAATGGCGGTCCGGCACAGGGGGGCGAAGAGCTGAGAATGGTAGAGGAGGATTCCTTTTATGGCTCGGAGATGGCAGTCGGGAGAAGTTACCATAAGCTGGGAGAGGTTACGTTGCAGATGGATGAGAACTTTGTCCTGACAGATGATTCTGACCCGGATACACCGCCGCAGGTGTATACCGCGGAAGAATTATTCGCGATCCGTGATCGGCTGATCGGGGAGTTTAAGCCGTACAACACGGCTGTGACGGTGAAGGATGAGAAAATTATTTCGATTTACCGGAAATTTATGCCATAAAAGATATAAAATCATTAAGAGGAGGAGAGCACCTTTTATCCGGATGAGCAGAAACATGTCGCAAGCGACCGCGCTCGGCGCGAGAATGTGCCAAGGCACATTCTTTTTCAATATAATTTCCAGGATAAATTGACTTTTAAACATACCCCATCTATAATGAAACAAGCTGATATGGGCAGTGGGTGCCGCTGTTTGTGCCAGACCAGTCAGATTGCTCGGATTGGCAGGCGTGGACAGGGGGTAAAAGGGAAACAGGTGCAAAACCTGTGCGATCTCGTCACTGTGAACCGGAGAGTGGCACCGCAGATGCCATTGCGAAAGTGAGAAGGCGCGGTGTGCATGATGACCCGAAAGCCAGGAAACCTGCCGGCTGTCGTGAACATATCGGTTAAAACTATTTTTGTGCGAGTCACACAAGGAGGAAAACATGAGAAAAAACAAAAAAGTAGTTGTAAGTGCAGCGGCAGTTACGATGTCCGTATTGCTTGGAGCCTGCAGCGGCAGTACATCCAGCCAGGCAACCTCGACGGAGGCGGCTTCTGAGGCAGAGACCGAGGCAGCTGAGAGCGTCGATTCCGATCAGGAAGCAGCAGATAAGGTGGCAAAACTGATCGATGACATCTATGTACAGGAGCGCACCGATGACACGGATGAGCAGTGCAAGGCAGCCAAAGAGGCATGGGATGCCCTGACTGACGAGCAGAAGGAGCTGGTAGAAGGCGAGAACGCAGATCCAGATTATTTTGGTCGTGATACCGGCGACGCGAGCCTGGACGATCCGCGCAATCAGGATGAGATTGGCGACAAGGAGATCCTGGTAGTCAGCTTTGGTACTTCCTTCAACGACAGCCGTGTGAAAGATATCAAGAGTATCGAGGATTCCATCCAGGATGCATTCCCGGATTGGGCAGTCCGCCGTGCGTTTACCGCACAGATCATTATCAACCACGTTGAGGCTCGTGATGGCGAGTGCATCGACAATATGGATCAGGCACTGGAGCGAGCCGTGGAGAACGGAGTTAAAGAGCTGGTTGTCCAGCCGACCCACCTCATGCACGGTGCTGAGTACGACGAGATGGTTGAGGCGCTCGAGAAGTATCAGGATAAATTCGAGCAGGTAGCTGTCGCAGAGCCGCTGTTAGGTGAGGTTGGCGACGATGCAACCGTTATCAATGCAGATAAAGAGGCAGTTGCAAAAGCAGTTGTAGCAGAAGAAGCTTCGGAAGCTGGTTTTAAAGATGCAGCTGACGCAGCCGATCAGGGAACCGCATTCGTTCTGATGGGTCATGGTACCGCACACGTTGCAAAGGTAACCTACAGCCAGATGCAGACCCAGATGCAGAATCTTGGATATAGCAACGTATTTATCGGTACCGTAGAGGGCGAGCCGGAAGAGACTTCCTGTGAGTCTGTTATCGAGGCAGTGAAGGCAGCTGGTTATAAGAACGTCGTTCTTCGTCCGCTGATGGTAGTTGCAGGTGATCACGCAAACAACGATATGGCAGGCGATGATGATGATTCCTGGAAGAGCCAGTTTGAGGCATCAGGTGCGTTTGACAAGGTAGATACTCAGATTTCCGGTCTGGGCAGAATTAAAGCGGTAGAATCATTCTATGTTGCTCATACACGGACAGCCATTGAGTCTATTTCGGAATAATGTATATGAAAAAGAAATTAAATTTAGCGGCGCTTCTGCTTGCTGCCGCTCTTCTCGGAGCGTGCGGAGGACAGAAACAGGACGCAGCCGACACCGTGGCGCAGACAGAGAGCGCAGAAACCGAGAATGCCGAACAGAAAAGCAGCATTGACCTTGCAGACGGCGTCTACACCGTCGATTTTAAGACGGACAGCAGTATGTTCAAGGTCAATGAATCGAAAAATGGAAAAGGTGTCCTGACGGTCAAGGATGGCGAGGCGACACTTCATATCAGCCTGACCTCGAAAAACATCGTGAACCTGTATCTGGGTACTGCGGACGAGGCAAAGGAAGATGAAGCCGGTTGGCTGCAGCCAACCGTAGACACGGTTACTTACAGCGACGGTCTGAGCGAGGAGGTCAACGGCTTCGATGTGCCGGTTCCGGCGCTCGGAGAAGAATTTGACCTGGCTCTGATTGGTAAGAAAGGCACCTGGTACGACCACAAAGTAAAGGTAGAAAATCCGGTTTCCGGAGAGGCAGAGGACGCGGAAGCGGCATCATCCGAGACGGAGAATAGCGATGATGCAGCAGATGCCCAGAAACCGGCAGGGCAGACTGCAGATGTGGCAGACGGCACTTATACCTGTGAGGTAACCCTGCAGGGAGGTTCCGGCAGAGCATCGGTGGACAGCCCGGCGACCATTAGCGTCAAGGATGGAAAGGTGACTGCCGATATTGTCTGGAGCAGCCCGAACTATGAGTATATGCTGGTGGATGACGTGCAGTATGATCCGATCCAGACCGAGGGCAATTCCGAGTTCCAGATTCCGGTGACGCTGGATGAGGATGTGGCGGTCAGTGCATTGACGGTGGCGATGAGCCAGCCGCATCTGATTGATTATACACTGCATTTTGACAGCGTGACGTTATCAGAAGTTACGAAATAAAAGTAGATAGAAATACCTGTCCAGGAAGAACCTCCCGGTCCTTTTGTACATATTTTGATTACAGAAGGATCCGGGAGGTTTATGTCTATGCGTATCTGTGAACTCAAACAGCGGGAAGTTATAAATGTAAAAGATTGCAAGCGCCTTGGTTTTGTGGGCGACGTCGATTTTGACATCAGCACGGGAAAAATGCTTGCGATCATCGTACCGGGACCGGGCTGTGTCTGGGGCTTTCTGGGGCGGGAAAAAGAGTACATAATTCCATTCTGCGACATCTGCCAGATAGGGGATGACATTATTCTGGTGAGGCTGAAAGAAGAGAGAGAAAAGAAGGAATAGCGGAAAACTTCTGCTTGCAGAAGCGCACTTCCTGCGATATTATAATAAGTATGATATGTTATGAAAACCTGGCGGGGGCATATCAATAAAACCAGAAAAGGGGAAGAGCGATTGAAGTGTCCATTTTGCAACGCGGCTGACACGAAAGTAATCGATTCACGGCCTGCGGATGACAACAGTTCTATCAGACGCCGGAGACAGTGCGAGACTTGTGGAAAGCGTTTTACCACATATGAAAAACTTGAGACGATCCCTCTGATGGTTGTCAAAAAGGATAATACCCGGGAGATGTACGACCGGGCGAAGATAGAGGCAGGAATCCTGCATTCCTGCCACAAGCGCCCAGTCTCTCAGGGACAGATTTCGGCGTTGATCGACGATGTGGAAAACAATTTATTTAACCGGGAAGAACGGGAGATCTCGACCGCGGTGATCGGGGAACTTGTGATGGAGCGGTTAAAGGATCTGGATGTGGTTACCTATGTGCGGTTTGCATCGGTATACCGGGAGTTTAAAGACGTCGATACATTTATGGAGGAACTGCAGAAGATACAGCAGCGGAATGTGCCGTCGTATGAGTCTGGAAAGAACGGGGAAGAGACCAGATGATGGGAAATGCGTTTTATCCGGATGAATGGCTGGATTCTGCGTATGATATCCCGTATGAGCAGTTTTATCAGAAGGGAATGCGGGGTATCATATTTGATATTGACAATACGCTGGTGCCGCACGGTGCCCCGGCGGACGAGCGGGCAGTACAGCTGTTTGAACGTTTGCGGGCGATAGGGTTCCACACCTGTCTGCTCTCGAATAATAAGGAGGCGCGGGTCGCCCCGTTTGCCGGACAGGTAGGTTCGGATTATATTTACAAGGGCAGAAAACCGAAGCGCAGCGGATACAGACAGGCGATGCGCCGGATGGGAACGGGCGAGCGCTCGACGATGTTTGTCGGGGATCAGCTCTTTACGGATGTGTATGGGGAGAGGCGGACAGGCATCTATTCGATTCTTGTAAATCCGATCAATCCGAAGGAAGAGATCCAGATTGTTTTAAAGCGGTATCTGGAGAAAATTGTCCTGTGGTTCTATGTGAGAAGACAGGAAAAAAAATAGTGGAAGTTTGCAGCCGGGTGTTTTTGAACGGTTTGAAAGAGCTTGCTAGGCGGAAGAACCGGATGCGGACAGGAGTGCCGGAAACGGTGGAAAATCAGTTGTTTTCAGAAAAAATATCGGCAATTTTAGAAAAATAAGGGGCGGAATTGACATGATGTGCCCTGCGTTTTCAAAAAAGTAGTTGAAAAAGAAGATTTTATAGTATAAAATAAAAAAGATAAAGCGAGTATTTTCAAGGAGGAGCATCATTTATGATATCAGCGGGCGATTTTAGAAACGGCATCACACTGGAGATTGATGGCAACGTATACCAGATCATGGAATTTCAGCACGTAAAACCGGGAAAGGGAGCTGCGTTCGTTCGTACTAAAATTAAGAACGTAATGAATGGCGGCGTTGTAGAGAAAACCTTCCGTCCGACCGAGAAGTTCCCGTCTGCCAGAATCGACAGAGTTGATATGCAGTATCTGTATTCCGATGGCGACTTATACAACTTCATGGATGTAAACACATATGAGCAGGTAGCTTTAAACCAGGAGACAATCGGCGACGCACTCAAGTTCGTAAAAGAGAACGAGATGTGCAAGATCTGTTCTTACAACGGCAAGGTATTCTCCGTAGAACCGCCGCTGTTCGTAGAGCTTGAGATCACAGATACAGAGCCGGGCTTCAAGGGTGATACCGCTACAGGCGCTACCAAACCGGCAGTTGTAGAGACTGGCGCTACTGTATATGTACCGTTATTCGTAAACCAGGGCGATAAGATCAAGATCGATACACGTACTGGTGAATATCTGTCCAGAGTCTAAGTTATAACATATACGTCAGAAAGGTCTTCACGATACCGTTTGTACCCTTGTGGGGAGGCAGTCGTGTCACTGACAGGTTTCTGACTGGAAACAGAGATTACTGTTTGTGGCAGGCATTTTCCTTTGCTGGTTATGCAGCGCATGAACAGTAGCAAGCAGAGAAACTGTTGTAAGATCCGGAGGAAACGTCGAGATTTTACAACAGTTTTTTTGCTTAACATATCGGGGAGGCGTCAATGACGCGTCCGTTGGTTCATCTCAGAGAGCGGGTTCGGAGTGAACGGTGCTCATGGGGAGTGATAAATATGGAGAACGGAAGAGAAGACCGTCTGCGTCTGGGGGAAGAGGATGAGCCGGGGCGCAGATCTGGTGGCAGGAAGAGGCGTACATCCGGCAGGCAGACGGCAATCCGCCGGGAGCGGACGAGGCAGCAGAAGAAGCGCCGTGTGATGATGCGGCTGTTTTTGTGTCTGCTTATTTTCCTCCTGGGTGCGGGAACAGGCTGGACGCTGCGCGGGAAAATGATCCGCAAGCTGATCGATCCGTCCACGATCGAGATGCCAAACTGGGTTGATGAGCAGCTTCTCACGGTCAACCGATATTCCAGACCGGGGACGAATATCCCGGTCATCAACGGGATCGTGATTCACTATGTGGCAAATCCTGGGACGACGGCACAGCAGAACCATGATTATTTTGAGGGGTTGAAAGATCAGAGCGGCAGTAACACTGTTTCCGTCAGCAGCAATTTCGTGATCGGTCTGGACGGCGAGATCATTGAGTGCGTTCCGGTCGGGGAGAAGGCATATGCCTCCAATGAGAGGAATGCGGACACCGTTTCGATTGAGTGCTGCCATCCGGCGGCAGACGGAAAGTTCACAGACGAGACGTATGACTCGCTGGTAAAACTGACTGCATGGCTGTGCAAGCAGCTCGATTTAAGTCCGAAAGATGTGATCCGTCATTATGACGTGACTGGAAAGGCGTGCCCGAAGTATTTCGTGGATCATGAGGATGCCTGGAAGCAGTTCCGCAAGGATGTGAAAAAGGCAATGCGGAAGGATATATCAGATGAGAGATGACTCCCACCTCTTCAGGTGGCGAGGAGCAAATTAGTATCAGTGGTGGGAGCGGGTCTCCCATCTGATATAGCCTCCGGCAGGATTGCTTAAGATGCGCAAAAGAAATATGTCATGCTTTGCATGACGCGCATCTCGCAGCAAGAATGCAGAGGCATTCTTGAAAATATGCGATATAAATTATGAAAGGGAATCTAGTATGAAAACGATTTTAGATTTGATCGTGGAAGAACTGAAACCGGCGTTTACCGGCTGTGGATATGATGAGAAGTATATCCGCGTGACGGTATCAAACCGCCCGGATCTCTGCGAGTATCAGTGTAACGGCGCGATGGCAGCTGCCAAAGCGTATAAAAAGAAACCGATCGATATTGCCAATGAGGTGGTGGAAAAGACAGCCGGAAGCAAGATGTTTTCTGAGATCAACGCCGTGATGCCTGGATTTATCAATATCCGCCTGAATCCGTGCTACCTGGCATCCTATGTACAGCAGGTGGCAGAGGATGAAAAGCTGGGACTCAACGCAGCTAAGAAGCCGGAGACGATCATCATCGATTACGGCGGAGCCAATGTAGCAAAACCACTGCATGTCGGACACTTACGTTCCGCGGTCATCGGAGAGAGCATCAAGCGCATCAGCCGCTATATGGGACACCATGTCATCAGCGATGTGCATCTGGGTGACTGGGGATTGCAGATGGGACTGATCATCGAGGAGCTGCATGACCGTCAGCCGGATCTGGTATATTTTGACCCGGATTATACCGGCGAGTATCCGTCGGAGCCGCCATTTACGATTTCCGAGCTGGAGGATATCTATCCGGCAGCGAGCGCGAAATCCAAGGTAGATGCGGCATTCCGTGAGCGGGCACAGCAGGCAACCTTCAAACTGCAGAGTGGCTATGCACCGTTCCATGCGATCTGGAAGCACATCATGAACGTGTCCTTGAAGGATCTGAAAAAGAACTATGGCAATTTAAATGTATCGTTCGACCTCTGGAAGGGCGAGAGCGATGCGCAGCCATATATTCCGGGACTGATCGAGGATTTACAGAAAAAAGGTCTCGCCTATGAGAGCGATGGCGCGCTGGTTGTCGATATCGCACAGGAAGGGGATGCGAAGGAATATCCGCCTTGTATCGTCCGCAAATCCGACGGTGCGGCGCTGTATGCGACTTCCGATCTGGCGACGATCATCGAACGTGAGCAGGATTTCCATCCGGACCGCTACATTTACGTCGTAGACAAGCGTCAGGAGCTTCATTTTATCCAGGTATTCCGTGTGGCGAAGAAAGCAGGCATCGTCAAAGAAGATACGCCGATGATCTTCTTGGGCTTCGGTACGATGAACGGCAAGGACGGTGGTCCGTTCAAGACACGTGAGGGCGGTGTTATGCGTCTGGAGCACCTGATCAAGAATATCGATGAGAAGGTATATGAGAAGATTCAGGAGAAGCAGAAGGTTCCGGCGGACGAGATGACACGCACGGCGGAGATTGTCGGTCTGGCGGCACTTAAATATGCCGATCTTTCGAATCAGGCGACCAAAGATTACATTTTCGATGTAGACCGCTTTATTTCCTTCGAGGGAAATACAGGTCCACATATCCAGTATATGATCGTCCGCATCAAGTCCATTCTGGAGAAATACAAGGAATTGCGCGGTGCGGATGCTAAAGTGGTTCCGATCCGTCCGGCTGAGAGCGAGACAGAGAAAGCACTTCAGATGGCGCTCTGCCGTTTCGGCGAGGTGACAGAATCTGCATTCTATGAGACGGCGCCGCATAAGCTCTGCCAATACATGGCGGCAGTGGCGGATGCGTTCAATGCATTCTATCTGGAAAATAAGATCCTCTCCGAGGAGGACGCAGCGAAGCAGGCAGCCTTTATCAGCCTGATCACGCTGACCAAGCGGGTGCTGGATACCTGTATGGATCTGCTCGGAATGGAATCGCCGGAACACATGTAATCTGTAATATGGAGGAATCCTCATGAAAATAATAAAAATGTCCGTAGATACCTTCTGGAAGGGCGAAGTACGGGTACAGGGACAGATTGAGGATGAGACAAAGGTATATCAGACAAGAATTTTTATCAAGGGTAGTCAGATCTATGACTACTCTTGTTCTTGTGCGGAGGGAAATTCATTCCGGGGTCCCTGCGTGCATGCAAAAGCGCTTCAGGAGGCGTTTGCCCGTCAGCAGAAAGCTGAGCATACACTGCCGGTTTCGACTTCGCCGGAGATCCGGATGATGATCCGGGAGTACACGAACCGGGAAGTAGCGCGGATTCTGGGCGAGGAAGAGCGGGAACCGGTCTATCTGCATCCCTATTTACAGATCCGGCGCGGCGAAGTGCTTTTGGAGGCACGGATCGGACGGGAAAAACGGTATATTGTGAAAAACCTGCTGGAATTTGCACAGGCGGTTCACAGCGGAAAACGGGTGGAATACGGAAAAGGCATGGTGTTTGAGCACGTCCCATCTGCCTTTGCGCCGGAAAGCCGCCCATTTTTAGATCTTCTGCTGGAGGAGGCGGACGCCTACATACGCCATTATGAGGAGATGCGCGGTCATGCGGGGCTGCCGCTTCCGGTGATGCGGGCGTTAACGCTGGGATCTGCAGCGAGGGATCGGCTGTTTGATCTTTTAGAGGGAAAAGAAGTCCAGACGGAGGACGAGAAAGGTGCTGAACGTGTGTGCCGGGTTGAGCGCAAGGATCCGCGTTTCCCGGTGGAGGTGGAAGCAAGGGGCGATGGAATTGCGGTTACGGTTCCATCGGCTCTAACTTCGTTCCGGGGAGAACAGCGTCTGTATGTGGCAGATGGATTGCATCTGTTTGGATGCAGTGAACTGTATACAGAAACGATGGGCGTTTTTCTGGAGCAGATGGAACAGGGCGGAAGAGAGTGCGGAAGCCGGAAAGAGAAGCGGGAGCTGCTGGTTGGAAGCCGGGATATTCCGCTCTTTTATGCGCGGGTGCTGGAAGGCATGGAGGCACTTGGGATCTTGCAGAGCCCGGAGATCGATTGGGAGAAATACCGCCCAGAGGCGTTGAAAGCCCGGTTTGAGTTTGACAGTGATTCGCCGGACGAGCTGCGTCTGCGTCCGACGCTTTCCTACGGAGATTTTACGTTTTCGCCGCTGGCGGACGAGCATGTTCCGCGGGAGATCTGCCGGGATGTACCGGCGGAATTTTATATCAGCCGCCTGATCACGCGGTACTTCTCTTACTGGGAGGATGAGAGCGGCGAGCTGGTGATCCGCGGGGATGAAGAAGCGCTGTACCAGGTTCTGAGCGAGGGAATGACGCAGTTTCAGGAGGTGGGCGAGGTATGGCTGTCAGAGTCTGTCCGCCATCTGCGCGTCCTGCCCCCGCCGGAAGTGTCGATGGGGGTTTCTCTTGGAGGCGGCTGGCTGGATCTGAAGATTGAGACGGCGGGAATCGACCCGGCGGAGCTTTTGCAGGTACTCAGTGAATACCGCCAAAAAAAGAAATATTACCGCATGAAAAATGGCGAATTTTTGCAGCTTTCGGGCGGCGGCCTGCAGGCGCTTGACAGTCTGACTGCGGATCTGGGACTGACAAAGAGTGAATTTCAGGCGGGGGAGGCGAAGATACCTGCTTACCGTGCTTTTTATCTGGACAGTCTCTCGGGCGACGGCAGGATGAAACTGTTTCAGCGGGATGAAGCCTACGGGATGATGGTGCGCGATCTAAAAACGGCGCAGAGTGTCAGCTATGCGGTTCCGGCGGTGCTGGAAAAGACGCTGCGGGAATACCAGAAGATCGGATATACGTGGATGCGGACGCTGGCGCGGTATCATTTCGGCGGGATCCTGGCAGATGATATGGGACTGGGAAAAACGCTGCAGGTGATTGCGCTTCTGACGGCATTTTATCAGGAAAAAACCGAGCAGAAAGCGGCTGGAAATGAAGGCAGTGGGTCAGAATTACCTCTTCCGTCTTTGATCGTCTGCCCGGCGTCGCTCGTCTACAACTGGGGACAGGAATTTGCCCGGTTTTCGCCGGAGATCCGCGTGCTTCTGATTGCCGGGACGGCGAAAGAACGGCAGGAACAGCTGGAGGAGCAGATGCGGATGGAGGCGTCTGAGGGGGCGCAGGTGATCATCACGTCCTATGATCTGTTGAAACGGGATCGGGCGGCGTATCTGGGGCGCACGTTTGAATATGAGATTATTGACGAGGCGCAGGTCATTAAAAATGCAAAGACACAGGGAGCGAGGGCGGTAAAGGAGATTTCGGCGAATGCCCGTTTCGCCCTGACAGGAACGCCGGTGGAAAACCGGCTCAGTGAGCTTTGGAGCATTTTTGATTTCCTGATGCCGGGATTTTTATACAGTTACCGGAAGTTTCGTGAGCGGTATGAGCTGCCAATCGTGAAAAATCAGGATCCGGAAGCATTGACGGCATTGCGGCGGATGACGGGACCGTTTGTCCTGCGCCGCTTGAAAAAGGATGTGCTGCGGGAGCTTCCGGGCAAGGAAGAGAGGATCGTTTATTCGGCGGCGTCGGGGCGGCAGCAGAAGCTTTATACGGCGTCGGCGTTGAAACTGAAAGAGGCGCTGGCTGGCGGCGCGTGGTCGGGTAATGGAAAATTGGAAGTGCTTTCCCAGCTCATGCGGCTGCGTCAGATCTGCTGCGATCCGGCACTCTGTTTTGAAGATTATACGGGGGAATCGGCGAAGCTGGAGACCTGTGTTTCGCTGATCGCATCGGCATCTGCGGCGGGACATAAGATCCTGCTCTTTTCCCAGTTTGCCTCGATGCTGGAGCGGATTCGGGAACGCCTTTTACAGGAGGGCATTTCGTCCCATCTTCTGGTCGGCGCGACCCCGAAGGAAGAACGTAGCCGGATGGTGCAGGCGTTTGCCTCGGATGAGGTTCCGGTGTTCCTTATTTCCCTGAAAGCCGGGGGAACGGGACTCAACCTGACGGCGGCGGATATCGTGATTCATTACGATCCGTGGTGGAATGTGGCAGCGCAGAACCAGGCGACCGACCGTGCGTACCGGATCGGGCAGGAAAAGCCGGTTACGGTATACAAACTGATCTTAAAGGATACGATAGAAGAAAATCTTTTGAAGCTGCAGAATGCGAAACTTGCACTGGCGGCGCAGGTGGTTTCAGAGGGAATGGTTTCACTGGGCGATTTGAGCCAGAATGAACTGATGGAGCTGTTTGAACAGAATCCATAAAAAAATTTGCAGAAATAACGGGCAGGAGGAAAAAGCGTGAAGCAATGGAAACGATACAAATCATATATACTGCCATATAAGAGCGCCTTTATTCTGGGACCGCTCATGATGGTAACGGAGGTGCTGGGTGAGATTCTGCTGCCCAAATTTATGTCGATGATTATTAACCATGGCGTGGCGCAGAAAGACGGTGGATACATTCTCAAAATGGGACTTGTGATGGCGATTACCTCCTTTTTGATGGCGGCAGGCGGCATTCTGGGGGCATATTTTGCAGCGAAGGCGTCGATTTCCTTTACCAGCGATCTGCGCCGCGACTTATTTGCCAGAGTGCAGCAGTTTTCATTTAAAAATATCGATACGTTCAGCACGGGATCGCTGGTAACCCGTCTGACGAACGATATCCAGCAGGTACAGAACCTGATTATGATGGGACTTCGGATGATGCTGCGCGCGCCGGGCATGTTCCTGGGGGCGCTTGTGATGGCGTTCTGGATGAATGCGGAACTGGCAGCTGTCATCCTGGTGGTGATTCCGCTTCTGACGGCGGCGATCGTCTGGATCCTACGGACTGCCTACCCGCGGTTTACAGCCATGCAGAAAGCGCTGGATACGCTCAATAGCGGCATCCAGGAGGTGCTGACGAACGTGCGGGTGGTGAAATCCTTTGTGCGGGAAGACTACGAGGAAAAGCGGTTTGCCGACACGAACCGGGAGCTCAAGGAGGCAGGGCTGCGGGCGCTGAAGATCGTAATTGCGACGATGCCGGTCATGATGTTCGCGATGAATGTGACGACACTGGCAGTTGTCTGGTTCGGCGGAAACCTGATTATCGGCGGACGGATGGCGGTCGGAGATCTGACGGCATTTACGACCTACATTGTACAGATTCTGATGTCACTTATGATGCTCTCAATGGTATTTTTGCAGAGTTCCCGCGCGATGGCGTCCATCCGGCGAATCGATGAGGTGCTGGATGAGCCGATTGATTTGAGCGATGAAAATGCATCACAGAAGGACCGGAAGGTTGAGAAAGGACGCGTGGAATTTAAGGATGTTTCCTTTTCCTACCGCGAAGGCGGTGAGCCGGTTCTATCCCACATCAGCCTGACGGCAGAGCCGGGAGAGACGATCGGCATCCTCGGTGCGACCGGAAGCGGAAAAACGTCGCTGGTACAGCTGATTCCCCGCCTCTATGATGTGACAGAGGGGAGTGTGCGGGTGGATGGTATCGATGTGCGGGAGTATTCCCTGAAAAATCTCCGGGACGGCGTTGGCATGGTTTTACAGAAAAACGTCCTGTTTTCCGGCACGATCGAGGAAAACCTGCGCTGGGGTGATGAGACGGCGACGGAGGAAGAAGTGCGGCGGGCAGCAGTGTATGCGCAGGCAGATTCCTTTGTGAATTCGTTTGCCGAAGGCTACAAAACGGAGATGGGACAGGGCGGCGTCAATGTATCCGGAGGTCAGAAACAACGGCTGTGCATCGCAAGGGCACTCTTAAAGAAGCCGAAGATCCTGATTCTCGACGACAGCACCAGTGCGGTCGATACGGCAACGGAGGCGGCGATCCGGACGGCATTCCGGGAAGATTTGAAAGATACGACGAAATTTATTATCGCACAGCGGCTGAGTTCGCTGGAATACGCGGATCGGATTCTCGTCCTTGAGGACGGCAGGATGATCGGAGAGGGAACGCAGGAGAAGCTGCTGGCATCCTGTGAGGCGTACCGGGAGATCTATGAGACGCAATATGGAAAACGGGCAGACGGGGAGGTGATGGCATGATGGATGAAAAACAGATTGAAAGCCTGAAACGCCGATATGGCAGCCGCATAGCCGACGCGCCGAAACGCCGCCGGGGACCGGAACGGATGGCGGTCATGAAGGGCGGAAAGCCCAAGGCGGGCGGTCAGACGATGCTGCGCCTGCTTTCATACTTAAAACGCGACCGGATGGCGATGACAGTCGCCTTTTTCTGTGTGATCCTGGGGACGGTGACAAATCTGGCGGGCGCCTATATGCTGCGCCCGATCATCAACCGGTATATTGTGCCTTTAGATGGCAGCCGGGGCGATGTGGCGGGGCTGTTCCGTTCCCTGTGCGTGATGGGAGCGGTTTATTTAGTCAGCGTTGCCGCTGCCTATATGCAGTCGCGCATCATGCTGCAGGTGGCGCAGAACGCGCTGCAGCGGCTGCGGGAAGAGCTGTTTAACCATATGCAGACGCTTCCGCTTCGGTTTTATGATACCGGCAGCAACGGCGATCTGATGAGCCGTTTTACAAACGATGTGGATACGATCGGCATGATGCTCAGCAGTACGCTGGTGCAGCTTTTATCCGGCGCACTCAGTATTGTGGGAACGCTGGTCCTGATGATTTACACGAATGTGTGGCTGACGGTGATTACGCTTGCCATGATGCCGGTGATGCTGCGTGCCGGTAAATTTGTTGCCGGACGGAGCCAGAAATATTTCTCTGCCCAGCAGGCGGCGCTTGGCGCGATGAACGGCTATATTGAGGAGACCGTGCAGGGGCAGAAGGTCGTCAAGGTATTCTGCCATGAGGAGATCGCAGAGGAAGAATTTGGATGGCTCAATGCGGATCTGAAAGAAAAACAGATCCGGGCGCAGTTTTTCGGCGGTGTGATGGGACCGGTCATGAACAATTTAAGCCAGTTAAATTATGGACTGACAGCCTGCATTGGCGGTCTGCTCTGTGTGTTCCGGAACTTTGATGTCGGTGGACTGACCGTATTTTTAGGCTTTTCGCGGCAATTTTCCAGACCGATCAACGAGCTTTCCATGCAGGTTGGAAACGTATTTTCGGCGCTGGCAGGCGCGGAGCGCGTGTTTGCAGTGCTGGATGCGGAACCGGAGGCGGCAGATGCGCCGGATGCGGTTTCGATCGCGCCGATCCGCGGTGAGGTGGTGCTTGACCATGTGACTTTCGGCTATGAGCCGGGGCAGGTGATTTTGAAGGATATTTCGCTCTATGCGAAGCCGGGACAGAAGATCGCCTTTGTCGGCTCGACGGGAGCCGGAAAAACGACGATTACGAATCTGATCAACCGTTTTTATGATATACAGGGCGGCTCGATCACGGTGGACGGCGTCGATGTCCGCCGGATGCACCGGAAGGAGCTGCGGGAAAATATCGCGATGGTTCTGCAGGATACGCATCTTTTTACCGGCACGGTACGGGAAAATATTCGATACGGGCGGCTGGATGCCACGGATGAAGAAGTTGTTGAGGCGGCAAAAACGGCATCGGCGCATTCCTTTATCATGCGTCTGCCGGATGGGTATGACACGATGCTGGAGGGCGACGGTGCAAATTTAAGCCAGGGACAGCGCCAGCTATTAAACATTGCGCGGGCAGCAGTTTCTAAAGCACCGATCCTGATTCTGGATGAGGCGACGAGTTCGGTCGATACGCGGACGGAGAAGCACATCGAGCACGGCATGGACCGGCTGATGGCGGACCGGACGACCTTTGTCATCGCCCACCGGCTTTCGACAGTCCGCAACGCCAATGCGATCATGGTGCTGGAGCACGGGCAGATCATTGAGCGCGGCGACCATGAAGATCTGCTGGCGCAGAAAGGGCGGTATTTTGAGCTGTATACCGGAATGAAGGAGCTGGAATAAGGCTTTCGTTGAGAATTAAATGAGAATTTGTATCCTGTACGCGCGGCCGACCTTGGCGCCGCGCAGCAGGCCGCGAAGAAAGCAGGCGTCGAACTGTG
>ENA-UOJR01000575-UOJR01000575.1-human-gut-metagenome-genome-assembly--contig:-C115P-NODE-575-length-45801-cov-10.262515_pt1 | contig 45801 bp, 36 predicted proteins | sample MGYA00242354_ERZ723901 | MGnify/ENA metagenome assembly ERZ723901
TTCTTTCTATCGAGACCTAGTTTCAGGCGGACGCCTCTTTTTGCAGCAGTTCTTCAAGGAGACAGTATGGCAGTGTTAAAGATCAGAATTCCGGACGATGAGTTGGCATGCTTAGAGGTCTTGGCAGAACGCAAGGCACGACCAAAACACAGATCGTTCTATCCGCTCTGAGAAGTGTTTTTGAAGAAAATTTCTTAGAGAAGAAAACGATTCTTCTGCCTGAAGACCAGTATCAAGCTTTGGTTGAATTGGTCGGCAGTCCTTTGACGCCGCAGGAAATTGAGGGCAGAAAGAAGCTCAAAAAAGTCCCCGACTGGAATTTGTGAGGCGGCTTTGCCAGCCGCCGCATTTGCATTAGGCAATCACTTCCGGGTGGCCGATTTCTTAGCAGGCTTGCAAAACTTTCCGCGGACGGCTTTTTTCCAATCTTCTGGCGTAGTTGGCGGAATGTCAGAGTAATCGATATCCTCGTCTCTGATGCTTTTGATTCGTTGGAGTTCTTCCGCAGTCCAGGGTTTGGCATCAGAAAGCTTGAAATGTACGGTTGTCATAGGCTTGATTTTCAATCAGCTTTTAAAGCGATTACTGTTCGGAATTGTTTGGCGAAATGGAAGTTTTCTGCATAGGTCTCTAGTGCGTGGGCAATGAGTGACACAGCGGCTCACCTTCCATTCTGATAGTTTGGCATCTCAAATCTTTAGTTTCAATGCTCTCAACTTGGTATGGTGATTTGAGGTCTGAGGTTTTGTTAGTTTATTCACAGCTTTAGAATTGAAAGAGCTTCCGACGGTAGTCTATCGGAAGCTCCTCTTCAGTCGCACTCTAACCATCTAACGAAGGTTAGAGTGTCTCTGAACATTAGGCAGGATTCTTAGCTGCGTTCACACCGGCGATACGACCGTATGTGAAGATGTCAGCCATAGCGTTACCGCCGACACGGTTGGTACCGTGGATACCGCCTGTGACTTCACCGGCTGCATACAAGCCGGGGACGACATTGCCGCGACGGTCAATGACTTGAGCGTCTTTGTTGATGATCACACCGCCCATGGTGTGGTGACGTTTCATCGTAACGCGACCGGCATAGAACGGGGCTTTGATGATCTTGTTGACCAGAACGCCTTCAGCACGGCCGAGCGGATCTTTCTTGGTGTCAACAGCCTTATTGTAGGTGTCGACAGCTTCTTTGAGGTTGTTTGCAGGAACACCGATCTTCTTAGCCAGGTCTTCAATAGAGTCGGCGTAGTAGAGTGTTCCGGTCTTCAAAGCAACTTCGTTTTCTGGTCCTTTGGAGTTCTTCAGCTGTTCAAAACCGTCTGCGTCAACGATTGTCCAAGCAATAGCCTTCGGCTGATCAAGCATGGCGTCACGCAATACGTCACGTCTTGCGTCTTCTTTAATGAAGCGTTTGCCGTCGAGGTTCACAAACAAGAAGCGGTCAACATGCGTGAAGAGGTTAGGAGCATGTTTTTCTCCCGGAACTCCGCCTGGGATGCACTGGATGTAATCCAGACCGCGGGTGCCGGCACCGATATCGACTAAGTCGATTAAAACGTCACCGGTGGCGCCGGGATGGTTTGTGGTATCCAACTGGCCCATGCGAGGATCATGAATGGCTGTCAGTCTGTCATTGGCTGCGAAACCGCCGGCTGCTGCAACGACGCCGTTAAGTGCACGCAGATAAAGCGTCTTGCCGCCTTTTTGTTCAACTTTGACGCCGAGAACACGGCCGCTCAGCTGATGTTCACGGATGATTTCGACGACGCGGGTGTTGTAGAGGATAGGAATGTCTTCTTTCTTGCAGACTTCAAGAAGTGCCTTGATGTATGCGCCGCCTCTCGGTCCGATGGGATTACGTGCACGTTTGTAGAGACCGGCATAGATCTGATAGATATGGTCTTCAAACTTGACGCCATGGTCTTTGAGCCATTGAACGCTTTCAGGTGCTTTTTCTGTGAGCTGGTGAACCAAGACAGGATCGCCGCGTCCGTCGCCGGCAGCTAATGTTTGTTGAGCGTGCAGGTCGGGAGAGTCTTTAATGCCGGCTTTTTCGTAGTCGGCTTTGATAGCTGCGTTAAATCCGCCTCCGGCACGAATTGTGTTGCCGCCGGCAAACATCATTTTTTCAAGGACGACGACTTTCTTGCAGCCGGCTTCTTTTGCAGAGACGGCAGCAGAAAGACCGGCACCGCCAGCCCCAATCACGATGACGTTGTAGGTGTCATCCCAATTGATAGCGGCTTCAGCAGCAGAGCTGAAGAGTGTTCCGAAAACACCGGCAGCGGCAGCAGCTGCAGGAGCGGAACCAAGGAATACTCGACGTGAAAGCTTTGTCATTTTCTTCTCCGAATGTGAAATCTGAGGTTTGAGGCGGTTTGCTTGCTTGGCCTCGTTGAGAAGAAGTCTAAGAATTCAGCGCTTCTCGCCAAATAAACATTAGGTTATTGACAAAGTTAAAGTTAAAGAGTAAGCGATTTTGGTTAAGACTCGGAAACAAGATTTTCTGCCGCGATCATGCCAAATGTGAAGGCATCGGCTAAACCGTTTCCACCGATTCGGTTTCTTCCATGGATGCCTCTGGTGATTTCTCCGGCTGCGCAGAGTCCGGGGATCGTTTTGCCTTCCTTGAGACATTGAGCTTTTTCATTGATCCGGAGGGCGCCCATGGTGTAATGAATTCTCATGCCGACGCGGGCGGCCCAGAAGGGCTAATGGCTAGCCATTGAATATCTATTCAAACCTGCACATACTCAGCTTCCACTGGAGGGAGAGTATGAAAGAAATTCATAATTTGATGACAATCGGGGAAGTAGCCGGATCTTTTGGAGTTTGTGTTGCAACCGTACGACGGTGGTGCAAAAACGGCAAATTCGCACGAGTCATCCGAACAATGGGCAATCAAAGACGTTTTGATCCTGATGAAGTTCATGAAATGCTTCATCCGAACAGCGATAAAAGGATCGTGGTCGGATATGCAAGAGTCTCAAGTTATGATCAGCGCTCGGATTTGACAGCCCAAGCCGAAAGACTGTGCTAATACGGTTGTCAGCTGGTAATCAAAGACCTCGGAAGCGGGCTCAATTGCAAAAAGCCTGGCCTTAAGCGTTTATTGAGACTGCTTTTACTTCGACGTGTCAGCACGTTGGTTCTTACCCACGACGATCGACTCCTCCGATTCGGTACCGAATTGATTTATTTCATCGCTCACTATATGGGCACTCGCGTAGTCATCCTTGATGAACCGGAACAAGAGTCTTTCGAAACGGAGCTCGTCAAGGACGTTATTACCTTGATGACAGTCTTCTGCGCTCGCCTTTACGGGAAGCGCTCATAGAAAAATAAGGTAAAGGAAAATACGGGTATAAAAAATCTAAGTTTTCGTTAGTATCCAATTATTACTTTATTTTTACCCCTAAATGTCCAGCCTTGAGCGAACACTCGTGCGTCAGTTTGAGATGCCCAATGAGACCGATAGAGTTTCATTGGATCGGATGTGTTCGTCATATGGTTTTGTGGCTTCCAAATTTCTCTTTGCCTTCCAAACCAGAGAACTTCGAGGAGAGGTTAGGGACTTCCGAGCTTTTCGAAATAAACTGGTGGCAGCTCTGAGTAAAAAACCTGTTGAATTTAATCAGAGACTCGCGGACTTGCGAACAAACGGCAAAGCGGCGGAGGCAAATCTGCTTACTTTGCTCCGGGAACTTAAAGAGACGTCAGGGCCTCACCTGCAGGTGTGTCACTGGAAGCTGGCTTTGGAAGAAACATCCAAGATGGCATTGACGCATTGGAAAAGCGTCATTGCAGAAGCTAAAAAGAAGCTTGCGCATACGTTAAAGCATTTTAACGATCAGGATCGTCATTACGCGTGCTGGCTGCTTTGCGGTGTAAACCGTCAATTTTTTGAATTGTTGGACGGAAGAATCCCGGTGCCGAATCCGGAAGTATCTTTCGATCGGAACTATTGTCTCAGCTACGATCGGCCTCTTTCTTCAAAGGCACTTCGGTCAATCGCGGGAGTTGTAAGACGAACCGTTAATAAGGTTAGAAGAGACAGCGTCTGTTATCCGCGAACGCAAGCTTTTCACAACCGCATTGACTTTGATGCAAGCTGCTATACAGTCAGATCAACGGAAGATGCTCAATTTCTTGAGCTTATGTCACTGCAGCCCGGTAAAAGAATCTCCCTTCGGCTTAAAGGCAGAAGCAAGATCCGCGGAACGCTCCAGCTGATACGTGATACTGCGGGTACTTACTCGCTAAGAGTGTACGTGCCTCAGCAATGTGAAGAAAAAAGAAAGACCGGCACCGTCATTGGAATTGATCTCGGCTACACAGAGATGATGGCCACGAGTGAACAGGAACTTCTTGGGACGGATCTGGGACAATACTTTTCTGCTATTTCAGACAAACGACGAAAAAACAGCGAAGGCCGAAATCGCATGCATTCGCTCTTTCGCAATCTTTTGAAGAAGCCTAACAAGGACAATCTCGCTAAGGCAGAGCGGATCCGAAAACATAACCTCGGCAGAAAGAAGCAGCGGGCCAGGTACATCCGTGATATCGGAGTTATCAAGACTATCGTTAACAGAGAGTTAAATCTTCTTTTTACTCGGAAGACAAACCCGATCAAGCAGATAGTCGTTGAAGACCTAAGCGCACGTATGAAGGTTCATTTTGGAAAGAAATGGAACCGACGACTGAGCGGCTGGATGCGAGGATACCTACAGGAGAGGATCAGATATAAAGCAAAAAAACATGGAATTGAAGTAAGCGAAGTCAATCCGGCCTACAGTTCGAGAGAATGCCCCCGGTGTCACTGCACGGACAAAAAAACCGATACGGGAATTCATTTAAGTGCTCGCTTTGCGGGTACCACGGACATGCTGACTTGGTTGCTTCGTTAAACATTCTCGGCCGTCTGGGGGATAAGGAGATCCGTATAGGAATGTCTCCGTCTCGGGTGAAAGCAGTACTGGATGGTCGTTACGTCGGTTGGAAATCATTAAATCATACCGTTTCCGACAAGATTTCAGGTGAGGCACGTGTTGTGGACGAATCTCCCCGTTCAGCCTCATCGAAGAGCGAACTGAGAAGCAATGTACAGGTTTGTACGGCTTCCAGATAACGGTTCGGGAAATATTTTAGCTATTAGAGGCAGTTGGATAATTCGGTGAAATCCTTAAAAAACTAGAGATATTGAGGAACTATAAGTTCTCATTAAAATAGAGAAAATCATGATGGTGGAATGGCTTGATGACTGATAATAACTTGAAGAATTTGCCGCTGGGAACATCTGATTTTGCTGCCTTAAGGCTTGCAAATGAGATTTACGTGGACAAAACGGATTTGGTCTACGAACTGGCTTCTAAAAGACGCAAATATTTTTTGGCTCGTCCAAGAAGATTTGGAAAGTCTTTGTTGATTTCCACCTTTGAGTCGTTGTTCAGACACGGACTAAGAGATTTCAAGGGTTTGGCTATTGAGAAGCTGTGGATTGAAGAGTCAAAACCTCTTGTGGTGAGGCTAGACTTTTCGGAAATAAAGAATTTTTCCTCACCTGAAGACTTCTCGAGAAAATTTACTTCTCTTATTTCTAGATGTTTCGGCATGGTCGGATTCCAATATGTTGACGACGACCTTAACAGCGCTTCAGGTCAATTATCAACATGGCTTCAAACATTAGACATCAACGCGTTAGTAGTCCTGATTGATGAATACGATGCACCATTAACCTCTTGCCTTAATCAGCATGGGTTGTTTAATTCTGTTAGAGAGAGGATCTCTGAGTTTTATGCCGTTCTGAAATCCAACGACAGAGCACTCAGATTTGTGTTTGTTACCGGAATCACAAAATTCAATAAAACCAGTATTTTTTCCGAACTCAATAATTTGAGCGATATTTCTTTAGCCCCGCAATTTGGTTCCTTGTTAGGCTATACGCACGAAGAAGTTCAAACATACTTCGGATCTTACATTGCTAAGTCAGCAGAAGTTCTTTCTATAAGCCAAAACGAATTAATGAATCGGCTTGCTGCTCATTACGATGGATTTTGCTTTGAGGAGACTGGGACGAAGAGGGTTTTTGCACCTTGGTCGCTTCTCAATTTCTTGGCTCAACCTGATCGGGGGTTAAAAGATTATTGGTTTGAAAGCGGAGGTAAGCCTGCCGTTTTGCTTGAATATTTAAAGAGCCATGCTCTTAAGGATCCTGAAGAGTACGCCAGAGATAAAACAATTGCGCTGTCGGAATTGGCTGGCTCTTCTGATGTTGAAACTTTGTCCGATATCGGTCTGTTAACGCAGGCCGGCTATCTCACTATTAAGTCCGTCGAATTTGGTAATACGGTTTTTCTTGATTATCCTAATTTGGAAGTTAAACGTGCAATGGCTCAGCTTTACACCGAGCATCTTTTGGACGGAAAGGTGGCAGGACAAGTAGGAGCAGGGCCGATTGTTAAGGTCTTATATGAAGAGTCGGCGGAGTCTGTTTTCCATATCCTTAATCGACTTTTTCTGGCGATTGATTATCAAAGGTATCCGGTGAGGGACGAAGCTTCTTTAAGAGCCTATGTTCAAGTCTATTTTGCGGGCGCCGGCCTGGATGTAAAAGTTGAACATCACAATGCACATGGCAGGAGCGATTTGGAGGTGAATGCAGGCAATAGACATTGGATCTTTGAGTTCAAGGTTGTGCAGGGCAACAAAGGCGAAACCGAAAAACTGAGTGAGGCTGTTGAGCAAATAAAGCAAAGGCATTATGGAGATCAACAATACTCACAAGAAGTGAAGAGGGTTGCGCTTGTCTTCTCCATTGAAGACCGAAAATTCGTCAAGTGGCAAGAAGTTTAGAGGCGCGGCTTGCACGGAGCCGGACGGGTTTGCGGCTCCGGACCGCGTTAACTTTTCAGTGAGCAAAAATTTTGCTATCTCACTCCTGTCTATTTGCTGCTTTATCAGGGAGGATACGTTTCATACGTCAATCTTGGATAAGATCAACAAGAGCTCCAAATTTCCAAACGGTTGGTCTTCTTCCTCTTCCTTCACTAATTTTTGTCACTAATCCAGCTTTTTCGAGTTTTTGAACGGCGAGGAGGAGAGTGGCTTTCGAGGCCTTCACTTTGGTTTGGTTAATCAAGTTCGGAACCGTAAATATTGGTTGAGCAAATAAGTAATCAAGCAACTCCATCGCCAGAGAAGAATTGGTGGCTTCCGCAAATTGGGTTTTTGAGATCTCGTAAAGATCTGTCATCTTCATCAGTAGAGATGCGTTTGCTTTCGAATGCTCTACGACAGCTCTCAAGAAGAATGAAATCCAAGTATTCCAATCGTTATTTTTTGAGATTTTTGCCAAAGAAGCGTAATAAGCTCCTCGGTGCCTCTGAAGGTATGCGCTGATGTAAAGACAAGGAGTATGAAGGATCTTCTTAGAAGCTAAAAACAAAGTTATAAGAAGTCTACCCATTCTTCCATTTCCGTCTAAAAATGGATGGATCATTTCGAACTGTGCGTGAAGGACAGCGGTTTGAATAATCGGATGTAGATCTTCTCTTCGAGCAAAAAGCTCCCAGTTCTCTATAAGTTCCTCGATGAATAAAGGGTCCGGCGGAACGTAAGAGGCCTGATCTAAAGAAGATCCTGGTTTGCCGATGTGGACTTGAACGGTTCTCCATGCACCGGGAGTCTTACGCTCTCCACGAGCACCTCTCAAAAGTAAGGCATGAAGAGATTTGATTAAGGAGACGGAAAAAGGACGACCGTTTTTAATTTCTTCCAGCCCATAGTTCATAGCTTCGTGGTAATTCAATACTTCCTGAATATCGTCTCTGCGTTCCAAGGGCGCAACTATTCCGACATTTTCTCCCATGACCTCTTCAAAAGTAGTCACAGTCCCTTCGATTTCATTCGATAACTGCGCTTCCTTCATGAGCCAAGATATCCAAAACAAATCGGCTTTGGCTGAGGCTAGCATCATGCCATCTAGATTTGAGAGACTGAGGAGGGAGGAAAAGCTAAGTGAGCCGAAATCACCCCAAGGTAGAGTCTCACGCTGGTCTAACGGGAGTTTTCGGAGGTTGAAAGGTTTTCTGATCATTTGGAACCTTTGAGATGTCACATTCAGCATTTGTCCGATTATTCCTTAAGAACTCAAAAGCATTCCTGCTGTTGCCGCCAATTGTCTGTAGGAATAAGGAACAATTTTGTGTTTAGTTTTTGTCCAAAAATTAAACACAAGTATGATTTTATAGGTATCTTTGGGTTTTGTGTTTAAAAATTGGCGGTTTTTTGAACACAAATAGCTTTTTCGGATGTGTTGTGGATGAAAAAATCGTCAAATTTGGACGCAAATTAGAAGCGGAGGCTTCCATAACAAGGACGAACCAGAGAAGTGCTTAAAGAAGGAAGTCCGTCTTTTTTTGGCCGGACAATTAATTGGCTGGAACAGCGTTTGGAAGATTTGGTATTCCTGTAATTCAGATGTCAAACTGGTTGCGAGCGCAGATTCTTCGCAAGAATCGTTAATTGTCCCAAACCGGCTTTGTGTCCATCAACTTATGCCGACGCATTAAGACTTCTTTATCTTTTTCCGGCTCAAAAATTATTTTGGAGCATGCGTCGAATACATCAGATGAAAGAGGAATGATCTTGTCATCAAGACGGCTGGCGAACAAGCTATGCAAAGCTTCCAAAATCAGTTCCTCAGGCGTTTTTGCTTCTCTTTTTGAAAGTTCAGAAAGCAAAGCAGCATCAAAATCGCTTAATTTCAGGCTGATGGTTTGAGACATCTGTAGCTCCCTTTTAGGAATGATGATCCATTTTACTTGTGCTTGTCGAGGTTGAAAAAGGTGATTTTTTCGTTCACAAAGGCAAAAAATTTAGATTTGTGCTTGGAAAAAGGCTATTTTCTAAACACAAAAGTAGTTTCCATCGGCTTTGCGTTCAAAAAACGTTGCATTTTGACCGTAACTACAAGTAACTTTGAGGATGTCCCGTTTATTTAAAATTAAATTATTGAAAATTCAATAATTGAAAAACAAATAAGATGTCGAATCCTTTCGTTGTCGGTTTCTATGTTCCTGAAGAATACTTTTGTAATAGATCAAAAGAGACCGAGCTTCCAGAGGATTGCATTTTGAAGGCAAGAACGCTGTCCTTCGTTCGGTAAGTGAGGAAGCAAGGACCATTTGAAGAACCACGTCTTTCACGATTTTCTGAAAATGATTAAAGCGATGTATGTTAGGGAGGAGAAGTTATGAGAAGGTTTGCTATTTCAGCATTTGGCGCAGTTTTGTGCTTAGCTTTTTCGACCCTCTTTACACAAGAAGTGTTGAGCGCTGAAAAGGCCCAGCGGCTTTGCCTTGTGAATTCGCCTGCGGAACTTATTGCTTGCCGCCGAGGCGATTCTTTGTACTACCAGCAGCCGGGCCTTGTGCACGGAAAATATCTTCTGGATTTTGCTGCTCAATATTGCGACACAAACTTCGAGATAAATATTCAGTTTCCATACGTACTTTGTGTGTACTCAGGAGTTAAAGAGAAAATTGCCGCACAAGAAATACGTAGAAAAGAAATGGAAAGCAATATGCTGTCTGCCTTGCGAAGGCTTGGTAAAGAATTGGACAATCCTGTGTCAGGATGGAAACAAATCAGTTCAGAGGATGAGAAGCGTTTTCTAATTACGTCGCAAGGTACCGGTTCGGTTATTCAGGACGGAGACGAAGTCACGATCAGATTGCGTTACCCTGGAAAAGACGGCAAACCGGAAAAATTTGACGAACTAAAGACCTTTGTGGTAACGAAAGACGACACTGGATTTAGAGGCTTGAGGCAAGGCAGTTCATTGATCATTGCTTGCAATGGAGAGAAGAAGCTTTTCGAGTTTGTTGATATTCTTTTGGTTACCAAATTGAAACCTTGAGGTTACGATTAGAGGTTGAAGCAAACCAGTTCGAAGCACGTACTTTATTTTTTAGCCTTTCTTTTGTCTAGCTTGAGAGTAAAAATTCTTCCTTAAAAACATATAGATAGATATTTTACGTTATTTAATGTTATTTAATTTCTGTCGGTTGTTTTGTATAGTTGCGAATGAAGGAGACTCTATATGAGTGCGGAATGGACAATTACTGGTTTGACCTACGACAGGGAAAAGGCTGAGAGAACATTAGATAACAACAATCGTCAGGCGAGTTGCTCAGTTTTGTTTTCCGCTCAATGTGCCAGTTTTAACTATTTCATGGCTTCCGAGGTTAATTTAAGTATGGAGGGGCCTCTTATTTGGGAAAAATCGCCCCGATCGTTTATAGACGTCGAAGAAAAGGAAGCTCCTGAAGGCCGAAATGAACGTTCCATTGTTGCTTCGGCTTTGTCTGGCTTAGAAGTTCTCAGGCTTTTGAATACAGAGGCATATGTCAGGCTTTCAAGAATGGAGATTGCTGACAACAAAGAGGACCAACTCCGTTATCTTGAAAAGTTCGGTTTGATTAAAAAGTCTGGGTCTGCATATGAGCTTCCGCTATTTAGCGCATATCTCTTAGCTAGGAATCTCTCGGACTTCAACCAACTGGCCAAAAAGCGTGTTCGAATTGTCTCGTACGGCGGCAACGACAATTTGAGTCCTGCTATTTGTGACATAGAGTTCAAAGAAGGAATCGTCGAGGCTTTTCCATCTGTTTTCAAGGAAGTTGTAAGGTTGATCCCGAGACACGAAAAGATTGATTCAGGGAGCGGAAGAAGGTTAATTGAATTTTCAATTCCGCAAGCTGTTATTAGAGAGGTGCTTAGCAACGCTTTTGCTCACCAAGATCTTTCTTCCGAAGAGGACGGAATAGTTATAGAAATCTTCAAAAATAGAGTCGAGATAACGAATTCAGGTAAACCAGTCTTGGATCAACTTCATTTTCTTGATGGCGCCCCAACTATTAAGAATAAAAGAGTTTTCACCGAAATGAAGAATCTTGGCTTAGTTGATGGACAAGGATATGGCTGGAGAAAAATCGTCAAAGAACTTGAATCTCGAAGTCTTCCGGCTCCTGAAATTAAGATCAGGAAAAATTCAATAACGGTGACGATTTGGTTTGAAAAGCCATTGAAGCTCCTTTCATTGGATCAAAGGAATTGGACGGTCTATTTGCATACCGTGCTGAGATATCTGCTCAACGAGCCGGCGAATAATGCGTCTCTCAGGCAGAGGCTTAATTTGCCTGAGTCGAAATCTTCTACCGTTAGTAAGTTGTTCAGGCAGGCAGCAGAAGGAGGTCTTGTGAAACCTTTTGATAAGCACTCTTCAAATAAGACAAAGAAGTACCTACCAGCTTGGAGCCAAGCTTCGTCTCGAATTCCCGTGAAAACAAAGGATTATGATAAGCTGAAGCTAGAAGAAGAGAAGACAAATAATTCACAGAATTCCCTGTCAAACAAAGCCTTCATCGGTCAGGAAGATGATCAACTTATTCAAAAAGCCCGTCAGCGCTTGAAAGAACTGGGCATCTAATTTGTCTAATTTATTTGACACTCTTAGAGTGTCTACCATAGAATACAGTCTATGGAAATTAAGCAAACACAAAAATTTCACAAGTGGTTTTCAAAACTTGACAACGTCACTTCCGCTATAGTTTTTGCCAGGTTGCTCGTTGTCAGCATGGGCTCGCTGGGGCTTTGGAGAAGCGTGGGAAAAGGCGTTTCTGAGTTAAAGATAGACCACGGTCCAGGATATCGAGTTTACTTCACCTTCAGAGGCGGAGAACTGATTTTGCTTCTAGTTGGAGGCGACAAACGACACCAAAACGAAGATATAAAGAAAGCTCAAGAAATGGCTCAGTGCCCTATCGAAGATTGTGAAAACTTTTTTGAAGGCAATAACGATGAAAACGCTAAAAGTAAAAAAAATGGATGTTGATGACTTCATCCGAGACGATAAATCCGCAGCTGTTTTTCTAAATGAAATGATTAGACTCGATAGCGGAGACGGCTCTATGGTTCGCCTTGCTATCGGAAATATCATCAAATGTCACAATGTTTCTGAAATAGCTAAAACAGCCTGTGTTTCAAGAGCTAGCCTCTACAGTGCCTTTAACAAAGACGGAAACCCGTCTTTCGATATGGTCCAAAAAGTTTTGGCTGCCATGGGGTTGGGCATTCAATTTGTGCCGTTGGAAAATCGCTAAACAAAGGATGTCAATTTAGGAAGCAAACAACCTCTTAAGACGTTGCTCTACGTCGACTAACTCGGCCTAAATGATGAAGCTTGAAAAAGCCTCAGTCGCTGTTCACGCTGTTCGCGAATTTATCAACAAGGCCCGTAACACACCGTCATTCATGACGGTGATTTAAGGGCCTCACAGACTCGTGGTTCGGCATATTTTGATACCTGATTTGTCGGTGGAAATAAAGGGCCCATCACGGATGATTTCGGAATAAGAGAAACGGAACCAAAGATATTTCTCCCCAAAATTTACCGTATCGTTTTTCCCTATGATGCAACTTATTCGACTCCGTTAGAATGGGTTATTACAGCGGGGAAACATGAGTGCTAATTAGACGCGGGTTCAAATTCGAACTAAAACCAAATGGAATGCAGATTCAACTGATGAAGCAATTCTGTGGCTGCGCCCGTTACGTCTACAACCGCACCTTATCCCTTGAAAGGTCGCTCTACAAAAAAGACAACAAGCACTCCTTCAAATACGCTGAGGCAGCCAATAGACTTCCTGAATGGAAAAAGAAAAATCCTTTTTTAAAAGAGTGTCACAGTCAAGTTCTTCAGCAATCGCTGAAGGACCTGGATCAGGCTTACACCAATTTCTTTCGGAAGCGGGCTAATTTTCCGAAGTACAAGAAAAAATTCCGGAATGACTCCATCAGATTTCCCCAGGGCGTTGAACTTGATGAGGTTAAGCAACAGATACGACTGCCGAAAATCGGCTGGGTAGGATATCGAAAAAGCCGAGATATCATGGGAGCTATAAAGAATGTCACCGTCAGCCGACGTGGCGAGAAGTGGGATGTCAGCATACAGACTGAGTATGAAGTTTCCTCACCTGCTTCGAACCCTTCAGAAATAGGAATAGACATGGGAGTCAAACGTTTTGTGACTATGTCAAACGGTGACTTCGTCGAACCTCTCAACCCCTTCAAGCAGGAGCAGGAAAAACTTGCAAAACTTCAAAGAAAGCTTGCGAGACAAAAGAAAGGAAGCAGAAACAGCAGAAAGACAAAGCGAAAAATTGCTCGATTGCACCGCTATATAGCCGACAGCCGAAGAGATTTTCTTCACAAGACCTCGACAAAGATAGCTAAAAACCACAGCCTCATATACGTCGAGGATCTGAAAGTCTCGAATATGTCCGCTTCTGCCAGTGGAACAAAAGAATCCCCAGGCAAAAACGTTAGGCAAAAAAGCGGACTGAATCGATCCATTTTGGATCAGGGATGGTATAGCTTTTTCCGGATGCTCTCCTACAAATTAAAGCAGAGAGGAGGAAAGCTGATAAAAGTTGATCCCAGAAACACGAGCAGAACTTGTCCGCGGTGCGGACTTGTCTCGGCAGAGAATAGAAAATCGCAAGCAACCTTTGCATGCATTGGCTGCGGTTTCCGCTCCAACGCAGATGAGGTTGGAGCGATAAATGTACTAAGGGCCGGACGGGCCCGGTTAGTCTGTGGTATGAGTGGTGCAGTAAGGCCGCTGTCAGCAGGAACCCGAGGAGACCTGCTGCAGCACTAAGCTACGGCCGCTGCAGAGGTGGTATAGAATCCTCGCTATTTATGACGAGGAGGACGTCAATCTGTTGATTCAGACGGAAGGGGTGTAATCATCATGTTAACTAATTGCGAAGACGAACTCGTCTTGAATAACTTTTTAAGTATTCTCGCCAAGGACATAGAAAATTGTCCGCAGAACTTAGTTCCTATGACAGTTGAGAAGTTTATTAAAATTTTTTCTCTCGTAGAGGACATTAAGATTGATCTCGAGACTCCTTTGGATGAAGAAGATGATGAATGAAAAGTCTTCTTGGAGGATACCCCCCTAGGGACCTTTGAGAAACAATTTTCTTCTCTGGCTGATAAGAACTTTAGGAGTAGAAGATTAGTTTTCGTCTTTTGCTTCCTTTTTCACTCGAGCTTCTCTGTAACCAAGTCCGCCGGCAAGAGAATTAAGGAGGATTGTGCTCATGCCTTTTTGTTCGTTCAGATAGTTAACAGAGGCACCGTCAATACGATCTCGTCTTAGCTCAGTCATCGCATCCTGGTTCATAAGTCCTACTGAGTTTGTCTCTTCCTGCTCATCAAATTTCCTATTGAAATCTTTTAATCCCGCGTTTAACGAGGTTGATAGGAGAGAGGCGCCCTCGGTTTTGTCTTTGAGCGAAATTGCTTGTTTGCCGATCAATTCTCCTCCCTTGCGTTGCATAGCTGATAAGGAGTTATCTCCATGACGTTTAAGAGCGTTTTGTTCAAGACCAGTATTTTGTATTTGTCCGGGGCCCAAATGCCGGACATCTGCAGCACGATCGTAAGAGTCTGCGGCAACTGAAGCACCTAAATACTCTCGTTTATCGGAAGAATCAAAGAGAGCTTTAAGGTGCGATTCTGCAGACAGGTTGTCTGAAGACAGTAATTTCTGCATAACCAAAATGTCGTTATTGACGGCAGTTTGACTTGTTCCGCTTAGGGTCTCTGACTGAGATCGAGAAGCAGAGAACGTCTCAGACACCATTCGGCTTTGATCATTAGAGGAGCGATAGGCCTTATCCAAGGCAGCCGAGAAGTTTTCAGCGACCCGACGCATTTCATCATTGGTAGTCGAGGAGGCAATTTCTTTCGCTGTGCTCTTGAGCACCTGGTAGGCCTCGGCTTTCTGACGTTGGGTCGCGGCGCTTTGAGAGCCTGTTGCAGTGTCTACGAGCAGCTGAGCAGTTTTTGCTTCCAGTCCGATTCCCATTCCTGCAGCTTCAGCTGCTCCGCGAAGATGAGACATCGCATTTTGCACATGTCGTGCAACAGGTTTTCCTTCTGAATCTTTGCTCTGCGTCGAAACGGCTCCGAGTACGGCCGGACTACTTTGAGCAGCGGCTAAGTTTAGATTCTCAGACGAAGCGGAAGAAACTCCCTTGGCATCTTTGGCCGCTTCCTTTGCAGCATCTGTGGAGAACTGTGCTTCTCCGCCTCCGGCTTGAAGTTTTGCGCCGCTCGTGAAAGACAAGTTCTCGGAATTCGATAAACCTCTGGATACGGTTGAAGATTCTCCAGTGCTCTTCGAATAAGAAGATGAAGACGAACCGGCAGTAGACTGCCCTGCGCTCAGGCGTTCGGATAATCCTTGACTCATTGCTCGAGCAAATTCTCGGCTGACGGCATTTGAAGAAGTGGCAGCCGAAGACAGAGAAAGAGCCTGACTCTCAGAAGCAGTCAAAGTTGTTGCGGAAGAAGATGCTGTTCCTGTCGTGCGGCTATGCGTTAATGCACCGGAAGAAGAAACGCCGAGATCAATAGAGGTTCGAGCCATGCCTGTCACGGTTCCGGTTTCGTCTCTTGTGACGGAGCCATAAGCAGTCTGAGATTTAGAAGCATAAGGATCACTCCAAGAGGAAGAAAGATCGGATTTATTTGCGGAAGCCGAGTTCATGGATGTATTTCCCATAGAGATGTTTCCGGCATTGAAGTTTCCGGCTGCCGCTTGAGCGGAGGCGCCGGAAGAAGCGCCTTGAGCAGGCGCCATTAAACCTGTGGCCATCGAGACAAATGCCATATCACTGCCTTTGGCAAGTGCAAAGGCAATCAGAGGGATCAAAAGCATGATGCTTCCGGCAATGGCTTGAGAAGTGGCGCCGGCTTCACGAATGATTCCGGCTGCCAGCAAAGTACTTCCGCCGAACTCGGTGGCAATCCGATTCATCGGATTGGCGTCTACGGAAATCATCAGATAGTTAGCAACGGAGAGGAGCGGCGCCCACAGCTGGAACCAAATCAGCAATACAAAGAACGATCTAAAAACCGCTCCGGCAGCGCTTCCTGCCGCTACCATCAAAAGAAGCATTAGGGGGAAGGCGGCAATGACGATGAATTCCACGCAGTTGCGAATCTTAGGAAGACTGTGTTCCGCCAAACGCGCCAAGGTGCGGTAATTGATTTCGGACGTGAGATTGGCTTGAGAAGCGGAATATTTAGCGGCGAGATCAAGCGGAGCGCCGGCCTGTGCGGCAATGGATGCCATGCCTCGCGGAAGGGCTGTGAGCATGACGGAATGCTTGAGGCTCTGTTCCAAGGAACGAGAAACACCAAGCAAAAGCGCTTCGCTTTGCGGAAGCGTGCGTCGAATGACATCGGCGGGATCAATTCTTTCCGGTACTAAGACGGTACCGAGGCGCTTAGACAAGAAGTCGAGTTCAACGGTATTGAGATGCTGTTCGAGGTTTTGGAGCGCCTGATCGCATCGTTGGACGGTGCCGTCGGAAGAGACGGAAGAGCGTGCCGGATTGATCCAGCCGTCTGCGGAAATCGTGGCCCAAATGTCGCCGGAGTGGCTGAGTTCTGCCGCTTTATCGGAATGATCCAAGAGCTCCGGTCCGATGCAGTCGGCAATAACACGATCCGTTAAAGCACGGCCTTCCGGTGTGACGGGGCCGGCGGCTAAAAGACTATTTAAGGCGCGCTGAGGATAGACTAAGCCGAACTTAGAGAAGCGTTCAGCATCCGGCAGAGAGAAAGCAGTTTCGAAGCTTTCGGTGAGAAAGTGTCCGATTTTAGAAGTGGCGGACGCAAAGAATCCCACACCGAAAGGGACGTTGCTTACGACATAAACATCAGCGCTCCGTTCGTCGTGTATAGCGACATCTACTTTAGGGACGAGCATTACAGAGTAGAACAAGACGGCAGCAAAAAGATAAACCTTTGAAGCTAATCCCTGCCACTTCAGAAGGGCGCCGGTGAGAGTGACAAGAAAGCCGGCAAGCACGGCAGTTTTAAGCAGACCTTCGTAGGAGGAGCCGGAGCAAATCGAAACCAAGGCTTCGAATAAGTCTCGAATTTGGCCTCCGTTCCAGTAGGCGTAATAGTCCATCACCATTAGAGGTTTTCTCCGAAGGAAAGGTTGGCCGCTAAGTCTGCGGCTAAAGCGCCCTTGACACTTCTTTCTAAGTGTTCAATCTGCGTAATGAAAGAGTGGGCTCGGCTCATCTGCTGAAAGACCGCATCGCTGCGCGATGCAATGTCTTTACGGACTTCATCAATTCTTGCCTCAATGACCTTTAGGTGTTCGGCAGCAATAACGCCGGTCTGAGAAGCGGAAGAGGCGGAAGCAGCAGCCTTGATGTCTAAAGACAGACGATCCATGGCTCGTATGACGGCTTCAAAAGCGGCAGCTTCGACGTAGATGCGCATGATGTCTTGAGAGAAACCTAAGTAACGATGAGAAGCGGTGGCATTGATCAGACGGATTAAAGGGATGGTGGAAGACGAAGCTAAAAGCAGCATGTCGGCTTCGGAGACAAGATTTGGGTCGCGGCGCAGGATGGAGTTTCTGTAGTTTGATGCTGCCTTCATGAATTCATAGGGAAGGTTAACTTCATCGAGCGTTGTCTTTTTAACAGTCAAGCAGCGATCATCTCCGTCTTCTTCGACACAGCGGAGCCGGAAAGCTTCACTCTCTAAGACTTGGGTGTCGGGGCGTCCGAAAAGAAAACCCACTAAGTCCTGACCGGCGATCGGGATGGCACGTGTCACCGTATCTTTACCGGAGCCTTCACGGACATAAATGACGGTGCCCACGAGCGTCATCATGAGTTCTTTTAATTCTTTGCTGTAAGAAGCATTAAAGCTGCCGCCGGAAAGCAGGGACCATGTGAGGTTTAACTCCGGCGCATCGACCACATTTCCGCCGGAATCTTTACGGGTCGGCGCGTAATCCAAAACGGCGGCGCCGTCCGTGCGCGTCTTCGCATCGGCTTCCGAAGCATCAGAAACAATACCTGAGGCACGCAAAGCATTGCGGGCGTCAAAGCCGGTCTTCTGAATCCATTGCTCTGCGCCGCTCATCTTTAAGAGGTTTTGTGCAGAGGTGCAGGAGTCCTGGAACATATTGGTGTACTGGCGAATCATGTCACGGAAGCTGGTGACTTGTTCATTGAGGTCGGGTGCTAACGACTGAAGGGCAAGCTGAAAAGCTAAGCCCGGAAGGGCGGTCCCGATGTTGCGTAAGAAAGCGACGAATTCTTCTCGAGACGGAATACCGAAGGCGCCAAGAAATAAGTCAATGCCGCCGCAGCCGGCAGACAGAGAAGGCGGAGTGAAATAAAACGCATTGAAGTCTTTGCGCGGGGCTCGATAGACAAATCCGCCGCCTGTGACGGTATTCATGCCGGAAGACTGATAGACACCTGCCGGTGTGACATTGCCTTGATAAGAACCTGCGGCAGAATAGAAGTCTTTCATGAAGCCTGCGGAAGCGTCTGCAGTGAAGAGACAGGTGCTCAGAGCCAAAGCTGAGAAGAGTTTTGTGAATTTACGGGTCATGGCTGAAGAGGATTAAAGGGACGGAGGGACGGCCTGCGTTGTTACGGGAGTCGCGGCTAAGGCGTCAGGGGCAGAAAAGTTTGTGGTCTTTTGCACAGAGCTTGCGGCTTGTGCGCCGCCGAAAAGCGATTCTCCGGGCTTGCTTAAGGCGAGCGTCTGGATGCGGCTTAGCATGTCTTCGAGAGAAAGTACGCCGGAAGACACTAAGTAAGAAGCGGATTGATCGCGTTTGACCATGAACAGCGCAGGTACTCGGTCGAGTTCCAAACCGTTGGTTAAAAGTTTGGAGACGCCGTTGTCGGGGAGCGCGTCCGGGAAATGATCATTAGAGGAACCGTCCAGAGATACCGCGAGTACTTCAAAACCGAACGTGTCTTTGAGCTGTTTTACCAGCGGCGACTGCAAAGCACAGAAGCGGCAGTCAGAGCGGTAGAAATACATCAGCCCCCAGCCTTGTGCGATCTGCGGAATCTGTTCTTTACGGATTTGGTTTCTGTCTTCCTTTAAAGAGACTTGGGCGAAGTTTGCGGCCGGATTAATGGTTGAGAAATCAAACTGCGGGTTCTGCCAAGAAACCCGACGGTTCATGTCTGTGAAGAGCGCGGCTTTTTCTTGGACGAAATGGTTCACTTCTTGGAATGCCAAGACATTGGCTTCCGTGGGAAGGAAGGTCGCGATCTCTAATCGTTTGGTGTACTCAGCTCTCAGTTCAGCGGCGCTCAGGATTAAAGAAAGATCTTTAGGCGCATTAGGATCCGGAGCTTTTTTCTTTAATTCTCCAGGCGGATAGTAAAGAAAACCTCGGTCATCTGAATTCCAAACGTCTTCTTCCCAGAAGGAAGCGGCCTGCGACGCGGGGACAGCAAGCGTTAAGACAAACGATAAAAGCAGACAAAGATTTTGTGGTCTTTTGCACATAGTTAGAGATTAGTTTTTAAGATTTTTAGAAGGCGCTTTAGATGATGAGGGGCGGTTGGGCGCTGTCGGCGTACCCGTGAAATTGGGATCGACGACATGCGAAGATCCAACTGACGGCGGGACATAAGCGCCTAAGTCTTTATCGACCAAGTTCTTGGTGTGGGTGGTTCCTCGGTCTTGAGCAGCTGCGGAATTAAGTTCGTTCTTTTGGACGATTAAGGCTTCGAATTCAGACAAGTCCATCGCGTCAAAATCCAGGCGTTCAAGCTCTTCTTGGGTAAAACCTTCGCACTGAGGGTTTTGGGCCGAGCCCCAGCCTTTGCCCAACTGAGGCCGGCCTTGTTCCTGAAGGATTCGGGCAAGCGGAGAGTTGTAGCAGCAATAGCTTTCTTTTCTTTCGACGCAGGTGACGACTTTCTTGGAACAGTAAGTTCCGACATAGTGGCAGAGCTTCTGGCCTTTCTTGAGCATTAAGGTTTGCTCTTTAGGTTCGCACTGGAGATAGTCCAATGCGATTTGGAGGGCAACGGACATGGCGAAAGAGGTGGGGTCAAACGTGAAATACATTTGGCCCCCTTGGAGCGTCATTCCGAAACCATAGAAAGAGAGCGACGGATTGTAGATACCGCTCGTTGCATCGCCGTAGAGCATATTCAAGATGCCGGAGGTAGCGTCAGAAGCCGACAAGACGTCATAAACGTAGGGGCTTCCGATGTATTTGACGGTTTCTACCGTCACGTCTCCGGCAAAGCTCATTGCTTTGCCGAACGCAGACGAATTGGCTGTTCCGGCTTTAACTTTGGTATCGCAGCAGGAGAAGCCTAAGACTTTCTTGGAGCATTCATCGACTTCTCCGTTAAAGAAGCGGCCGTTGTCGTAGTCGCCGTAAAGGGCGCCTTGACGAGCGGTCTCGAGCATTGTGATCACTTTAGAGAAGTCGGAGTCGGCCGGATCACCGGAGCCCTCGCAGACGCCGTCCAAGCATTCGGCGGGACGGCAGATGGTTTCCGTGACGGCGGAGCCTTCTTTTTCTACACAACGATAGGTGTGGGCAGTGGTCAGGCACTTGCCTTCGTCATCGACCGCAATGCATTCGGAAGAGACTTTGACGCAGTCTTTATCGGCTTCGAACTTACCGCAGTCGTTCTTGGTTTCTTCTGAGCCGTTGCCTGAAGCTCCGCAGACGTAGATATACTCGTATTTCCAGCAGTCTTTATAGACGGGTACGCCGTTGATGATCTTTTCTGCCGGGCCTTCAACGCATTCCGTTCGAAGCACCGTACAGGCCGGATTATCTTTAAGCGGAAGACAAGTGTCCGAGGGTTCAATGGAACCGATGACAATGTTTGAATCAATGATGTCGGCGCCGGGTGCGGAGATTTCTGAGTCGCCTTTACAGAAGATCTCTTTTTTGTAAGCCAGACACTTCGGGCCGTCACGTTCAATACAAGTGGATTTACGGATTTCGCACTCGGGAAGTTTTTCTAGGGCTTCGCAGGCGTTTTCGTTTAGGGATTTGGTGCAGTTATAGATGTATTTGCGCTGAATGCATTCGCCTTTATCGTTGGTCTGCATACAGGAGTAACCGGAGGCTTTACAGGTCATGCCTTCCGTAGCTGTTTTACAGGCAAGAAGATCAAAGCCCGGTTTGGCCGGTGTGCCTTCCGGCGTGATGTCATCGCCTTCAATCGGATCGGTATTAACGCAGTGGAACTTCTGCGAATACTGCGCACAGGAACCGTCGGCACCGACTCGCTCGCAAACTTTTTCTCCTATGGGCTGACAGCCTTTAGAGGCGATGATTTGGCAGCTATTGGAGGCGCCGGGAGCAGCGCAGGCAAAAGCGAGTTCTTTCTTCCAGCACTCTTTATAAACGGCTACGCCGTTAATGATTCGTGTCTCAGGACCTTCGATACATTTCTCTTCTGCGATATAGCAGTCGGGATTGTCTAAGAAACTTGAACAAGTCGTCGTATCCGTTCCGGATATAACGGTATGAGAACTATCGAGAATTTCGATGTTTTCTGTTTCTTTTGCTTCTTCGGAACAGATATAAGTACTGTTCCAAGACATACAGGTACCGGTCAGGCTGTAACTCAGACACTCTGCTTTTGTTTGACGACAACCCGGTGTTTGTTTTAGGCCGGAACAATAATCGACAGTCGAGCTTGAAGTGCAGTGACGCGTGGTTTGATAGTTCCAGCATTCGCGCCAGACCTCAACGCCATTAATAAACTTGGAGCCGGGACCGTCGACACAGACCTCGGGGCCGTCCGTGCAGGCGGCACGGACAGGCGCAGAAGACAGGACGGTCAGGGAGGACAAAAGGACGATTAAAGGAAGACGGATCATGATTCGAACTCCACGACTTTGCCGTCATCGCTGACGCAGGTGGTGCGCCACTTGTCTAAGGAAATGTCGTTGACGTTTTTCTGAAAAGAAAAACGCTTGGAGATCGACCCTGAATAATCCCATTTGCCCGGCCGCGTGTAGATATCCATCTTGATTTCTACCGTACAGTTCACGCCGGTACAGCGAGTTTGTCCCGTCCAGACGCCTTTACAGTTAGAGAAAAAATGTTCGCTTTGAAAGTCCTCCGCCTGTATATCAAAACCGAAGTTAGCGGAATTTTTAACGTTGGTTTCTATCCGAAGTTTTGGGATAAGGTCATTAGAACACTGGTACTTGAGTTCAATGACGTCTCCGCCGTTGCAGGTGTCTTTGCCTAAAGAGGACGAGGTCTCGGAAGCAGCTTCAAAGAATTTGCCGATTTCGCAGCCCGAGTAGCCGACCACTTCCAAGTATCGATTGCATCGATAAGTGTTTTGTTCAAACTGCTGAGTTTTACAGCGGTATTGATAGGTGCTGTGGATTTGGACTTTTTCTCCGACGTGGCAAGTTTGGGGCGGTGTATGAAGACACGTGTAGTCCTGTGAAGTTTCGTTGTAGTCGGCGAGGCACTCGACGGTAAGTTTCTTACCGGTTCGAGCAATACATTCAAATAATGTTGAGACATCGAGCTTTTCTGTCCAGCCTTCAAAGCAGGACTGAGTGGAGCTTCCGACCGTGGTTTCTTCGCAGACGGAAAAGTCGGTCTGGGGCGGACGAGTGGTGGTAATGGTTTCGCAGATTTCCTGACCATTAGGCGGAAGATCGGGAAGCTTGTTTAAGAGATGATCACGATCGGCCAAGATGTTGTCGAAATCGGATTCTTCCCAATCGGGTCTTGAATGTGTGTCGTAAATCACCTGGACGGCTCTGCAGTCCATAGAAGTTTGCGACAAACATCCGTCGGCTTTTGAGCTGCCGGGCGTCAGAAGATTGCCTTGACCTTTAGCAAACAGATCTTTGAGTTCGGAAACGTCTGAGCCATACTCAGGAACCGTGCCGGAAGCTGAGCTCTCGGTGAGGATGTCTTTGATCGACAGCCTAGCTGCTTCTTCTTTGGCGGCGTCCATCGCGGACTGTTTGTCGTAAGCGACGGCCGAGGAGCTCAAGAGCATTAAAAGGGCGGAGCTGATTAAAGCGCGAGGAAGGGTGCTAAGCATTACGGTCGGTTCCCAAGTTTGGTGCGAAGCGAGCGGGCGGCGTCTCCGATCGAGTCTTTGCGATCGGTTAGACGGTCTAAGGCGTATCCCAAGGTCACGTCTCCGGGAACAATGACGGCTTTAGGGCTTTGGATGCACCCGTCCGAGGAAGCGGAGCTTTCTTCTCTGATGATTAAAGCGGGAACCTGACGGACATTGAATTCGGAAAAGAGTTCAGGATTGAGCTGAACATCGGCGCCGGAATCGATTAGGGACTGGAAGGCTACCAGCGACTGAGGATTAAGGAGCGGAAGTTTAGAGTCCGTCGATTCTTTGGTCTCCGGCACGCCGCGGAAAACCAACGGGATCCCGGCGTCTTTGGCATCACGGGCCAAACGTTCTAAAGAAGCCTCGGGCATAGAAAACGATACCAAGACAAAGACCTGCGGCAGAGGCTTTTGCGGTGCGGCCTCCGGATATCGCATCTGCTGAGAGAGTTCGGAAGAGGCATCAAGTACGTCCTCGATGGTCCAAGGCTCAGGTGCCGCAAGGCAAACAAGCGGACAAGTTATCAAGGCGCTCAGGATAAATTTGAAAAAGTATGATTTATTCATAAATAGATTTTTGAATAAGTATGTTTAATTCAAAAAGTTTTTTTGTGTTCGGTTGGAAGGAGCATTAAGGTTTGAAAAAGTGTGCATATTTCAGAATCAACTCGGCTGAATCCCCGCTCCTTGGCAGCAGTCCCGTTTGCGATAGATGAGATAAGCCGCATCTTCCCCGCCGGAAGCCCAGGTTTTGCCGGAATGCCAAAGCGAAGTTGAGGCGCCCATCGGATAACAGCATCGTCCGTCTCGTTTACCGGTGGTACGTGACGGATACATCATTTGTGTTCGATAGACACGCTTATCCATGATCGGTTCGAGATAAGGGCCGCATTGGCCTTTTTCTCCGTAAGCGGCCCATTGAAGACCGGAGCGATGGAGCTTCATCGTGAAGCGGGCGACAAGAAGAGATGAGGCCTGCGGAAAATGAACATGAGAGCCGACCCAGCCGGTTAGCGGGAAGATTCCGCCGTGGCAGCCGGCGCACCAATAGAGCTCAGAAACCGGGAGGGAAGACGTTGCCGCCACGCAGTCTGCGGCGCAGGCTGCGGCAGCCGCAGGATTAGCAAAGAGCGAAGCGTCGGGATTTAAGAAGAAGGTGGTGACCGAATCATCCCAAAGCGGATCGAGTTCTGTCATATAGGCTAAATCCCATGCGGACTGTTCCAGGCATTTAGTGTCTAGGAGGACTTCAAGAATAAAAAGCCAAGGCGTGAAGTACCAATGCACCTGATAAAAGGAAGAGCGCTGAGCTGAAGTCGATTTATTGGGCGTACGGCCGTGAGCAGGCGCTCTTATGCCGACATTTAATTCCATGCCGCCGAGCGACGGAAAGCAATAAGGCGTGCGGACGACCTCGGCGGTTCTTAACGGTTCCCAGAAGGACATATTAAGACCGACAGTGATATTGGCGCCGGAGGCACAAAGACAAAGACGATTGGCATCGGTTTCGGGATCGGCATTCTTACCCGAAGAAAGCGTGACGCCGCCGAGCTTGATCGGAAAAACACAGCTCCAGCAGACATCCGTAATCGGATTGATGATTCGGCCTTCGCAGTTTCCTGCAGAAGCGGAAGCTGCAAAACAGAAAGATAAAAGGAGCATTAAGAGAGAGCGTTTCATCACTGAGGCATCAAAGAAAGGAGTTCGGACAATTGGTCGGGCGCAAATTCGGCGCCGCTCGGACCTTCCGGACCATTAAAGAGAAGAGCAGGGACGGCTTCGATTCCAAAGACGCGGACTAGGGCGCCGCCTTGATCAAAGAACACACGGCGATGGAGCTTTTCGGAGACGTCTGCCGGCGCGCCGTTCACAAGGACAACCCGCAGATCTTTCTGCGACTCAAAGAGTTTCTGCGCGACTTTCAGAGATTGGACGTCGGTTCCATCAACAAAAAGCAGTGAACGAGAAAGGTTCGGCATTGGGATGGACTGAGCCTGACGAAGAAGAGATTCCGGCAAAGTCTCGGGAACAGAAGCAGACAATTCCCATACTCGCAGTTCTGTGGCTCTCTTCAATCCGACAACTGGTGTCGGGTGTTCGAGCTCTTTGGAAATACGGTTTTTGTTTTGGTTGAAACGACGATCGTATTCACCGGACACTTTCATTGCACCGACACGAGATTTAAAAGCTTCGAGAATGTCGGGTTCGGAAATATCGTGCAATGGACCGAGCGGTTCGAGGATTTCGACTTTGGGTTTAAGTGCGGTTTCCTTAGCGTAGGGTTTTGCGACACTAAAGCTCACCGATGGTTCGCTCGAAGCAACGCTGTAGGCAGAAATGCAAACGACGGAAGAGACGACAGCGCAAGTTGAAAGAATGACACGGGTTAGTTTCATGACAATCTTCGGCCATTAAAAGAGAGGATGAGCTTTGCCGCTGAAGCGGCAGCGGTCGATCAAGCCGAAAGCTTCATAACGGCTGTCATAAGAATCTTTGTGCGTTCCGCGCACAAAGTATTGGTCTTCCCCTAAAACCTGAGGCTGAGTGGCTACTAAAGGATTGCCGTTCAGAGCGCGTTCTTTAGCGGTGGTGAGTTCTTTGCCGTCGCAATAGAACGTACGGTTCTCACGCGTCAGCGTTTGGCCGGGACCACAGCCCACTTCCTTGATAAAGGTCAGACGGTAGCCTCCGACAGCTGAAGGCTTAGGTTCAAAAGCCACGTAATCTCCGACTTTGACCTCCTTTTGTCCTCGTTCAATCGCAAAGAGCTTGAACGGCAGAGAGTGAGAGCGGTTTAAAGCCAGATGCCAGCGATGGTTAACGAGGCTGAGGATTAAGAAGACAGCTAGCCAAATCCATCCGAAGCGGCGAACATGATCTTTTAGACGATGCCAAAAGACTCTCGGGTGGGCTTTCATGCGGCTCATCGATTGACTCCGCTGTTTAATCGAGCTTCGATCTGCTGAAGCTGATTGCTTTGCTGCTCGGCAGAAAGGCCGAGTTTGGCGGTAAGGTGCGTCGTGTAGTCAGGGAGCTTTGCGTTAGAGATGACGGCAGAAGAAACCAGAAGAACGCAGTCGCATTCGTTTTCTATCTGGGCAAGTTCTTCTTTGAGTCTTTTGGCGAAGTGTTCGGCTTCGCCAATAATTTCTTCTCCGTGTTTGCCTTGAGAGACAACACGGACTTCATTGGCTTTAACGACAGAATTGAGATTGACAACGGCAAAGCGGGGACGATCCAGAAAGTCGGGAATTCGGTTTTTGGCTTGATAAGCGCCGTAACCAAGCCCTAGACCGATAGATACGGCGATGGTGACGGAGAGGAAGGAGATTTTCATAGGATTAAAAGGAAATGGAATTGAACTCTTGGAGAGGTCTGAGAATTAAAGGGAAAGACAATTAGGGAATGAACTCGCCTTGACCGCGTTCTAAAAGAACCGCTTCGATGGCTTTTCTCATCGACAGTCCTTCCTTGCGGAAGCGATTGATATCGCTGATGTCCTTCGGATGCGTACTCATGACCAACAGAGAAAACGGATCGAGAATCAGACGATTCACAGAAGTCGGCGCATCGCCGATCTTGACCAACACTTCGGAATAAACATCCCTCAGACCTTTAAGAGAACGGAGCTGCTGGAATTCATAGTCGTCTAAGCCGAGCTGGGATTCTTTTTCGCATTCGCTCAAGACGGATTCTTTGAGCTTCATGATGAACTTGCAGTCGGCGTTGTCCAAAGCCGCCTTAGCCGCAGAACTCTTCCAGTAGTCTCCCGGGCCTTGGGTGCCGGTAAAGAAAGCGCCATTCAATTTACGGGCACGGCGGTAACCCGCTTCAATAAATTTAGAAGAATGTCCGCGGACCATTAAGTCCCAGGCTTCGTCGATGATGACAAGTTTGGGCTGAGAACGTTCGCCTCGACGCATCTCTACGTCGATGAGATACATCAGGAGCATTAAGACAACGGCTTGAAGCGATTTTTTGGTGTTGAGCTGTTCCAGCTCAAGCACAATGAAGTGATTGTCAAAGTCGATATTGGCTTCGCCTTCAAAGAAGGAGACATAAGCGCCGCCTTGTGCGTAAGGCATGAGTTTGACGCCGAGGTCGACAAGACGGGGATCGTCTAGTGTCTTCTGCTCTTCTGTAGTTAAAGAAGCGTAATAGGCTTCCCATTCAGGATCGTTAAGGCGAGGATGAGCGCCTCCTAGTCGACCGTTATGAAGGAGCGAACGAGTTAAGTCGGTAATCGTCGGAACTTTGTTCAGGGCTTTGGCTTCATACCAGATATGGCGAATATGGATCTGAAGATGCGAGAGCATTAAGTCATCGAGCTGTTCATTGGAAGATGCCATTTGAGCAATCAGAGGCAGGACTAAGTCCATATCAGCTTCGATGTTCTTTGTCACCGAGAGAGGATTAAGACAATCGATCTTGCCGTCAGGGCGAGGCGTATCCGAGAGTTCAATCCATTGGCCGTTGACGCAGTGGCAGAGTTTTTCGTAGCTTCGGCCGATATCGATGACCCACACACGACCGTTGGAGCAAAGTGTTCCGAGGGCCAGAGAGTTCAGCATGACGGATTTACCGGATCCGGAGGATCCCGTCACGATGCCGTTGTAGTTGCCATGAGGATTAGCAAAAGGATCAATGTGCGTGATCTGACCTCTGCGCGAGAACAACGAAAGGATCGGCGTCGGCAGCAGATGGCCGGCACGCGTGCCTGAACCTTTCCAGTCTCCGAGCAACGGCATTGTATTGGCGGCGTTGGCGCTCGTCTTCGTTGATGAACGTTTGGCAAGCTTGACGTCATGGGCCAGCAGCGGACCTCCGGTCATTGGTAAAGAGACCATTAAGCCTTGAAGATGCATTAAGTGATCCTGCATGAGCTCAATCGACATCTTCTTGAAGATCCCGATTGCCGTTTGAACTTCATGGGTGACGTTCTCGGTCGGCGGGAAGATCATGACTTGGTGCGAGAGCTGGACTAAGCCTTCACCATGCTCAAAAGACTGCACAGCTGCTCTCCAATCTCTGGCTTCCTCTTGGAGCGTCGGAATAAAGCGGGCAATTTCCGTAGCAGACATTTGTTCTGCTCGAGCGCTTTTAAGCTGAGCGTAGCTTTTGCCTTTTTCATAAGAGGTTTTAGAGAGATAAGTCGTAATGAGGAACGGACTAGAGAAGCCTAAAGAACCTTCCACATCTCCAGCAGCCCGAGCCATCTTGTCTAATGAGAAGCTTTGCGGATAGCCGTGCGGTGAAAGGCTCACTGCTTTGATGATTAAAGGATGATGAGCAGAGCGGAAGATAATCCCATCTTCTTCTACCGAAATGGTGGTGTCGTGAGAGACCATTTGGGCTCGAGGTTCTCGGGCAGTATCGACTTCGGAAAACGACCATGCACCGTTCACAAAAAGCTGAGGATTAAGAATGAGGGATAGGGTGTGAACCAAAATCCGCTCATCCCAAACAAAGGGCGCGAAATGCCATTGGTTCAAGGTCGACACCATAACTTTGCGAACTAAGAGCGCATTGTCTCGAGCTTCTGACGCAAAAGGATCTTTAGTAGGGATGACAACGGAAATCCAGCAGCGAAGGTTTCTTCCGAGAATCGGGAGCGCCGGATGAGGCGCCTGAGTGGCAGAGCGAGAGAGAAACTTTGCCTTGGCTTGTGTCATGGCGGACAGCAAATCCTTTTGCTCGGCGCGTGCCGGCGTGTCTTCCGGTGTCGGACGAAGGGTTTGGCTTCGGACAAGTTCGACAAGAGGTTCGATAAACGGAGATCCGAAAAGACTCACCTGAACCCCGGTTCCGTCCGGAAGGATTGATCCGATCATGTGCTCAAGGCTTTTTGCCATATTTAAGGACGTTCCCGTTTGGGGTGTCACTTCAATGACAAAACCCAATCCTTCAAACGATCCGTCGGGTGCGGCAATGACACAGAGCTTGTCGCTTTCTTCAAACTGGGCGTAGGGCAGTTCGTCGGCGAAGCGGTCAATGCGTAAAGGCGCTTTGCGGCGTGTCGGAGTAGCACCTGGGTGCGCCTTAAAGTTCGGTTTTAAGTCTTGAAAGGCAAACAGAGAGGCCGCAGAAGACAGGAAGTTTTTGAGCTTCATGGGAAAGAAAAGGACGATTAAAAGAAGGAGGATTTAGGGTTTGCCGGTAAAGCCGAAAGCGGGAAGCTGCTTGAGCTTTTCTTTTTTGGCTTCGTTGGGATCCTGAGGCTGGTCGGAAGACAACGGATAAACGGGTTTAGACAAGCGGGAAGACGAGACAAGTTCATTGACACTGTCGGTTGTCCAGCCGCCGTTCTCTAAACGGACATAGAGATACCGCTGGTCATGCAGGTCGCCCAACTTATCGTGGAAGGGTGCGAGCCAAACGCGAAGAACAGTTTCAGGCTTCCTCCAGGGGCGCGCCGGAACAATCGTGACAAAGTCGGAGGTCCGTTCAACGGCGCCCGTTTGCACTTGCTCAACAGAAACTTCTGTCGAGACGGTCGTTACTTTCTCTTTGCCCTTAGTTTGATTTGGTTCAAAAAACGGCTGGACAAAGTCTTCTTCCTCAGAAGCGGCTAATAGGACAGGCGTTGTCGGATTGTTTTCTTCATAGACTTGAGAGATGTTTCTGCAGGATGGGCCTTCGGAGAGATCAGCACAGGCAAAGTCCGTCTTTGCATTAGAAAATCCTGTGAGCGATCCGCAACCGGAAAGCATTAGCGCTGCAGAAACCGCAGAGACGATTAAGGAGAGACGTTTCATTTAGTTTCCTTGCAAAGGAGCGTTAATAAACGCCTCAAGTTTGTCGAGCGGAAGGGCGCCGGCAGTTCGGTCTCCGGCTTCATTGATGAGTGTCGGGGTTCCGCCGATGCCGTGCTGCTTAGCCAAGGCCAGAATGTCATTGACCGGAGACGGGCAAACCGGATTGTCTGCAATGGCGTTGAGCATAGGTTCGCCCTTTAAAGCATAGGCAAGCGCTTTAGAGGGATCTTTAGCGCACCAAACGGCATCAGATTTTCCTCGTGCTTCCGGATGAATGGATTCCAGCGGGAAAAGGAACGTATAGACCGTCACGTCTTTTAGGGATTTAAGCGTGGTTCCGAGTTTGCGGGAGAAAGGACAATCGACATCGGTAAAGACGACAAGCTTTCTTGTACCGTTTCCGTATACGGTCTTGACCGCTTTATCCAGAGGTAAAGAATCAAAAGCGATTCTTCTTAAGTCTTTAAGACGTTTGTCGGTTAAGTCTTCTCCTCGATCCATATCTAAGAGACGACCGGAAAACACAAACCTTGCTGTCTTATCAAAGTAGATCACTTCTTTGCCGACGGTGGCTTCAAAGATGCCTGCTAGCGGCGTCAGCCGGTACGCAAGAACTTTAGTCTTGGGATAACGCGTTTTAAAGTTATCCGCAGCAGTCTTTAATTCGTTGGCTTGGCCGGCGATTAAAGGAATGGATGGTTTGTTGGACTCTATAGACGCAGGAGTGTTAGCAACAGCTGCCTTCTGTGCAACAGAAGTCTTAACGGCAGAAACTGTCTGAGCCTTAAAGTCGGGATTGACGCACGCACCGGAAGCAAAACTCGAAATCGGTGCGGCAAGTCCCATTGAGATTAGGACGGTTAGGAGGGAGGATGGTTTAAACATGGCAAAAAATTAAGGTTTGGTATTTCGTTCAATGGACAAGCCGTTGGAGATGACAATCTCGACATTGCGTCCGGAATCCACTTCAAGAACCGGGAACATGTCGCTTGCGAGCTTTAAGTAGTAATCAGTGATTCGATCCATGGCGTGTGTGGCGCCTTCTCCGAATCCCGCTTTCCAAGGGTTGGTGACCGTAGTAGAAACCGTCCCGGTAATAGAAGTCGTTTGGTTTTCAGACGCAAGCGATACCGCTTTGCCGAGACCGGCCAAAGTTCCTGTAAACAGAGCATTAGCGATGGCTTGTCCGCTCTTGGTGACTAAGCGGGCACGAAGACCGGTTTTGCCGTCTTCTCCGGAAACATAACCTTGGATCTTCTTATCTACGGCTCCGCCGTTTTCATCAATACAAGACAAGCGGTCAAGACGAATCAATACACGTTCGCTGGCTAATTCACCGGTCGCATTCGCGGTCACAAAGCAGCGTTTAATGCCGGAGCGGTAAAGGTTAGGCATGACGGCAGAATCGGTCAGCTCTAAGAGCACCGGAACCGGATTGCCGGAGCCTTGTCCTCGGGTCGGCGCAGTCGCGCCGTTCAAGAGACGAGCTTTAGCAAAGGTGCCGCTCGGCAGATAAGACAACGTCTCAGGTTTTGCCTTAATCGGGAGTGATCCGAGAACATTAGAAGGATTAGGAGCAGAGCCGAAATTGTTGATGACAAGACGCGGCGCCGGAGAAGAAGCCGAGGCATCGGGTTGCTGGCGAGAATATCTGCCTTGAGGCTGATTGCCGCTTGTAAAGCCTGTCTTCTTGCTGATCGGCTGTTTTCCGAGAATCTCGGAAGGCGGCCAGCCGTCTTCCGACGGAGCGGTCTCGGTAGGACGATTAGCCTTAGGAGCGTTCTTTTCTAAGAGCGCAATACGATCTTCCAAGCGTTTCTTATCGCTTTGAAGTTTGGCTTCTCTCTGCTTTGCTTCTTTGGACTCTCTTTCTAAGTTCAGTAAGCGATCGTTGTAGATCGCCTGATGCTGTTCATAGTCCGCTTTAGACGGAACCATCGAGATTTGTGTAGTGCTTGTGATCTGAGGGGCTGCAGCCGGCTTTTTGTTATCAGAGTAGTAAGAAGAAAGCATGGCCCCGGCAAAAAGTGCGCCTAAGATAATTAGCGTCCAGGTGATTTGTTTCTTTCTTCGCTCACTTTCAAAATAACTCTTAACGCTCATCTTGCGGACCTCACTAACCAAAGATCTGCAGATGCACCGGGCGCAAGATCAGAAGCTTCCGTAGCAACGGCCAAGACACCGTTTCTCCAAAACTCCGGTTCACGAACCGTCTGTTTGTGTTTTGTACGATTCAGGATGCGATAGCGTTCAAGTCTCAGCCCTAAGACATTCCAAGCCCTGACAGGCTGAGCGTGGAGATAGACGCCGGCAAGCGTGCCTCCGAGCACTTCGCCCTCGGAGTCCCGCAATTGCGGGATAAGTTTTAGCGCAGTCTGGATTCGCTCTTCATAGGGAAGACTGGAAAGTTCAGACGGCACGGACGGATCATCAAAAGAAGAGAAGGTTCCGGATTCTTTCAAAGTGACGGTCTGAGCGGTCAAACGCTCTTTAGGAGAGAGCGTAATGCTGTGTGTCTGACCGGATTCAGTGACCACAAACATTCCTGTGGTTTCTTTGGTCAGCGGAACGACATACAAAGCACCGGTGGTCGGATCTTTATCGGCCTGGATCAGATTGTTGTCATAAACCGCTCGGACAATCTTGCTGTTTAACACAACAACACGGTTAGGCTGTTTATAAGCGACCGCAGCATGTACAGAGGACTGGGCTTCAGACGAAGCCGACTCTTTGGGCATCTCTTTAGCATTAAGAGAGGCGCTGAAGCCAACCACGGACTGGCAAAGAAATATGCTGAGAATGAGAAGACGATTAGGAAGGGTCATTAGATTTCTCCGGTGGGCTTCATCGGTTCAAACGGTCGTTTGCAGTCGGCTTCCTGCATCGTTTCTAACCAAAGACGAGAGTTTCTGTAGGTAAACTTTACGATCCAGCACTTCTTCTGCATGGAAGTGAGTTTGTCTCCGATGAACTGGCGAACGTTGCCGCGAACAGAAACCTGCATGGCGGAGGCTCTTGTCTCCACCGCTTCAGGCAGCATATGAACCGAAGCGTTGGCGCTTTTCATGCGGCGTCCTTGAGCGGTTAAGAAGACTTCTGTGGCACCGCGTTGCTCAGGTGAGACGTACTGAAGCAGCTTTCTTTGGTTGTGCTCAAAGGTCTCTGGAGAATTATTAAGAGCAAGCTGCAGCGCAAAAAGCCCCATCTGCTCTAAGTACTCCGGAGAGACGCCGTCGGCATCCAGCCAGAAAGACTTCGTGATTTCTGCCGGCAGCACAACTACACGGTCTTTTTTATCAAGGACGATTAAGCCGATGGCGAGAATGACATTGACAATGAGAGAGGCGGCAAAGGCATAGATAAAGAAAGAGCGCAACGCAAGACGAGCAGAAATCTCAGTCGTATATTCTTTAACGTTCATATTCGGTTATCCGACAAAAAAGCGGCGGCTCGATGGCGGAGTGCGCTTAAAGGTTCTAAAAGGAAACTGCCAGTAGAGGTAATGAAGTCCGTATCCGGGATGACGCTTCTGTTTGAGTCGGCTGTAAGCCCAGATCGCGGCATACGAAGCGATCGCACCCATCAGAAGAGAATTAACGATGATGCCGAAGGCGAGCCCGGCAATGCCGGACGCCACCAAGTCAAAGTCCCAAAGCAGAAACTTTGCCGGCGCATCCAAACGGCGCGGGACGTATTCGTGAGGATTAAAGGATTCCATGATTGATTCCTGGTGAGATCGGAAGCCCGAAAGGGCTTCGGGCAACCGAACTCAAAAGAGTTAGATCAGGGCCGTGAAGATCTGTTCAATGATCTGAGGACCGATGAACAAAGCCATGGAAGCGGCAACGCAGCCTACGGCACCCATGATGGAGCCGCGGATGACACCGACACCGAGACCGACAAGCAGGAACATTAAGGCGATGGATTTACCGAGCGTGCCGGTACTCCAAGCTTTCAACATCGCATAAAGATCTGCAAAGTGTTCCTGGCCGCCGGTCGAAGTTCCGGCCCAAGCGGCGTCCGGACAGACAGCGCTCAGAACAAAAACAGAGACAGAAAGCAGAGCAGGAACAAAAGCAAAAGTTCTGTTTGCGGCGGTAGATAAAGTCATTAAAAACTCCTAAAAGTTAAGTAAAAGAGAAGACAAAGGTCGATTAAGGACAAAAAATCCCTCCGCAGCCGCGGCCTTTGTCAAAAAAGCGACGCGGAAGGCGTTACAAAAAACTTTTGATAAAGAGAGAATTAAGAAGTGACGTCTCTGAGCTTTTGCCGTTTAGCGTCAGACATCCCTATGTAGGCTCGATACACTTTCCAGGCATACTTTTGTCGGGCATCGATGCAGTCCTGACCTTTAAGACGAGTGCAGGCAGCGTTGTAGGCGCCGACAGCATCCCAAGGATGCGCGGCGCGCGTAAAGTTGTCCGCCAAAATCTCTGCACCGACCTGAACGTTAAAGCAGGCATCATTCAAGAGCTCTGATTTCGATGTCTTAAAGCGCTTCAGCCACCCGGAATTGATCTGCATGAGCCCGTAGTCTTCGCTCGAAGCGTTGCGTCCGACAGCAGACGGATTGCCGGAAGATTCCACAAACGCAATGGCACGAAGCAAGTCGGCATCCAGACCTTTATCGCGTGCGATTCGGTCAAAGCAGTCTTCCGCAGCAGAAACACAAGTTCCTGCAAACGAAAAGAGCATTAAAAGGAGAAGACGTTTCATAAGTTATCCGAATCGGTGGAAGTTAGAGACGATTAAGTGGATGGACATAAGGAAGGCCACGTAAAAGAGCGCAGCAATCCACGCCGGAATGAACCAAGGCATCAGCATCACGGCAAAGGCACAAATTAAAAGGACAGTCGGAGAAGACAAGGCTGCTTGGTAAAGCGTCGGGTGGTGCACCGCAAAACTCTCATACTTCAGGCGTCTGACGACCCATGCATCAATGACCACGGCAATAAGGATCGGAGACAAAAACGCAAACCATCCGATCGCCAATATGGCTCGAACACAGGACATCTCCAGCATGGCCCGCATCGAGATGAAGTAGGGCGAAGACCATAGGCGCGTAAAGAATTCTTTTGCCGGCGCATCCTTATGCCCGTCAACTTCTGTTGAAGGAAGGTACGAGTCTCCGAGCAAAGCATTAAAGGCGCCGGTGACTTTATAGCTGACGCTTTCCACGACAGGCGTCAGAGACTCAAACATGGAACCGATCTTTTGACTCGTGTCTTTGAGATGAAGTTCAGACAAGTTCTCAAAAGACGAGGCGTCATTTAATCCGGGCCACCAAATGACGGAACTCAAGATAAGGATCATTAAGAGGATTAAGAGTCGGGAGAGCATCTTAGTTTTCCTCGTCGTCGATAATGACAGGGACGCGGCCCTTCATCAGATGTCCGCCGCCAAGGGATGCAAAGAACTGGGCATTTGGGAGCTTGCCGAGATATTCCGAAGGAATAATCTCTTCGCGCACAGCCGTGCGCTTGTGCGAAGCACCGCCTTTAAAGGAAGGCATACCAATGTGCGTATCCGCATGGGTCGACAACGTGGTGTCGACATTGTGGATATAGGTCTTGCCGAAGGTTTCGGTCACAAAGTCCTGGGTCTCTCGATCTTTACAGCGAAGCGCGATTAAATTGTTGCAGTTGCCGAGCACCATGCGTGCCGCGTGCACCGAACCCAGGCGATGTGCCAAATCAGGTACGGTCTGAATCGCAATCGTGGTGTACACGCCGCCTTCGGCGCCTTTATTGAGAAGTTCAATTAAAGGCTGATTGATCACGTTCGAGGTTTCGTCCACATAGAGCGAAATACGAACGTCGTTTAGTCCAAGGTTGTATCGCTTACCGGCATAAGCCGTTAAGTCGGATAAGAGCATGGAACCGACGGCAGAAGCAATCATGTTGTCCGACAATGAGTCTAGATTGACGTAGAGGACGCCTTTGCACTTAACGAGAGATTCCATATCCCAGATAGGACGTTTATCGGAAGCGTCGGACGGATCAGGAGAGAGGGATTCTTCCAGAGGGCCGCTGGTCAACATCGCAAAGATTGGCATGAGTGTTGCAGTAATTTTGGAATAGTGCTCTTTAGAGTGGTGGAAGATCTTTAAGCACTCGCCGACGACCATCGTGTGCAGATACGCAGGCAGTACGTTCTCGTACCAAGACACCAGAACATTAAGTTCGTGGATTGCGTCGGTGCAGTTTTCTCGTCTTGTAGGCAGGAAGGATTCGGCTTGTTCTCTCCAGTCCGTGTCAGCATGCTGCTTGACCGCTTGGACAATTAAGGCGCGGAGAAGATCTTCGATGCCTTTGTTGATGTTCTGAGACAAGGTCTTCAAAGAAGGCTTTTCTCCGAGTTCAATCATGGCGTCCGCAAAGGTCTTGATACAAGACCAGGCGAACTGCTTGAAGACGTTGTCTTCTCCGGGAACCACCGACATCACGCGAGTGGCAATCTGCGCACCGGTACTGAACACCGCAGTCACATCAAAACGAATCCCATCAGTTTTAGAACGGTTCCCGGGGTGGAAACGCAGCGGTTTTCCGCGGCCTGCTTTCTCGCAAGCTCGGCAAAACGCCCTGTACATACGATCTGAACCTTTAGGATCAATGAAGATGACCGCATCGCCTCTCAGAATGGCCTGCGTCATGATGAAGTTCAGCATCACGCCTTTGCCGGCCTGAGTCGTTCCGACAATGAGAAGGCCGCCCTCAAAGTTTTTGAGGGCTCGGCGCAGGGTCTTTTCGGAAGCATCCAGTCCGTGAAGATACGGCATGCCGATTTCTTCAGGGAGCTGAGTCTTCTCGTGACGATTAAAGAGACGATGCATAAAAGACGGGAGCAATAAGGTTGAGATATTGAGGCGAGATAAGTCATGGAGCTTTTGCGTGTGTTCCGGCAGCCACGAAAATCCGTATCCGATACAGACGGATTTATCGTCAAAGTCCTCTAACGCTCTGGAAAACTTCATGAGTTCCATCCGTCTGCCTGACAGCAGACTTCTGGCTCTCAGAATGTGAAGACCGTTAGACAAGCGGTAGCCGCCAATTCCCAGCGTCATAGCCAGCAAAGCCATACTGAGATTTAAGGGAAGAATGTTTTGATAGCCCAGAAAAGCCAGATAAGCGGACGACGCAAACCACGGAACGACCGCAGCCAGCTCATGGGATCGTCTGTACGGATGGCTTCGGCGCCTCCGGATAGCAGTATCTTCTCGGATAGTGAACATTAGGGAAAGGATTAAAAGTGTGGTTAAAGACTTCGAGCGGGATGTATTTGTCTCGCTTGGAGCGGTAATAGACTTCGTGGTTGAGATCGAGACAAGGTTTAAGCGGACGGACTTTAGAAAACTTTTCTCCGCGGCTTAAGGCCTTGTTCCGATAACGTCTCAGACACTGGTTGAAGTATTCGGCCTTTAAGGGAAGAAGCTTTCGAGCCTTTTCACGCCACTCATACCATTTTTGATAGGTGATGATTTCGTGTGCCGTATACGTCTGGCTCATCTTCTTCAGTACTTCGCGCTCTTTGGAGCGCTGGTCTGATTTACTGAGCTTTAAGACGATATTTCGGGTGTACTTGTAAGGCTCGCTGGTCTGATTTACTGAGCTTTAAGACGATATTTCGGGTGTACTTGTAAGGCTCGCGGGTCTGCATACGTTTAAGGCGATCTCTTTTGGCTTTAGTCGCCATGAGTTCCATGTATTCATCGACATAGAAATGGCGATGGCAGAGCTGGACCTTTCTGTTTTCTTTCTGAGCTGAGGTAACAGATCTCGAAGCTTTGTTCTTCTTTGACTTGTATTCCTTTGCCATTTCTTCCCAAGTCGGCTTTTCCTTTGGCTTTAAGGTGTATTCGTATTCCGGTCTGAGGTAACGGATCGGCAGATACCAGATCTTCCTGCCGTAAGGATTTTTACGATTTTGAGGATGTTTATGATCGCGGGAGATGACCTTTAATTTGTCGATCGTTAGGATGACGTCGGGGTTGTCCATGAAGAGGGCTCTCATGGCAGCTCGGGACAGCATCATTTTGTCCCAGTCAGACAAGTCGTCAAATTTCTTCCTCGTCTCTGAACGGCTCAAGATGGTCTTGTCGCGAGAAGGTAAATGGAGTGTAGCCATAGTAGAAAGGTTCACTAGTTGTTCGTTAGGTACAAAACTCCCCCGATCGGCCGTAAAAACGGTCGATTTGGAATGTTTTGAGGATTAAGAAGGACGGTTAGGTGGTTAAAGCTGCTTGTATTGCCTTAGCAGAAGACTTTCCTGAAGGAGGCGGCGTTTTAGCAGGAGCTTTAGGCGTCGAAGTTTTTCCAGCCGCGGTTTTTGGCGCCGCTTTGGCTGCTGCTTTAGTTTGAGCGGACGGTTTGGCTGGTTTGGCAGTCTTGGCTGATGAAACTTCCTTTGGTTTCGCAGTCTCCTGGTTTGTCTGAGAATTAGCAGTCTGAGCCGCTTTTGGCTTACGACCACGCTTAGCTTTCGGAGGATTCTCTTCAGAAACAGCTACGTTTGATTTCGGCTGACCGGACGCTGCTGTATTTGCTTTAGGTTTCGCAGTAGAGGTCGTTTTCGCTTCACTGGAAGGCTTTTGCTTTTCTGCTTGTTTGGCCTTCGGAGCGGCGGCATTTTCAGTTGCATTAGCGGTTTGGGTTTCTGTTTTCTTTTTGCGACCGCGTTTAGCTTTAGGCTTCTCTACATTGGACGCAGAGGATGTTCCAGAAACGGAGCCGACAGACGGATTCTTAGCATCAGAGAGTTTGTCAGACTTGCTTTGAGCATTAGATGAGGAGGATTGTCCGGTTTGCTGATCAACTGATTGAGCCGAATTCTTAGCTGTCGCATTTTCTTTGGAATTAGCCTTGGCTTCTGGAGGAGTCTTGTTGTTCGACAAGTTGCCGGATTTATCCTTGTTCTTCGAAGAAGCCAGTCTTTTGATTTCAGCATCCATTTCCATATCGGCAAGTTTTTCCGGATGGACTGAGGATTTTTCTACGGACTCATTAAGTCGTTGGACTAACTGCTTCTGAAGCTCCGGATTGGCGACTTCTCTGCTTATCTTCGTAGATTCTTCTGTCGTTGTTTGATCAACTTTCTCGGCGGGAACTTCAGCTGTGCTTTCAGAAACAGCAGTTTTGCTTTCCCCGGCAGACTTTTCTGTGATAGGTTCAACGGCTGCTGTGTCAGCCTTTGTGTTTTGGACCGACGGAGCTTCCACTTCGGTAACCGGAGCTTCAGTAGCCTGACTGACGATTACAGAAGAGGTTTCTTCGTTGGCGCCGGCCTTCTTAGATTCACAAGAAATCTGTTTAACTTCAGGTTTCTTTGGAGCATTAGAAGGAGAGGATTCTTCGGAATCGATTCTCACCAGACGGTAGCCGCGTTTAGCCAGCCAACAGTGCACGGAAAAGCATTCCCCAACACCTTTGAAGAATTTGCTTGCGTCGTGACATAGAGCATTAAAGACGAGTTTGCACGAAGTTTTAATTGCGTGCGATGTTTGGATCGTCGGCGTAGCGGGTTTGTCGGACTCTTGAACGACGATTAAGTTTGTATTAGACATTTCTATTGCAGGTTCTTCAGGTTTAGTGGATTCCGCAGACGTTTCTTCAGAAGCTGTGGTGACAACATCATCTTTGGGCTTCGCCTTTTTGCTTTTGGCTTGTTTCTTCTTTACGTTGAATTCGCAGTCAAATTTTTCTTTCGCCTCTTCGAAAGCCCGCAAAGCGTGCTCGTAGTCGGCTTTACGCTGAGCGAGAATTGCCGGAGGGACTTTTGCTTCTTCTGCTTTTTTCAGTGCTCGTTCTTCTTCTTTCCAACGCTTTCGAGCGTCTTCCAGTATTCGAGCAAAAAATTCCCTTCTTTCTTTATCCTCTTCTGTTTTTGGCGCAAGCCGCTCTTCCATGTAAGGTTTCAAACGTTCAAGCATCAGCTTCTTGTCTTCCCATTGCCATTTAGCAACAGGTTTATAAAGACCGAGCTCTTTCAGTTTCTTATCATTAGCATTAACGGAATGTTTAGCTTGGAGAGATTGGACGGTTCTCCCGAAATAGCTGTCATTCGCGACATAAAGAAGGAAATTATTAAAGCGAAGACCTTGTACGGGAGTCGAGACGACTTCTTTTCCGCATTTCTTATAAATTTCAATGCGGTTTGCGACTTCTTCAAAAGTAGCGCCTTCTTTCAAGTCAAAGATTCCACACTGACAGCACATTCTGAGAACCTCTTTCTCTCGCCATGTTTGGCGAGGAAAGAGTTCTTGAAGCTTAGCCGTTAAGAGAGGAAAGAAATATTCGATTACGGCATAGATTTCTCCGTCCTTGCATGTGATCGCACGTGCAACGATTTGGAGAGGTTCTTTATTGCCTGTCGCATCGGACTTCCTAAGCGCTGCTTCCGGAGAGAGTTCGTTCGCGAGCAAGGCGCAAATCGCCCAGCTCAGAATCGAAGGAATATAGTGAGGCGGCTCCTCTCCTTGTCTGGCAAATTCAATCGTCATCTGCTCTCTGAGGATGGATTCTGCTTGAGAAATTAAGATGAGGATGAATTCATCCTTCACAATACTTCCGACATCTCCTCGGATAAATTTGGAAAGCAGCGCAAGGTATCCTCGCTTAAAGCTCTTTGCAAAGCGCTTTTGGAGAGATTCCGGAAGATATTTAAGGACGAGATGATTGATGTTGCCAGCGGCGGCCTCAGGATCGGGATCGACATTGTGGTAGAGCGTAAGTTCCTGTCCCTCGCGTTCCTTGAACCAATCTTCATAAGGCACTTCAAACCGAAACTCATCGCCGTTCTCTGCAGCCACACAGAACGTCATTGCCGTAATGCGTAAGTTGAAGAAGAAACAGATGGTTGGAACCAAGAGTTTTAAAAGCTGTGTCTCGAACTCTTTCTGAGCCAGCGGCATCGTGAAGAACTGGATGCGCTGACGCAGAAGATTAAGCGCAATGCTGCTTAACTTTAAAGAGAAGTCGATGTAGCTTCCCGGCCAAAAGTATCCCGAACTGGAGCTCAAAGGAAGATTGCCAACGATCTTAACCAATACCTCAAAAAGCTCGGTTTGTATTCCAAGGAGATGATCGTCTCCGACCGCCTGCCTCAGCTCATTGATCAATGGCTGAACTTTATGGCGGTCAGATTGGTTAAAAGGCCTCAGGCAATCGGCGAGGGGCATAGAAGGTTTAGCCATTGTTATGGTGGTAATGAAGGAAGGACTTAAGGAAAGAATTGCAGCACTGGTTTAACTGACGGAGACTTTTACGAGCATCTTTCTGAAAACCTTTAGGAGTATTAAAAGGAGCGAGATTCTTTGGACAGCCTTTGGATGCCCAGCCTTGATAATCAAAAGGTCCGTGGCCAACCAAGGAAGCTGTAGAAAAGTGAACAAGCGGCCCAGGAGCGGCGGTGACCGACGTTTGACCGTCTTTGTGCATCAAAACCGGCCAAAGTTTGGAAGTCTTAATGTTGCGAAAGTCTGTTTGAAGATTAAAGAAGGGCAGATGCTGAAGTGTGTAAAGAACAAACAGGGAGCTCAGCTTATTCTTCAAACCGAAACGACGCTTAACCACAAAAGACATTAAGCTTACGACATCGATAAAAGCGTAGATAAAGTCTTTATTGGAGATTCCAACAGGGATATCCATTCCATAACCACTCGCTCTTCCTTTACTGATTCCTCGGTTTTTGTTCAAAACCGCGGAAGAAGGCTTAGAGAGGCTGATTCCGGACTCGGCGGCATACTGCTTAGCAAAGTCGTCCAAGGCTCCGTTCATGTAGCTGTCAATCTTCTCTTTAGGTTTGCCGGCAGAATCGTAAAGTTCAGGAATGAGCTCAAGGGCGAGCATGGGGAACTCTTCCTTGTGAACGTGAGGTGCAAGTTCACAGAGGAATTGATTCAAATGAGGATTGAGAAGGATAGGATCCTTCAAAACAGACAAAGTTCTCCAGATACGGCGAGACTGCATTTCTTCTGCTTCTTCCGGAGTAACATCCTTGTCCTGCAGGATGAATTCAAAACGATTTACATAACTCAAGAGGGTATGGGAAGAGAGCAGGAAAGAAAGGGCCGTGAAATAACGATGATCTCTTCTGATCTTTAAGTAGAAGAAGATGAAAGCCCAAGCGATAACGGTCTCCATGAACTGCCTGCGTGAAGCGATCTTGGAAGGCTTCATAAAACGATCTTCCAATTCGTTGTAGAGCTTTTGGTCGCCCTGGGCATAAGCTTTAAGAAGACGGATGCAATCTGCAATCGATGGAAAGACTTTCTTGGATTCAACGGGTGTTCTACCCAGCGGCACTACCTTTACGATCGGATAGGGAAGGTAGGCGGCAATAGTCTCATCAAAATCACTGTAGGAAAAAGCAACGGCAGGAACATTAAAGAGAGGAAAGCGTTTTATGTATTCCAGTGCGGCTGCGTTGATTGTGGGGATATCAGGTTTCAACCCCGTTTCCAGACAGTTTTTGTTAAAGATTTGACATATGGATTTCTTCATAGCTCATCTCCTGAATAGAGTGAATGGAATGTCCTAATGACGCATTAATAATCACCCTATAAAAGAAGACAGGGGATAGTTATGACTAACTTTAGGTAGAAACTTTTGTTAAGTGACTAAGGACAGCATTAATTCACATTAAGAGGCAAAAAAATCCCTCCGTAATGCATTAATTCTGTTTTTAGATTGAATCAAACATTACTAAAATGGTAACGTCAGGGTTACAACAAATTAGCCATGGGAAAATATGGTTTAACGTACATTACCAATTTGGTAATAAAACTAACACTACAAGTGCAAATCGCCTAACTAATAGTGTAAAAAGGTTCATTACTGTTTAACTAATTTCCACTTTAGTTCCATTAGCTTTACTACCATTTAAGTAGCGTTTTACCATTACAACACAAAGGTTGATCCAACCATTTCAAAAGACACTTAACAAAAATTTCTAACCCGGGTGGTTAGAGTTTGGGAAAAGATTCGGCCTTTAGCCGGCTCTCGCGGAGCCGGCCGACCCGGAACATTAAGAGAGAATGCTCGAAGAGCAAGGACCCTCAGACGTCTGAAACGTTTTCCGAAGTTTGAATTTGAAGCGAAGGCTCGGCCTCACGGCTTCGGTCAATCGATTTTCATCGACGGGCAGGACCTCGAACCGAGATTAAGTCTCTTTCATCGCCTTTCCTGCAGTTTGGTACCCGATACCCTGATACAGGAAAGGTTTACCAATTCGCCTTAAACAAATCCAATCCAAAAGAACCGCCTCAGAAAGACGCCTGTCGCCAAACCGTGCAGTCGATCATTAAAGGGGAGGGAGGAGATTCAGATGGGCAATACACATCCTCTTAACCACGTTCTCCTTTACTGACTTTCTGCCGCACCAGGAAAATCCCGGAAGCATCCGTCTTCGGTCTCTCTAAATTTTCCTCTGCGCTTCTTGTCTCCTTACCAGGAAGCAATCAGCGCAATTTCGACACAAGGTCGATTTTTTCCTCAGCACGACAAACGCCGCCTCGAAGTGTTGATCTCGGGAAGCAAGATCCGAAATCAAAACTGCTCGTTAAAAACTTCTACCGCGAGGAGAAGTTCCTCGGCCTTCCTCCGTCCGGAGCAGGACGTTCAATACGGTGAGGTCAGCCGATGAGCAGCTCCTGAGAAGAGCAAACTCCACCCAAGCACTTCGAAGAATCTTTGAGAAACTCAAAGACGCTTCGGAATTGATCGGATGAGAGCCTGAAAAGTTCATCCTATTTTCAGACAATTTTCCGATCCGTCTGTTTAGGTCTTTTAATTGACCTTTTACAAACGGCCGTGAGTTCAAATTTAAAAGTTTTACCTTCTGAATTTGGCGCCGGTCTCAACCAGCATTACCCTCGGTCTTGTTTTTTGAGCTTTCGCTCAATTGCTGATTCTTTCTATTAACCATTATTAAAAAGAGAGAATCAGAACAAAAAACGGACCACAGATCATCTATTGATTTTCTGGAGTTTTTCTTCGGTTCTTTTTAGAAGAACCTCAGAAGTGTTCCTTGTTGAGGCGTAACTCTACAGATGTTGGTTTAAGCGGTCTATGTGGCCCTTTAGCACATAACTTGTAGTTTTTAGTAGGATTGTTGGCTATTTGGATAATTAAAAACCGTGAGGTTCTTGGAAGGTTAAGGAGGGGAGGAATAGAAACAGTTCTACGCTTCGACTTTACTTATAAATAGATTTCTTGCAATGAATTACTTATATTGTTGTTATATATATGGACAAACTTCTAATTTAATTCTGTAAAAACATAAAGTTAAGTTGTATTAGTGGTGCTGAGATTGAATGAGGAACAATGTTAAGGAAGCTCTGCAAAATACGTAATTTTTCCCAATCGCCCTTCGGAGGCTTTATTTTCGAAGAATCTGACGGGAATTTTCCATCGGGGAGGAATTGATCAGAGCCTAATCAATCAGTTTCCTCCCTCATAGATACAATTATCCTAGGCGAAGCTCAACTTGGTTCGCTTTTCATAGCAATTTCCGATGAACATGTTGGCAATCGAGGCAAGCATTGTTAAGCGCTCCGTATTTTTGGCTAGCCCTCTATATCTGACTTTCCTATATCCAAACTGAACCTTAAATCGTTAAAAGGCGTGTTCGACCTTGCATCTAATCGAACTCAGCAGCTTTTCGTCGGCAATTCTCTCTGCCGATAGCTTCTTTCTCTGGCTGTAACGTTTCGCGGCCGTATAAGTTACTCGTTCAGGATCCGCACCATCGCGCTTTTCCATACCGAGATATCCGGAATCACCAATTACTTCCCAGTCATCGGGGCGGCGCAATTCATCGGCTTTTGTCACATCGTGAACATTAGCCGGAGTCGTTATCACCGTGTGGATGATTCCTGTGGCTTTGTCCACACCAATGTGCATCTTCATTCCGAAGTGCCAATTATTGCCTTTTTTCGCCGAACTCGGCGCTTCAATAAAAGAGCCGTCAACAATCGTGCCCTTACTGAAGAGCAGGCCTCTGTTGGTAAGCTGCTGCTTGAACAAATCAAAGACTTGTTTGTCCAAGCCGTTTTTCTCAAGGAGATGACGGAAGCGCAAAATCGTAGTCTCATCGGGACATTTCGAATCCATCGTCAGACCGACAAAGCGGCGGCATGCGAACGAGTCGTGCAGCGTCTCCTCACACATGGGATCAGAAAGGTTATAAACCAGTTGAAGAAAATGAATGCGGATCATGAGTTCCAGCGGATAAGGCTGAGCACCGCGTTTACCTTCACTGTAGTAAGGTCCGATCAACGCTTTCAAATCCTGCCAAGGAATGATACGGTCCAAAGTCTCAAGGAACTTAGTTCTTCTGGCACCGCCCAGCTGCGGGGAGGTTTCTGCGAATAAATCAGCAAATGAGGGAGCTTTAATCTTCATAATCACACTTTTCAGGAGTGTGCTAATTATATCACATCACCCACCTTTTGTGCAGAGGTTCCTTAACAAATCCTAGCAAGGAAATGAGAGGGCGCAGGAAGCAGCAGTGAGCGGCAGTGCTTCTGTTGATGACGATTCAGCCGGAAGCTTGGTCATCAACGGAAGCGCGATTTGCCAAGCCGATAGTAGAGGAACGGGTGGTAATAAGAGTAATGGGAACCGAGGAAATAGCGGCTCAGGAGGTAAGCGGAGAGTCAGAACAGAAAGGAGTCAAGAGAGAGGACAAGGCTGAAATGGGATCGGGAAAAGAACCGAAAGGAAGCCGATAAAGGTTGTAGTGATTGTGGTAATTAGACCAAAAAAGATTCTTAGCAATTTCCTCGGGTTTTGTTGAGAAGGTCGGGGCTTGAAATCGTAGAGTTTCAAGCTCAATTTTTATTAGTAAAGAAAACAAAAAGAGCAGCTGAATAGACGGGTAATCTTGTGGATGCAAAATCAATAGTCAGTCGAGTTTACATTCTGAATCTCATCAAGAGCATATTCTCTACTTATTTAAACTTTATTCTTGATTTGAAAGTACGAATTAGCAAGCAAACTAGTACCTTGTAACAATAATATTTTCGCTTAAAGCTCCGGGTATAAGTGTCGG